>ENA-UPTF01000179-UPTF01000179.1-marine-metagenome-genome-assembly--contig:-NODE-179-length-44861-cov-4.030837_pt1 | contig 44861 bp, 39 predicted proteins | sample MGYA00238166_ERZ767019 | MGnify/ENA primary metagenome ERZ767019 (study PRJEB28930, sample SAMN06266391) | marine metagenome | isolation source: Sea water from 250 m depth | place: Atlantic Ocean | study... | reverse complement strand
CCGAACGCGACCCTGGCACACGTCAAAGACGCCGGCCACCTAGCAAACCAAGAACGACCAGAAGCCTTTAACAACAAAGTTTCCGAATTCGCTCAATCGCTTGCTTAGCCGACCGAACTATCTGTGTTGCGCCTACCGAGGTGGCATTCGAATGCCACCGTCGCAACGGATGGTTTCTCCGTTCATATAGGGGTTCGTAATGCACTCCATGACCATGAACGCAAGTTCCTCGCCGGAGCCCAACCGCTTTGGGAACAAAACACTTTGCCCAAGATGCGCTTTGAACTGATCCGACTGCTCACCTTCCCCATATATGGGAGTGTCGATAAGACCTGGGGCAATGGTGTTCACTCGAATTCCGGTCGCAGAGAGATCACGGGCGATAGGTAATGTCATTCCGACGACACCGCCCTTTGAAGCTGAGTACGCCGCTTGACCAATTTGGCCGTCGAATGCCGCAGCCGAAGCCATGTTCACAATCGATCCCCGCGAACCGTCCTCGTCTAAGGGTTCGGTTTGAGCCATAGCCGATGCTGCTTGCGCCAACATGTTGTAGGTGCCAATCAGGTTGACCTTCAAGACAAACTCGAATTGTCCGAGGTCCGCGGGCACATTGTTGCGATCAATAGTTCGCGCAGCACGTCCCAACCCAGCTGAGTTAACAAGCGCCCGTAGCGGCCCCATTTCGGAGGCAGCGGCCACGGCTGCTTGAGCGTCCTCGACGCTGGAGACGTCGCATTTAACGAACAACCCGCCTAATTCGGATGCGACAGACTGGCCCTTGTCTTCTTGTAAATCCGCGATAACTACCCGAGAACCCGCATCAGCGAGTTGATGCGCAGCAGCTTCCCCAATGCCGGATGCGCCTCCGGTGACGATACACGAAGCTCCTTGGAGGTTCATTCGAGGCATTAAGCACCAATCCTTTCGATGATCGTCGCATTGGCCATCCCGCCACCCTCGCACATGGTCTGAAGTCCATATCGACCCCCTGTGCGCTCAAGCTCATTGAGTAGCGTCGCCATTAATTTGGTGCCCGAACATCCCAGAGGGTGACCAAGAGCAATAGCGCCTCCGTTTACGTTGGTTTTGCTGAGGTCTGTGCCATGTTCCTTCTGCCAGGCCAACACGACCGAAGCGAACGCTTCGTTTACTTCGAATAAGTCAATTTCGCTAAGCCCGAGACCGGAACGCTCCATGACTTTTTCGGTAGCAGGAATAGGCCCTTTCAACATCGTCACTGGATCAGCACCGGCTAGGGCGAAGCTGTGGAACCTGGCTCGGGCCCGCAAACCCAACTCGGCGGCCTTTTCGGCGCTCATCACCAGAACGGCCGACGCGCCGTCAGTGATTTGGCTTGAGTTACCGGCCGTGACTTTGCCATCCTCGCGAAATGCGGGGTTGAGTTTGGAGAGTGATTCAGCGGTTGTGCCTTCGCGTATGCCTTCGTCAGCAGTCATCATTTCGGTCTTGCCATCAATGTCGACTGGTACGGGAACTATTTCGTTTTCGAAACGTCCTTCTGCCGTGGCCACCGATGCCCTGCGTTGGCTTTCAGCGCCGAAGGTATCGAGGTCTTCGCGACTGAGTCCGTATTCGTCGGCAATCATTTCTGCGCCGATTCCTTGTGGCGGCAGCCCGGTTTCCTCATAGCGATTTTGCATGGTTTCGCTAAAGGGAAAACCCATTCCCTTCACCACGCTTGCGCCCATAGGCGTCCGAGTCATCACTTCGACACCCGCTGCAATAGCGACGTCGTAAGCTCCAGCGATAACGCCCTGAGCAGCGAAGTGCAGCGCCTGCTGACTCGATCCGCATTGACGATCGACTGTGGTAGCAGGTACCGATTCGGGCCAACCGGCAGCTAGAACGGCATTGCGACCGATATTCAATGACTGCTCCCCGACTTGCATTACGCATCCCATGATGACGTCGTCAACAATGGCCGGATCTATACCGGTGCGTTCCTCAATTGCCTTCAGCACGTGGGCTGCTAAATCGACAGCATGCCAGTCCTGAAGCTTGCCGTTACGCTTGCCTCCTGGTGTCCTTACCGCATCGACGATCACTGCTTCTGTCATAGCTCAACTCCTAATCGGGGCACGTTCGGGATGATGCACCAAACCTTGCCTGCGAATCGTAGGTCGCAAATAGGCGCGTGAGCCAACTGATCACGGTACCTTGCAACGGTGCCCCTCCCCGGATCCAGGACAATGAGGTCCGCGACATTCGTTTCTTTGCAAGTTCCGACGTTTCGACTGTTCTGGTGGAGCGGGGTTTTTTCGTACCTCGGCATTCAAATGCAGTTCCTTCTTCGAGGCTTGCTTGCGTGGGATTTGACTGAACGCGAAAGCGGTCTCGGAGTTGTGTATCTAGCGTTTGGGGTAGGGCTTCTCGTTTTCACACCAATAGGCGGTGTGCTCGCTGACCGCTGGGCGAAACGCACTTTGCTTGTCGTGGGACAGGGGACGATTGCGGCGGTAGCTGCCTTTATGGGAGTGGCGGCCGTCTCTGGCAACGCGCGCTATTGGATGTTGCTTTTGACGAGTCTTTTCCAAGGTGCGATGTTCGGTCTGATCGGCCCAGCCCGAGTGTCTACATCCGCGGAGTTGGTGGGACAGGAACATTTGGGGAACGCGATCAGCTTGACATCGATGTCGATGAGTCTGACGAGAATCTTCGCCCCTGCAGGAGCGGGAGTTTTGGCCGGTGTCGCGACGGTGGGTATTGGTGGGGCCTATTTGGCGGCAGCTGTGTTCTCCGCTGTTTCAACGATTCTCACGGCGCGATTACCCAAACTAGAACCCGTGAACCCTTCGGCGCGGAACCCGCTGACGGAGATCGTCGACGGACTCAATTACGTTCGAGGGAAACCGGAACTTCGCCGACTCATTATGACCACCATCGTGGCAATCACGATCGGATTCAACTACGTGGCTTTTATGCCCGCCCTAGTAGAAGGCCAAATGGGCCTCTCGGAAAGCCACGTCGGCTTTTTGACTACCGCCTCCGCCCTGGGCGCTGTCGCAATGACGGCGTTTGTCGCTTCGCGAGCTGATGGACCGGGCGCCGATCGTCTGCTGGTCGTATGCGGCCTCGCATTTGGCGTATTCGTCGTACTTTTTGGCTTAGCACCGAACTATTTGCTGGCGTTGCTCGTAGTCGTAGTCTTGGGCCTCGCCACCAACGGATTTATGGTGTTGACCAGTAGCCGTTCTTTGGCTATCTCCGAACCCTCACATCATGGGCGCGTTCAATCACTGATGCAGTTGGCGTTCGCTGGATTTGGGATTGCCGCGGCCCCTCTAGGCGCGTTGGCGGAGGTGATCGGTCTTCGAGCCACAATCGTTGCCATGGGTCTTGCGACCTTTGTAGCCGTCGCAATTTATGGTGCAACTATTTCCCGGTCGCTCGCGGCGGATCCCGGATAACGCTTCCGAACACAGAACACCTCGATGGTTGCTGCGCCGGTTACGTCATTTGGTCGTCTCATGCGACCGCGACGCTCAATGTAACTGGATAATCTAGAGGCGGTCGAACTCAACGTAAGGGGGGACATGCGAGTCACAGCAACTGACGTCGCCTCCTATAACCGCATTTCCGTAACACCCGTTACCGGATCGATTGGCGCTGAGGTGGAGAACGTCGATCTGCGCGAAATCGATGACGAAATAATTACGGAGCTACATGACGCGTGGATGAACCACAAAGTGTTGTTTTTCCGCAATCAGGAACTCACCCACGCTCAACACGTCGCCTATGGCAAGTCGTTTGGTGAACTCGAAATTCACCCCTTCAGCCCTCAAGCGGATGGATATCCGGAAATCCTCGTTCTCGAGTCGACGCCAGAAAAATTCCAAGCGGCTGAGAGTTGGCATAGCGATGTGACATTTCGGGAACGCCCGCCAAATGGATCAATACTGCTTGCTCGCATCGTGCCCCAATGGGGAGGCGACACTGTGTGGGCGAACATGGAACTTGCTTATGAGCGCCTTCCCGACGACGTCAAAGAACTCATCGAGGGTCGCTACGCCATCCATTCTTACGTGAAGGCATTTGGTAGGACGATGAGTGACGAACAACGATCGAAGGCGTTGGAACAATTCCCCGAACAAAAACACCCGATCGTGCGAACCCACCCTGTCACGGGAAAAAAGGGATTGTTTATTAATCGAGTGTTCACCCTCACGATTGACGGAATGACTCCCGATGAGAGCAGACCATTGCGTCGACAATTGTTTGAACAGGCCACCCTCCCAGAGTTGCAAGTACGTTTTCGCTGGCAGGCGGGCAGCATGGCGCAGTGGGACAATCGTGTCACCCAGCATTATGCAGTGCCCGATCATGGCGGCCATCGCCGTCGAATGGAACGCGTAACTCTCGCCGGTGAGCGGCCCTTCTAGCACCAATTTCGAGATCCGAAATTAATCATCGATGAAGAACACAGTTAGGGGACTGACCCGCGTTAAGTCCCGCTACTCTTCGCCGATGAAGTTCGCGCCATTCGTTGGACTGTTAGGTGGACATGGAGCTGAAGCTTGGGCAATTTTGACAGAGTCTCGTGCCGCGCAAGCGCGCGGTGAGGATGTCATCATTCTCAGCATCGGAGATCCTGATTTCGAGACACCGACCTTCGTCGTTGACGCGGCAATTAGAGCCTTACGTTCGGGAGATACGCATTACACAGAACTTGAGGGACGCTTTGACCTCCGATCTGCTGTCGCCGACAAAATGTCGATGACCGCCGGAGTCGAAATTGGACCCGACCGGGTGACAGTCCTTGCCGGAACCCAGAACGCCTTTTATGCGGTGTGTCGATGTTTATTTGGACAAGGTGACGAGGTCCTTGTTTTGGATCCGGCCTATGTGACCTATGAAGCTGGGATCGCGTCGACCGGAGCTACCGAAGTTCGCGTGCAACAACCTGCCGAATCAGGTTTCAGGCCTGACATCGATGAACTTGCTGGTTCAATCACCTCGGCAACCCGAGGGATAGTTTTTTCAAATCCCTCCAATCCCACTGGAGTCACCCTTAGTAGCGATGAGCTCACGGCGATAGCCGACCTCGCCATCGAACACGACTTGTGGGTCGTCGTCGATGAGGTGTACAGCGATCTGGTGTTTGATGGGGTGTATCAATCGATTGCCGGTCTGCCCGGAATGCTTGAGCGGACAGTCACCGTGAGTAGCGTCTCGAAGTCTTATGCCATGACAGGTTGGCGCTGCGGCTGGGCAGTAGGTCCTCCGGCATTGATGGATCACCTTCGACGCATGGCCTTGATCACGTTGTACGGCTTGCCCGGCTTTGTGATGGAGGCAGCAACTATGGCCATACGCGAAGGTTCAGTAGAGGTAGCGCGCGCTAGAGAGACATACCGCCGTCGACGCGACCTTGCGTTGGAAATTCTTGCCGAAGCCCGCAACCTCCCCACACTTATCCCGGAGGCAGGAATGTTTCTGATGGCGGACGTGACGTTCCACAATTCGGACGCGAATTTGTTCGCATGGGATCTCTACCGCTCGACGGGAGTCTCGGTGCTTGATGCTGGAGCGTTCGGTTCGACAGCGCGTGGCTGGATCCGCATTTCATACGGAGTCGACGATATCCAACTCGGCGAAGCTTGCCGTCGGATTGTCGAATTCACGCATAGTTGAATCCGTTCTTGATGTCAGTGGCGGCGCAAAGGAATGGTCGTTAAGAAGGGTTGTCGCAAGGCGCATCACGTTTGTCTCGTCGACGCAACATGCATTCGCGGTGCTTCACTCGCCACCCCTGGGGCGTTTTGACCACCTCGTCGTAATAAGAGGCTGTTCCGACTAGCCCTTTGCCCAGTAGAGCGACAATGCGAAAATTCATTTTGACTGCTCCATCTTCGTCTTCAACGTAGATGTTGGTCATCATGTGAGTCTTGGGATGTTGGGCCTCCACGTTCATGAAATGAACGATGTCGTCGATGCCCTCGAGGCGGCGAAATCCGACGCCGGTCAGATCGAAGACCGCATCTTCGGTGAAGACCTGACGTAAACGGTCCCAGTTTCTGTCGTCGATGGCATCGCCATAGCGCCCTGGAAGTTCGTGAAGTTCTAAACGGTCGGCAACATCAATGGTCATATCGTGATGTTAGACCCGCCTTGGTTGCGCGTGGCCCGAAACACCAAGCTTGGGTTACGCGGCCTTAGATGCTCTCAATAACGTCACGGTCAGAGAGACTGGCCCGGATATCAGTGTCGGCCTTGGCTGCAACATCGGGGCACCAAATTTGCATGGCTTCTTCCATGGTGTCCTTCACCATGTGCGCCACCCTGACAGCATCAACGCGATCGCACTCCACCACGACGCTGTCGTGAACCGTTTGAACTCCGACTGCTCGATCAAATTGAGATAGCCGTTCGTGGAGAAGCCCATAGGCCTCCAACATCACATCCGCGACACCCCCTTGTATAGGAGCATTTCTGTAAGCGTTGGCCATCTGTGACACGCGCGAAGCCAGAGACTTATTTAGAAGAAGAAGCATTGCTTCGAGCCCCATGCTTGTCTCGACCTCATCGACAATGACTCGCCGCAGCGGCCGGTCCTCTAGCAATTTTGTGATCTCCGCTGACGACATAAGCCGGCCAGCACTTTCAAAGTTCACATTGTGACTCTCGGACACGGTCCGGCGTACTCGTTCTGGTCCCTCTTTCAACGAACTGACAATGGTTTTGGCTGCTTGTCCCAAAACACCCTCGGTGTGAAATGTGAACTGTTGTCGACGGCCGGATTCAGTAAAGGACTGAAATCCGAAAGCTTCAAGATCTTCGGTGAGGACCACCGGCGCCTCAAACGACAGGGTCCAAGCAATTTCGTCGATCGTCCAGGGTGAACCCAGACGGGTAAACACCTCTTCAGCAGATGGCCAATTGCGGTACTCATCGCGATGTTGGCGGACCGCCTGACGTATTTGAGGCCAAATGGTGTGTAGTCGAAGAGTGAGTTGCCAGTCGATGTTGTGAGGCGACGAAGCTAAGCCTTCAACGAACCGATCGCGACGGTTGACCCAAGCCGCGATTTGGGGATAGGCAGCGAGATATTGCTCAAGGAGTCGTTGACCTTCGTCGGTACTTGTCTCAACTCCGGCCTGAGAGAGACTCCGTGCCAACCCGGCGCCTCGTTGACCATAAACAATTCCGAAATTGATTCGCTTAGCTTTATCGCGGAATTCGGTATGTTTCCCCGGTTCGGATGCGGCCAAGGCTTGCATGTCAACGTTGAACATGCGTTCAGCGGTCGCGGAGTGGATATCGGTGCCTGCTCTGAACGCGTCACGCAGGTTGGTGTCGCCCGCTACCTGGGTGGCGAATCTTAACTCCGCTTGGCTCAAGTCTGAGTAAACGAAGACTCTGTCGGAATCGGCCGGTCTAATGTGCTGTTTCATTTTCGGAGAGAAGTTCTGCGCATTTGGCCTTCTACTTGCCAGTCTTCCGGTGTTTGTCCCCACGACCTGTAAGTACTCCGAATGCATCCGACCTTCGCTATCTATGTGTTCACGAATCGAATCTCCATAGGTGGAAAGGACTTTGGTCAGATCCCGATACTCCAACAACGCTTGGCAAATATCCCCGCCGATTTCGGAGAGCACAGTTGCAGTGAGCGGGTCGGTCGGAAGCAACAAACGCTTCTCGCCGAACGCGTTCGAAGACCACGCGAGAACCTCTTCCGTGCCCCATTCGTTGAGAGCTTCCTTCGCCTGACGTTCACTTCCAGGATTCCACGACGGCTCCAACGCTCCGTCGAACAAGGTGCCTTGCCCGCCTCCAGTTAATTCGGCCAAACGTCCAGACACATGGATTCGTTGCTGGTCCATGCCGGCAAGTCGCTGTTCCCAGGCCACCCAATCAAAAGGAAGTCCGACCCTCTCCATGTGGTCTAGAAATGGACGCGCATGTTGTTCGAGTCGACACACCTCCGTCAGACCCGATTTCGCGATTCGGGACCTGATTTCTTCGGCGACCCACAACGTCTCCACCGCGTCTGCCGCCGCGTAGGTCACCTGTTCGACGCTTAAGGGGTTGTCTTTGGTGTACGAGAGTTGCGTACTCCCTTTACCTTCGACGCGTAGCCCGAGGTACCACTCAACGGCCCAGGCAAGTCCATGGTAGAAACCAAATCCGGTGCGACCCTGATGCAGCAAAGCATCCGCTAGCTGAGCGTCCCACCACATCATGGAACCCAGAGACGCATCACTTTCGCGTGTAGGTGCGAAGAGGTCACGATCAATTACGCGAGCGTCAAAATCGGCGTTCCAAGCATCCGCGGTGATTCCGTTCAGCGCGGCGGCAACAGCTGAAGAGTCCAATTGACGTACGTCAAGAACCCAGGCGTTTTCCGACCCGTCTTCGTCGCGAGTGGCAGCAGAAATAACTCGGAGACTTCCAGGGCTGCTGTTAGGTCCCCTGAACGCTCCGGGGTCATACACCGTCTCTGTGTCGACAGCTCTCATCACCGATTGACGTAGCGCCGACGTGAAATCTTCTAACGAGGAGTCGTCAACGAAAGTGATGGGGACGTCGGCAACCGTTTTTGATGGCTGGGGTCGGGGATCGACGGGAATACCCACAGCACGACACTAGATCTGGAATTTATGCAAATTCAGCAAGTCGCAGCTTTAACTCGTTTATTTCCGCTGGACTGAGATTCGCAAAACTCATTCTGAGCATCGCTTCGTCGTCTGGAGTGAAGGCGGTGCCCGGTATTACGAGAACATCGTGTTCGAGAACCAGTCTCCGTACCACCTCGGCAGTCGTGAGATCGGAGCTTGGTTGGCGAACCCACCCGAAATATGCGCCCGATGCGACCACTTCGAAGCCGCCCGGTTTGTTGGCCATTACGGTGAGAAACCTGTCTTCCAATTCCCGCACCCGGGCGACCTGTTCGAGCCGCCACTCCTGCGCATGAAGCAATCCCGCTAAAGCTGCCTCCTGCCCTATCCGAGGTGCACTAATTGCCACACAATCCAAGATTTTCAATGACTGGGTAATGATCCCGCTACCGCCCACTACCGCCCCACATCGATACCCCGGAATGGCAAAATCTTTGGAGAAACTGTGAAGGCTGATTACGTGGTCGGTCCAATCGTCGTTTTCGAAGAGTTGGTGAGTGCCGCTCTGCTGGTCGCGAAATGACCGATAAGTCTCATCAACGATAAGAGCGATGTTGTGGCGACGAGCCAGATCAGCGAAGCGATGGATGACATCCTTGGGGATGGTTACGCCTGTCGGATTGCCGGGGCTGACCAAGGTGATTAGTCGTGTCTTATCTGTAAGTAGATGCTCTGCATGCTCAGGATCGGGAATTAAATCGGGTCCAGGCTCTAAATGCCGAACATGGATCCCTTCCAGGCGAAGCCACATGTCGTGGTTGAAATAGAAGGGAGAAACGAGAAGAGCTTCGTCGCCGGGCGAGGTCAGGGCGCTTGCCGCAATGCAGAACGCTTGGTTGCATCCGGCGGTAATAAGAACCGAATCGGCACTGATGTCGGCCCCGTATCCGTGGCTTAGATCGTTCGCGAATGCAGTCCGCAATGTCGGTAAACCCGGTTGTGGGGGATAACGACCCACATCGGGTTCGTGCGCCGCTTCTGCGATGCGTTCAATCACTACATCAGCTGCGGGAAAAGAAGGGGCAGCCTGAGACAGATCGAGGAGATCTCGGGAATTGGTTCTGAGTCCGACAAGCGCGTGCGCGGCTCCAATAGGTGAGTGGACCAAATCCACGACCCTTTCACTGAATCGCATCGGCCGCATCCACCTGCTCAGTCGCTATAGGGAACATCGATGAAATCACTTTCATCGCCGGCACCGGCGCCGAAAGCCTCACTTTCGAGTAACTCGATAAGGCGCTTTGCTACAGGACCTACGTCGCCCGAACCGACGGAAACACCGTCCCAAGATGTCACCGGGTACAGATGAGTGTCTCCGCCGCAAAGAAACATCTCTGAGATCAAATCGCCCCTGACCTCAGATGCCGGCACCGGGGCCTGTGATACAGAAGAAATCAGTCCCTCCTCGGTGAGCTCTGCAGAAGCAAGGTCCATTACTCGGCGAATCGTGGTGCCACTGAGAATTCCGTCGAAGGGAGGGGTACGAAAAACCCGGTCGCTGGTGATGAAAGCGGCGTTCAAGACGCACGACTCGGCGATATAACCGTCGTTATCGACGAGAACGCCGAAGGTGCCGCCACGATCGACTGCTTCCATGTGGGTGAGCACGTTCAGCAAATAATTGTTCGACTTAATGGTCGCCAATAGAGGCGGCTTCATGGGTGTGTCCAGGACGGTCACCTCTGGAACTCCTGTGCGCATAGGGTCTGGTCCCTCACCCCCTAATGGGGTCGGATCGAAAATGACGCAATAAAAGCAACTCTCGGCACACTCCTTAGGGCTCGGAGAAAAACCGCCGGGCCCTACGCTCATCCAGTACCGAACCGCTCCGTCTCGAATACCAGCCGCACTCGCAGTGTCGATAACCATCTCAATCAGCTCTTCTTTGCTCCACGGATGTTCAATTCGCGCCAACGTAGCGCTCCGCAAAAGGCGGTCCATATGAACACCTAATCGGTACAGCCGACCAGACGCGAGGGTGCATGTGTCGAACACTCCGTGGCCTCTGTGCACAAGATGATCATCCAGAGGAATCTGCATCAAGGCGGGATCAGTGACTACTCCTCCAATCCAGGAGCTGAACATTGCCCTGTAGCCGGGCGCGCCACGTTTGCTCCTCAGCCGAGAAAGGACCTCTGATTCAGTAAGGACTCGACGAGTAGAGCCTGTCACGGACTTGAGACTACGGCTCATTGACCTTCAAGGTGAGCAACACCAAGTAGGAAGCAGTCACCAGTGTCTGTGTCAATCAGAAAGCAATGATGGGGTCAATTGGAGTAGAGGCTGCGGAACCGGCGAAGGCGGAGGCTATTTGTGACAACGAGAAACGATGACAAGGCCATTGCGATTGCTGCCTGAGTCGGCGCTAGAGAACCAGTTATGGCGAGCGGCAGAGCAACTGCGTTGTAGGAGAACGCCCAAACAAGGTTGACCTTTATCACCCGAAGAGTTTTGCGTGACAAAGCTATGCCGTCAGCAACCGCGCGAGGGTCGTTAGTCATGATGGTTAGATCTGCGGTATTCCTCGCGGCGTCAGTTCCTGATTGCATGGCGATACCGAGATCGGCGATCGCCAACGCAGGCGTGTCATTAATCCCGTCACCTACCATTGCTACGCATTGACCCTCGGCCTGCAGGGCCTGTATATGATCCCGCTTTTCCTCGGGCAACACCTCTGCAATGACTTTGTCAATGCAGACGTCTTGTGCGACAGCGTCAGCAACTTCGCGGCTATCCCCGGAGAGCAGAACGACTTCGAGGTCGAGATCGCGGAGCGCAGAAATGGCAGCTGCACTTGTTGGTCGAAGCTCGTCTCGAATGAAAACGGCCGCCTCAGCCGTGGGCCCTCGACCCAGAAAGATCGTCGTCCCTGAAATGGTTGGGTCTATGAGATTGGAAGGAACGTGTTCAAATAGCGCCCTCTTACCCACTCTCATTTCATGTTCATCGACAGTGCCGGTCACGCCTTCGCCGGGGTGATTTACGAAGCTGCTGACCGACGCAGCTTCGTCGTAGAACGGCGCGAATGCCCGCGCTAAAGGGTGCTCCGACCTTGATTCCAGAGACCCGGCTAGCGACAAAAGAAGTGAGCGATTGTTGTCCGGAGCGATGACCTCGCTTACGGTTGGCTGCCCTTTAGTAAGGGTGCCTGTCTTGTCGAAAACCACCGTGTCGACAACACGGGTGGAGTCCAAAACGTGAGCTCCAGCGACGATGACTCCCAACTGGGCGGCGCGACCGGTTCCGACGAGCACCGCAAGGGGTGTTGCCAAACCGAGAGCGCACGGGCAAGAGACGATGAGCACTGCAATAGCGGCCGTGAACGTGTCACCCAGTTCGTGGCCCAGGAGTAGTCGAACCCCCAGTGTGCCAACCGCCAGAGCTATCACGATAGGTACGAACGTCGCTGCTACACGGTCAGCGAGACGTTGTATCGGGGCCTTGCCAGCTTGAGCGTCTTCAACCAGCCTCGCGACTCGGGCAATCTCTGTGTCTTCACCCACAGCGGTGGCCTCAACGACCAAAGAGCCAGCGCCGTTGAGCACGCCGCCCGCGACCATCGCGCCGGGCGCGACATCCACCGCAGTTGACTCACCGGTTGTTTGAGAAGCATCTACCTCGGAAGTCCCGTCAACGACTCGACCATCGGTGGCAACGCGCTCTCCGGGGGCGACGATAAATTGCATCCCCACTTGCAGCTCTTCAATGTGAAGTTCTCGGCCGTCCCGTAAATGAACCGTGCTGGGAGCGATATCTGCAAGCGCGCGCAACGAATCACCTGAAGTCCGCATCGCCCTGGCCTCCCACCATTTGCCGAGCAACACGAAAGCTACGATCGCGGTGGCACCCTCAAAGTGAAGAGTTCGATCCGTTCTCGACACCAACACGATGACTGACCATGACCAGGCTGTGAGCGTTCCAAGCGAGACCAGGGTGTCCATTGCCAAGGAGCCCTGACGGATCTGAAGGCGAGCGGAGTGATGAAAAGTCCAGCCCGCCCACCAGACGCTGATAGTCGCCAAAGCCGCTGTTACCCAGTCGCTGCTCGGGAATTCGACGAACATCATGACTAAAGCCGCAACTGCGATGCAGAGAGCCGGGATAGCGCGTCGAGCGAGAGTTGCTTCTGTGGCGGCTTGAATTTCGGCACGGTTGCCATCTTCGGAAGCTCGGAAGCCGAGGCTCGCGACCAGGGCACGCATTGTGGCCCGATCCACTGATTGGTCATGCCAAATGAGCGACGTCGCGGTAGCGAAGTTCACTCGAGCGTCGCGGACACCGCTTAACTGCGCGAGAGAAGATTCAATACGAGCCGCGCACGCGGTGCAGGTCATGCCTTCAATAATGAATTGAGTGCGTTCCGCGGCAGAGTCCTGATTCACCGCAGAAGCGCCGACAGCCATGAGGCAATGATACTGGCGCATTCGCGATCGCCGAGCGGCGCTCACGCCCGTACCCTGGGATGGCGATGTCGGAGCCCCAGCAACACTTTCATCTACATACGTTGGGCTGTCCCAAGAATCAGGTCGACTCAGACAAGATCGCAGGGACCCTCCTTGATGATGGTTTGATCCCAACTGACGACGTTTCTTCGGCCGACCTTGTGGTTGTAAACACGTGCGCGTTTATTGAAGAGGCTCGAGAAGAGTCCATTAATGCCATCATCGCGTTGGAGCAGGCCAGAAGACCCGACGCGCGAATTGTGGTTACCGGATGCATGGCGGAACGCTATGGCGCTGAATTGGCGGACGCCCTCCCCGAAGTTGACCACGTTGCCGGGTTCGGAGTTCCGGTTAACCTCACCCGCAGACCGCCAGGCCTTAGCGTTGCGACAGAAGCGCCGCTACCCAAGTTTGATCTGCTGAATCTGAGACGCCCGGCATCGGATCTTCCTTGGGCGTACGTAAAAATCGCGGAGGGATGTGACCGTAGCTGCGGCTTCTGCTCGATCCCGTCTTTCCGAGGCCCCCAAAACAGCCGCGAAGTGGACTCAATACTGCGCGAAGTTGACGAGCTTGAAGCTCGCGAAATCGTTTTAGTCGCCCAAGATCTTGCTAGCTACGGTGCCGATCGTGGTCATCGGGGATCAATCGTCTCGCTCGTAAATGCAGTCGCCAAACGCGTTGACCGAGTTCGACTGCTGTATCTGTATCCGTCTGATCTGACCGACGAACTGGTGGAGGCCGTGTTGTCGACTGGCGTGCCATATTTCGATCTGTCTTTACAACACGTGGCCAAAGCGCACCTCCGGAGAATGCGACGGTGGGGCGATGGCGAGAGATTCTTAGATCGCATTGCCGGAATTCGACGGGCATCGCCGGATGCGACATTCAGATCAAACTTCATCGTTGGCTACCCCGGAGAAACCGAAAACGATCAGGCGGAACTCCTCGAATGGATGCAAGAGGCTCAACTTGATTGGTGCGGTCTGTTCACCTACTCCCTCGAAGATGCCACCTACGCAGCAAATCTGCCCCACCAAGTGCCCCGTGAGTTGATGATTGAACGTCACGTCGAATTGAGCGACTTACAAGACACCATTACCGCAACACGACGCGATCAACTCGTCGGGTCGGTCATAGAAGTGTTGGTTGACGTACCCGGTGTGGGGCGATCCCATCGAGAAGCTCCCGAAATCGACGGCGTCATAAAGGTCCCCCCATCCCTAGAACCGGGCAGTATTTATAATGTGCTTGTGACTCGGTCCGATGGCCCGGATCTTGAAGCTGAGTTGACGGAAGTCTGACAATGACGGAACCCGGCGATAACGACATCCCGACTTACGGACCTACCGCGCTTGCAACCCCGGCCAATTTCGTAACCGCATTTCGTATTCTCGCAACACCTGTGTTCGTGCTGCTTGTCGCGACGCGAGATCCAGCTTGGATTACCTTTGGCGTTGGTTTCATCATTGGCATGTCGGATTTCGCTGACGGCTGGTTGGCTCGCCGCCAAGGAGCTACTCGATCCGGAGCATTTCTCGATCCCTTAGCCGACAAAGTCCTCGCCCTTGGCGGGATGTTCGCTCTTGTCGCTAACGGGCAATTTCACTGGGCTCCGGTTGGATTAATCGCGGTCCGAGAGTTCACGATTAGCGCCTACAGGTCGTACGCGGGACGCAAAGGAATCACCGTTCCCGCAACGCGGATCGCAAAATGGAAAACGTTCGTTCAATTATGGGCAATTGGCTTTGCTGTCATCCCTCCAATCGCGCGATCAGCGCATTGGGTCGCGACAGCCACATTGTGGTTGGCTCTGGTGCTTACTCTTCAGAGCGGCGGAGCGTATCTTTTGGCAGCGCGAAAGGTGTCGCGGGCACAACTACACGGAGATCTTTGACAGTTCTCCATCTCAATTAGCTCCGGAGAATGGAACCTCATACAACATGTGCCGAGGCGCAATAGGGTCATGACATGAACTGCGAAGTCATTGCTGTTGGGACTGAGTTGTTGCTCGGCCAGATTGTGGATACGAATTCGTCTTGGATCGGAGAACAATTAGCTCTTGCGGGTATCGATAGTCACTATCAGACCAAAGTTGGTGACAACTGGAGCCGGATCGAAGAAGCCGTCCGTCAAGGGTTAGAACGTAGCGACGCACTGATCATGTGCGGCGGTCTTGGTCCGACTCAAGACGACATAACTAGGGACGTGATCGCCAGCGTGGTCGGATCAGAACTCGTGCTTGACGAAACGATCGCTGAACGTATTCGAGCGATGTTCAAAAGTCGAGGACGCGATATGCCGGAGAATAATCTTCGACAAGCAATGGTTCCCGAAGGCGCGCGTCCCATTCCCCAACAACCTGGGACCGCACCAGGACTGATCGTGCCCGTGTCCTCAGACAGCGGCCAACAAAGAGTCATCTATGCGGTTCCAGGCGTCCCATATGAGATGAAAGAGATGATGTCGGGAACGGTGATTCCCGACCTTCAACAACGAGCGGGACTTAGCTCAGTCATTGAGAGCAGAGTGTTGCGAACTTGGGGGCAAAGTGAATCCGGACTAGCGGAACTGCTCGGTACGCGCATCAACGAGTTGGAAACGTCAGGCAACCCAACCCTCGCATTTTTAGCCAGCGGAGTCGAAGGGATAAAGGTCCGCATCACCGCCAAAGCAGCTACTTCGTCCGAAGTGGCTCTGATCCTTGACTCCGAAGAAGAACATTTACGACAGCTACTAGGTGACTTGGTGTTCGCCGTCGATGAACACAACATGGAATCAACAGTTCTTGGGATATTGGCCGAAAGAGGACTGCGGTTGGGGGTCATCGAGACGACGACAGCGGGCTTCATTACCCACCGCTTAGGGACCGCTCCAAGCGGGACTCAGGCTTTTTCTGGGGGAGTAACGGCTCGAGGTCCAGGTATTTTGTCTTATCTTCTCCGGGGAGATCCCGCGGCGGTGCAACCTGAGGAAGCCGCCCTGCAGCTGGCTCGAGTAGCACGGGGAATCCTCGTTTCCGATGTAGGTCTAGCCACCACAGCGATAGAAGATCCCTCTCAGGGGACAGAAGATCAGCCGTTTGGTACAGCCTGGTTGGCAGTATCTATGGAGGGATTCGAAACGGTTGAGCAAGTGAAGCTTCCCGGCGACTTAGAACGAATTCGACAATTCAGTGCCATCTCACTGCTGAATCTATTGAGGCTGCACCTCGAGGGGCGGCGCTAGACGCAGTGGCGAGAGCGTTTATCTCGGTACCCGTTCCATCGGAAGCCGTCGCGCACATTCGACGCTTGAAACGTACACAAAAAGGGATTAGATGGACTGATCTCAGCCAATGGCACGTAACGCTTTGCTTCTTCGAACGCTGCGACATAGAAGAAGTTGGGAAGCGTTTCTCTCAGATCAAGGCGAACCCAGTATCTGCGGTGTTCGGCCCACGGGTTCGCGTTCTCGGCCAGAACAATTTGGTCATACCCGTTAAGGGGTTATCGAATCTGGCCCGCCAGGTGCAACAAGCGATCCACCCACACAACTCAGAGGAAAATCAATTCCCTTTCGTAGGTCATCTCACCCTCGGCCGACTCAAGGGAGTGACTCAAGCGGAAATAGAGAACGCGCGCATAGAAGGTTCGTTCAACGTCAACGAACTGGAACTAGTCCAGAGTTTTCTTGGTTCGAGTGCCCCCACCCACAAGACAGTTCGACGCTTGCCACTCCCGTCCTAGTTCCGCTGAGCGAATCACCCGTACTTCTGAGAAGCTGTTCGCATGCGCTTCAGCTTCTGGACAGGTAATGGACAGTCATGGGATGACACCCTTGAAGGATGTCGTCACGCCGAGGCCACTGGATGGGATGGCATCTGGTACGCCGACCACTTCATGCCCAATGAAGAAAACATCGACCAACCAATTCACGAAGCGTGGTCCGTGCTAGCTGCGATTGCGGTCTCAGTACCGCGAGTCCGAATAGGTCCCCTCGTCGCAGGAAATACCTACCGAAGTCCAGCCCTTACCGCCAAGATCGCGACGACGATCGACCACATATCTGGCGGTCGAGTTGTCCTGGGAATCGGGGCTGGATGGCAAGAGAATGAACACGAGAAATATGGTTTCGAATTCTCGACCCTTAAGGGTCGACTCGATCGACTCGATGAAGCAGTGGAGATCATCACCTCACTTCTCGCCAACGAACGCACTGAGTACCAGGGAACGCACTACGCGTTAACAGATGCTCCTCTCGATCCGAAGCCAGTGCAATCCAAACTGCCGCTCCTAATCGGCGGTGGCGGTCGCAAGCGGACTCTACGGACAGCTGCAAAATTCGCAGATGAATGGAATTACTGGGGGATGCCGAGCGATATAGAAGAGTTGTGCGGTGTCTTAGACGCGCATTGCGAAGACGTTGAACGTGACCCAAGCGACATCCAACGATCTGCTTGCGCTCTCATGTTCATATCTGAAGACGAAGAGAGACTTTCTCGGTTTCGAGATCAAGACTTTGGGCGGGCGACCATCGTTGGAACACCCGCGGAGGTGATCGACATCGTTGGTCAGTACAGCCAAGTCGGACTCGATGAATTAATTGTCCCGGACTTTACGTTCGGGCCCATGGAACGCAAGAAAGAATCAATGGATCTTTTCATTGAACAGGTCGCGGCGGAATTTCGATAGCGCGTCGAGATCAGGCATAGACAATTCTCAGCCCCATTCGCAGGCAGCCGTTTCCGAGTTCAGGAGCGACCAATTTCTCCAGCTAGCTGTCCCATTCGAGTTTCTCCCTCGCGGGTTTGTCCGCCGATATCCAAAAAACTCTGCATTGCTGGCGCTGCGTCCGGGGTGCGTAACAGTTGTTGGAAGAGATACTGCTCCTCCAGCAAGCCCTCCCTCAACGGCAAAGTGTCAGCATTGTTCACTGCCTCCTTTGCCAACGCGACCGCTTGGGGAGGGAAAGCTGAAATTCGAAAGGCGAGATCGGTTACGAACGCTCGCAGATCTTCGGGAGGCAGCGCTCTATTCAGATAACCCCAAGCTTCGGCTGTCTCAGCATCAATATCGACGCCACCCAGAACAATTTCCATAGCGCGACCCCGCCCGACGAGACGCGGTAGCCGCTGTGTCCCAGTACCACCAGGAAGGATCCCGAGCGGCACTTCCATTTGATTGACAATGGTTTTACCCATTGCCCCAAATCGCATGTCACACGACATGGAAAGCTCGCTACCTCCGCCGCCGACGCGACCTCCAATCTCAACAATCGTCGCTTTTGGCATCGTCCTGTAGGTTTCGCACATTAAGTGAAAACCACCGATTTGCTCCGGTCGTTCGGCGGGACCCTCAGTTGGAAATCCGAGAATTGCAGAAACGTCGAAGTGGGCAATGAAAAAGTCTGGATCGTCGCTTCGCAGCACGACCACTCGAACGGACTCGTCTTCGGCAACCTGGGCTCCAAACTTGGCCAGTTCGCGAAATAACGCGGGTGTCATCACGTTGATAGGTGGAGCGTCGATCGTTACAAAAGCCACCCCATCGGTGCGATCAATATGGAGGAGCTCAAAATCTTCGTCGGCTAGGTGATTGGTCATTCTGAGATTCTCGCGGTTTCTCTTAGTTTGTGCCGCTTCGAAGTGTCCCAATAGAACATTTGTTCGGTACTTGCCCGAACAAACGTTCGGATGTACCTTAATAATGTCCATTTGATTTCAGGGTCCGACCCTGTTCGTACGGTTTCCACCAACGAGGTAAAGCATCTCAATCACTGAAGTGACTTCACTTGAAGTCGAAGATACGTCTGAGGAGGACAGCAGCGTGGAACGAGAAAAGGCACTCGATATGGCATTGGCGCAGATTGAGCGTCAATTTGGCGAAGGTTCTGTCATGAAAATGGGAGAACGCGGCCAAATGAAAGTAGAAGCCGTTTCATCAGGCAGCTTGGCAATCGACGTTGCCCTTGGCATCGGAGGTCTCCCGCGAGGACGAGTCGTTGAGGTGTACGGTCCCGAAGCATCGGGAAAGTCCACACTCGCTATGCATGTTGTGGCAGAAGCCCAACGCAATGGTGGAATCTGTGCCTATGTAGATGCAGAACACGCCATGGATCCGGACTACGCCAAAAACATCGGCGTTGATGTCGACGAACTGCTCATTTCCCAGCCCGACACTGGTGAGCAAGCTCTTGAAATTACTGACATGCTGATTCGTTCAGGAGCTATCGATGTTGTGGTCATTGACTCAGTAGCAGCACTCACCCCACGAGCTGAAATCGAAGGCGAAATGGGTGATACCCACGTCGGTTTACAAGCCCGGCTGATGTCCCAAGCACTACGCAAAATCACTGCCAATCTCAATAAAACCAAAACCATCTGCATCTTCATCAACCAGTTACGAGAAAAGATTGGAGTCATGTTCGGTAGCCCCGAGACAACTCCTGGTGGTCGAGCTTTGAAGTTCTATTCCACGGTTCGTATAGATATTCGTCGAATAGAAGCAATCAAGTCCGATGGTGAAATCACGGGTGGCCGTACCCGCATCAAAGTTGTCAAAAACAAGGTTGCGCCCCCATTCAGACAGGCTGAATTTGACATCATGTACGGCAAAGGAATCAGCCGCGAAGGATCGCTCATAGATGTCGGGGTGGAGCAAGGCATCGTCAAAAAATCCGGTGCCTGGTACACCTACGAAGGTGAACAGCTTGGCCAAGGTAGAGAGAACGCGAAACAATTCCTGACAGAAAACCCTGAAGTCATGGTTGAAATCGACGGTCGAATAAGGTCACAACTTGGGATGAACGATTCATCAGCCGATGATCAGACGAGCGACGATGAAAACGAAGCCGTAGAAGTCATCGACGACTAGCAAACGGCAACCTTTTCGGCGTCGCCACCGCAACTAAAGCCCCTCGCACTGTAGTTTTGGACGTGTTCCAAAACTTAATTCAAGAATGAGTGTGATGGCCGAGAAGCAAAAAAAGCCGCAGAACGTCTTCAATTTCGATTACACGCGCGAAGTGCAAGGACGTCCGCCTCAGGACTACTACGACGACATCAAAACAAAGTTTGCGAACGAACGCGATTTGAGGCTTGGTTATCGACCACCAGGAACAGATATTTACACCTCAGATTTGAGTGGCGATCTAGCTAAATACGCGGTGGATCCCCACGGAGATGAGATTCCTGAACGGGAGATCCTCAACGACTCAGTCGAAGTTCTCTTCATCGGTGGAGGGTTCTCGGCCCTACTCACCTCGGCGCGACTCAGAGAAAAAGGCGTCCAAAGCATTCGCATTGTTGAACGCGGAGCCGACGTTGGAGGCACCTGGTACTGGAATCGTTACCCCGGCGTTGCGTGCGACGTCGTCGCCTACGACTATCTGCCCCTTCTGGACGAAACAGGGTACGTTCCCAGCCGTCACTATGCGGGAGGACAAGAGATCTACGAATACTGCAAACAGATCGCCGAACGTTTCGATCTCTATGACCTGGCTGTATTCGGAACAACGGTTACCTCAACAGTTTGGGACGAGTCGACAGAAATGTGGCAAGTGGGCACTGACCGCGGTGACACAATTCAGGCACAGTTCGTCGTTTGCGCAAATGGCACTCTCTCCAAACCAAAACTCGCGAAGATCGATGGCATTGACCGATTTTCGGGTTACTCATTCCACACATCGCGTTGGGACTATGAGTACACGGGTTCCGAATTGGAAAACTTAAAAGGCAAACGAGTCGCGATCATTGGAACCGGCGCAAGCGCCGTCCAGGCGATACCAGAACTTGGTAAAACCGCGAAGGAGTTGTTTGTCTTCCAGCGAACACCGTCGTCGATCGACGTGAGAGACGATTGGGAAACCGATCCTGAATGGGCTGCCACATTGGAACCAGGCTGGCAATCCGAGCGACGCGCCCGAGCAATCGAAGGACCTCAACTCCCGGACGCGGTCAAAGCGCGTCGAGCAGCGATGTCTCGCGAGGAAAAGATTCAGCGCCAGGAAAACGCCAACATCGACGCCATGATGCGAATTCACAAAAGAATCGATGAACTAGTCGACGATCCTGAAACCGCTGAATCGTTGAAGCCCTGGTACATGCTGATGTGTAAGCGTCCATGCTTCCACAACGAGTATTTGCCAACTTTTAACCGGCCAAACGTCACCCTGGTCGACACCAAGGGCAAAGGCATTACCGAAATTACAGAGGCAGGCCCAATATTTGAGGGCACCCAATACGAGGTAGATGTCCTTATTTACGCCACCGGGTTCGAAGTCCAGCAAACCGGCATCTATAACCGAATTTTGGGTGAGCGTGGCTTGGACCTCAATGAGAAATACCTTGATGGAATTCGGACCTTGGTAGGCATTCACTCACAGGGCTACCCAAACCTATTCATCATGGGCGGATACCAAGCTTTCTTCGCGTTCAACTTGACAGACGTTCTCAATAGCCAGGGTGAACACATTGCCGAGTGCATCGACTTCGCCCGCCAAAACGATATTCACACCCTTGACTGCACCGCCGAAGCAGAAGAATGGTGGGTTCAAGAAGTGATATCTCACCGCGGTAAAACCAGTCGAAACCGCGACTGCACGCCGGGCTACTACAACTTTGAAGGAGCCGAAAACCGGCGTCAAGACGGCAACTACAACGGGACAATGAAGCAGTACCTCGGGCACATGTCGCACATTAGAGACAACATGACGGATCACTTCGAGTTCACCCAGCGGTAGTTAACGAATTCTCTCCAAATCATTTCTGACAACGGGCTGGTGAACTGCCATCATTCACCCGTGTCGCGCATTGTGACCAAACCGTAGACAGCAGTGGTTTCATGCTGGCGGAATTGAACTGAAATAAGACGGTTCTTTCCTCGCCGATGCAACACTCGACCCTCGATGTTGAAGACGCCAACAGAAATAGGCTCAAAATAATCGACACGCATGTTGACGGTCGATTGAAACCCAGTCGGAGGATTCGTGTCGGACCGGGACGTGTAAAGGGCAACCAGATCGACGTACGCGCCTGTAAATCCGCCGAACAGCTGCCCTTTAGGATTTAGGCAGCTATCTGGAAGGTGACACTCAACCAAAAGTTCGCCGACGCCTCGGTGCAGCACTGTCCAGTCGTAAGCCTCAAGAAGGTCGCCCGCCGGATGCCCTCGGTTAATGAGACGTCCCTCAGGAACGTCTTCGGTCCATGGCCGTCGCCCATCACTTGAATTTGTCACAGCGAAGATTCAAGTCGATCACAGCGGTCGATGCCCAATACCCTATGGGCTGTGATTCGAAAGTATGCGATTCGGACCTATGGGTGCCAGATGAACGAGCACGACACTGAACGCATCGCCGGTTTGCTTGAGATGGATGGTTTACAACAAACAGAATTGTTCGAGGAAGCCGATGTCATCGTTCTAAACACATGCTGTATTCGAGAAAACGCGGATAACAAACTTTACGGTCAATTAGGAAATTTGAAGAAGCTCAAGGAACAACGACCAGACTTACAGATCGCAGTCGGGGGATGCCTGGCTCAAAAAGACCGAGAAATCATCAGAGACAAGGCCCCGCACGTTGACGTTGTTTTCGGTACCCACAACGTAGGACGAGCGACCGGGCTGTTAGCTGAGGCCCGCGATAACGGCCCTATAACCGAAATAATTGAAGAGTCAGAAGCATTTCCCTCGGCGCTTCCCGTCAAACGAAACCTCAGCCACGCCGCCTGGGTCACTATCCAAATCGGATGCGACAATTCATGCGCATTCTGTATCGTTCCCGCTGTCCGCGGCCGGGAAATCTCTCGCCCCTACAAAGAACTCGTAGGCGAAGTCGAAGGGCTCGCCGCTGCAGGCATCACCGAGATCACTCTCTTGGGACAAAACGTGAATAGCTACGGTCGAGACCTGACTCTCAAACTTCGGGGTGACGAACTGCCGCCTAACGCAGAAGATCTCGCAGGCAAAGCTTGGGTTGCCGGAAGCCGAAGAACTCGACCTCTGTTCTCGGATCTACTTCGTTCAGTTGCAGCCGTAGATGGCATCCGCCGAGTTCGGTACACCAGCCCACATCCCAAAGACTTGCGGCCCGAAACCATCAGTGCGATGTCCGAAATTGCCGAACTATGTGAGCATCTGCACCTACCCCTTCAGTCCGGCAGCGACGAAGTGCTGGCAGCGATGCACCGCGGCTATACAGCGGACCGTTATTTGGAGAAAGTGAAGAGAGCGCGAGACCAAATCGATGATTTAGCTCTAAGCACCGACATCATCGTCGGCTTTCCAGGGGAGCGCGAAGTTGACTTCGAGCAGACATTAGAGGTCGCGGCCGAAGCCCGTTTCGACAACGCATATACCTTTGTCTACTCACCGCGCCCCGGAACTGAAGCCGCAGAATTGGTCGACGAATACGTACCTGCTTCAGTTGCCTCAGCTCGGATGGATCGTTTACGCAAGGTCATCGAACGTTCCAGCCGACTAGGCAACGAATCCAGAGTCGGTCGGCGCGAAGAGATCATCGTCGAGGGAAGTTCAAAACGCGACCCGAACATGTTGACCGGTCGAACTCGACACAACCGGCTGGTTCATTTCCCCGCCAATCAACCAATTCGCAGCGGTTCCTACGCTCAGGTAGAGGTCACCGCGGCACGCACCTTCAATCTTTTGGGGGAGTTGGTTGAGATAACGTCGGCGCCAAAACATCGAACGCGAATACCGGTGGTCGCCTCCTGACTGCCTGGCAACAGTTGCGTGAGCGACCCGTCGTGCTGGTAGGTCCCACTGCATCCGGAAAGTCCGCGTATGCGCTTGAAATTGCCCGGCGAATTCCCGGACTTGAATTGGTTTCTGTTGACTCAATGCAGGTTTACCGGCGAATGGACATCGGTACTGCGAAACCCAGCGCGCAGGAACAGGAGGAAATTCCGCACCACCTAATTGATTTGGTCGAGCCTGACGTGCCGTTCTCACTTGTGGACTACCAGACTGCGTACGCTGCGGCCCAATTAGAGATCCGAAAGCGCGACTCGGTACCGCTCCTCGTAGGAGGGACCGGTCTATATCTGCGGGCGATAATCGATGAGCTGACCCCGCCACCGCGTTTTAACGACATCGCCGTGGAACTAGAGAGCGACGGAGACACAGAAAGTCTCCATAAGCGGCTCCAAGAACTCGATCCCGTCGGGGCGGCGCGTATGGAGGCCAGCAACCGACGTCGCATCGTTCGCGCGCTAGAAGTGACGTTAGGAACCGGAAAGCCGTTTTCCTCCTTCGGACCCGGACTAGATAACTACCCGAAAGTTCCTTATCGCATTATCGGGATCGATATCAGTCGTGAGGACCTAGACCGACGTATCCGGAACCGTTACCTACAACAAATGGAAGACGGCTTTCTCGACGAGGTTCGAACGTTGTCGGACTACGAGTTGTCGCACACCGCTGCTCAGGCCTTGGGTTACAAAGAATTGTTGTCCCACTTGCGAGGAGAAACCTCGCTTGACGAAGCCTTAGAAGTTGCCGTGCAACGAACAAAACGGTTTGCCCGACGTCAGCAACGATGGTTTCGACGAGACCCCCGAGTGGAATGGATGCGGCGCGACGAGATCGGTGGCTTGATTAATGAAATTTCGTCGCAGTAATTGAACGCAGAACTGTGAGAATGGACTAGGAGCTTTTTATGCGGCTAACCAAACATCACGGTTTAGGCAACGATTTTCTCGTCGGGTTAGTAAATCAAGTCCCCGACGATCCGCAATCGCTCGCTCAAAGCGTCTGCGACCGCCACACGGGAATAGGGGCAGACGGTCTTGTGTTTGGTCTTCCCGGTAATAGCGGTGCTGACCTGACGATGCTTCTCCACAACGCCGACGGCTCAGCTGCAGAAATGAGTGGCAACGGGATTCGATGTCTGGCCCAAGCCCACGCTATGGCCCACCTGACCGGACCTACGTCGTTGGAAATCGATACCGCGGGCGGGCGCCGAAGGGTCGACATTGACAGCGACGGCATCTGCGCAGAGGCCACAGTGAATATGGGATCGGTAGGTCCCGGGCCCGGCGTGGTTGACCAGATTTTGAGAGAAGCCGGACAATCGCCTATCGATACAGCTGAGCTAGGAAACCCACACCTTGTTGTTGTCGTTGAGGATCTCACGGCAATTGACATGGCCGAATTGGGTGCGCGATACGAAGCTTTCTACCCGCAGGGAATAAATGTTGAGTGCATCGAGATACACCCAGATGACGCCAAGAACCTCGACATGTTGGTATGGGAGCGTGGCGTTGGAGTAACTCAAGCATGCGGAACAGGGGCCACAGCCGCCGCTGTTCGGGCGCACCAGTGGGGATTGGCCGACCAGCACGTGAACGTGCGCATGCCAGGAGGAGAAGTTCAGGTGATAAGCAATGATCAACCGCTTCTCATCGGCCCAACGGTTTACGTTGCAAGTATCGAACTTTCCATATGAATGAACTTCCCGATCGTCAAAATGGTGAGTCGTCGCACCGAGGGGGTTTCGGGGACTTAGCGGGAGAGACCACCGGCCTCATCGATCGGTCATTTCGGGAACAAATCGTGTTGGTGGCAGTCCAGTTTCCTGGATCAACGAGTGATCAAATTGATGCGAACCTCGACGAGCTCGCCCAGCTTGTCGATACCGCTGGCGCTGACCCAGTTGATCGGGTGATTCAAAGGCGAGACGCGCCAGATCCGGCCACATATGTCGGAAAGGGCAAAGTAACTGAAATCCAAGCAGCCTCGGACGGATCCGATGCAGACACAGTGGTCTTCGACGATGAACTCAGCCCAGCCCAACAGTTCAACCTAGAAAAGATCCTCAAACGGACGGCGCTTGACCGCACCGCTGTGATTTTGGACATCTTCGCTCAGAACGCGACGACCATGGAAGGCAAAGCACAGGTTGAGCTAGCTCAACTTCAATACCGTTTACCTCGACTGCGTCGAAGAGGGGACCAACTCAGTCAGCAGGGTGGCGGAATAGGAACCCGAGGACCCGGTGAAACACAGCTCGAAGTCGACCGTCGTCGCATTCAACGCCGATTAGCAAAATTGGAAAAAGAACTGACTGGGTTGAGAACAACCAGAAAAAATCAAAGAAAGTCTCGTCGACGTTCCCGCTTTCACACCGTCGCAATCGTTGGCTACACCAACGCTGGTAAATCCACCCTACTGAATCGTCTAACTGGGGCCGAAGCACTAGTTGAGGATCGGCTTTTCGCAACTCTGGATGCAACGACACGCCGATTACCGCTCCCCGGTGGGGAAACAGTATTGATCACCGACACCGTCGGATTTATACAGAAATTGCCGACAGGCCTAATTGAGGCATTTAAATCCACTCTTGAAGAAGTCGCCGAAGCTGACTTACTACTTCACGTCGTAGACGGCTACGGACCTGACCCCGAAGCCCACATGCACGCAGTGCGATCAGTCCTACGCGAGATCGGCGCCGGTGACATCCCAGAATTAACCGTTTTCAACAAGATCGACCAACTCGAAGATGGCGGTATCGACCACCTCCTACACCGTCATGAAGGATCAGTAGGATTTTCGGCCCGCACCGGCGAAGGATTAGACCGTGTCCTCGCCGCAATCGGTGACCGCTTACGCAGCCTCACCCAAATAGTGGAGTTAATGATTCCGTGGAGCAGGGGCGACGTATTGGCTGCGGCGCACCGAGAAGGCGAGGTCCTGCTCGAGCAACACGAAGAGCATGGAACCCGTATCCAGGCACGTTTCGACGAAGTATCTCAGCGACTTCTGGCGGACTTCGTTGTTGACGATGTTTCAGGGAGCGTTGAATGACAGAGCAAATGGGCTTCAAACCACCTCCCTATCCCTATGACCGGCTTGATGAACTCAAGCCTTTGGGCGCTCACCACCGCGGCGGCATTGTCGACTGTTCGATCGGAACACCCATCGATGCGCCACCTCCTGCAGTTGTGGCGGCCCTAGGTGGGTCTGACAGCGAGCGCGGATACCCGCCGTCTATCGGAACTCCTGAATTCAGAGAAACAGTATCGGGGTGGATTGCGAGCCGATTGGGTTGCGAAGTCGACCCAAACGACGAAATCGCAGCTGCTGTAGGCACCAAAGAATTCGTAGTTGGGTTACCGCATTGGATGAAGTTACGACGACCCGACCGCGACACAGTTCTGTACCCCGCTGTTAGCTATCCCAGCTACGAGATGGGAGCAATATTGGCCGGATGTCGGGCCGTTCCGGTACCGGTGGATGAAGATTGGTCAGTTCGATTAGATGCAATCTCCGACGAAGACCGTGCCCGAGCTCTTCTCCTCTGGGTCAACACGCCCGGCAACCCAGCCGGAGGGCTGGACGACCTCGAAGCCGCAGCAGCTTGGGGACGAACTCACCAAATACCGGTGTTCAGTGACGAGTGTTATTGCGAATTCACCTGGGAAGGACCTCCCCGCACGATTCTTTCCGCCGGAACTCAAGGTGTAGTTGCAGTGCACTCACTATCGAAACGGTCGAATTTGGCTGGGGTTCGGGTCGGTTTCTACGCCGGCGATCCCGAATTAGTCGACTACCTGCGCGAAGTTCGCAAGCACGCGGGATTTATGGTGCCGGGGCCCGCTCAAGCTGCAGCGATCGCCGCGCTTTTAGACCAAGAGCATGTGGACGAACAACGAGACACCTATCTGGATCGACTCCGGCGCCTAGCGACAATGATGGAAACGATGGGGGTGAAAGCGACCGTTCCCCGAGGCGGTTTCTATCTATGGTTACCCGCCCCCGGTGGTGATGCCTGGGGCTTTACTCGACAACTCGTGAAACAAATAGGTCTTCTAGCTTCACCAGGTGAGTTCTACGGTTCAGCCGCTACCGACTACGTGCGCATTGCCGCGGTACAACCCGATGACAAGATCGGACTATTAGAGCAACGACTCGCAACAAGCTGACGGCTCCTCTAGATCAGACCGTAGCCTTGGAAAAGTGATCGACCTCCTTGACTTAGCGGCCGAACTCGTCGACGTTCCATCTGAAAGCCACAAAGAATCTGCGCTGGCTGATCTTTTCGAGTCACGCCTTCGCGGTGCGGAACACCTAGACGTTCACCGTGTCGGAGACAACGTGATAGCGCGTTCAACAAATGGCTGCGCACATCGGGTAGTGATTGCCGGACACCTAGACACTGTCCCTGCCAACAACAATCAAGACGCCCGAATCGAAGGAGACCGCCTCTACGGCCTAGGCGCGTGCGATATGAAGGGAGGCCTCGCCGCTCAATTAGCGACGGCCCTTGAAGCCGTCGAATTGGCAGTAGATGCAACCTACGTTTTCTATGCCTGTGAGGAAGTAGCGGCGGAACACAATGGGCTGAAACAGCTTTTCGATCTTCGACCAGAGTTGGTTACAGGAGATGTGGCGCTGTTGGGTGAACCAACCTCAGCTGCAATCGAAGCGGGATGCCAAGGTACGCTCCGAGTCAAAGCAACCTATAAGGGAGAACGCGCCCACACTGCTCGACCATGGAAAGGCCGCAACGCGATCCATCGACTGGGGGCCGTGCTTGAATCTCTCAACCATTACGAAGGACGGCGTCCCATCGTTGACGGCTGCGAATACCGCGAAGCAATACAAGCAGTACATGTAGAAGGCGGTGTCGCGGGCAATGTCGTGCCCGACCAAGCACTTCTGACCGTCAACCTTCGGTACGCGCCGGACCGCACTGCCGAACAAGCGCTCGCCCACATCACCGAACAACTCGGATCGTTTGATGAAATGGTCGTCGCTGATCACGCCCAAGGGGCGGCACCTTCTTTAGGTCACCCGCTCTTACAAGCCTTGATCACGCACAACGAACTTGATGTCCGGGCAAAACTAGGTTGGACCGACGTGGCTCGGTTCGCCGAGCACGGCATCCCGGCCTCGAACTTTGGACCCGGTGACCCCTCAATAGCTCACACCCGAGACGAATTCGTACAACGTCACGAGATAGAGCTCGTCCACGCCGTATTAGTAAACCTATTGACCACTGAGCCCGCTTAGGCACCCATCATTTCGGCGAGCAAGCGTGCCACACCATCTTCAACGTTGGCCCAGGTCACCTCATCGGCCGCGTTTTGGGTATCAGGATGCGCGTTACCGACAGCCACCCCCCAACCAGCGAATTCGAGCATGGCGTTGTCGTTGGGCATGTCGCCGAAAGCCACCACTTGGTGTGGTTCTATTCGCCGTTCTTCACACAACCTCTTGAGACCGAAAGCCTTATCAACCCCTGGAGGCATCAATTCCACAAACGGAAGCCCGGCGTGCATCACATTGGCCCGCCCCCTGATCAAAGGATCGACGACGGCCATAGTCTCGTCCGGGGACAGGTCAGGTAGGTTGACCAACAGCTTATGGACCCGCTCGTCGAGCAACGGAATCAAATCAGTGACATCGGCGTCGACGGGTCGCCCGGCCTGTTCAAGCCATCGGCGTTCGGCCAGAAAACTATCGCCCATTTCAGCGCAGAACCCGGCATCGGGATGAGCCTCGCGAATCGCTTCCAACAACGCGCGGGCATCTGACAAATCCAACGTCGCGAACTGGGTAGTGACTCCGGTCAGAGAGTCATAGGCCACGGCACCATTCGCGCATATCAAGGTCGTCGGAATCCCAGTTTGGTCAGGTATCGAGTGGCAATACCTGGGCGGCCTGCCCGTCACCACAACAAACTCGACGTCGAAGTCCCCCAGACGCCGCAGCACTTCGCTTGTCGCATCCGATATTTCTCGGTTAACGCCCAAAAGGGTTCCATCGAAATCAGTCGCTACTAACGCCACATTTTGGAGTAGGGGACGGGATCTCACAGGCTGTAACGACTGGGATCTGTTCTCAACCACTCACCAATAGTTTCCCCGACCATGATTGAAGTTGGGTTGGTGTTCGCCCGCGGCACCGTAGGGAAGATCGACGCGTCAGCCACCACTAGGCCGTCAACTGCATGACAACGACCGTATTGATCGACCACTGCACTGGGATCATCGCGGGGGCCCATGCGAGCGGTTCCGCACGGATGGTACCCAGATCCGGCGAAACGGCGAAGCAAACCCACGACGTCGTCTCGGCCTGATATCCGATGCATGTCGGGAAAAACAACCTCTTCCGTTAACGCCCCCAACGGTCCCGACTGTGTGAACCGAAGCGCATCCAAAAAACAATCCGCCAGACGCTCCGCATCTCGAATCTCTTCACAAAACCGAGAACGAATACGAGGCGCGACGAATGGGTCCGCTGTAGGAAAAATAAGGTCGCCGACCCCCTCCACCTGCTCAAGAATGGCAGCAACCCCGAAATAAGGAAGACTCTCTCGCCCAGCAAACGTCAACTGCTCAATCTGCAGATCCATTCGCTGGTCACTGCCCGAGGCCGTGTACCGCAAAATGGTTTGGATAAGAGGCTGGTCGCCTGCGACCAACTCAAGATGGGTCGGTCGACACAGCGCGGCCAAAGCGGGATGATCCGACAAGTTTCGCCCCACTCCCTGCACATCGGCAACGACATTTACGCCTATTCGATGCAAATCTTCGCTGGGGCCGACGCCAGAACGCAGAAGGATCCCCGGAGTATGAATCGCACCTGCACAGAGCACCACCAAATTGGCACGTATCTGCTCAAGGGAACCATCCGGACGAACCACTTCAATCCCTGTTACCCGGCCGCGCTGAATCAACAAACGGTTCGTGTGGCAACCACTTCGAATTTCAAGATTGGGACGCAAACGAGCTGGAGCAAGGTACGCAGATGCAGTCGAAATGCGAAGTTGGCCAAGTTTGTTCATCGGTTGAGGACCAGCACCCCAGCCCCACGGATCGTTCTGATCCGGACATTCGGGGAAATCGAGTTCAGCTGCAGTCGTGAGAAATGCTTGATGCAATTCGGTGAGCTCATCGTGAGGGTAACGACGGACACTCACTGGACCAGCGTCTCCGTGATATTCCTCATTCCCAAAGTCAAGATCCCGTTCCAGCCGACAGAAGGTCTTCAAGACGTTGTCCCACCCCCACTCCGGGTTCCCTCGACTCGCCCAGCCGTCATAGTCCTCAGGGACCCCGCGCAAAAAAATGCAGGTATTGACGGCACTTGAACCACCCGTCACTCGACCCCGCGGAAGAGGTTGCCCGGGACGCTGCTCGGTCGGAGAGTATTCAAGGGCCCAATCGTGGTCGACGACACTGTTGTGGTGTCCGTCGCGAAGGTCATCAGGTGTTTCATCGATAGCCGAATAATCGGGTCCCGCCTCGACCAACAAAACGTGTCGATTCGGGTCCTCGCTGACGCGCGACGCGAGAGGGGCCCCAGACGCGCCCGCGCCGACGACAACTACGTCGTAGCCAACATCACTGCTCACTCAACCGAAACTAGTAGCAGAAGCCATCGAGGGCCGATCGATGGTGTGCCCTAGGCTTCTTAGATGACCGACACTGTCATCCGCAATGCAACCATCATTGACGGTACAGGGGCCCCACGATTCGACGGCGACGTATTAATCGAAGACGGACATATCAGCGAGATAGGTGACGTATCGCCAGCCTCAACCACGACTGACATCGATGCTGCGGGCCTCATCCTGGCCCCGGGGTTTGTCGACGTGCATACCCACGACGATGGCGCATTAATTAACCACCCAGACATGACCTTTAAAATCTCGCAGGGATGCACCAGTGTCGTTGTCGGAAACTGTGGGTTCTCAGCTATCCCAGCGGTGACAGGAGATAACACCCTCGACCTCTCAGAGATTGAGGCCAGTTGGAACGACCTCAACGGCTACCGAAGTGCAGTAGAAGCATCGAATCCCGCGGTCAACGCGATGATGCTTGTGGGACATAACACGATCCGGGCCTTGGAAATGAAAGGCGAGCGAAGACCGCCCAACGACAGCGAACTCGCGCGTATGCAAGGGCACATCGAATTAGCTATGCAACAAGGAGCATGCGGATTTTCTACCGGACTGGTTTATCGACCGGGACGTTGGTCCGATACTGACGAGGTGATCGAACTCGCCAAAGCCGTGGCTCCCTATGGCGGAATCTACGCCACACACATGCGTAGCGAAAGCGACCACCTTTTGGACTCGGTCGACGAAGCGCTACACATTGGTGCAGAAGCGGGCGTAGGAGTCCAAATCAGCCATCACAAAGCAGCCGGTCCACGAAATTGGGGAAAAGTGGTCGACTCATTGGCGAAAATAGATGATGCCGTGGAGCGGGGGGCGCGAGTAACCCTCGATGTGTACCCATACACCGCGGGTAGCGGTCCAATGATCCAATACTTTGACCTCAATAATCCTGATCCCGAACTTGCCCAAGCAATTCAGTTGGCCTCTTGCCCAGCCTTCCGACATTACGAAGGCCGCATGCTCATCGACATCGCGAAGGAGCTTGGGATAACCGCGTCCGAGGCCGTCCAACACATCCTCACCGCTCCAGACGGAAAAGGAACAATCTGTATCCAACACATCATGGACGAAGGTGACATTCTTACGAACCTGCGTCACGATCGCGTCATGATCGGGTCCGACGGAATTCCCGACTTGACGGGCAGGCCGCACCCTCGACTCTTCGGAACCTTCCCTCGAGTCCTCGGCCGTTACGTTCGAGAACAAGGTGTGATCGATCTTGAAAGCGCCGTGCGTCGTATGACCTCTTTGTCGTGCGATGTTCACGGTCTACAAGATCGAGGCCGAGTCGCAGTTGGCAACTGGGCTGACTTAGTGCTTTTTGACCCTTCGACGGTATTAGACATCGCAACTTACGAAGATCCCAAAAGAGAGTCAGTCGGCATTGACCGTGTATGGGTTAATGGCCAACTCGCTTTTGACACCGGACGTCACACACAAGTGGGAGCTGGACGCGTGTTGCACTATCAGCAGCACTAAACCCGACGAAGCCCAGTTGACAGGTATCCTGTCAAATTAGTGCGGTGCGGACTCTCACTTCAGTCCCCCACGCGACGACCGGTCGCCACTAGGCGACCACCCCAGGCGCTGACCCCTCGGCGTCAAGCAGTTGAAAGTTCGCCTACGTGACAACGACCTTCGCCCAACTCGGCGTGCCCAAAGACCTCATATTCGCCCTCGCTGAGCAAGGAATCGAATCACCCTTCGCAATACAAAGTCTTGCTATTGGCGACGCAATGGATGGCCGAGACGTTTGCGGTAAAGCGAAAACCGGATCAGGCAAGACACTCGCGTTCAGTTTGCCTGCCATTGCACACACGGAACGTCATGAAAAGGGCAAACCCACCACCTTGGTGCTTACCCCCACTCGCGAACTGGCCAACCAAATTGCCGGCGTCGTCAAACCCCTGGCCACAGTGAGACAACTCCGGCCAATAGCGGTATATGGCGGTACAAATATCGACAAGCAAATGGAAACCATCGCGAAGGGGATAGACATCATCATCGCCACGCCAGGTCGGTTAATTGACTTGATTGACAGAGGCGCAGTGGACGTGGCCTTTGTGCAACGAGTAGTCGTCGATGAGGCTGACCGGATGGCCGATATGGGTTTTCTTCCTCAGGTGGAATGGATTCTTCGGCACATCCGAACCGACCACCAGACCATGCTCTTCTCAGCGACGCTAGACGGAGCCGTTGACACCGTTGTGAAACGACACCTCAGAGACCCTGTCTTCCATGAGGTGTTCGAAGCGGAAGTGACCGTAAGCGAGATGGGCCACCTGTTCGTGGCCGTACACAAGATGAACCGGGTACAAGTAGCCGCACGCATTATTAACCAATCGACCAAAACACTCCTTTTTACGCGCACAAAACGAGGAGCTGACCAGTTAGAACGCGAACTTCGGTCCGAAGGTGTACAAGTGGCGGCCATCCACGGCGATTTACGTCAGACCCAGCGCGAAAAAGCATTGAGCGACTTCAGCAAAGGAAAACTCAAGGCTCTCGTCGCTACTGACGTTGCAGCTCGAGGCCTCCACGTCGACGACGTCGGGGTTGTCATCCACTACAACCCACCCGAAGACCACAAGACATACTTGCATCGGTCAGGTCGAACAGCTCGGGCTGGAGCCGCGGGAACAGCGGTCACTATGTTCTTATGGGATGAGGAGCTGCAAGTGCGACAACTTCAGCGGCGATTGGGCTTGAAACTTCCGCTTCACGAGATTTTCTCCAATGACGCCCGACTAGATGACCTTCCAACGTGGGTACGGCAGCAGGGTTGAAATTTGACCCGTCGGGTCTTCCAGCGCCCGTAGCAACAGCCGCGAGCGCGATCGCTCAACGCCTAGAGCGAGGTGACGTTGGCGAAGAAGTACTTGATCAACTAGCAGCTCTCGGTCGAATCCGAGAACAAGAGCTCACAGATCACCGATCCAGGGGCGCCGTTTTCACACCGTACGTGGTGGCGGAAGAACTCGTGCAACGACTAGCGATTGAACCCACCGAAACTGTCTGCGACCCTTCGGTCGGACCCGGCATTTTTCTGTTGGCAGCGGCCGAACGAAAGTTTCACCGAGGAGAATCCGTCCCTTCGATCATGGGAAACCTCCGAGGCATTGATATCGATCCGATAAGCGTGGCCGTCGCACGGTCCACCCTGCAGCTATGGGCAGCGTGGCGAGGGAACCACCGGCCACCCATGGATTCCATCGTGGAAGGAGACAGTCTCTTAGAAGCGCCACGCGAATGGTACGGAAACTGCGACGTAGTAATAGGGAATCCGCCGTTCCTTGGGCAGTTCAAAGCCGACACAGCACGCGACAAACATCGATCTAGAGCTCTCAAGGAACGCTTCGCTCACGGATATAGCGGCTACATCGACGAAAGCATGCTTTTTGTCGTACTTGCAGTCGAACTCGGTCACAAAAACACTCGAACTGCTCTAATCGTGCCAACCTCCGTTCTTGGATCCGAATCGAGCCGGCATGCAAGAGAATGGATCGACCGGACGTTGCCGATACAGGCCCTCTGGCTCGGCGGCCGATCCATATTCGATACCGCCAATGTCGATGTATCAGCGGCAATACTTGGGGATTCGAGGGGCAACCACTGCGAAGTGCTTCAACGCGGATCTGACAAAACGCTCCAGTTTGAGCGGCCACCCATCGGCCAATGGGCTGCGCTTCTCGCGGCGGCAAACGGCACACCTCAAGTGCGACTCGCGGGCCGAAGCACCCTGGGTGACACGGCGGAAGTCTCCGCAGATTTTCGTGACGCCTACTATTGGTTGGCTGAGAGAGTCACAGAAGGAGAAGTCGCGGACCCCCGTCCTCGACTCGCCACCGTCGGACTCATCGACCCGTTCGCATATATGCACGGCGATGTCGAGACCAGATTCGCCAAAAAGAGGTTTTGGAGACCCGTTATTCAAATCGAAGACGAACCCCCACAAGCGTTTCGAAGTTGGCTTCAACGTCGATCAAATCCGAAGCTCCTCATAGCAAGCCAAACCCGCGTAATCGAATGCTTCGCGGACGAATTAGGCGAAACCCTCCCGTCGACGCCGTTGATTACTGTCACCCCCCGCCAAGACAAACGCCTGTGGCATTTGATGGCGGCAATAGCTTCACCCGCCGCGTCAGCTTGGGCCGTCGCGGCGGCCGCGGGTACGGGATTAAGTCGAGAAACGGTGCGTTTACGGGCATCGCTTCTCGCTGAATTACCACTACCCGCACCGTCAACACATTGGGACGAAGGCGCAGATTTGGCACGGCGAATTCAATCGGGCGATAGAGATCGAAACACAATTATGCAGTTCGGCAAAGCAATGAATACGGCATATATGACGGCCTCAGAGGAGCTTCTCACTTGGTGGATGGACCGAATTCAAAAAAAACGCCCTTGACCCCGTGGGTAGCTGCTCCGGTAGCCTTTTAGATCAGCCCAGGAGCCGACGTGTCTGAAGTGCCCGATAGCCGCCAAACCTCTTTCACGGATCCTCCCCCCGCGTCCGGAGCGTGGTTCGAAACTATGCCTTCAGGGGACCGCGAATTCTTCGAACTATCTCCGCACCGAGCGTACGTGCTCGAGGGTGGAGGCGAACTTCTGGCCCCGCAAATTGCATACGAAACATGGGGCAATCTCGACGCTGCGGCTGGCAACGCAGTACTGGTGTGCCACGCGCTCACCGGCGACGCCCACGCCTATGGTGATGCAGGCCCGGGTCAGCCGACCCCCGGCTGGTGGAACGATTTTATTGGTCCCGGCCGGCCGCTCGACACCGACCGGTACTTTGTTGTTTGCGCCAATGTTCTTGGCGCCTGTCAGGGAACCACCGGACCAGCGTCGATTAATCCAGCTACTGGCCGACGATGGGGCGGCGACTTCCCAATTGTGACCGTGCGAGACGTTGTTCGGTCACAAAGAGCCTTAGCTCAACATCTCGGAATACAAAGGTGGATGGCGGTCGTTGGTGGATCGATGGGAGGCATGCAGGCACTTGAATGGGCAGCGAGCTATCCGAACCGATGCGGTTCACTAGTCATTGTCGCGTCCACCGCCGCTGCTTCAGCGCAACAAATCGCATGGAGCCAAGTAGGCCGCCACGCGATTCTCGATGATCCGGCATTTAGAGGTGGCCACTACTACGACTCAAAACCCGGAGAAGGCCCACATAGGGGACTGGCAAACGCACGGCGAATAGCGATGATTCACTATCGAAGTGGCGAAGAGTTTGATCGCCGATTCGACCGCCACAGCAATGACCCCGTCGAACCGTTCCGCCTCGAACACCGTTTCGACATCGAAAGTTACCTTGACTACCAAGGCGAGAAAATACAGTGGAGGTTTGACGCAAACACCTATCTCGTCCTCAACAAAATGATGGATCTCCACGACATTGGTAGAGGACGTGGAGGCATAGAGCAGGCGTTACAGAGAATCACCTGTCCCAGTCTCCTTATGAGTGTTCGCACTGATTTTTTATATCCCAGACATCAGCAGATGCGAATCGTTGACGCCTTGCGCGGCCGAGTCCCTGTCGAGCACATCGACATTGATAGTGACAACGGTCATGACGGATTCCTCACCGAACCCGAACAGACCGGCCCGCCAATGGGTGACTTCATCGAAAAGATAGCTAAAGGTTCAATCGCTTAAGTTCAGCGATGACGTCACCGCGCGAGCGGTTATGCCTGAGAGTTAGACAAGATGTCATCAACTTCCGCGAGTTCAACAGCGGTCAATTGCCAACCCGACGCCACAGAGTTGGCTAACACCTGATCGGCACTCGTAGCGCCTGCGATGACGCTCGGTATTTCTGGCCGTGTGAGGAGCCAAGAAAATGCTAGTTCGAGCAAGGTTCGGTTCCTGTGTTTCAACCATTCAGTCAGTCTTTCAACAACCAACAAATTGTGGTCGTTGAGGAATAAGTCGAGACGTTGCTGCGGCCAGTCGGCAAGCCGAGTGTTGGGCTGTGGACCGTCAGGACCCACTTTGCCTGTTAAAAGTCCTGACTCAAGGGGGAAGAAAGGCAAAAACCTTATGTTGTGGGCGTTACATACTTCGAATACTTCTGACTCGGGTTCTCGATGAAGAAGCGAGTAGCGGTTTTGCACGGTTCTATATGGAGTTAAAGACTGCTGTGTCGCAACATCGGCGGCGGAATCGAGCTGGTCCGCATCGTAGTTTGAGCACCCGATTTCTCGGACCTTTCCGGCGGTCACCAACTCATGAAGAGCTTCGAGAGTCTCCCTTTCGGGTACTTCGCTATCCGGGGTGTGGATTTGAAATAAATCGATCCAATCCGTATCAAGTCTTCGCAAGCTCCGATCAACGGAACGTTTCACCCATTCAGGGTTTCCGCCAGTCAAGCCAGGATCCACGTCACGCAAACCGAACTTTGTCGCAACAATCACCTGGTCTCTGTGCCCCTTTATGGCGTGCCCGAGCATCTCTTCGGAGGCTCCTGAGCCGTACACATCGGCGGTGTCGAAAAAGTTGATACCCGTATCTAGGCAAGCGGCAAAAACTTCATCGGTACGTTCTTGATCGATTCGGGTGCCAAAGTTATTGCAACCGAGACCGACCTCAGACACCTCGAGTTCGCCGATACGCCGATATTCCACGATCGGATCATAGGAGCGTCTGCCACTACCTTCATGACGTGCCCGAGTTAATAGAAGTCGAGCTGTACCGGAAATTAGCTGCGCGTACCGTCGGACGGACCGTTTCCTCGGTACTTCTGCCCCGTCCCCAATACCTAAGAAAAGGCACAAACCTAGAAGCGCTCCGCATGGCGACCCGGGCCCAGACCCTGAAACGGGTGAGACGAATCGGCAAGCTGCTAATACTCGACATAGGTAAGAATTCGGTGGGGTTGCGTTTCGGAATGACAGGCCGCCTCATCGTGGACGGAGAAACCGCCATCGAACGATTGCTTTACACAACTCCAAAAGTTGAAGCTGATCACCTTCCATTCGTGATGAGTTTCGAACAAGGCGGCGAGTTGGCAATAGTCGATCCGAGACGTTTTGGAAGCGTCGAAGTGCAACCCAACGAAACAATATTGGGACCCGATGCTGACAAGATTTCGCGCGAAGAACTGGGTGCAATGCTCCAGAACAGTAAAACCGCACTCAAAGCGCTTTTACTTAACCAGCGAAAGGTCGCCGGACTGGGGAACCTGTTGTGCGACGAAATCCTATGGAGGGCAGGCCTCGATCCCCATCGACCGTCACATTCGTTAGAAGTGACTGACATCGACGAACTCGATGCAGCCATCAGCGGCACAATCAAGGAACTCACCCAGCGCGGCGGTTCTCACATGGGCGATATCCAAGACCAGCGCCGTCAGGCAGGTATCTGCCCGAAAGACGGAACGGAACTTCAACGGAGCACGCTAGGAGGTCGAACAACATGGTGGTGTCCTGAACACCAGCGCTGAATGAGGATAGCTACGCTGCTCTTGTGTTACATATCCAACTGCTCTCTCAGCAGTCGCAAAGTGCTGTGGGCACTGGAGCCCAGAAGTGGTGGTTGCTCGTCGCTGGGCTGTTCCTCATTTCTTTGTGTTTCCTTGGAGCCTTCGTCAAGATGTGGCGAAAGACTCGGCCCCCGGCCCGCCAACCATATGTTCCACCGGATATACCAAAATCTGTTGATGTTATTGACGAAACTCAGGAAGAGAACGAAACGAGAGACCCTGAACCCGGGCTAGGTTCAGGTCATGGCCGATGGATTCAACCCCCAAGAAATGATTGACCGCTTCCGCGAACGAGCCGATGCAGTCAAAAAACGTAATCTCCCCGCCGTAGGAGGCGAGGAACGACGCTTATTTATCGAACAAGCGGAACGAGATTTCATGGACTTCGCCATCATTGCCGACGCCTCAGTCGCGCTCGATGACGGAATCCTCACCTTGACGATCAACCTCCGCCAAAACTCTGATTCTGGTGGCTAACGAATGCAGGCTGTTGAGCACCACCTCCGGCTTGGTACAGTGACGCATTCCCGCGGATGTAGCTCAGTTGGCTAGAGCGCAACCTTGCCAAGGTTGAGGTCGCCGGTTCGAACCCGGTCATCCGCTCCACAACAATTGCCCCCAGCCTGACAGGTTTGGGGGCAATTCACTTTGTGGCCTCTGGAGAATCTGGAAAGACACAGTTCAGCCTGTAGTGTCGTCGATGTTCCCGGGATTAACCCGAGACGGACCCAGAGGAGATCCATTGGTCGCCACTGCTTCGGCGGATCACAGCGGACTCACAGTAAAACGATTCCTAAAGTTCACATTCCCATACGTCGCTGTACATCTTTCTTGCCTGTTTGTGCTGACCGTAGGGTTTAGCTGGTTTGCTCTCGCGGTGTCAGTCTTGGTGTACCTCGCGCGGGGGATAGGCATCACCGGCTTCTATCATCGGAAATTCAGCCATCATGCCTTTAAGACCGGACGAGTGGTCCAGTTTGTCGGTGCATGGTTAGGGGCAAGCGCTGCACAGGGAGGCCCGTTGTGGTGGGTTGCCCACCATCGCCGTCATCATCACGTCTCCGACCAAGAAGGAGATCTTCATTCTCCGATGATTGAAGGCTTCGGAATCGCTCATCATGGGTGGTTGGCACGCTCCAATGCCGACGAGACGCGCATCAAAGAAGTTGAAGATTTGGCGTGTTATCCGGAGTTGCGTTGGCTTGACCGAAACGCGTGGATACCGATCTTGTCGACGGCGTTCGGCCTGTTGTTCGCTGGAATAGCCATAGGCCGCCTCGCCCCATGGACGGGAACAAATGGCCCGCAACTCGTTATATGGGCTTTCTTTATCAATACGGTGCTGCTCTGGCATGTGACCTTCGCTGTGAACTCGGTATGTCACCGTTGGGGCAAAAGACACCACGACACAACCGACGACAGCCGCAACAATTGGTTGATCGGAATTATGGCACTGGGCGAAGGCTGGCATAACAACCATCACATTTTCCCAGGCAGCTCTCGGCACGGTTTCAAACCGAGTCAAGTCGACTTCACACATCTGGTGATTAGAACACTGGCGCGTCTCGGGCTTGCTAGCGACCTTCACCTAGTGCCAGGGCGATTGTGGCTTGGTTCGAAGCCTTCTCGGTGGACAACCTGAGTCACCAACAATTGAGCCCTTTCGATGTGCGATCTGCCTCGGCCCTGTGAAAGAGTTGAGTTATTCGATCGATAAGGAGATCTCGATGGGTTTACTCGACGGACGAGTGGTGCTGATTACAGGCGCGGGACGTGGTATCGGACGTGAACATGCGCTGCTGATGGCCTCCGAAGGGGCCAAGATTGTGGTGAACGATCTTGGTGGAGGCGTCGACGGTTCAGGCCAAGACACAGGACCCGCAGAGGAAACTGCCCAAGAGATCCGCGATATGGGCGGTGAAGCCACAGCCAACAACGACTCCGTCACCGATTGGGAAGGCGCGCAACGAATGGTGAACGCTGCAGTGGAAGCGTTCGGAGATCTCCACGTTCTCGTCAACAACGCCGGCATTCTTCGAGACCGAGTTGTAGTCAACATGACAGAAGGCGAATGGGATGCCGTCGTTGACGTGCACATGAAAGGACACTTTTGTCCCACGCGTTGGGCCGCCGCTTATTGGCGAGAACAAACCAAAGCTGGGGTCGAAGTCGACGCAGCCGTAGTCAACACCGCTTCGGGCGCAATGCTAGGAAACCTTGGTCAATTAAATTACTCCGGCGCGAAAGCGGGTATCGCGGCGATGACTTTGGTAGCAGCAGGGGAACTGGCCAGATACGGAGTGAGAGTGAACTGCCTAGCTCCGATCGCTCGAACTCGTATGACCCTGCAAACCCCGGGTTTAGAAGAGGTAGTCGCCGCTCCCGAGGACCCATCAGATTTTGACCTGTATGACCCCGCCAATATCAGCCCACTGGTGGGCTACCTCGCAACCGAAGGGTGCCCATTTACCGGTGGGGTATTTCATATCGGAGGCAACGAAGTAGGGCTCTACGGCGGCTGGTCCTTAGCCGAAGAAGATATTTTGGCAACCGATGGACGCTGGACGGTAGGGGACCTTCAATCAAAAGCCCCGGCGCTGCTTGACGGACGGAGCAACCTCGCTTCAGTTACCACCTCTATCGGCGACACTTTCAAAGGGTTTGGAAAGCGCGAACCAGCCGAATAAACCACGGGTTGGAAAGAATTCACCGACAAAAGCGTCCACTGTCAACGTCGACGGCCGCGCTATACAACCGTGTCAACATCGTCTCGAAAAGGTTTTTGCTGCGCTCGTCGGGGGTTTCGATGCTGGAAAGGTTGTTCGCCAACATCCCCATCCACCACAAATGCGCGTATTCGTAATCATCGCGGATGTGGTGGGTCGCGGACACATCAACGCCGTGTCCCACGAGCGTGTCGACGTATGCGGAAACAAGTTCTGATTCCATAGAACGCCGGAGGTCAACTTCAAGATTGGTTGCCAAAAAAAAGGAGACATCCGTCGCACCGCCGGTGAACATAGCAGTTTGCCAATCAATGACAGTGATGTCTCCGTCGGACCCGAAAAGCATGTTCTCTAGCCGATAATCAGCATGCGCAATTGTGAGTGGCTTCGACAACACGTCATCTCGCCATCGGCCCAACTCAGGCACAAACGCGTGTAACCACCCCAAGCCGCGATCAGGCAACAGATCCCCGAAGCGCTCAACGAATCGGGGGAGTGAGGCAGCGATAGCCGTTCCAAGAGCCTCCGACGTCCCTGAGGCGTCCAGACCCGGAACCCACTCCACAGCTGAGGTACGTGACGAACCCCAAAATGGGGCATGTAGCTGAGCCAACGCTTCAACCGCAGCATGTGCTTGATCTGCCGACGCGCCGACCAACTGGTCGCCTGGAGATGCTGGATACATGTCATCTAACAGCAAAACCGCCCGATCGCCGCTGATGAAATTCGCTCGACAAGCCGGTACCGGGGTGGGCACTAGCGGGGCGAGGTGGGCATAAAACTGGGCTTCGCGAGCCCAAACATTCAACATTTTCCCAACGGTGCGGCCGCCCGGATCGCGAGTGGGGAATTTGGCGACGAAACGATTCGGAAGAACGGTGTCGGGGTCAGCCCAGGTGATGTTAAGCCTGGCGAGGCTCCCCAAAAAGGCGCTCCCCTCAGCGAGGGGTTCCGCAGTCACCGAAACGACCTCAACGCCAGGATTAGACGGCGCCAAACCGCCATCGCGAAAAAGCGAAGTAAGAGACTCAGCAGTCAGTTGTGTCGGGTCGTCAGGTAAATGATCGATCATCGTTCAGCGTGTTCAGTGAACTTTTCAGGGATCCACTTGCCGAGACGGTCCCTTAGCTCAGATCCGGCTTCAGTTAAAAGGTGACCTACCCCGGGAAGTGGCACGAACTCCCCTCCACCCACCACCATGCGCACCAGCTCACTCGCTTGCAGAGGCAAAATTTCGTCTTTGTCGCCATGAAACAAGATCATGGGAACGCGAGTGGCAAGATCTTCAGCCGGTTCACAGCCCGCCGATTGTGTTGCCAACGTGACCACACCCGCACAATGTTCCTCAAGAATCACCGCGGCTTGCAAAGCGGGCGCGCCACCAAATGAATGACCCATCGTGATGAAACGTCTCGCTCCGCTACGAGTAGCCAAATCCGCAGCAGCAACAAGGTCATGCACACATTTTGCGGTGTCGTTGGGCACCCGATACCCGACTCGGATGGTGCCGATCTCCGATTGAGCCAGCTCCACTCCTAAGTCTTGGTACAACGCATCGGCGGGGCCAAGAACGCCACCCATTGCGCCTCCGCAAGCCAAAACAACGTTGTGAGCTTCGGCCGGGCCATGCCAGAACAGACTCAAAAGCCCGTCCATCGTGTACACCTCGATATGCCGTAAATCATCAGTCAGCATCGTTTCCACAGCAGCCATGGTTCGCAACTGCTCCAACGGCGTCGGCGGCGGTTCCTCGTCATTAGATGGCTCTGACATGAAATCCCCTCAGTGATTCTCCAAGAGCAGCTTGAGTTCCCTTGAGGGTGTTCGTCAAATGGTGTACTTGAAACCGCGGATCGAGCACTGCGTTTCGCTACCCTCAATCTTCTGGTACGGCGGGGTGGCCGAGTGGTTAGGCAGCGGCCTGCAAAGCCGTGTACGCCGGTTCGATTCCGGTCCCCGCCTCAAAAAGTCCCAGATACCTGTTGGTTCAGTTGGGCTGGTAAGTTACGAGACTTCAGGGCGATTGGCGCAGTTGGTTAGCGCGCTTGCATGACACGCAAGAGGTCACAGGTTCAACTCCTGTATCGCCCACCACTCCTGACCTGGGGAAACAAGGAGGCGGACGTGCGTATAGGTGTGCTCCAACTAGATGATGTAAGGCTCGGTTTCGAATACAGAGAAGGTGATGGTGTCCCAATTGTTTTCATGGGCGGGGTGACTTCCACCACCGCAACCTGGGAACCCGTTCTCGAGCGTCTTGAAACCAGCCGCCCGATATACCTGCTGGACCACAGAGGACACGGCCGTTCTTCTCATATTGGAAGCGGCGACTATGCAAACTGGGTGGGGCAGGTTTCCGACACCTGCCAATTCCTGGAAAGAGTGAGCGGGCGTAGCGTTGTAGTGGGCCATTCACAAGGTGGAATTCAAGCCTTCTACGCTGCAGGGAAGAAGCCGCAACTAGTGGCAGGACTGTATTCAGAAGACATTGCGCCACACTTCGCCGCCAACAAGCGACACGTAGGAAGCGCCTTTATTGGCGCCATGAAGAACATCGGTGCGGAGCTGGGAAAGACGCTAGCCGCCGACGAAAAAGGTTCGGAAATGGCTGCCAGGATTGCAAGAGTCTCCCTTGGCGATGACATCACCTTCGGAGATGTCAGATCGGATGAACAACTCCAGATCATGGCTGATGGTGTCCTACAAATGGACCCTAAGATTTTTACGACCTTTTTCGAAGACGATTCTTTTCCGCCCTTTGATCTAGACGACACGATCCGAGCGATTCAATGCCCTGTTCACTTTGCTTACGGAGTACCCGAGTTGGGTGGATTGTTCGTTGAAAGCGATTTGGACGATTTACGAGATAAAGGTTGCGACGTCACTTCGACCAACTTTGAGGGCGTCGGTCACAGCGTTCATTTCGATGCTTTAGAACCGTTTGTAGAAGATCTTGCAGCTTTCCTGGAACGAGTCGACTAGACCTCGCCCTTTGAATGCTGAGATGCACAGGTCTGTAGCTATACACGTGAACACTGCTCTGGGGGCACCCCAGAGCAGTGCCCGTCTCGGACAGCCTTTATTGTCCGTGTCCACAACAGAAGGGACACGGATATGGATTGGGATCAGTTGGCGACGGTGTCGCAGCTATTGACGGGTG
>ENA-UPTF01000178-UPTF01000178.1-marine-metagenome-genome-assembly--contig:-NODE-178-length-45051-cov-4.683150_pt1 | contig 45051 bp, 31 predicted proteins | sample MGYA00238166_ERZ767019 | MGnify/ENA primary metagenome ERZ767019 (study PRJEB28930, sample SAMN06266391) | marine metagenome | isolation source: Sea water from 250 m depth | place: Atlantic Ocean | study... | reverse complement strand
GAAAACATGCGTAAAGTATTGGATCAAGTTCAGGATGGTACTTTTGCCAGAGAGTGGATAACTGAGAACGATGAAGGTAGACCAACATTTGATCGATTGAGGAGTGAGAATGCTGGTCATCCTATTGAAAGTGTTGGTAAAGAGCTAAGAGGTATGATGGCTTTCCTAGCAGATGCGGATTAATTTTTTTGTGATAACCAGTTAAAAGAGTTTAAAGATATTGAGTCTTAGTATAAATAATAAACTTGAGGTTTTTTCCACTACGGAGGAAGAACACGCAGTTCGCTACAGTGTTTTGGTCTTGGCGAGGCTGAAGCCGGCGTACTGCGTTGTCCTGTGAAACTTAATTGTAATTATGTAATCAGATAGAGGCTTGTTAGCGAATTAAAAGGAGCCCCAAATGTCACAGGACAAGGTAACAATTTTTGATACGACGTTGAGAGACGGAGAGCAATCAGCTGGTATAGGTCTTACCACCCAAGAGAAGTTGGAGATTGCCCGTCAGCTTGAAAGATTAGGTGTTGATGTAATTGAAGCTGGATTTGCCGCCAGCTCTCCGGGAGATTTGGAAGCCGTTCAGAAAATTGCGGCTGAAATCAGAAAACCCATTATTACCTCTCTCGCACGATGTTATATTCCCGACGTTGATGCCGCTTGGGAAGGAGTGAAAGGGGCTGAAAAGCCAAGGATCCACGTTTTTATTTCTAGCTCAGATAATCACATCACAAATTTGCTTAGGAAGAACCCAGAGGAGGTAATGGATACTTCTGTGGCTTCGGTAGAAAGAGCAAAGAGTTACTGTGATGACGTGGAATTTTCTCCTATGGATGCAACTAGAACTGATCCTGAATACCTTTTTAAGATGCTTGAGGCAGTGATAGACGCGGGTGCGACTACCGTGAACATAGCGGATACAGTAGGCTACACAATCCCCTCTGAATTTGCTCAACGGATAGAAGATATAAAGCAAAATGTACCTAATATCGATAAAGCCGTCATTAGTGTGCATTGTCACAATGACTTGGGATTGTCTGTATCAAATAGCCTAGCGGCAGTGAGAGCGGGGGTAAGACAAGTTGAGGGATGTATTAACGGGTTGGGAGAAAGAGCCGGAAACGCAGCACTCGAAGAGATAATCATGGCTATAGAAACGCGGGACGATCTTTTCAATGTGACAACTAACATTGACACTACTCAGATATATCGGACTAGTCGTCTTGTTAGTGACATTACTGGTTTTCCTGTGCAACCTAATAAAGCCATTGTTGGCGCCAATGCATTTAGGCATGCATCAGGTATACATCAGGATGGAGTTATTAAAGACAAAAGTACCTATGAAATTATTGATCCAAGGTCCGTTGGGTGGCCAAGTAACTCACTCGTTTTAGGTAAACTCAGTGGCAGAGCGGGTCTTAGGTCTAGGCTGGAGGAGTTGGGATATCAACTTGAACAAGAAGAGCTGAATGAAGTATTTGATGCCTTTAAGAATCTAGCGGACAGGAAACGTGAAGTTACTGATCAAGACTTAGAGTCTTTAATGTCATCCAGAAGACGTATTGCAGATGTGCCCACAATATATGAGCTGGAACACGTGCAGGTTTCTACTGGCGATCATGAAGTTCCCACGGCAACCGTAAAGCTGATAGACCCTGATGGCCAAACAATTGTTGATGCGGCTACAGGAACTGGTCCTGTTGACGCTGTCTACCAGGCAATAAACCGACTTATCGGCGTAGACAACAAGTTGACTGAATTTAGAGTTGACGCTGTGACTGAAGGTATAGACGCGTTGGGAGATGTCACCATCAGGATAGAGCGTGACGGAGATGCGTTTGTGGGTAGAGGTAGTGACACGGATATTATTGTGGCCAGTGCCAAAGCCTATATGAATGCTTTGAACCGCGCGATGGCGATGCAAGGGCCTCAATAATTAATAGTGCCCCACGAATTATGTTTGGATATGGATCTTTTTGAGATTCATCCGAATATATAGTTAAGTAACGAAAACGGAGTATGTAATGGCACCTAGAACTATGTTTGAAAAGATATGGGATACCCATGTTGTGAAATCAGAAGAGGGAAAGCCCACAGTTCTGTACGTCGACTTACACTTAGTGCATGAAGTAACTTCACCTCAGGCATTCGATGGATTGCGGATGGCCGGTCGGAGTGTTAGAAGAACGGATCTCACGGTCGCCGTTGCCGATCACAACACCCCTACTTGGGACCTTTCTTTACCGATAACGGATCCAATAGCTCAGCAGCAGCTAGATGAATTATCCAAGAATTGTGATGAGTTTGGAGTGACTCTTTATGATCGATTTAGCCCGTTGCAAGGGATTGTCCATGTCATTGGACCAGAGCAGGGATATACACAACCTGGGAAAACTATAGTTTGTGGGGATAGTCATACTTCTACTCATGGAGCGTTTGGCGCTTTCGCAATGGGTATAGGAACATCTGAGGTGGAGCATGTTTTAGCTACTCAGACGTTGAGACAATTCAAACCGAAAACAATGGAAGTTCGGGTTGACGGTAAGTTATCACCTGGTGTGACAGCAAAAGATGTCGTCCTCGGTATTATTGGAAAAATTGGGATCGGTGGTGCCACAGGGCATGTTATCGAATACACGGGTGAGGCAATAAGGACACTTTCGATGGAAGGCAGAATGACTGTATGCAATATGAGCATAGAAGCTGGTGCCAGAGCAGGTATGGTTGCCCCTGACGCAACAACATTTGAATATATGAGGGGAAGAGAAAATGTTCCCAAAGGAACTGACTTCGATAAGGCAGTGGCTGCCTGGGAGGAGCTTGGAACCGACGAGGGTGCTCAATATGATCAAGTCGTGGTACTGGATGCTGAGGAATTAGAACCCCACGTAACATGGGGAACAAACCCTGGAATGGTGGCCCCAATTACAGCAAGAATCCCAATTCCCCAGGAGTACGAGGACTCTGGCGAGCAAGAGTCTGTTACTCGGGCACTGGATTATATGGACTTGGAGCCTGGAATGAGGATAGAGGATATTGAGATTGATAGAGTCTTCATCGGTTCATGTACTAATTCGAGGATAGATGATCTGAGGGCCGCAGCGAAAATTGCAGAAGGAAATAAGGTCGATGAGAGCGTTTACGCTATGGTTGTGCCTGGTTCCAATGCTATAAAAAGACAAGCTGAGGATGAGGGGCTAGATAAAATATTCATGCAGGCGGGCTTTGATTGGCGAGAAGCTGGGTGTTCGATGTGCCTGGGAATGAATCCAGATATATTGAAACCAGGTGAAAGATGTGCATCAACTTCAAATAGAAACTTTGAGGGTAGACAAGGAAAGGGTGGTAGAACTCACCTGGTTAGCCCTGAGATGGCAGCAGCAGCAGCCATAGAAGGACATTTTGTAGATGTACGGGATTGGAGAGGTTAAAAGGGAATAAATATGGAAGCATTTAAGACTTTAAATAGTGGGGTGGCGCCACTGAATCGGGTTAATGTGGACACCGACCAGATAATACCGAAGCAATTTCTCAAACGAGTAGAAAGGACTGGATTCGGTCAGTTCTTGTTCAACGATTGGCGATTCGATGAAAAGGGAAATGAAAAGCCTGACTTTGTGTTGAATCAGGATGGTTATAAAGATGCTTCTATATTAGTTAGTGGGCGCAATTTTGGATGTGGTTCTTCTCGTGAACATGCTCCATGGGCTCTACAAGACTTTGGGATAAGAGTTATCATAGCGCCTAGTTTTGCTGATATATTCCATAACAATTGTTTTCAAAATGGAGTCTTGCCCGTGGTTTTGCCGGAGGATGTGGTACAAAAAATCATAGAACATTCTGAGAATGATCCAGATTACAGAATAACAGTCGATTTGGAAGCCCAAAGAGTTTGGGATGAGAATGAAGAAATAGTTGCTGACTTCAATATGGAACCTTTTCGCAGGCATTGCATGCTAAACGGACTTGATGATATAGGCCTAACCTTGGAAGACGAAGATGACATTACCTCATACGAGAGAGAACGCTCAGAGCATGGCGGAGTCGTTCCCGCATAAAGCCTCACCTAGGATAGATATACATTGTCACGTTATTCCGGAAGAGTTCTGGAAGGCGTCTGATGCCGGCGATTCTTGGTTCGGCGCCTCCTTAGTATCAAGGAATGAATCCCATTACATTGATACAGATGCCCGCTTTGCTGGGCCAATTGAACCAAATTGGAGACTAAGTGTGGATGAGAGGATCGCTCTCATGGATTCGATTGGTATTGATATTCAGGTGGTTTCAACTCCTCCTTATTTTTTTAATTACCACCTGAATGCCAAAGAAGGAAAAGAGAGTGCCCGTACCATCAACGAGGGACTTTTAAATTTGGCCTCCCAGAAGCCAGATAGGTTCTCTGCATTTGCCACACTACCATTTCAGGATGTGAATTATGCTGTGCAGGAACTGGAATGGGCGATGGCCTCTGGTATGAAAGGTGCTGAACTATGTACTCATGTAAATGGGATTAATTATGACGATGAGTCACTATGGCCTGTATTTGAAGCAGCGGAAGCTCTTGGGGCATTTCTGTTTTTTCATCCCCACGATCCAGCAGGAAGAGACAGAATGACCAGTTATTACAGTGCAAACACCATTGGGAATCCGCTCGAGAATACGATAGCGATATCTAGCATTATTTCAGGGGGGGTTTTAGATAAATTTCCTGATATAGATCTCTGTTTTTCCCATGGAGGTGGTTACGCATCATTTGGCGCACCTAGAATAGATCGTGGATACAAAGTCAGAGAGGAGGCAAGTCTGAATCTCTCACGGCTACCTAGTGATTATCTAAAATCTATTTACTATGATTGTCTTACACATGGTCACACAGAGCTATCATTTCTAGTTAACCGTGTTGGGATTGATAGAGTTATGTTGGGAAGTGACTTTCCTTTTGATATGGGGCTTGACTCTCCGGTCGACTGGGTAAAATCCAGCGAGTTAATATCAGAAACAGAGAAAGACCTCATAATCGGTGGGAATGCGCAGCGGGTCCTGGATTTTTAGTGGAGAATTTTAGTTCCGTCTAGTCAACTTCGTCTTTATTGAGTTCGTTAACTTTTCTTAAAACAGTTCCTCGCAATGATTCGACTTCTCGCGAAATCGTTGATTTAAGACGCGAACTATATTCACCCATATTACGAAATTTCTTGGTCCTTGCCCTTAGCCTTCTTCTTTTGGATACCGCCTGCAAATCCGCCAAGTTTTGTAAGAGGGCTCTTTTGAGTAATCTTGAAGCTTCATGATGGTCTTTGTGAGCCCCTTGTGTGGGTTCAGGTACCAATTGATCTACTATATCTAGATCCATGCAGTCCATTGCTGTTAGTTTTAGTGATCCAGCTACTTCTTTAGCTCTTTGCTCATCTTGGTATATAAGCTCAGCAGCTTCTTCAGGAGAAACGGCGGAATAAATAGCGTTTTCCAGCATTAATATCTTGTCAGTTACCCCGAGAGCCAGCGCTCCTGCACTGCCCCCTTCACCAATTATTGTGGAAATGGTCGGAACAGTTAACGAAGATATTAGTGTTAAGGTGGATGCTATTGCATGGCCTAAACCTCTTTGTTCCGCTTCTGATGAAAGGTTTGCGCCTGGGGTATCTATAAGACTTACAACTGGCAGCTCAAATTTTTCGGCCATTTTGAGAGCTCTCTGAGCCTTTCTAAAGCCCTCAGGCATGGTTCTTCCCGTATTGTCTTTATGCTCAGAATCAGATGTTTGTTCTCTTTGTTGCCCGATGACTACGACGGTTTGTCCACCTATCTGCCCCAATCCACATACGATGGAAGGATCGTCTCCGTAAACTCTGTCGCCATGCAACTCTACAAAGTTATCCATAATTCTAGCCATGTAGTCCATGGACGTAGGTCTGGAATTATGGCGTGCTATTTGCACAGAATGCCAGGCTTCTGTAGGTTGGGAGGATGGATAGGTAACTTGGCCGCTTGAGGTTCTTTTGATTGTGAATTCTTTATTAAATAAGTCAAGGAGCACCGAGATGACGCCACGCAGATCAGTTCGGTCCGTTATTGCGTCTACAGTGCCATGTGTAAGATGGGACTCTGATGTATGAGAGTCTTCTGATTCTTTTTTGACGTCGTCACTTATGGAGCGTATTGGATTAACTCCGACAATTGCACCTGGTTCAGCCAGTATGATGTCTGCCATATTCGCGAAACTTGCGTAAGCTTGACCAGTAGAAGGATTTGCCAAAACCGTGATATGTGGAATTCCTTTTTGTTGAAGAAGATTTGATGCTAGTCCTGTTTTTGCCATTTGCATAAGTGACAGTATCCCCTCTTGAATCCGAGATCCGCCACTTGTAACTATGGTAATGACAGGTATTTTTCTTTTTGCAGCCCTCTCAAATGCCAATGAAATTTTCTCACCAACCACGCTACCCATCGAGCCTCCCATGAATCCAAAGTCGAGCGCTATTAGAACGCAAGATAAGCCGTCTATGGTGCAGGAGCCTGTTATTACAGCTTCAGTAAGCCCTGTTCGTGTCTGGTCATCATATAGGCTTTTTTTGTATGAGCCTTTAGTGGAAAATGACAGGGGATCAATTGATGTTAATGACCTATTGCTTTCTCTAAATGTGCCGTGATCTGCTAAGGATTCCACACGTTCTCTAGCTGTCATGCTGTAATGGAATCGGCATGCGTGACAAACTTTATACCGTTTATAAAGATCTGAATCTATCAATGTTGTCTCACAAAGGAGACATTCTTCTCTGGCTATTAATTCTATAGCTTGAGAGTCTTTTCCTCTGACGGTACTGTTTAGGAAACCGGTGAATTTACGAACCATTTAATTGATTCCCGGATGGAAGATTTGATTGGGCAGGGCCTCAGGAAATTATAACATCACGGGACTTTGACCCATCACTCGGACTCACGATACCCATGTCTTCCAGCTCATCCATGAGTCTTGCCGCTCTGGGATATCCAATCCTGAGTCTTCTTTGTAAAAGAGAGGTTGAGAGTTTACTGTGTCTGTGAGCCATTTCTATCGCCCTATCAACTAGCGCATCCTTCGTATCCGATACTGATTCAGGTTGTCCGGGCAGAAAAGAGGAGTCATCCCCTGCAATGTGGAGATCAATGGTTGGTCTAGGAGCCCAAGGAATGTCTTTCCAATGATCCACTAAGTTTCCAATTTCTTCGTCTGAAATATAAACGCTTTGAACTCGTGTTGGCCGCGTTGCGTCAATGGGTTGATAAAGCATGTCGCCTCTTCCAAGAAGTCTTTCTGCTCCGTTGGTGTCTAATATGGTCCTAGAGTCGACTTGAGAAGTTACTCCGAAACTAATACGACTTGGGAAATTAGCTTTAATTAGACCTGTGATTACATCTACTGATGGTCTTTGAGTGGCGATTATGAGATGTATCCCTGTGGCTCGTCCCAATTGAGCCAGCCTGCAGATTGACTGTTCTACGTCAAAGGCTGCGGTCATCATTAAATCTGCGAGCTCATCGATTGCAACTACGATATAGGGCATCCTGCCAGATTTACTCTTGGAGTTATAAGCCTGTATGTTTCGTACTCCTACTTCCTCCATAGTTCTGTACCGGTCCATCATTTCTCTGATGAGACCTTTAAGAAGATTTACGACTTTATCAGTTTCTACAACGACAGGGGTTATAAGATGAGGAATGCCGTTATAAGGTGTCAATTCAACTCTTTTTGGGTCTATCAGCAACATCTGAATATCAGAAGGCGTTTTTTCTATAGTCAGGCAAGATATTATTGCGTTCATGCAAACACTTTTCCCACTACCTGTCGCTCCCGCAATAAGAAGATGAGGCATTTTAGCCAGATCAAAGACCACTTCTTCCCCGTCTGATCCTCTTCCTAGGGCAACTGGCAAAACGGCCGAACTGGTCAAATTCAAGAACTTTTTGCTCTCCATAACCCTTCTGAGTGATACAAGACTCGGATTAGGATTAGGAACTTCTATTCCTAGCAGTGATTCTCCCATTACAGGGGTTTCTATTCTTAAACTTGGTGTTTTCAAAGCTAGAGATAAGTCTTTTTCTCGTCTTAGTATGTTATCGACGCTCACACGGGTATTGTCTTCCTGTTGTGCAATTATCGGCTTCCCCTTACTGTCAAGTTTAGGATTTCCGTTTTCATCTTTAACTCTGACTCTTTTGTATTTACGAACCCAACCGGGCTCTATTCCATACATGGTTACTGTGGGTCCGGGGCGAACTTTTTCCACTTCAACTTCAATGCGATATTCGGCAAATGTAGTTTTAATGACTTCAGAAGTCTGCTGGATCTCTTCCTTACTAATGCCACCTTCTTCCAGATTGACCAACATTTCCATGCCGGGCTTTAGCCAAGTGTCTGCTCTAGTTTTTTCTTCTTGCGATGTCTCAGATACATTTTCCTCTTCCTGTATTGAATCATCAGACCAGAGCCGATTGAATTTATTGCCATTTTTTTGAATGATGATTTTGTCTTTTTGGATAAATTTATGTGCATCATCAATTTGGGTACTATCAGGTAGCGAATCGGTATTGGTAGTTTCATCGTCATTTGATGTATCAACTCCTACGAAGTACCCAAGTCTTTTTTCTTTCTCACCAAGGTATTCATCGGTTTCAATCATGTTGCCGTCTTCATCCCGCTCTATTTCCACTCTCATATCATCAAGATTTGCAATTATCTCGCTTTCTCTAATGTGAGGTGACATAAGTTCGGGGGGCACTTCGGTGGTTGAAGGTTGACCTAGAACGTGAGGATCACTGAGAGATCGCTGAGGCTCTACTTTCGAATAAAGCTTGGAAATTGCCCTATAAATTGCAAATGTTCCTAGATAGCACGCTATCGCTGTTGCTCTTGAACCTTTCAGAAATATTTTGACTAGGTTAGGCTTAACTAGAATAAAGCTCGTGACAGCTAGAATGCACAGTCGAGGGATTGCCTGATATAGGGTTTCTCCAATGATGGAGACGGAAATCGTTCCTCCAATCGGTACTCCTAGCGATATCGTCGTCCACCCTGGGAAACCGTTTGAAGGAACATAAAGTCCCAATATCCCCCATAAGATGGTTGAAAATCCTACTGCTCCTATCAATTTACCGTATTGCTTTCGAAATAGGATTTTTATTTGTCGAGTCTTTGCTATCCATATACTGAATATCAACCAAGCAATTAAAATGACTAATCCCAAACCAGTAGTCGCAATAAATTTCTCAGTGATATTTAGTCCGAAGTTGGTCACCGTATAAGTGTTTAGGTAGATATAAGCGAATGCCGCGATAGTGAAAGAGATCATTAAGGCGATAACGATTTGTTTCAGAGTGAGCCTGAAACTCGGTATGTTCAATCCTAGATCTGGTTTGTCACGGGTATTTTTGGGGGTCATTTAGGATACCTCGGAGGTTCAATAAAGGGGCAGGTTTTATGAATAACAGGGAAAAGAAAATCTAAACTGTTGGTAGATTTTGAGTTAACAGGCTACTTATTTGTCTCCAATATCGGAAGCACTATAGGCCTCTTTCTCGTCTCCTTGTAAATGTGAGTTGCAATCGTTTCAGCTATTTTAGATTCAATGTCGTCCCAATCTAGTACTTTCAACCACTTTTCTTCCAGCAAGACTTGGACCATTTTAGAGGCTGATTTTAAGGCTGTATTTTCATAATGCTCTTCAGAAAACCCCACAGACCTCAATTTAGGGCTTCCTATTACCGAGGATTTGTCGCCGGATATCACCACACTTGCAATTATGATTCCCTGTCGTGAAAGGGCTATTCGTTCATTAATGATGTTGTCGTGAGTTTCGTCGGCTTTTTTGCTGTCCATATAAATAGTTCCGGAGGGAACTCGTCCAGCAACTTGCGCCCCGTCGTTCGCAATTTCTAATACTTCGCCATCTTCGATAACAAATACTGATTTCTCTGACATGCCCATTCCTTTAGCAATGTCTGCATGAGCTTTTAAGTGTCTATATTCTCCATGTATAGGTAGGAAGTACTTTGGCTTTGTCAGATTGATCATGAGCTTAAGTTCCTCACGACTAGCGTGCCCATGAACATGAACAGGAGCAATACGACTATATATGACTCGGGCACCTCTCCGGAAAAGTGAATCTATAGTTTTTGCAACAGAAGTTTCATTTCCAGGGATTGGGGATGATGACAAGACTACGGTGTCACCGGTCACTATGTTTATATCAGGATGATTTCCGTTAGCTATTCGAGTAATCGCGGCATTCGGTTCACCTTGGCTCCCAGTGGCTATATATATGACTTTATTTAAAGGTAGGTTACGTGACTCTTTGATAGATACGATCACATTTCCCGAATCTTTGACATATCCCATTCTCAGAGCCATTTTGATATTTACGTTCATACTTCTACCGACTAAAGATATCTTCTTTTGATGTCTTTCTGCAGAATTTATGATTTGTTGTACCCGCGCAATTAGAGAGGCGAAGGTGACTATAATAACTCTTCCACTCGCCTCTTTAATTACGTTATCTAGGGCATCTCCAACAAGTTTTTCCGACCCGGTATACCCTTCGATTTCGGCATAAGTGGAATCTGAGCACAATAAGAGAACGCCGTCTTTTGTCAATCGTGATAGGTGATCGAAGTCGAAAGGTATACCGTCTGCTGGGGTGTGATCTATCTTGAAGTCACCGGTATGAATGATTGTTCCAAAGGGAGTTCTGATCGCAATTCCCATTGAATCTGGAATGGAGTGGCATACTCGGAAGAACTCAAACTCAAAAATACCTGCAGAGATTATTTTTTGTGGTTCGACTACGTGTAAGTCAGCGCTTTTAATTATCGAAGCCTGCTTAAGTTTGTTGGAAATCAGGCTATGTGTGAGGCGAGAAGAATAAACAGGAGCATCTATTTTAGAAAGTAAAAACGACAGTGCCCCTATATGATCTTCGTGGCCGTGGGTTATCAAGATAGCTTTCACACGGTCTCTGTTTTTTTCCAAATAAGTTGTGTCGGGTATTCCAAGCTCAACACCAGGCATATCGTTTCCTGGAAATAACAAACCAGCGTCAATCACCACAATATCTTGATGGCATTCTATTACCATCATATTTTGGCCTATTTCCCCTAGTCCCCCCAATGGGATAACTTTTAATGGAGAAGACATTTCAGGTATATATTCACCCTATCGGTCGAAGAGCCCAAGTTGTTTTGGCTCCACTTGATTGGGTGACTTGCTGCGGATTTTTGGCATATTGTGATATTCATTGACTAGTTCTAACAGCTTGGTAAAATCATCGGCCAACCTTGGTCTGAGAGAGGGGTTATAAAGAGCTGCGGCTGGATGATACATGGGGAATATAAATTTGTCTTTCCAAGCCCGTGGGACACCCCTAACTTTGCTGATCGGTAGACCTGGGAAGAATTTGCTAAATGAAAATCTACCCAGAGTAACTATTACAGCTGGGTCTATCGCTTGTATTTGAGAATCAAGATGTCCAGAGCAAGACGATATTTCAGATGGAGTAGGATCCCTGTTATTTGGCGGGCGGCACTTAACCATGTTTGTTATGAACACTTTATTTCTACTGAGTCCAATTTGATCAAGTAATTGATCGAGTAATTTACCTGCTCTGCCTACGAATGGAGAACCTTCTTTATCCTCATTTCGTCCGGGTCCTTCCCCAATAAACATAATGTCGGACCTTGGGTCTCCTTCACCTGGGACAGTAAGAGTTCTAGTTTTATAGAGTGGACATGCTTCACATTGTGCGATCTGTTTCGCTATTTCTGCAATGGAATGTGTAGGACTTGTGGTATTCAATAGTTTGAAGATGTTAGATTTGTATGTATGCAGTATTAAAGTTATTTGTATTGTGAACGTGACACGGATTTTTAGCAATAAATAAAATTGCCACGTTGGAAATTACCAGAAACTATAGTGTTGGCGCAAAACATATTTTATGACATATAAATTAGGTATATTTGGACACCCCCTATCCCACTCCATTTCTCCTGTCTTCCAGCAGGCTGCTCTGGATGAATTAAATATAAACGCAAGTTACGAAGCCTGGGATGTGCCTCCGAGCGGTTTAGTGAGTCGTATTGAAGAACTCAGAAATCCTATCTATCTTGGCGCTAACGTGACCATACCGCATAAAGAAAGCTCCATGAAGTTAGTTGACGAACTGGACCCATTGGCAGAGAAAATTGGATCTCTGAATACGATTGTTAACAGGAAAGGAAAACTATTTGGATATAACACCGACGCCGATGCATTTCTTAAAGCATTAAAATTGATGGAATCTTTCGAGCCTACAGGTGCGAAAGTATTAATTATTGGTGCCGGAGGAGCTGCTAGGGCGGCTGTGTGTTCACTTTTGGAGCTTGATATTTCCCTGTTAGTAATTGCCAACAGGACAGTTGATAGGGCCATTTCTCTAGGTAAATATTTCTCTTCCAGCATTGACGTTTTGGCCATTGGAATGAATGATTCTCGGCTCACAGAATATGCAAGGAAGTCGAGCCTAATCATCAACTGCTCAGCCATGGGGATGAAAAATGGTTCAGCTGAGCAATTGTCTCCCCTGGGATCTACAGCCATTCAAAAGGGAGCATTAGTATGTGACATGGTCTACAACCCGACTATGACACCCTTGCTGGTTGAAGCTAAGAAGTCTGGGGCTTCAACTGTGGGTGGGTTACCGATGCTGATTTATCAGGGTGCTGCGGCATTTGAATTATGGACAGGCAATAGTCCGCCCATAGATGTGATGTTTAGAGCTGCTGAAAAAGCTCTAGGGGTGAATCAGTAATTCTGATCCGCTTTGTTTTGTAATTCGTAAAGCTTCGTTATTGCTTCTAGAGGTGTCAGGTTGGATATTTCTATGTCCTTAATCTCGTCTACTAGCTGTGTTGATTTATTCAAAAATGACAGTTGAACTCCTTCAACGCTATTGCCGGTAGCCGATAGTTTCACAGAACCTTGGTATTCTTCTAATTCTCTGAGTATTTCCCAGGCCCTATTGACGATACTGGATGGAATGCCGGCTAACCTTGCTACATGTACGCCATAGCTCCTGTCGGCACCTCCTTCTACAATACGTCTTAGAAAAACGATATTACCGTTATCTTCAGTTACTGAAACATGGTAGTTTTTTGCTCTCGATAGCTCACTGCTTAAACTTGTCATTTCATGGTAGTGTGTGGCGAAGAGAGTCTTGCAACCAAGATTTGAGCTGTTGTGGAGGTGCTCTGCTACTGAGCGAGCGATTGCTAGGCCATCATACGTGCTTGTGCCCCTCCCAATCTCGTCAAGAATGATCAAGGAATGACGCGTGGCTTGATTCAGTATGGAGGCTGTTTCAACCATTTCTACCATGAATGTGGACTGGCCTGCAGTAAGATCGTCCTGTAAACCGACCCTTGTAAAAATTCTATCTACCACACTTATATTAGCTGACCTGGCTGGCACGTAGCTGCCAATTTGTGCCATCAATGTGATAAGTCCGACTTGTCTTAAATATGTTGATTTCCCAGACATATTGGGGCCCGTCAAAATAATAATTTGTGATTCTTCCAAATTCAGGTCCGTGTCGTTTGAAATGAACATACTTTTTGTGGTTATGTTTTCAACCACCGGGTGCCTACCTTCTTCTATGTGTATTCGCCCCGACCGGTTCAGGTTAGGCTTAGTGTAATTCTCGTTTTGTGCAACGACAGCAAATGAGTTAAATACATCGATTAGTGCGAGGGCCTCAGCTGATTGTTTCAATTTTGATACTTCTAAGGAAACAACTTCGCAGATTTTTGAAAAAACCTCAGATTCCATAAATGAGATGCGGTCTCTAGCGGTTAGAATTTGTGCTTCTAGCTCTTTCATACGTGGGGTGATATATCTTTCGCCTCCCACTAGGGTTTGCTTTCTAACGTAATGTTCAGGAACGGAGTCTATGTGGGATCGACTAACCTCGATGTAATACCCAAATACTCTATTGAATCCCACTTTTAGTGTCTTGATACCAGTTTCCTGGCGTTCGTTAGATTCCAGAGAGGCCATTTGCTTCTGAGCAGCGAGCAATTCACCTTTTAGCTTATCTAGTTCTTTTGAATACCCTGGTTTGATGGCATTTCCATCTCCGACGGTTGTCGGTGGGTCATCATTTAAGGAACTCGAAAGTGTGGTAAGCAGTTCTGAATGATCCCGAAAAGTATTTCTTGCAAAGTGAATTTTATGTGAGTCGTCACCATTAGAGAGCAGGTCAATGAGATTTGGAATTATTGATATGCTTTTTGTTATTCCTATGAGGTCTCTAGGTGTCGCCCTTCTTGTGGCTACTTTCGTTGAAAGTCTTTCTAGATCAGAGGCATTTTTGAGTATCTCCATTACGTTTTTTCTTCGCGTTTCACTACTAAAGAACCACGCTACAGCTTCTTGTCGCATCTCTATATCAGACACGCTTAACAGTGGTTTCCCAATCCACGTCTGTAAAAGTCTTCCCCCCATTGGTGTCGAAGTTCTGTCAAGTATAGAAAATAATGAAGACTCATCAGAATCCCATCTTCCCGCCAGAAACAATTCAAGGTTTCTTCTTGTTTGCCTATCTAAAACCATAAATTCATTGACTGAGTACGTTTGTAAATTAGTTATCCCCAACAGGGCATCCTTTTGATGGCTCTCTAGATATTCAAGAATTGCTCCTGCAGCCTGAGTAGCTAGGGGTAAACCATGACACCCAAAGGACTCGAGGGTAGCCACATCAAAAAACTCCTTAACTTTGGTGACTGAGTTCACTGGATCGAAATTGGACATATCGACTATGGTCGGAACAGTAGCGGTATAGGAGCTTATATTGCCCGACCATTCCGTCCCCAGCAGAATCTCTTTTGGAGAAAGTCTCGCTATCTCGGATTCGATTCTGTCTGACTTCAGCTGGGTAGTGAGAAAATCGGATGTGGTAATGTCTACCACCGATATTCCAGCTTCCTCTCCTCTTACTACCACGGCCATGAGGAAACTGTTTGATCCTTGTTGTAAGAGGCTGTCTTCAATTACTGTCCCCGGGGTAACTATGCGTACAACCTCTCTGTCTACTATTCCTTTTGAAGTAGAAGGGTCACTGGTCTGTTCACAGATAGCTACCCTGAAACCTCTATTTATTAGTCGAGTTAAATAGCCTTCTAAAGCATGATATGGGATTCCCGCCAAGGGAACTTTTTGACCCTTACCCATCTCTCTGGATGTCAGAGCAATTTCTAGCTCTCGTGAAATTATTTGAGCGTCCTCGTCGAAGGTTTCATAAAAGTCACCCATACGAAATAGCAGGATTTCGTCCTTATGATCTGACTTTATTCTCAAATATTGTTTGCGAGCTGGTGTTGTCATATAAGGTTTCGTTTATTTCTGACGGTTATTGTGATTTTAAATAATTATTTTGTTGTGTGCAGCAAAACTTTGTAAATCAAAAAAGGCCTGCTCATAGGCAGGCCTTTTTTGATCATGTAACGATAATTTTAGTCATCCTTCCAAAATCGTTCCTCAAGGAAGTCAAACCCTAAGGGAACAACCTTTTCTTTCACGTCTTCGATCATTCCCGGGTGGCCACAGGCGTAAATCATAGTTTCTTCTGTGGGTAGGCCTAGCTGTTGAATCTTATCCAAAACTATGGAGTTAACTCTACCTTTATCTCCCTTCCACTCATTGTTTCTTTGTTCCTCAGGTCGGCTGACGGTGGGAACAAAGGTTATAAGTTCAGGGTGTTCTTTAGACAGTGCGATGAATTCGGTGTCGTATACGAATTCGTCTAAGTAGCTGGCTCCCTCAAGAACATAAAAATGATGTCCACTTTTGCCGGCCTGTAAATAATCTCTGACGAAACTAACGTATGGGACCACGCCAGTTACAGTAGAAACTAGAAGCTGGTGTTTCTTCTCATCTTTGAAAGTAAAAATCCCTTTTGCTCTCGGTCTTATAGTTACTTTGTCTCCTTCTCCTAGATCCCAAAGAATGGGGGTAAGGACTCCACCTTCCTCAACGGGAACAAGCTCTATGAAAAGCTCTATTCGTTCTTCATGAGGGGCGGAAGCGATGGAATAAGCTCTTTCAACGCCGTCGTGTCCAATCGTGCAATATTGGCCGGGTTTGAAGGTATAGCCCTCTGGTTTTTCGATCCACACAAGTGCGAGGTCGTCAGTTTTGTCGACTCTTTCTAATATCTCTACTTCTGCAAGCGGCGGTCTTTTGATGACTTTTCTGGTCGCCATTATGTTATAAGTCCTCTGTATAGACTGATTTTTAGTTGTTAATTTTCTCTATTCGCACATTGCGAAGCTTTAGGTTATCCGATTTGAGCATCGGATCATTGTCATCGCTACTTACGAGATCTTCAACCAGGCTTCCAAATAAACTGGTTGACGCCGCCATTCCTTTATGAATCCCGTTGAGGTGTGCAATTCCACTCAGCGAGAAACCCTGTCCCACTAACCTAATACTGTCTCCTTCGGCTATTCCATATCCTGTCGCGTCAGACTTATTCATTTCCACGATTTCTGATCTGGTGATCGAGTTTTTGTCAGAGACAGTGTCTATCCCTGCATCTCTGTCTGGTTGATGAAGAACTCTACCTGGGGCGAATGTAATTGGATATTCTGAGTTAGTCGCGTCTGTTGATACATCTGTTCTGGAGATAACTCGGAATTGGGACTCATGACTAATTCTTTTTAAAAGTTGGCCGCTTTTATTGACTTGGTCTAGGTCTAGATCGCTATATAGGGAGACACTTTGTTGAATTTCAGCGAATACATCAGAAGAGCTTGTAAATTCGAATCCATCAGCACCCATTCGTTTAGCAATCTGTGAGAATATTCGCCACTCTTCATCAGATTCGTTGGTGGGACCAATGGCTGGGTTAATACAATGTACTCGGCCTTCTAGATTGGTATATGTTCCTGCCTTTTCAGCAAATGTGGAAGACGGTAAAACTACATCAGCTATATCTGTTAGTTTACTTTCAAAGGTGTCATGGACAATTAGTAACTCTGCTTTTTCAAAACCTTTGTAAAAATCTCCTAATTGAGGGTCATCAAAAGTAGGGCTATCTCCCACAACTTGGAGGGCTCTAATTTTGCCTGATACGAGAGACTCCGCCAAGTTTGTTACTCCAATTGCAGAATCGTCGGCATCGGCATGATTTGGGAAGTATTCGACACATGCACCAACGTCCCTTGCTCCTTGTTCGTTGGCACCCTTGAACATTGGGTATATACCTGAAGGGCCATTACCTATGTTGCCTGTCATTAGGGAAAGATTAACTACCGACTCTGTGCAATCCTGACGAAGGTCGGGAGAGACTGTTTCAAGGCTGTAAATTGTGGAGGCATTGTCAGCGTTAGCAAACATTCTTGCTGCTTCTCTGATCGCATCTTGTGAAATCCCCGTGGTCATCTCTATATCTGTTAGATCGTAGTCCCACAGGGAGTTTCGAAACTCTGTGAAATTCTCTAATGATTGACAGACATCATTGTCTTCTAATGACTCATCGATGATTGCTCTCATGATTCCACCGATGAGATCCACTTCTGAATCTACCTTGGGTCTAAGCCAAATATCAGCATATCTGGTAAGTTCAGTCTCTCTCTGGTCAATAACAATTATCTTAGTGCCATTTGCAGCGGCCTGTTTTATAGGAACTGAGACCACGTTCTGGCTCTCCGTGATGTTTGAAGAAACTACCAACACACATTCTGTATCAAGAAGTTGCCAGATTCTGGAAGTTGAGTTTCTTGTGCCAATCATCTCTTCCAAGGCCTTGGTAATTTCCGGATGCGTGTTAGAAGAGACATCCAGATTCGCAGAATTCATGAATTCCCTGGCGAACTTCTGGCCTACATAGTGGTCTTCATTTGTTCCACGAGGTGATCCAATTAGGGCAAATTCCCCGTTCCTATAATTCGATAATTTTTCAGATATAAAGTCGAGTGCATTCGGCCAACTCGTTTCCTCTAAAACGCCGTTGTTACGAATCATTGGTTTGTCTATTTTTTTCCTACTGTTAACAAAATCTAGCCCAAATTTCCCTTTGTAGCACGCCATTCCTCTATTAGCTTCGGCGGTTCTCTCAGGAATAGCCCGAATTATTTTGTTTCTCTTGCTGACATCCAAAGTAAGTTGGCATCCAACAGGGCAGTGGGGGCAGGTACTAGTAACCTTTTTTTCTGCTTTATCCCATTTATAGTCCCTTTCAACCAATGCGCCAGTAGGGCATACGTCTATACAGGCTCCGCAAAATTCGCAACCAGATTCTAGTAACGATGTTCCTTGAGAGGTCCCGATGATACTTCTGCCGGATCTGTCCTTCAATGTGATTGCACTGTCACCCCTAACCTCGTCACAGGCTCTCACACACCTAGCACAAACTATGCAAAGATTCATGTCCATATCAAAATATGGATCCTTGACTTCCAGAGGCATGTGTCTGTTGTTGTAGGTGAGGGGAGTGGTAAGTTCCATCTCCATGTATCTAACCGTATCTTTGAGCTCACATCTTTCATTTTTTGGACAAGTAACGCACCTGTCGTTGACTGTCACATGTCTTAGACAAACATCTGTTGGCCCACAAAGATCTATTCTGTGACAGTTTAAGCATCCATGAGGATGTTCTGAGATTAGTAAATCTAAAATACCTTTTCTTAGCGAGACTAGTTCATCTGTGTTGGTCTCAACACGCATTCCCTCTGATATAGGAGTGGTGCATGAGGCTGGACTTCCTGGAAGGGATCGGTAAGATCCATCCGGGGTTGGAGCTTCCGCCTTTACCACGCACATTCTGCAGGCACCGTAGGGTTTCATTCCTGGGTAATAGCATAGATAAGGGATATATAAGTCGTTATCCATTGCTGCTTGAATGATCACGCTTCCAGGCTCTGCCTGAACTTCCACTCCATCTATCGTTAAATTTACCTTTTCTGCCATCTCAGTCTCCAGGTGCGAAATCGGTTGCATATGGACGCGTATTTTTTGGAACTATTTTGCGATTATCACAGCTCCCAGTAGGGCAAATTCCTTCTTCTATATGGGATTTAAAGTCACTCTCAAAATGGGTTATCGCTGACCTGATTGGTCCGAATCCCAATTGGCCATGTCCACAAAGAGACCCAGCTTCCATCGTCCCCCCAACGCTTCTCATTAAGTCCATGTCCCCGGCTTTACTTTCATAATTAGATATTCTTTCAACAATCTCTAGCAAGTGTTCCATTCCTAATCTGCAGGGAAAACATTTGCCACAAGATTCATATTGGCAGAATGCTACCAATACTCTGGTGAGATCTACCGCGCATACGTCCTCGCTCCCAACTATGATGCCACCAGACCCAAAAATGGCCCCAGCTGATCTCATCTCATCAAAATCGATGTGAATGTCACGGCTATCTGGTCCGAGAACCCCACCCAAAGGTCCTCCAGTTTGTAATAGCTTCAACTTTCTTCCCCCAGATACTCCCCCTCCTAGGTCATCAACAACTTGTCCTAGTGTCATTCCCATTGGTACTTCGTATAACCCCGGCTTATTTACATCGCCAGTCAGACAGACTATTGCCGTCCCAGTACTTTGATTAACACCGATTGACGAGAACCATTCGGCTCCCTTTGAGATAATTTCAGGAGCGTAGGATAGTGATTTAACATTGTTTATGTTGCTCGGCTTCCCCCAAACCCCAAAAGCTGCTGGGAATGGAGGTCTGAACCTAGGCATTGATCTTTTGCCTTCCACAGCTTCCATCAAAGCGGTTTCTTCTCCTGCTACATATGATTCCCCTGTGAGGGCCACCTCGATGTCAAAACTGAAATCTGAGCCAAATATGTTTTCGCCCAGAAGACCGTTTTCATAGGCTTCAGATATTGCTTTTTCAGTTCTATCTATCGGGCCATCGTGCCCATGTCGAATAAAGACTATTCCATTGGATGCACCTGTGGCATATCCTGCAATGGCTAGTCCTTCTAACAGGGTATGCGGATCGCTCTCGAGTATTCCTTTGTCGTTGTAAGCTCCCGGGTCCCCTTCTTCACAATTACATAATATGTATTTAGTGGGGCCTGGAGCTCCTACAAGAAAGCTCCATTTAACGCCAGTTGGAAATGCTGCTCCTCCTCTTCCCCTTAGACCGGAATTCTTAACTTCATCTATGACTTCGGAGGATTCCATTGAGGTTACGGCCTTGTAGAGACCCGAATAACCCCCTGTTGCGATGTATTGGAGTATGTCTCCTGGTGCTGTATGTCCCGCATTTCTCAAAGCTATTCGATTTTGTAATGCGATACCCGGGATATTTTCCATAGAGTCTGTGGAATCTGTAACTTCCCCTTCCCCCATGTATCCCAGTACTTGGGATTCCGGTAGGAGATCGTTAATCAAATAATCTTCAATGATTTGCTCTACATCAGAGGAAGAGACATTATTAAAAAATATTCTGGGTCTACCGGGTTTTTTTATGTCTAGAAGTGGTTCGGCGTAACATAGACCCAGACACCCAACTTCGTCTAGATTTGCTTCTATAGATCTCTCAGACAAGACAGTTTTTACTCTATCGGCAACTCTAAAGGCTCCGGCTGCATGTCCACACATAGCGGTTCCAATGCGTATGAGTGGTGTGTCTCCATTTGATCGAGCTTCCCAGTAGGAAGTTGCTCTATCTTTTAATTCTTTATATGTATCTTGTGTCAACGTTACTGGGCCTGTATAGAGTGTTTAAGAGTTATCTTTAAATCGTTTAAGTAATGAGGAAGCTTGAGACTCGGATACGTTTCCGTAAAGTTCATGATCTATGCTTATCACGGGACCTCTTGAACAGGCTCCCAAACAGGTATTAAATCGGAAAGAAACTTTCCCATCCGGAGTATCTCCTTCATCTTCCAATCCAAGTTGGTCTAAAACTTCGTCGAGAACTTTTCCCGCACCCAGTAAGTGACAGGTTGGCCCCCAACAAACTTCAACTGAGTGATCTCCGGGAGGGGTGAATCGGAAATTAGGGTAAAACGAAGCCACACCGAAAACGGAGTTTATTGACGTATTCATGGCAATAGCTACTTCTTCAATGGCTTCGTTGGGAATGTACCCAATTGAGTCCTGAATTGCCAGAAGAGATGACAGTACAGTTATAGTAGGTCTCTTCTGGGATGCTATAGCCCCTTTTATGTGTTTCCTGAGGCTGTCATGTTCGACGGTCAAAGACGTCTCCCTCACCTTCGCAAAAATCGTCACAATGGTAGCACAGCCACTAGTGAGTAACAATTCATGTTGAGCTGAAGTTAGTTGTAGCGAGTTGGGCTATGTCCCGACCCATTTTAACGCTGTAATTAGTCCCACGATCTTCCGGATAGATTTGAGAGGTATTCGCTAAATATAAGTGCTTTATGCCTGTATCATGTGAGGGCATTTTATCTGAATAGTTGGGACCTATTATGGGTTGGGCACCATCGATCTTATGATGATGTACCTCCCGTATCCATTTCTTATCAAATTGCGGATTGATCTTTGCAATGTGAGGAATGTAGGCATTTAAAAGTTCATCTTGGCTCATAGAATAATACTTACTATCTCTTGTTAAGTAATTGGATAGATAAACTATGTGGTTTCCGCCATAGTGAGATGCGTCGATTAGATTCGTGTGCTCTATGACGCCGACAAAAGGTATTTTTCTATCTGCTATGTTCAACCAGTACTTATCAGAAAGAGGTCTGTCTAAAGTAAGTATCAAAAGTACTGCAGACATGTAAGGAATTCCATGAAGTTTCTGACTGTATTCTTCGCTGAGCCCGTCGGTTAAAGCATCAAAAATGTGTGATGGAGTAGACGCTATCACCACGTCAAATTTCTCGTGTGTGATTCTTCCGTCGACTTCTATTTTCATTCCGGTAACTTGTTCGGCATCGGTTGTTATCTGGGAGACTCCAGTAGATAGGTTTATTTCTCCGTGCATAGCAGTAATCTTTTCCGCTAAAACGTCAAACAGCTTCTTAAAACTTCCAATTGGGTAACCCAACAATTCCTTGGAAAGTGGATGTTTTCTGGAAGCAAATCGGGTATTCATTTTTCCCCAAACCCACGCCATTCCAACCTCTTCGTAGTGAGCCTCACCGAATTTCCCTCTTAACATCGGGCCCCAAAATGCTTCATAGACCTGAATCCCAACATTATTTTTTAGCCACTTTACGGCTGTTTCGGATTCGATAGACTTCCAGTTTTTCAACCTCTGTATCTTTAATGAGGATAATCCAAGTTTGATTCTGTTTTGGAGGGATAGTGGTTTATACCTTAGTAGGTCCCATGGGGTGACAAAGTCATAAATATGGTTGTCGTAAAGAGTACCGACAGTTGACGGAATCCATCGAATTACGTCTCCAATATCTAATTCTTCGCAAAGTTCGATAACGGAATTGTCACTAGTGAACCAATGATGATAGCCACGTTCGATCGGTGTTCCATTTATGTTGAAAGTAGAGGCATGACCACCTAGAAAATCATTTTTTTCGTATATTGAAACACGATGACCGAGTTTAGCGAGATCATAGGCAGCAGATAATCCCGTTGCCCCTCCTCCTATTATTCCCACCCTCATTTGTTGACCTCTGTGCAATTGCTACGTGGTGGTTCATTAGTAACTTTAATGTCTTTTGCGACAGATAAAATGGAGGAACCGTTGAACCAAAGTAATATTTGGCCTAGTAGAGTAACAGGTATCAGAAGGCATAAGTGAGTTATCGCTGCGAAGGCAGCGGCTTCAGAGCGGGGAATCGAGAATTTGGGAATTAACACCAGAGTCTCTCGAGCGATCACCTCAAATAACCCAATGCCACCTGGAGCTGCCGGAACTGAGGACCCTATGTTGGTAATACCTGTTACAAGAATTGATCCGGCTATGATAGAGGTCGTATTATCTATATAAGCGTCAATACCCAGGCTCAGAATGATGAAATAGAAAAGAACAGATTCGCAGAGCCATATAGGCATCGAAAGTAGGAGTGTCCCAAGGAGAATTCTTTTCTCCCGTAAAGCTTCGAATCCGTCCAGTAATTTAACCGCCAGGTCGTAAGATTTTTTCGCGAATCTACTAGGCAACGGTGAAATTATGAGTTGGACTAATAATTCCGTTCGTTTTCGGAACATTGAAGCCATGATAACCATGATAAACATGACTACAAAAGGCAGTACAAATATAGAAATTAATAAGTTTTCACTTATTCCCATTGTCCTTGAGAGTGCTGACATGGTGTCCGACCAGGGAATAAATACTGTGCTGACACCCACAAGCAAAAGAAGCGAAATTGCGTCCATTAATCGTTCTACCAGTATGGTAGTCAGACCGGTGGCGGTGTTTATTCGCTCGCGTCTGTAAAGAAAAAAACTTCTTATGAGCTCACCTATTCTAAATGGAAGTACGTTGTTAGCCATATACCCGACAATTACTACTGGGAATAGTCTTTTAGTGGATACTATTTTTGTTGGCCCAAGTAAAAGTTTCCATCTGTAAGTACGGATTAGCAAGGATATGAAATAGCCAAGAATGCCCGGGACAAAATAATAGTAATTGGCTCCTTTAATAGAGGAAACCATATTACTTAAATCTGTCGTCAGAAAGAAAATAAATAGGAGTGCAACTCCAAATCCTATTCCTGCCAATTGTTTCATGTCGACTGCACTTAATGTCCGTGTCGAATTTTCTCTGTTATAAAGTTTATGTCAGGATGCCCTTCTTTTACATATAAATAGGCATCTTCACTTCCTATGTTTTCCGCTACCCCTTCTCGAAACAGCCAATACTTCGTAATTCTCTGCCAAGATTTGATGCTGACAACTTGTGATACCAATTTCGGGATGCTGAAATCTCGATACATATGTTCAGGAAACCACCATCTGTGGGGTACTTTGATGGACGGACGGAAATCCCGTGAAAATGCTTTATCACTGGCATCTTTATTACGGGAATGTACAAGTACGACTTCAGAATGAGTTGCTGTAGGACCATTTTCGCTGCTGAAGACAGGGTAATGCACATTTTCATAGTTGCGGAGGTACCAGGTCCAGGGCCATGTAAAACCGCTGGTTTGATCGATTGTAATAGTGGGTTGTTGGGTTTCTCCCATCTGATTATTAATTCGATCAATGCTTTTCATCGTTAATCTAAGGTCAGGAGAAGTCTGGGTATATACCAACATTTCGACAGGTATATCGCTATTATTAAAACTGGCTTTGATAGACGTGCGTACCGTCAAAATTGATAAAAATAGTACTGATCCTATAAATAAAAGGGCTAAACTAGACTGGATAGTTTGATGTTTTGATCTCTTCAACACTAGAAAAGATAAATAGCTCAAGAATGCAGTGACTGCGGCTGGAATCAACATAGTTATATTGTATTTGAGCTCAGGTAGTGTCAATACAAATACGCCAAAGGCAATCATTGCCAACGGGCCGACTAAAAATATGAATATTTGATCTATATGTAAGACTCTTGACCAGTTCACGGTATTAACCAGGTCACCTATAAATCGGCCGGAAAGTACGATCATGGGTAGGGCTATATTCACAAGCAGCCATGGCATCTTTTCGCTTGCTATGGTGTAAACGACAAAAGTTGATATGCACCAATAGACTAGGTATATGCCAAACTTGCTTCTCTTTCGGATATAGAAAACCACTGCCAAGATGGAAGTAATCAGGGGTAAGTATTCATATATCGGTGCTATGAGTAGGTAATAGAAGAGTGGTTGGTCCCCACGTGCCTCTCCCTGTTGGACGATCCAATAGCCTAACGATTGCCATATCCCAGAAGGTATACCGGCGCTAATGTTTGTAAAAAAAGTGGTATATGCTGTCAGCCATATTGAGTAAAATATGAGGGCTGAGCGCCACCAAATTTTCCAACACCACTTATAGCCGATATAAGCGGATATGCCAATTAATGTTGACGTGGTTAAAACCCCAATAACCTTTCCTCCACCCACAGGCATTCCAATCTTCCCTATGTCACCAACCAAGGTTAAGTTTGTCCAACTTAGGAATAGAGTATGTTGAAATATTCCTATGGCCGCCGACCACTGGGGAAGTGTGATTGCTACAAGAAACAATGCAAGAGAGGCACTCCTAGGCATTTTTCTTATGGCGATTCCTGATTGGATTGAATCGGTGATACCCCTGACGAATTTTTTATAGATAAATGGGTATGATGCGGTCCTCAAATCGATCAGTGGCAGTAGTTGCTGCCAAATTTGGATTAAATAAATTGCAATACAATAGAATCCGATTAAAGCAGTAACTAAGAACGCACTTTCCTTTGTGCAGAAACTTAGTGCCAACAAACCTGAGATCCAGTAAATGCTTTTGGTGGAACCTTTTTGCAGGTAATCCCAAACCAGCATTATTATCGCGAATGTGAAAACAGCCATGAGTATGTCGTTTCGTGCGAACCTACTGAAGTAGAGTAGGGAAGGGGAAATACAAAGCAGCACTGCTGAAATCAAGGCGCCTTCTCTCCCGAGCCATTGTCGAAATACTAGTGGTATTAAAGTCAAAGCTGATCCTGCAACTGCGTATATCAACCTAGCCGTGAATTCGCTGTCACCGAATAAGAAAAATAATCCTGCTGTCAGTTCCATTTGGAGCGGACCGTGCATCATTGGATTATGTGTGAATCCATTACCTTGTGCCAACTGCCATGAATAAAAAGCGTGGAGGCTTTCATCATGATGCATGGCTCTATCTGAGAGTTGTAGCAACCGCATAATAATTGCCGCACTGACAATCATTACGTACGCGACTATCTCGTAGTGCTGGCTGGGTTTCAGTGACCTCAGATTGTGGGTTAAAGAGCTTCTAGAAATCATTTCAGTTTTGTAACTTGTATATCTCTATGTTTGGCTGCGAACCGAATACCTTATTACCCATACTTTTAAACTTTGATAATCCTAAAGTGCCGTAGGCCTGTGCCTCATTTGGTCCCACTACAACGTATTTGACCTGATACTTGGCCAAAAGTTCTTTTGCCAAGTTTAAATCGGAAGTTTCATAAATCGTTTTAACGTCTAATACCCGCTGTTCTATGTTGATGGAGTCTCCTCTCCATTGCTTTTGATGTCCAGGCCAATTTACTACATTTGGTATTCCGGTATTCATAGAAATAATTCCAGAGTCTCCCCATTCTCCAACAGCCTCAAGTAACCCATCCGATTTGCTTATCTCAGATCTGACAAAATTAATAGCATTTCTGGTATCTGAACTTTTCTCGTCAAGAAATACGAGTCCGTCGAAAGACTTGAAATTAGATTCATTTGATTTGGTTGCAATGGCTGCGGGAGCGTAATACATACCCATTAAAAGAATTGCTAACGAACAAGCTCCCCAAAAACGGAGTAGCCATCGGTTTTTATTTTTGCTTGAGTAATATTTCTGTGCCCAAAAATATACTACTATTCCTGTACTCACAGATAGAAGTATCCAGGCTTGATAGTGGAACTTGAAGACAGTATTCATACGATTCCCATACACATCACCGACAAAAATGAGTTCAGGTATCAGGATTAACATTAGTCCTAGGCTCATAAGTAACAGAACAATAGATTGTCTAGTCAAACCTGCACCCTGAATTTTGGACATAGCAGTGGTAGTGCATATAAATATTAGGGCTGTAATGGGTATGGCGACTCCTGTGAATCCAGGTCCTTCAAGGGAAATATCCGCAGGGAGAATCCCCCTGATAATCCAGGGGCAAAACGCAACTAGTGAGGCCACTATTAGGGATTTTTTCCATCTGAGAGACACTGGCGTGGTCCAAAATTGTGAAACTATGTATGGCACTACCAATATCAACAATGGTCCCCAAATGATGAGAAAGTGAACTATGCCAGTCTGAACAGGGCTAGGATGTAATCCAGTTATAGAACTTTGGAAACTATAAAGAAAGGGAGATAAAAAAGCGGCGGCTAAAAAAATTGAACTAACTGGAACGAGCATAGCATTCAATAAAGTGTGCTCGTAACCTGAAATCCATCTTAGAAAATAGACGAACAGTAAAATACTGACTGCCACTGGAATGCTCCACATGTTGACAAAAGAGACCGTCGCTCCAGAAATAGCAATCAAAACAATCAGAGCTAAAGTAGATTTATTCAGTTTTGATGGGGAGCCTTTAAAAGAAGCGGCTAGGCAGAGCGTACAGAACATGACTAGGAAAGGGCCTCCCATCATGTGAGGATGAAGGTCTCCCAACAAATAACTGAAGAATGGGAATTCGTTGATAGTGTAGTCGATTCCTTGGGTGTCGCATGATTCTCCAAAAAAATTCACTATGCGGCTACTTTTAAACCACCACCAAAACTCTATTGGTCTCCAGCTGTCTACGGCCATAGCCGTATTTGAACCGAGGCCTTCGATACAAATTTTGTCCCAAAATGCAGTATTGGCCATGCGATTCTGGGCTATAAATGAAAGTCCTCCATAAAGATTGGAGAGAAAAACTACTGATACTGAAGATATGGCGCCTGCACTAATTATTGATCTCAATTTCATTTGGGGGGGTAGTAGTGAGCAGGTCAGTCCAAAAACGGCAGAGCCCATTAGAGCAGGGATGAATATCAGAGATAAATTGTAAGCGATTTCAGGTCGGGTAAAAGTTAATGAACCTATATTTCCAAATATCCAATAGCCAAAATAGTAGTAGCTTATGTGCTCACCTTTCATCCATGGATCTAATGCGCCTCCAGTGCCGGCTCCCATGGTGGCGTTTAAAAAAGCTAAATCCATAGGCTGCTCGGTATGATTTATCGATGGATCATTAAACTTGAAGAAGGCAAATATCCCCAGAATAACGAGGAAAACTACTTCCGATGCGCAAATAAGTCTCCATTCTCGCTTAAAGAAGTATGAGATCTGAGATATTTGTTTGAACCCGAGGCAAGTTGAAAAAAAAATTAGTATCAGAACTGTCACAAACAGCATTATTGTCGAAGGTCCCGATATCCCCAATATGCTTACCAGCCACGATATTAATCCCAGCGAAGACAAAGCTACTAACTTAGAGATAGTAAATCCTTTATCTCTTAGGTCGGGTATTACCCGGGAAACAAGCGGGAATGCTGCAAAACCTAGTATTTGAACAATGAGGATCCAGGCTAATAGTTGGGACATATAAAGATTATAAGTGTTGAATATCGTCCACTTTACGTCGATGTTTCTGGGAGCAGGCTCTTAGCGAATATTGCCGGATCAAAGATCGCTATGTCATCTGGTTGTTCACCTGTGCCCACAAATGCGATTGGCAATTTCAAATCGTTAACTATCGGAATAGCAATACCACCCTTGGCTGACCCATCCAGTTTGGAAAGAAATACGCCATCACATTTGACAGCACTGCCGAAGGCGCTAGCCTGGCTAATGCCATTTTGTCCAGTAGTAGCGTCTATAGTCAATAAAACTCTCACAGAGGTATTTCCCGATTCTCGAATAGCAATTTTGTGGATCTTTTTCAATTCTTCCATCAAATTTGATTTTCCCTGAAGTCTGCCAGCAGTGTCGATAATCGCAACATCTTTATTTCTATTTTTCGCAGCTGCAATAGTGTCAAAAGCTACAGCCGCAGGGTCAGAACCTTGTTGATGGGTAATTACATCTACTGAAAGTTTATTTCCCCATGATTGAAGTTGTTCAGAAGCTGCTGCTCTGAAAGTGTCCCCAGCTCCCATAATTACAGATTTTCCACGATCCATGTACCATTTCGAGAGTTTTGCAACCGTCGTTGTTTTACCTGCTCCATTTACACCAACCATCAGAATCACTAACGGAATTCCAGCGGGATTATGCAACCAATCAGGCCCTTTAAGGTTGAGTGTGTCATTAACGATCGAACGAAGTAAGAGAATCACTTCTTTTTCTGTCTTTGATCTTTGTTCATTCGAGCGTTCTCTAAGCTGATCTAATATTAAATTAGTGGCGCTAAATCCTAGGTCACTGGAAATTAAAATGTCCTCCAACTCATCCATGGTATCTTCGTTAATGCCAGATGATCTGAAAATACTTCCTATTTGACCAAATATGGATCCTCGCGTTTTAGTAAGCGCATGGTCGATATCTGCTTCGTCTTTTTTCCCAAAAAATTTGAGCACTAATCCTCCTGTCTATTTAGAGTCCACTTATGGTTAATTAACCAATCTAAATTGGATTTCAAGATTTGCATCTCTACATCATGTATGGAAATGGTAACAGCTGATAGTCATGTAAAGATCTGATTTTATAGATATATGAGTTAAATCAGGATTAAAATTCCAACGGATAATATGTTGACTGAGAATAATAATTTATTTACAATATCGTAATTTGAAATACTGAAAGGGCATGAATATTTATGGAACTTCGAGAGTTGAAGAGTTTTGTTATTGCGGCGAGATTTAGGAGTATATCCAAGGCTGCCAATGAACTGGGCCTTGGGCAGCCCACAGTGACAACCCATATCAAAAAACTTGAAAAAGAATTAAATATGGTCCTTTTCGACAGGGTGACGAGGCCGATTAGGCTAACTCTTTCGGGACAGACAATTTTTGACTTAAGTCAGCCACTGCTTGATGGACTTGATTCCTTGGCAGTTAGGACATCAGAGGCAGAAGAGCGTGGGCCAGTAACGATTGCATCAACTCCTGACATAATTCCACACACTCTCCTAAGAGTGGTCAAAGTATTTAATAGTCTTTATCCCAATGTATACCTTCGGATACAGTCTGCTACTAGAACGGAGGTGATAGGGATGGTGAGGACAGGCGAAGTGGATGCTGGGATCATACAGCATCCTGATAGAGGGGAAGATCTTCATTTTGAACCTCTTTTCTTGTATGAAAGAGTTTTAATAGCCCCTAAAGGACACGAATTGCTGTCTGCCCCCATGACATCACTCGACTCTATAGTCCAGTATCCATTGATCTTAATGGCCCGAGGTACATATACCAGGCACATTCTTGAGGAACAACTTCAGAAGAAAGGGTTGCATTATGAAGTCATAATGGAACTTGATAGTATGGATATGATTAAGAAATTCGTGACGATTGGAATGGGAGTGTCGGTAGGTCCTCGTTTGGCAATTGAAGAAGAAGATTTGGATCATTTAGGAATGGTCAGTCTTGCTAACTTCCTGCCGGTTGATCAAGCAGGGTTAATTACTCTACCAGGTAAGACGTTATCGACACCCGCTAATCAATTCATTTCTGTTTTAAGAGATACATTCGCTGCTTCAGAACAAGTCTGAAAATCTGGAGTTCGTATTTTAGCGAATGTCCACTAATCTAGCGCTAACGAGTTGTCTGTGATCGTAATATGGTCTGTTAAAACAGGTTACGAGAACAATGTTTTCTAATCCAGCATCATAAAGTTTGAGTTCTCTTTCGTGGACAACCTCAGATTTGTAAGCCTGATAAACATACTCTTTTTCGTAATTGGTTAAATGAATATAGACAGGGTCACCATTGGATAAAAAACTCGCTATTTCAGGCAATTTATGAAACACATTACCCTCAGACTTAATCGGGCTCTCTAGATGCCCGAAATACCATCCAGTTATACTTTCATGTAAATTGGAATCAGTAGGCACTCGACCTACGACATTTTTTGGAGATTCGTATTGTTTAACTCCGTCAACCTCAATGATTCTTAGTTGGTTTACAGGAGCATCTACGTCAAGTGTAGGTATTCTGATTCGAGTGGCGAGGCCACTAAAATCATTGGCTGTCAATTGGTCAAGTTGAATATTAGATGTCTGATTTTCAGTTACATTAAGATTTCTTAAATGATCAATCTTATGCCAACGCGAGTTTCCCCAGTCTGCTGGGTGGAAATGTTTAGAAAAACTTTCTGATCCATAGCCTGTGATTAGTGAATAGAAAGAACCCACATTATCACTTACCGGTCTCACAATTGGAGTAGTTTCGTCTTTAGGTACTAATGTGGTTTCCGTACGATTACTTTTGTCAGGTTGTAAATCTGGTGAATTGCGGTCTGTAATGATTTCAGGGGTTGCTGGTTCAGATACTGTGACAACTTTTGGAAGCCGTGGGGTTGGATTAGGCTGTAAAGGTGGAGGATGAACGGTCGCAGTTGGGGAAATAAATTGAATTGCTGGTTCTACATTTAGGGTTTGTATTTTCTTTGCTGATAACATTCCCGTTATAAAAAGCAAAATAGAAACCGACACAAATAACACACCGATTATGATGGTGGAAATCCCAACCCACTTTAAAGCAACCATGGTCTACCATTTGCCTAAGATTTGGCTGAAAGGGGCAAAATTACACTGTCCATATCCCCTTTAGGCAAAATTATATCAGCCACAACCCTCAAAGTATGACCCACATTTAATATTGGAAGTCTTTCAGGCTGCCAAAAACACTTACCAGGTAGTTTGCCTGCAGAGGGATCTCTTAGGTGAAATCCCCTCTTCAAGTTTGGACTGGTTTTAAAATATTTATCTAATTCGTGGTGAATGAGCCGCCCCACTAGCGATTGGCTCATTCAGATATACATCCCCATTACGGATTTTTATATTAAATCCGCAGCTTGGATTACTACATACCCAAGCTTTGTAATGTATCGGCGCTCCTTGGCTGCCAAAATCGGATAATGGTAATAGGTCACCGTCACTACATTCTTTGCAAGGCGGCCATACTTGGTCTGACATAATTTTTTGTTCTCCTTAAATCACCATAGTTGGTGATAATCCAGTTAATAAATATATCAGGATTGTGACAAATTTAACAAGGTTAAAGTACGCGAATTTTACGGTTTTTCTATCTTTGCTCTAATTTTGAGTTAGGGAAGGTAAATTTTTCGTTGTTTTGATTCTAAAAAATTACCTGCAATACTGTTGCAAACGCTTGACTTTGAATACCTTCTCAGCATTTTCACTAGATATCGAAGATTTATCCCCAGGGCTCAGTAGTTGGCTATTTAATATTTTTAGGATGTTCTTTTGGTCTATCAGGGGATAATCTGAGCCAAACAGTATTTTTCTCGCACCTACCGCATTTAGCGATGTATTAAATATCTCATTTTTATAAAGGAGAGGAGTCGCTGCTGTGTCATAGAACACGTTGGACATAAGGTCACTGACTTCCCTCATCAACTCATAAAATAAAATTCCTCCTCCCCAGTGTGCTAAAACTATTTTCATATGTGGGAACCTATGGATTAACTTTTCCAGTTCTTGAGGATTGGTTCGCCCTTTACCGGGATACTGGTGTCCAACAGGCTCAGAGCTATGTACCACCAATGGAAAATTTTCGGCTGTCAGCATATTCATATAGGGTTCTAAAAAATCAAACGATTTTCCCGACATGCCTTGCTCCGAAACATGTAATTCACCAAATCCATGACTTCCGGCAGAAATACAACGTTCGGCTTCGTAAATACCTGTATCACCATGTTGTGGTGTAATTCCTGTCACGGGAACTAATCTTCCACCTGAACTAAGCTGCGACTCCATTAAATAGTCATTTACATAGCTATTGAATGAATGGTCAGCCCACCCCATACCCATCACGATGGAAGAATCGATGTTGTTCTCATCCATAGAATCCAATAGGGAGTCGGCCGTACCCAGTTTTCCTCCATTTTGAAAAAGGTTATGCAGCGTTCTGTCCTGAGACATGAATTTAGGCATATTTGAAATTACGTCTGGAGGAAGTATGTGCGTGTGGCTATCGATGATCAAATAAGGGTTCCCCCAAAACTCCTCCAATATCTAAGCAGGATTGGATTATTTTAACTATTGGACGACCTGAGGTTACATTGTTGAATACAAACAAGTACCAGAATTTAAACTCAATCTTTGGAATTGATTGGAATAAGACCGGGCCGGGAAAAGGGTGTTTATCAGCTTACGACTAATGAACACCCTTTTTGGATACTAATCCCTCGTAGCTAGAGTTCTCATATCGATTTTGGCTCTAACTTCCGGATTGACCAGTGACATCGGCCAAGTTCCGTTTAATAATCGTGCAGCCTCTTGTCCTACCTGGACTTGAGAGGCCACCCTGGATCGACTGGAACTACCTGCGGAGTGAGGGGTAACCATCACGTTTTCCATCTTGAATAATGGATTGTCTGAAGGGGTAGGTTCAACCTCGAAAACGTCTAGTCCTGCTCCGGCTATTTCTCCATTTTGTAGGGCGGCTATAAGTGCTTCCTCGTCAACAGTACCACCCCTACAAGTGTTTACAAAGTATGCTGAAGTTTTCATGGCTTTAAAAAAGTCAGCTCCAACTAACTTGGTCGTGTGGTTGCTTAAAGGAGTATGCATTGAAACAAAGTCAGAATTCTGTGCGACGTCATTAAGGCTTGGTCTCAATTCAACCCTATATTCTCTAGCTATCCAAGGTTGGACATAGGGATCATAAGCGATAACGGTCATTCCCAAGGCTTGTGCTTTTCGCGCTACTGCTCTGCCTATGTTCCCAAGCGAAACAAGGCCAAGCACCTGATCTGTGATCTGGGCCATTGGCATTAATGCGGCCCTAGTGTCTGGGCCCCACTTGCCGGATTTTGTCAGGTCATTGAGTATAGTTAATTTTTTAGCACACGCTAACAACAGCATTATGGCATGATTTGAAACTTCTTCCGTACAAAAACCTGCTGTATTTACAACCATAAGTGACTGATCTGTAGCGGCCTCATGGTCGATATGATTAAATCCGTGACCAAAGCTCACGACAGCTTGGGCACCGTCTATCTCTTCAATCACACTACGCGACATTTCGACGCCTTGATTGATAATGACGTCTGCGCCCTTAACAGCTTCTATGGTTTCACCGTCACTTTTACAAACATAAGCATCAAACTCATGGTCAACACCTTCAAGTTGTTGCTTTACGAAGTCATTGTCGGCTTCCCCCGCAGAAATATATGCTACTCGCAGTTTACTCATGTCTCTGTCCTCCTTTTTTACCGATACCCGTAATTTTTTACTACTATTTCCAGAAAATTAAAGTTCCTTACCTGATGTTTCTATTGATCCGACTTTTTCACAAACCACTTATCCCTCTAATAAGTGCTTGCAGATCTGGGAAGATTGGACACCCCCATCAAATATTTGTCTACCCCACGTGCGGCCTCTCGGCCTTCTGCAAGGGCCCATACAACAAGTGATTGGCCCCTCGCCATATCTCCAGCTGCGAACACACCGTCGACGCTCGTCATTTTTTCAGTATTGGTTTTAACGTTTCCTCGAGAATCCAGTTCAACTTGGAGATTTGCTACCATACCTTCATGTTCAGGATGAACGAATCCCATAGCCAAAAGAACCAGATCTGTCTCCAACTCGAATTCACTACCTTCCTGCTCTATCATCACAGGTCTACCACTCTCATCAGGTTCACCCCATTCGAGCCTTACTCCGTGTAGATGTTTTAGTTTTCCATCCTGGCCTGAGAATTTCTTTGTGAGAATGTTGTAATCCCTATTTCCGCCTTCTTCGTGGGAAGAAGATGTCCTGAGTGTCATAGGCCAGTTGGGCCACATGTCATTTTCGGACCTTTCTTTAGGAGGTTCAGGTAATAGTTCTAGTTGGTAGACTATTTCAGCTCCCTGCCGATGGGCTGTTCCAAGACAGTCTGACCCAGTATCGCCCCCCCCTAGTATAACCACACGTTTTCCCTCAGCTGAGATTCGTTCTGCGGGATTAACTGAATCTCCTCTGTTTATCTTGTTCTGTTGTGTCAAATAATCCATGGCAAAATGTACGCCTTCCAAATCTCTACCCTCGACAGGTAAGTCTCTGGGGATCGTGGAACCACCAGTCAGTAAGATGGCGTCATTAGACTTTCTCAAATCCTCAATATCTACATCTATGCCAACGTAGGCGTTTGTGATGAACGTGATACCTTCCTGCTCCATCTGGTCCACCCGTCTTTGCACTATCATCTTGTCTAATTTGAAATCTGGAATTCCCAAACGAAGCAACCCGCCAATAGTGTCAGACTTTTCATACACAGTGACCTGATGTCCCGCCCTGTTAAGTTGTTGCGCTGACGCCAAACCGGCTGGTCCTGATCCAACTACGGCTACTTTTTTCCCGGTTCTTGATAGTGGAGGAAGTGGCTGAATCCACCCATTTTTCCATCCCTCTTCAGATATGGCCTTTTCAATATATTCTATGGTAACTGGGTCTTCATTTATGTTGAGTACGCACGATTGTTCACAAGGAGCTGGACATATTCTTCCAGTGAATTCTGGAAAATTGTTGGTGGAGTGGAGTGCTGCGAGGGCTTCTTCCCACATGTTTTTATATACCAGATCATTGAAATCTGGGATTATGTTTCCCAATGGGCATCCGCTCATACAGAAAGGAACTGCACAATTCATGCATCTGCTTCCTTGCAGACCAGCTTTTTCGGTACTCCATTCTTCATAGAATTCGCTATAGTTTCCTATACGGACTGTGACCGGAAGAGTTTCCGGAGTTTCTCGATGAAATTCTTTGAACCCTGTCGGTTTACCCATCTGTGGAAACTGCCATGTTATTTTCTGTGTTCTGCATTTCTTGTAGAACTCGCTTGTAGTCGTTGGGCATCACTTTTACAAAATGTGGAAGAATTTTATCCCAGGTTTTTAAAATTCTGACACCGTTTGAACTCCCAGTGAAATCTGCATGTGCCTTCACCAATCTATGTAGATCTTTAATGTCGGAGGGATCAGTTACTTGTTCTAGACTAACAAGTCCGGTGTTGCAAAGAGATTCAAATTCTCCAGATTCGTCTAGTACATATGCCTCCCCACCACTCATACCGGCAGCGAAATTTCTTCCGGTAGAACCCAGAATAACCACCTTGCCCCGGGTCATATATTCGCAACCGTGATCTCCCACTCCTTCTACTACAGCTTCTGCACCACTATTGCGGACTGCAAATCTCTCCCCAGCAATTCCTCTAATGAATACTTGTCCTGAGGTAGCGCCATATAACGCTACATTTCCAATGATTATATTTTCTTCTGGGGTGAACTTTGATCCGGTTGGGGGCTTTATCACTACCTTTCCACCTGACAATCCTTTACAAAAATAATCGTTGGCATCACCATTCAATTCAACAGCAATACCTTTGGACAGGAAGGCTCCAAAGCTTTGTCCCCCCGACCCCTCAAACTTCAGTTTGATGGTCTCGTCTGGCAGTCCAACCTCACCATATTTCTTAGCAATTTCATGACTTAGAATCGTCCCCACAGTTCTGTTGGAGTTATCTATAACTTTTTTAATTACCACCTCTTTACCATGCTCTAGGGCAGGTTGGGCTTTATCTACCAATTCTAAGTCTAGGGCTTTTTCAAGGCCGTGATCTTGACTAGTAACGCAATGCCTTGCCACTCCTTCGGGCACCTCTGGATTGTGTAGTAGGTGTGTAAAATCTATACCCTTGGCTTTCCAGTGATTGATGGCTTTGGACCCATCTAATAAATCTACTCTACCCACCATTTCAGCGATGGTTTTCATTCCAAGCTGTGCCATGATTTGTCTGAGATGTTCTGCTATGAAAAAGAAATAATTAATTACATGTTCAGGTTCCCCTGCGAATTTCTTTCTCAGGTCCGGGTCCTGGGTAGCTATTCCAACAGAGCAAGTATTCAAGTGACACTTTCGCAGCATTATGCATCCCATTGAGATTAGAGGACCTGTAGCCAATCCGAACTCTTCAGCTCCCAGGAGGCATGCAATGGCGACATCTCTTCCTGTTTTAATTTGTCCGTCAGTTTGAACAACGATTCGTCCCCTCAAGTCATTCATTACCAAAACCTGCTGGGTTTCTGCTACTCCAAGTTCCCAAGGTAGTCCCGCATGCTTTATAGAAGATTCTGGTGAAGCCCCGGTGCCCCCACTATGACCACTAATTAAAACAACATCGCCATGACCTTTTGAAACACCTGCAGCTATTGTCCCCACTCCAGATTCTGCAACTAGTTTGACATGAACACGGGCACTTGGGTTTGAATTTTTAAGATCATGAATAAGTTGGGCGAGATCTTCGATCGAATATATATCGTGATGAGGTGGTGGAGAAATTAGCTCGACTCCAGGAGTTGAGTTTCTAACTCTTCCTATATATTCATCTACCTTGTGCCCAGGTAGCTGTCCGCCTTCACCAGGTTTGGCTCCTTGAGCCATTTTAATTTGTAAGTCTTTAGCACTACTTAAGTAGTTAATTGATACCCCGAATCTTCCCGAGGCCACTTGTTTAACAGCGCTATTCCTGGAGTCTCCATTGTCGTCTAGAACATAACGTGCAGAATCTTCTCCCCCCTCTCCGGTGTTACTTCTCGCCCCTATACGATTCATAGCCACGGCCATGGTTTCGTGAGCTTCCCGACTTATTGAGCCCAATGATATGGCTCCTGTCGCAAATCTTTTTACTATTTCTGAAGCGGGCTCTACCTCACTAATAGGTATTTGATTTTTCACTTCTTTGAAATCCAGAAGTCCCCTGATAGTACTGAGTCTTTCACTTTCCTTGTCAACATAATCGGCAAATTGCTCATAGCTATTCCACTCATTATTTTTCACGGCATGCTGCAACGTTGCGATAGTTTTTGGGTTCCACATGTGGAACTCGCCGTCACGTCGCCATTGATATTGTCCTCCGGGTTTAGTCTCCAAATTCCCGTTCGCTCGTGTTGTGTCATGTGCTGAACTGTGTCGTGAGATAGCTTCTTGTTCTAATTCAGAAAGGCCTATACCTCCTATACGGGAAGGAGTTGAAGTAAAAAATTCGTCTATTAATTCTTCGTTCAATCCTATGGCTTCAAAGATCTGGGCTCCGCGATAACTTTGAATGGTGGATATGCCCATCTTCGACATAGTTTTCAATATACCCTTGTGGCAGGCCTCCAGATAATTTTTTTCCGCTAGCTCGCAGGATATAGTTTCCAGAAATTCTCCCGTTTCTATCTGGGATCTTAGGGTTTCGAATGCAAGATAAGGATTTATAGCACCGGCGCCAAAACCTATCAGTAGTGAAAAATGCGCTACTTCTCTGGCCTCACCAGTTTCAATTACTAGACCGACTTTCGTGCGAGTTCCCTCTCTAATTAGATGGTGATGAACACCAGCGGTAGCTAGTAGGCTAGGGATGGGCGCATTTTTATTGTCAACCCCTTGGTCTGAGAGAATTAAAATTGAGAAACCTTCATCTACTGCCGAGGATGCTTCTGATCTGACTCGGTCCATTCCGTTCCGAAGACCCGATTTCTCATTAGGATCAAACAAAATTGATATTGTTTTTGATTTGAGTCCCTCAATAGCGCATTGTTTTATTTTTTTTAGATCGTCATTGCTGATGACTGGTTTTCGGATGGTAATTTGCCTGCAGTGTTCAGGGGTTTCTCTAAAAAGGTTTCGCTCTTCCCCTATTGTTCCCACGAGGGAGGTAACAAGTTCTTCTCGGATTGCGTCTAATGGCGGGTTACTGACTTGTGCGAATAGTTGTTTGAAGTAATTGAATAACACTGGACTTTCATCTGATAGAAAGGCCAATGGGGTATCGTTTCCCATAGACCCCGTTGGTTCATATGCGTTTAATGCCATGGGTTCCATTAACATTCTGAAGTCTTCGAGAGAATATCCAAAAGTGTTCTGCCTAGCTCGGAGCCTTTCTTGGTCGTAACTCTCTGGTTTGCTGGAGATTGGAAGGTCTTCTAGGTAAACCTTGTTTTGTTCCAACCATTTACCGTAAGGTTTCCTGCCTGCTAACCCTTCTTTGAGTTCCTCATCATTAATAATCTTGCCCTTTTCTGTGTCCAGGAGAAACATTCTTCCTGGATAAATACGTTCCTTAAGAACTATTTTTTCGGGTGGAATATCTATGACACCAGTTTCTGAGGCCATGACTAGGAGCCCATCTGTTGTTATTAGGTATCTGCATGGTCTTAACCCATTTCTATCTAGCACGGCACATATTTTCTTCCCATCGGTACCAATGACTAAGGCTGGGCCATCCCATGGTTCCATAACACTTGCATGATATTCATAGAAGTCTTTTTTGCTTTTATCCATTGGGATATGGTCTCCCCAGGCTTCTGGGATAAGCATCATCATGGAATGCTCAATAGTTCGTCCAGTAGCGATCAGGAGTTCAAGAGCGTTGTCTAAAGATGCTGTATCGCTCTGCCCGTTTTCTATGATTGGGACCAGTTCTTGAGCATCTCTCCCTTGGATGTCTGACTCAAATACTTTTTCCCTTGAGGACATCCAGTTAACATTTCCCCTATGGGTATTTATCTCCCCGTTATGTATAACGTATCTATAGGGATGTGCCAATTTCCAACTACCTAAGGTATTTGTGCTAAACCTTGAATGTACTAGTGCGAATGAGGATTCAAAATTGGCATTAGCTAGGTCAACATAAAATTCTTGGAGTTGATGCGCCATTACCAGTCCCTTATACACAATTTTGTTGCAGGAAAGGGAACAGATATAAAAGTCTTCGGCTTGATCTAAATTCAAAGTTTCAACAGATTTCTCTATCTTTCTGCGGAGCGCATATAGCGCAAATTCAAAGTTTTCATTACTGATATTAGAATTGGGGGCAACAAAAAATTGTGTGATCAAAGGGCGGCTGGCATTGGCAAGAACACCTATTTTAGAGGGATCTATGGGCACTTCCCGCCATGCAAATAGAGACATACCTGCCGATTCTACGCAGGATTCTATTGTATTCATGCATTTTTTAGATGCCGTATTTTCGGAAGGTAGAAATGCCATACCCACGCCGTAGTCACCAATTTCGGGAAGGGTAGTTCCAACCTGCTCAAGCTCCATCTCAAAAAAATTATGTGGCATCTGGACAAGTATCCCAGCGCCATCGCCTGTTTCCGGATCAGCTCCCGCAGCTCCTCTGTGACCTAAATGACAAAGTGCCTCTAGCCCCTGGTCGACTATCTCATGCGACTTAATGCCCTTGATATTCGCGACCATTCCAACTCCGCATGCGTCGTGTTCAAACGACGGATCGTAAAGACCTTGCTTTACCGGCTTTGGTAAATCCGGATGGTTATATTTATTCTGCATATGTTTCCTGAACTAATTCCTATCGTTCCCGCTCAAAGTATAGGTAGGTATTTGTCTAATTCATACTGTGAGATCTGAGAACTGTAATTTTCCCATTCAATTTTCTTATTTTCTATAAAACTACTAAAAACTTCCTCTCCGAGAGAGTTTTTCACTAAATCGCTAGACTCAGTTACTTGAATAGCCTCCCACAAGTTACCTGGTAACGATTCGATTCCTAACTTCTTGCGTTCAGAATGAGTTAAGTAATGAGCATTTTCCTCAATAGCGGGTGATAAATCATATTCTTTTTCGATTCCTTCCATTCCGGCAGCCAGCATTACGCTGAAAGCGAGGTAAGGGTTACAAGCTGGATCGGGAGCTCTATATTCGATCCTCCGTGAAGATTCTCTTCCAGGCTTAAAAGAAGGTATTCGTATAAGATCGGATCTATTAACTTCCGCCCAAGTAACATAAGTTGGGGCCTCATAGCTTGGCACAAGTCTCTTGTAAGAGTTAACCCATTGGTTTGTAACAAGTGTGATTTCTCGAGCGTGCTTCAACAATCCAGCGCAAAATTGTCTCGCTGTCTCAGACATGTGATGGATTCCACTCTCACTGTAGAACACGTTCTCGTCGCCTCTAAAAAGGGACATATTTGTATGCATACCATTGCCATTTATTTCCGCTGAGGGTTTTGGCATGAACGATGCAAAATAGCCGTGGCTCATAGCAATTTCTTTGACGACTAATTTATAAGTCATGACTGTGTCAGCCATAGTTAGGGCATCAGTGTGACGTAAATCTATTTCATGTTGACTTGGAGCTGCTTCATGATGACTGGACTCCACCGGTATCCCTAAGTCTTCTAAAGTGAGCACTGTTTCTCTTCTGAGGTCAGTGCCCAAGTCTGGAGTGTTCTGATCAAAGTAACCACTGGAGTCAAGGAAACCGGTTCCCGTCTGGTCTTTGAAATAGAAATATTCAAGTTCTGGAGCTACGTAGTACGTAAATCCTTTGTCGGAAGCCCTTTTTATATTACGCTTTAAAACTGAACGAGGATCTCCTTCAAAAGGTTTGTCATCGGGGGTGACAATATCGCAGAACATTCTGGCGACAGCGTTTGTGCGAGGCCTCCAAGGAAGAATACTGAAAGTTGTTGGATCCGCTAGAGCATACAAGTCACGCTCATCTTCTCTGGCATAACCTGCAATGGCTGATCCATCGAATCCCATACCCCTAGTTAGGGCGTTCTCAAGCTCCTCAACTGTAATGGCAAATCCTTTTATGCCTCCTAGTATGTCGGTAAACCAGAGCCGAATGAATTTAACGTCGTTTTCTCGAGCTTCATGAAGTACATATTCAACTGCTTCAGTATTACGTTTTAACATTCCTTGGCCCTCCTCTGAACCGAACAATTAGTTGATCCGGATTTGGTGGTTGACGATATTACCGGGACTAGCTGTTGCAGGTCGGAGAATGTTCGTAAGCGGTGATTAAATTTCGGTGATTTAAAGGGTAAAAATCGTATCTGTTTGTGAAATAAGTGTCAATCGAAATTTGTGACTAGCGTAGTTTAGAAGTTCACACTCCGTCAGTAAGTGGACGAAGCGTGAACAATCATTCCCCTTCTTTTCAGGCATCGAATGAAAGATAAAATTCATATGGATGAGGTCTGAGCCTTACTGGATCTACGTCATTTTCTCTCTTGAACCTGATCCAGTTCTCTATCACGTCTTCAGTAAATACTCCTCCCTTGAGGAGATATTCATGATCCTCTTCGAGAGCTGTAAGGGCCTCTTCCAAACTGCCAGGGACTTGAGGCAATGCGGATGTTTCTTCTGCTGAAAGTTCGAATAGGTCTTGTTGGAGTGGTTCTCCGGGATCGTACCCATTTTCAATTCCATCAAGCCCGGCCATTAGCATCGCCGAGAATGTCAGATAGGGGTTACATGTGGGGTCAGCTGATCTGAATTCAACTCTTTTAGCTTTCGGGTCATTGAAGTACATGGGTATCCTGCAAGCGGCTGAACGGTTTCTAGCAGAAAGAGCCAATATGGTAGGAGCTTCAAATCCGGGAGTAAGCCTTTTGTAGGAGTTTGTGGTGGGAGCGGCTAGAGCCATTAGAGACTTTCCATGCTTGATGAGGCCTCCAATGTAATGCAACGCCATTTCAGACAACCCCGCGTATCCATCACCAGCAAACAAAGGAACCCCATCTTTCCAAATTGATTGATGAGTGTGCATGCCAGTGCCATTATCGTTAAATAAAGGTTTGGGCATAAAAGTGACAACTTTACCGTGTTTTTTTGCAACATTTCTTACCGCATATTTATACATCATGACGGAGTCTGCCGTAGTGAGGAGGGAGTCATATTTCATGTCTATTTCAGCTTGACCACCGGTCGCAACTTCATGGTGTTGGGCTTCTATGGTTAACCCAAAGTCATTCACTAGCGACCTTACCATTTCACTGCGCAGGTCCTGGCCTGTGTCCATTGGAGAGGTGGGGAAGTATCCTTCTTTGTGCCTGGGTCGATAGCCCTTGTTAAGAGTTTCCCCGTCGAGCATGTAGGGCTCGCCTGAATTCCAGATTCCTTCGTTAGAGTCCACTTTATGGAATCCAAAGTTTGATCCGTAATCGAACTGAACCGAATCGAAAATGAAGAATTCCACTTCAGGTCCCCAAAATGATGTATCTCCTATTCCAGTGGATTTCAGGTATTCTTCAGCTTTCTTGGCAATATTCCTTGGGTCTCGGCTATAGCTCTCACTACTTATCGGATCTCTGATATCCGCTATACACGTAACAGTACCATTAAAGAAAGGATCTACCTTGGCTGTTTGTGGGTCTGGGACAATAAGCATGTCAGATTCATCGATGCTTTGAAATCCCCTTATGCTTGATCCGTCAAAACCAACTCCCTTATTGATCAAGTCGTCATCCACTTGGCCAATGGGCACTGAGAAATGCTGCCATGTTCCTGGGAGGTCAGTAAATTTAAGATCTAGGATGTCGCATCCGTTGTCCTTCATCAGCTTTAGTATTTCTGCTGCTTCATTTGCCATCTGGCCATCTCCCGATATTTATTTTTCGTTTTCTAAATTTTCTACTGCACAATGTCCACGGTCAAATATACTTCAACATGAACGCTCCATTGATTTCACTAAAACCGTCCGGTTGGTAACAAATTCTTACAGCTGTGCAGATTTGACTTTTTTAGGCCACTTATGTTTTTGATTAACTATTGATTGTAGAACTTTGACGTTTTTGAACGGGTGTAAGTAGAATTTCACTTGGTTTGTATAAATTAAGGCGTTGAATTTATTAATTTCTGGTCGTTGGTACTAGTGAGGAGTGAAAATGGTTAGTCTGAAAGGTGATGTGTTTTACGACTTTGCTTGACCTTATGTGTTTAATGCAGCCGTGTGGCTGGATACTGTAAAAAAAGAAATTGGGGATGACCTGGATTTAAATTGGAGAAATTTTTCTTTGCAGCAGATAAATGCCCAGGATCCTGGGGATTGGAGAGTCTGGGATGAGGAAGATTATACTCAGACGAGATCGTTGCTAGCAGCGATTGCAGGTGAAGCTGCGAAAAGGCAAGGAAAAGAGGCATTCAGTAAATTTTTTCTTGCGTTGCTTACAGAAAGACACGGAGGCAATAGGGCCCCCTTGAATGATAATGCAGTGTTTCTAAAAATAGCGGGGGATTCAGGGCTTGATACCTTACAGTTCGAACAAGATTTAAAGGATCCAGCGTTAGTTAAGATAGTGGCGGACGACCATACTGAAGCTACAGAGATTCATGGCGCATTTGGCACTCCCACCTTCATTTTCGATAATGGGCAATCTGCATACATCAAAACATTTATTCCACCTGAAAATGAAGCATTAGAAGCTTTCGAAAATTTCTTGGGATTGTTTTCTGAGCGCTCTTACATAGGGGAAGTGAAGCGTCCTCAGCCGCCCTGGCCAAAAGGTGCCGTATAAAGGCGTTGTTTTCCTCGAGATTTTCTCGGTTGTTTAGGTTTTCCAAAAAAACTGATGAACCTACCGCCAGTGAAACAAACCTTGAAATTGTGGAGTCCAGATTAGGGGTTAAATTCAAAGATAAAACCCTGCTAGTTCAGGCGCTAACTCATAGCTCGGCCGTCAATGAGATAGGTGTGGGTCGTTCAGAAAGTAATGAGAGACTTGAGTTTTTAGGTGACGCAGTCATAGGGCTAGTTGTCGCTCAGCAATTATTTGAATCAAGGAATCAATTTACTGAAGGAGATCTCACAAATCTTCGCTCCCAAATTGTTAGAGGTTCAACCCTACAAGATGCTGCCAAAAGTCTGTGCCTTAACCGATTCATAATTCTTGGTAAGGGGGAGCGAAAATCTGGTGGAGCTGACCGTCCTTCGAACCTTGAGGATGGTTTTGAGGCACTAGTAGGAGCAGTGTATTTAGACGCAGGTTTCGAGACCGCCTTCCAGGCCGTAACCGAATGGCTCTCAATTCCAATAAGGGAGGCATTGACTTTGGGGGTGACGAAGGACCCAAAGACAGCTTTACAGCATTTAGCACAGACAAAGAGTGGTGAAATCCCAAGATATAGAATTATTGATCAGAGTGGGCCGGATCACTCGTCCCCTGTATTTGTGTCAGAAGTGTTTGTTGGCGCAATTTCACTCGGTCAGGGTAGAGGTTTAAGCAAAGCGGCCTCTGAGAGAGCGGCAGCATCAGAAGCCTTAAAAAAACTGGAAGAACAGGTAAGTTAAAAACTACCTGAATTGAATGTCGATCAGTCCTGTTCAGGTTTTGGTGTAATGGGAGAATTACCGTTGAATGGTTCGTTCTTGGCATAAATTATGTGATGTGAAACTAGCGGAAAAATTGTAGTCATGAAAATAAAATTTCTAGTCTATGGTAACCTTGCGTTTGATCATCCAATGGCGTTAGGAAATTGTAGAAAATAGAGTCTAGAAAGACTGATGGAATGGAGATACTCCCCA
>ENA-UPTF01000177-UPTF01000177.1-marine-metagenome-genome-assembly--contig:-NODE-177-length-45162-cov-4.936254_pt1 | contig 45162 bp, 43 predicted proteins | sample MGYA00238166_ERZ767019 | MGnify/ENA primary metagenome ERZ767019 (study PRJEB28930, sample SAMN06266391) | marine metagenome | isolation source: Sea water from 250 m depth | place: Atlantic Ocean | study... | reverse complement strand
ACGGGATTAACTAATTTCAAGAATATCTTGTTGAACCTATCTAAAGATCCGGCTATGCTTTTTTGGTTAGACAATAACGAAAACCATAAAGATGAAATAAACGAAAACTATGGAAGAGAGCTACTTGAGTTATTTTCCATGGGAGTTGGCAATTACACGGAAGATGATATAAAGAACGCCTCCAGAGCCTTCACTGGATGGACTTTTAGACAACCGCTATCTTTATATCCGTATGGTCATCACCACGCTGATTTCGAGTTCATATCGGATGACCATGATTACGATGAAAAAGAATTCCTAGGACAAGTTGGAAATTTCGACGGTGAAGACATCATCGATATTATCGTCAAGGAAGAAGCCGCTGCCAATTTCTTATCACGTCACCTATACAATTTTTTTGTGGAAGATGAGGTACAAGTCCCTTCATGGGAAACTGTAGACCCTAAAGACCCTCAGGCGATTAAAGAACTTTCAACCGCCTATATGGAATCTGAAGGGAATATGCGAAATGTTCTTAGCACCCTGTTTAATTCAGATTTCTTCAAAAATTCTATGAATTTGCCAAAAGTGAAAAGTCCTACTGAACTTATAGTTGGTGTAATCAAACAAACCGGTGAATTTAACTCCCCGACACCTGGCATCCATGAATTTGCGGTAACAACCCTCAACGGTTCGGCCTTTGAAGGTCCTCTGGCAATCATGGGACAAAGACTTATGAATCCTCCCACTGTGGAAGGATGGCACACGGGATCTGAATGGATTGATTCCGGAACATTGAGTGAAAGAATTGGTTTTGTAGAAAAACAATTTGCAGACCCCTTGAAACCAGGTGTTTCAGAAATGGTCAGCAGAATCGGAAGTTTGAATGATAACCCGGCCGAACTAGTAGACAGATGCCTCGATTTGTTAGGGGCAGTGAATGTTCGTGAGGAAACATACAAATCACTTAAAACATATGCTGAAGAGCTCAGGGAACTTGAAACCTCAGCTGGAGTGCATAACCTTATACAAATGACAGCTTCTACCGTTGACTATCAGTTTGCGTAGGAATAAGGAGAGGTAAACCAATATGACAACCGACGCCAGAGAAAAAACTCTAGTAGTTATTCAATTAACCGGTGGAAATGATTTCATGAACACCCTGGTTCCTTATACAAATGAGCACTATTATGACGCCCGAAAAAAAATTGTTATAGGACAAAACGATGTACTTCCCATAAATAAAACATTGGGAATAAATAACAATGCGGCTCCTCTGAAAAGACTCTTTGATGAGGGAAAAGTGGCCATCGTTCAAGGAATAGGATATCCAAATTCAAATAGATCTCATTTCAGAGGAATGGATATATGGCACACGTGCGAACCTGACAGAGTCGGCAGTGAGGGCTGGCTAGGTTTAGCTATAAAAGATCTAGACCCCAAAAGTGAAAATGTATTAACTGGTATAAACATTGGGCAAGGTTTGCCAAGGGCAATGTCCGTAGCTGGTGTACCAGTAACCTCTGTAGGAGATCTAGAAAGCTATGGCGTCATGAACAAAATTGAACAAGAACGTCTTAAGGAAAGATCACTCCAGGCTTTCAAAGATATATATGGCCAAGCAATAGGAAGTGGACAAGTAGCAGAATACATTGGTAAGACGGGACTAGATGTACTTAAGGGTGCAGACCTTTTGGCCGACGTGGCCAGCAAGTATCAATCCTCCATTGAATACGCCGACAACTCTATAGCAAAAAGCCTGAGAGACGTGGCACGCATACACTTTGCTGACTTAGGGACCAGAGTTTTTTATACTAATCACGGCGGATATGACACTCATGCAAATGAAATGCCGGCACACCCAAAATTATTAACCGATCTTAGCGGTGCTATATCTGACTTCATGGATGACCTTGAAGAACACAATGCTGCGGACGATGTATCAATACTTGTTTTCACAGAATTTGGAAGACGGATGCGAGATAACGGAAGCGGCACAGACCATGGCTCAGGAGGAGGTGCATTCTTAATTGGCAAAAATGTGAAAGGTGGTCTTTATTCAGAATACCCTTCATTAAATCCCAACGACTGGGAACATGGAGAAGACCTGAAGCATACCATAGACTTCCGTGGCATTTACGGCACTGTGCTAGACCAGTGGCTCGGCCTGGATGCTAGGCCGATTGTCAAAGGCGAATTTGAACAGATAAAGCCTTTTTACATTTAATTAATCGGGAGACCTACGATGACGAGACCACACGGATTATTGAGAGCTGGATACCCCTATTCAACAACTCTCGGGATGAGGAGAGTAACCAACTTCCCAACTGACATAGCCTTTGGTGAGAATGACATTTTGTACGTGCTGCTAAGGTCAGAAGGAGTAGCCTCGGTTCGAATATGGTCGACAGAGGATATGGATGAACTCACCGATGAGTTAAAAGGGTTCGGTAGTTTTGGCTCTGAAGACGGGCAACTAAAATGGCCTGTCAACATAATTACTGACGATTCAGGCGGGATATTCATCAGTGACGAAGCTAACCATAGAATCACCAAATATGATCAAGAAGGCAATTACATAAGTAAATTTGGTACCTACGGTGACGGTCAAGGTGAATTCAACGGCCCTTCAGGATTCGCTCTTGATATAGATAATAATTTCATAGTGTGTGATTCCAAAAACAACAGAATCCAAAAATATACTAAAAGTGGAGACTATATATCTTCATTTGGTACATATGGATCGGGCCTAGGGCAATTTAACCTACCTTGGGGTTTGGACTGTGACGAAAATGGAAATATATACGTTTGCGACTGGGGAAACCATCGAATTCAAATTTTTTCTTCTGACGGTGAGCTGATAAATGTTTTTGGAGAATACGGTGACGGCACGGCGCAACTGAATAGGCCAACTGGGATCACTGTAGACAACCATGGCGATATTTATGTGGCTGACTGGGGTAACAACAGAGTCCTCATGTTCAACTCAGAAGGTCAATACATCTGGAGTTTCTATGGGGATGCTACTCTATCAAAAGTTGCACGCAATTACATGCTGACTAACGCAGTACCCAACAGACTTAGAGAGATGGGTAAATTAGAGGCAGAAAAATATCTGCGAAGACCAAGATCCGTGAGGATAGATAGTGATTTCAGGCTATTTATACCAGATTTCGAATCCTACCGTATTCAGGTCTACCAAAAAGACTTCATAGAATTGGATGAGACTCAGTTCGCAGAACCATTGAGAAATCCTACCTTGGAAGTCACATAAATTTTTCCAGTTAGACAAAGAGTTCTGTTGTATGAAAGTTACCAACCAAATTGAGTCTGAAATTAAGCAAGTTATGGAAAGCCTAAGCATAACTTACAGTTGGATTGATGTAGATCCTGATTTTGCAGATACTGAAAATTTCTGCCAGAAATATAATTACCCAATGGACAAGTCAGGCAATACCATTCTCGTGGCATCAAAAAGGGGTGACAAAAAATACAGTGCCTGTATAGTCCTTGCCACAACCAGATTAGATGTAAACAAGAAAGTTAAAGAATTAATGCAGGTATCCAGACTATCTTTTGCGAATGCTGAAGAAACTACAGAAATTACAGGGATGCTTATTGGAGGAGTCACACCGGTCGCACTACCAGAAAATTTACCTCTCTATATTGACAGTAAAGTGATGCATAAAGACTACGTCATAATAGGAGGTGGTAGCAGATCTGGAAAAATTCAATTAGATCCTGAAGAACTACTAAAACTTCCTAATGCCCGAGTGATCGAAGGTCTTTCTAAATCCTGATTACCCTGACCAATTCAAAATAAAATCACGCTGTATCTGGGTTTCTGGTGAAGCCCTAAATGCCCCTGCTACATCTAGTCTCAAATTCGTAATCTGATCCAATGCTTCTTGACCAGTCATACCGTGCCTTACCAAATAACATCCCACAACCGTTCCAGTTCTACCAAGGCCCCTAAAACAATGCACATAGACCGAGTTGTTAGACTCAATTTGAGAGTCAATTAAATCTAAAATTCTTTTCATCTCGTCAGAATCTGGTACCTTCCTATCGATTATAGGAAACCTGTAATACTCAGACCTTAAGGAGCGTCGGCGTCTTTCCAGATGTAAGTTGCGTTGATAATCGGGTCTTTCACCAGCCTCGGTCAAATCTATAAATGAACTGATACCGCATTCCATGAGATTACCGATTTTGTAGGAAGGGGTGTTCCTATCCCTAAACTTTGTCTTCAGCATCGCTGAAACAGAATTAACAATGGTAGCCAAAGTTGTTGAAGGCCGAAGTGACAATTGATTACCTGGGTACTCCCCTGCTGCCAAATTTCCTTCTACCACCCAATAGGCAAAACTATTTAATTGATTTTCAGTATTATCGATCATAGGTATAAGATTACATCGTGACAATTACAAAATTAGAATCTATTCCTTTGCTAAGGACGCATAAATGGTATCAGAGTTAGACAAAGACAATAACTTGGTCTGGATAGACTTGGAAATGACAGGTTTAGAGGATGAACATTTGATTATAGAAATAGCAACTATAGTGACAAATGGTGACTTAGAAGAGATCGCGGAAGGTCCCTCTATAGCTATAAATCGCAGCTCACTTGAAATGCAAAACATTAATGAATGGTCAAAAGAACAACATCAACAATCTGGTTTATTAGATCGAGTGGTAAACTCATCAATTTCAATAAATGAGGCCGAAAATAAAACTCTTGAATTTTTGGAGAACTGGATAGAACCAGGAAAATCTCCAATCTGCGGAAATTCCATAGGAACTGATAGAAGATTCATAAGAAGGGAGATGCCACGCCTTGATAAATTCCTACATTACAGGATGGTCGACGTTTCCACGATAAAGGAACTGGTAAAACGATGGTACCCCTCAAAAGAGTTACCTGACAAACAAAGTAAGCATCTTGCCCTTGATGATATTCGGGAAAGCATTGAGGAATTGCGTTGGTATAGGAAGACATTCTTCATGGAAGAAATGTAAATTTAGGAGTTTCATAAATTGATAAAGAGACCTCTCGGTAAAACAGGAATGCAAACTTCCATATTGAGCCTGGGTACTGGTGGTGCAAGACAATTCGGGCAAAACATGGGGCATTCCATCAAGGACCAAACAAAACTCGTGCATGCCGCACTCGACATGGGAATAAATATTTTTGACACAGCTAGCCATTATGGACATTCGGAATCCATATTAGGCAATTGCTTATCAGGTGTTCAAAGAGATTCATTCTTCATATGTACTAAATGGCCAGCCAGAGACGAAACGGACAACACCGTTCTTGACCCCACCAAACTCATTGAATCAGTGAATAAAAGCCTTGCAAGACTTCAGACCGATTACATCGACATAATGCTCTTCCATGGGATAATGCCTGACGAGTATTTATCTATTGTGGAGAACCTGTATCCGACAATGGCTCAACTAAAATCTGAAGGAAAAATTAGGAGTATTGGATTTAGCAGCCGTTTTTCCGAGGACCCTGAGCAAAAAAGCATCGAATTAGGTCTTTCACAAAACCCAGATTTGTGGGACGTCGTGATGTTGAAGTATGGAATACTTAACCAACATGCAGCGAAGGAAATCTTGCCTTTAGCTCAAAAGCACAAGGTAGGAACAATCAACATGGCTGCTGTTAGGGTAAAACTGCCCGATGCCAACCTTTTGGAAGAACTAATTGCAAAATGGAAGTCCTCAGGATTAATAGACATTAATTCGTTACCGTCTTCAGACCCCCTGGGTTGGCTAATTGATGGAAATGTAACATCTGTCATTGAGGCTGGATACAAATTTGCAGCTGAACCCGAATCTATCTCGACAGTATTAACAGGAACTGCTTCAATTCCTCACCTCAAAATGAATGTTGAAAGCATTAGAGAACCAAATCTCAAAAAAGAGCATCTAGATAGGCTTAAAAACACTTTGAGCCACATAGTTGAATACGCGTAATATATAAATAGCGACGCAACATAGGACCCAAAAGTGGAAGAAAACATTCATCAAGATTTTATAAGAGACATAATCAAAACCGATTTGGCCTCCGGAAAACACAAATCGATCACTACTAGATTCCCTCCAGAGCCAAACGGATACCTTCATATAGGTCATGCCGCCTCCATATGTCTAAATTTCGGAATAGCAGCGGAAAATAATTTAGCTACATGTAATCTTAGATTTGATGACACCAATCCTTCCAAAGAAAACACCGAATTTGTAGAGGCTATCAAAACAGACATCGAATGGCTCGGATTCAGTTGGGATGAAAGGGAATATTTTGCTTCCGATTATTTTGAAAAACTTCATGGATTTGCTATCACCCTTATCGAGAAAGGAAAAGCCTACGTAGACAGTCAAACCCAAGAGCAAATCAGGACAAATAGAGGAACCCTTACACAACCGGGTCATGACAGCCCGTACCGAGCTCGAAATGTACAGGAAAATTTGAATCTTTTTGTTGAAATGAGAGAAGGTAAACACCAACCTGGTTCACATGTTTTACGGGCCAAAATTGATATGTCTTCCCCTAACCTAAATATGCGAGACCCTGTGATGTATCGAATACTCGACACTCCCCATCACCGCACAGGTACTGATTGGCCTATCTATCCAATGTATGACTTTGCCCATGGGCTCTCTGACTCCATTGAAGGCGTCACTCATTCCTTATGCACTATGGAATATGAAGACCATAGACCTCTTTATGATTGGTTCATAGACGAATTAGAAGTATTCAAGTCACGACAAATAGAATTTGGAAAAATATTTCTTAGCCACACTATTTTAAGCAAAAGAAATCTGACAAAATTAGTTGAAAATAAGCTGGTAAGCGGATGGGATGATCCAAGAATGCCCACCATATCGGGTATGAGGCGCCTCGGATACAGTGCAGAATCAATAAAGGACTTTTGTAAAAGAGTCAGCATAACCAGGAGATGGAACACAGCAGAAATAGAACTTTTGGAACATTGCCTACGAGAGGATTTGAACAAAAAGGCGAATAGAGCTCTAGCAGTTTTAAAACCTGTCAAAGTAGTGATAGAAAACTATCCTGAAAACCAAGTCGAATATCTAGAAGCGTTGAACAATCCTCAAGATGCTGACAGTGGAACTAGAAAAATACCTTTTTCTAAAGAAATCTATATTGAGCAAGAAGACTTTATGGAGAAAGCCACAAACAAATTTTACAGGTTAACTCCTGGCAGAGAAGTTAGATTAAGATATGGTTATTTCATCACTTGCACAAGTGCTATAAAAGACCCCGTCACTAATGAGATTGTTGAGATTAGGTGTACCTATGATCCTGAAACTCGCGGCGGGAATGCACCTGACGGTAGAAAAGTGAAATCGACCATCCACTGGGTAAGTGCAAGCCATGCAGTGGATGCTGAAATAAGGCTTTATGAAAGACTTTGCCTTGATCCAGAACCAGATATATCGGATGGTCAAGATTTAGAATCAGTACTGAATCCAAATTCCCTTGAAACCATTACATCAGCCAAACTAGAACCTAGTCTCAAAGATGCAACTCCAGGCAATCCAATTCAATTTGAGAGATTAGGATATTTCTGCTTGGATTTCAAGGATTCTACCGGAGAAAACAACCTTGTTTTCAATAGGACTGTATCCCTTAGAGATAGTTGGAATAAACGACAATCTGCCAGTTAGAAGTAGCGCTCACCCCCCTAGTCTTTTGATAATCCAGAGGAAGATTCCTTGGTTTTTTTATCTACATTCGGATTCTTGCAGAAAAGAAATCCTATACTGCCTATTAACGACACTATAGCTAAATAATAAAAAGCTCTATCGTAACTTCCATAATGATCATACATCAATCCTGCCACATAGGGCCCCAGAGTCATCAGGATCATCATTGGAAGCATAGAAACACCCAAAACTTTCCCAAAGGCTTTCCGTCCGAAATATTCACCCCTTATTGCCGTACCAAGAGGAATTCTTGCTCCAAATCCGAGCCCGTAGACAACAACAAATATCGGAGCCATAAGTACAGTTGTGATCGAAGTTGAATACATGACACCCAGGGCTTGTATGATTCCAAAAACACAAAGAGAGATGTTTTTAGGCACCTTATCTCCCAAGTAACCTCCAAAGATTTGTGCAGCCCCTGAGAAAAGCATGGTAGATCCCCATATCCATGCTCCAGTCTGAACCGCTATACCCTGGTCTTTCAATGCCAAAATCAGATGCACAGTCATGGTGCCTATAAGCATCGTAGACATTCCATTGCAAATTGCCAAAAGCCAAAACACTGGCATTTTTATGATAGTCATCATTGGAAATTCGTTATCGACTTTCATGGCGAAATTTCGTGTTCGCTTGCCTTTCTCTTTTTCTACAGCCTTTATGCCGTCCGGAATTTCGCCAAATTCCTCAGGTGTATTTCGTATAAGGGTACTGATCGGATAGGCCAGCAAAATAAAGAAAATCCCTAAAGACATGGAGGTGGTTCTCCAGCCAATACCATCTGGTTGAACCAACCATGCCAACAGTGGAACCAAAAGGAAACTTCCCATGGAGAACCCGATACCTCCCAGACCCATCGCCATGGTTCGGTTCTTATCAAACCAGTTGTTTATAACGGACATCATTGGAAGCCAGCCACCAGCCGAGGCACCCAACATAATGACAATATATGAGGCATAAAAAACCAAGAGTGTGTTGGTTTGGCTAAACAAAATGAATCCCAAACCAATAATTGTCACTCCAGAAAAAACAATCTTCTTAGGGCCATATTTGTCGACCAATATGCCCACTACCGGTCCTGCCAACCCACTTTCCAATTGCCCAAGCGAGAACGCTAGAGAAAGTTCAGCTCTACTCCAACCAAAATGCTGTTCCAGCGCGTCAACCCATACTCCCACCCCACCAAAAACAGGTGACCCTGTCACAGCATTTAAAAATATGGTTATAACAACCAGCCACCATCCATAAAAAACAGCGTGCCGCCATTTAAATGGTGCAAATAGGCTTGGTGACTCGGGTGCTTTCATATACTCCAATTAAATCGAAAAAAATCTAAAACAAAGCTGACTGGAAATTATGAAGCTTCATAGTGATTCAATTCAAATTCATGAATTACGATTATGTAATGAATACACAACCGGGTCAAGTAGATTTGAACTATCTATGAGCAGGTGAGGTTTCGGGCTCTCTAACATAGGGAACCAACCTCGGAGATTCAAATTGCGGTTCTCCTTTTATGGATTCAACCAATTCAAATGCCTCTAAAACTGTTTCTCGATCACCTTCTAGTGCCAACATAACAGCACCTTCCGAGCCAGCGACACCACCTGACCCAATATGAGTGGCCGTAACCCCAGTCAACAATTCTAAACTTTGTATTTCGGTTATCACTTGAGCATTTACCACGGGCATGAATCCCGCCGACTGCCCCATAGTGTAATCCCATAGATGATTTCCACAATGTTTCGCAGCTTCAATCACAGATGGAATAAGTCTTTCAAGACTAACGGGAGCTACCCAATGAGCTCCTCTAGCAGTCAATGTAGGCCATATGCCGCCGACAGTACCCCCTGCCTTATCAGCTGCAAAGACGCCAATATTACCTTCTGGATCAACAGCATTGGCACCCTTAATAGATACGTCATACGCGGTAAATTCACTGAGTGCTTGTGGTGCTGGGGTCTCATCCAACTGTCCATCTCGAAAAACCCAAGGACCTAGCCGATCTTCCTCCAAAACGCTAGCCATTCTGCCTTCTGTAATAATTCCAGCGGTGCAATTAGCGGTATCAAATTCCTGCTCGGTTAATTCTTCCAAAATATAAGAAGGCGTAATTCCCCTAGAGACCACAAACCATCCTTTTTCCAAAACTCTTTTAACTTCGGGCATAGCCAAAACGCCCTTTGATATAAGTCTTTTTGATTCTCTTGGAAGGATGTTGACCAAAGCATGTGTCCTATCATCCCTAACAGGCTCCAAAGACTTTCTATAGTGACTGGTATCGTAAAACATTTATCCCTCTTAAATTAGCTATTGAAGCAATCAACCTGTTAATAATAATAAAAATATACATTATCACGAGACATGTTAGTTTCAGTCAGTTATACTAGCGGACGTTAAAAACAGGCTCATTAAACAAAATGGAGGTTTAGAGGCCATGGTGGAACAACAGCTACAGATACTAAGACCTGAAACTCTTATAGCAGAGTTCAAAAAAATCGGTGTCACACACATAATCACTATCCCTGATAGCGAGACAAACTATCTTTATGAATTAATGGAAAAAGAAGATTGGCTAGAAGTGGTACCAGTGTCAAGAGAAGGAGAATCAATGGCCGTCGCATTGGGGCTCAATGTGGCAGGAAAAGTACCAGTGGTACTTATCCAAAACACTGGCATGATGGAATCAGGCGATTCCATTAGAGGAATGGCGTTAGACACAGGTTTCCCTCTTTTAATGGTTGTAGGATACCGAGGATGGACTAGAAAAGGACATACCCCAGATTCTGCCGCCGTCTATACTGAACCATTTCTTAACGCATTCCGCCTAAATTATTATTTGGTTGAAACCGACGATGATGGTGCGCGAATAACTGAAGCATACGAAGAAGCGGTTAAAGACAAAAAACCTGTTGTTATTTTGGTTGGAGATGAATACCACGGGTTTAATAGATAGTCAGCATATAGGTATCAGGAGTTAACAAATGATTGAATCAAAAGAAGTATTTGAAGCTTTTCAAGAGCACAGAGGCGAAGCGATTGTATCGGTTCAAGGAACCTCTGGAAAACATTGGGCCGATGTTACCACCAATCAGAACAGAGATATCTCGATGGGTGGAGCCATGGGACAATCCACTGCGGCTATTTTTGGCCTAGCATTGGGTTTGCCCGATCAAAAAGTTGTGCATTTTGATACAGAGGGCGCTCTGCTAATGAACCTCGGGGTCCTAGCTTCCATAGCAGGCAAAAAGCCTGAAAACTTCGTTCATTTTCTTCTCGACAATGGATGTTACGCAACCACAGGTGGTCAGCCAGTTCCTAACTCAGAAGATATAGACTACTCAGTTATAGCTGCCGGATCGGGCTACGCGGCAACTTATAACTTTGATGATCTTGAAGAACTGTCTACCAGTCTTGAAGAAATCATGAGTCAGAAAGGACCGGTTTTTGTGGCCATAAAGGTCCCAGCTGAGGTAGAAAATCTACCAATAGGAATGAGAGAAAGAAGAGCTACAAGAAGCAGAGGGCAAACAATAAATGACCTTCGATCAGAACTCGGAATAAGCTAAGCAATATCCGAGAAGTGAGATGAAGGTGCTGAAAAATTAACCTCTGTAATTAGGGTTATCTAGCGGCACCTTCATCCAGCTCATAATGGCCTTAACTGAGTTGTAGGCCTCCAACCTGGCCGTATCAGTATTCTCAGACTCTGCATCGTCAAAAATATCGGCTATTTTTTTCACCATATCCGGGCCTAGATCCAACAGTGACTCACTCCCTGACATAGCCCATTTACAAAGAATGTACCTGACCACTGATCCAATTGGTATATCCAGATTATGACTTAACCGTTGTACCGTAGGGAGAGGATCCTCCTGCGTATAGAGGGCAACATCATTTTTGAAATTATTATCTTTGTCGGAATCATCTGATTCCCATATGAATTGCTCTAACGTAACTGAATCACCAAAAGACATATTTTTCTCACTTTTTTAACCAAGATTTCCCTTCATCGACATATCGACTTTGCCCCACAGCTGATATTGTAATTTCCTGAGAGTAGGTACCGAATTCTGTGCTCAATGAGGCCTCATATATTTCCGTTTCGGATATTATTTCATTATCAGAACCCTTGAAACTTTCTTCCAATATTCTGCCTTCTACTTGATCCGGTATTTCTTGCCCCAATATGTATAGGATAGTCGGCAAGATATCTATGTTGCCAGTGGGTGACAATATTTTCTCGCCTTCTAAAAATGACGGTCCTCGACAAATAAGGGTGTTATTCATTTCATGTCTACTCATAGACCCATGTTGCCCTAAGCCTACGGACCCTCCTGTGGAGTAAACCTGACCAGAGTAGCCGTGTAGATTATCCGAAGAATCCCAATTGAAAGACATTATGAGATCAGGTGACCTTTTTCCTTCATTCATAATTAATGAAGAAGAAATAGTCCCCGGAATTTCCCCAAATCGATCCGAAGAGCATAAAGCTCCACACCAAATTTGGCCTGAAAGCCATTCTATTAATTCAGATACCAAAAAAACTTCATCTGGATTTTTCAAGTAGAAAAGAACGCTTCCACCATTTTGAGCCACAAGCCATTCATTAGCAGATTCTAATTCAGAGGACTTCAATATAGATTCAACATCTACTACTTCAGAAATAGTCGAATAGCCATGATCGGATAAAATCATCAAATCAAAATTTTGATGTTTAGGGGAATTGTTAAGATATTTTATGACCTTTCCAAATTCATAATCGGCCTCCTGCAGTGCCAATTTCGCCTCGTCACTTCCAACACCGAAAGAATGCTGAGATTTATCTGGTTCCGAAGACCAAATCAAACCTACTTCAGGATTCACTGTCTCAAGAATATATTCAGTGAAAATATCCACGGCTTTTCGATACCTGGGAGTGTTGGGTAATTGTTCACTAGGCCATGTTCCAAATAAATCTTCCAATTCACCACTCAGAGACGAAGGAATTGTGAATTCGGGGTGAATAGTAGCGCCTCCATATCTATCCGCTAGAGGATTATGAACATATGCATTACCGCTGGTTCCTACTCCTATAGCGACATAATTCATATTTTTTGAAGAAATAATTTCTTGTAAAGTGGGGACCCCAAGTACGTCTAAACCAGAATTTCGTATTTTCGATAATTGGTCGTTAAGGGCTGGCATCACATTAGAATCATCATAATCTCTAGCCACAAAAGTATTACCGGCAAGCCAATGTTTACCTGGGTTCACTCCTGTAACCATTGATGCTGCGTTCACTCTGGTGACAGATGGGAATACAGGATGATGATTTTCAAAAAACGAACCTTCTCCGGATAAATTAAACAGGTTTGGTGTATCCAAACTGTTAATTTGAGAAGGTTGCAACCCATCAAAAACTGCAATAACTATTTTAGTCATTTAGTACCTCACAGAAATTCCCATAATAACTTCCAATCCAAACCACTACAACAAGCTCCCCAATTTACAAATAAATAATAGTCACCATTTTTGTAAATATACGCCGCTTCAATTTCTACTTCATCATCAATTGCAGCTGGAAAATATTGTGCTATTTTTACGAATCTGTCGGTGTACTCTAAAGTCTCTGGATTGTCCGGATAATCTTTTAACAATTTACTTTCCAAATCAAGTTGGGTTATATATTCATGTAGCAAACCATCGAAATCAAGGTCTGCTAAAATCGGTCTGATCGTGCGTTATCAAAAGGGGTAAAAATGATTGATAGTCAAAAAAGAGAAAATTTTAGACAGGTTCTGGAAGGCACAGAATGCATCCATCCCGGATCAGTATTTGACGCCATATCCTCCCGCATAGCCGAAGATTTAGGCTACCAAATAGGTATGTTTGCTGGGTCAATAGGATCAGCAACGGTTCTCGGAGACCCCGACCACATATTAATAACCTTAACTGAGTTTGCGGAACAAGCACGAAGAATATGCAGAGCTTCCAATCTACCACTTATGGTGGATGCAGACCATGGTTACGGAAATGCTTTAAACGTTAAGAGAACAGTAGAAGAGCTGGAAAATGCCGGCGTGTCAGCACTAACGATAGAGGATACTGTGCTACCTAGACAATTTGGGAAATCCAAAGCTGAATTAATATCACTTTCGGAAGGAATAGGAAAAATGAAGGCGGCATTGGAAGGCAGGAAAGATCCTAATCTCGTTGTAGCTGGTAGAACCAGTGCTTTCCAAATAAATGGGACGAACGACGCTATAGAAAGAGCCAAGGCATATGAACATATTGGAGTTGATGCCATTTTCTTTGCTGGTCTAAGCACTAGAGACCAATTAGAAGCCGCAAGAAATTCCATCGACATCCCTATTATGTTGGGCGGTACCCCCAAAGAAATTGAGGATAAAAACTATCTCGCTTCAATGGGAGTAAAGATAGCCCTCCAAGGGCACCTCCCGTTTATGGCCTCAGTTAAAGCAACTAGAGATACTATGAAAGCCCTTAGAGATGGGAAACTACCGTCAGAAATCAGTCCAGCGGCATTAGATACAGAGCTGATGAACAAGGTGACTAGAGACCAACAATTTAAAGATTGGTTCCAAGAATTCCTAACGTAGTACTTTTCAAGAAATTAAAGGTAGTACTTTTTTTTCGAACAACTTCATAGATTTAATTATTTCCTCTTGAGGGAGTCCACCCATTGCAAAGTTACACCCAAAGTATGAAATCCCGTGGTCTTTTAGCATCATAATTTTTTCTGCTACTGCTTCAGGGGTTCCAATGAAAGCTCTTTTCTCAGAAATATAGGAGTCGCTCGGAGGAAGTTCGTCCCGTTCCTCTAGCCATTTCTGCATGGGCACATAAACTTCGGTAGTATTCGGAAGATTTCTACGCCACTGCATAATATCCTGAATCCAATCCACATGTTTCTTGGTATTTTTTTGTGCTTTTTGATCAGATTCTGCAACGTGAACATAGCGAAAAAAAGGAACCTCATCAAGATGATCCGACTGATCTCGCTCTTTGCATAATCGGCTATATTTTCCTACCAGATTCAAAGCAGCATCAGTATCTTGTACCACAGCAATACAAAGAAGAAATTGATTTGAAATCATAAAATCTAAAGTTTCCTCAGACCTCGTTGCGGCGATATAAATGGGCGGATGAGGTGATTGAAGTACGGAGGGCACTAGATCTGCGTTGTTGATTGAAAAAAAAGGGCTTTCAATACTAACCGCTTTGTTGCACCACAAATCCCTAACCGCCAGAACTGTGTCTCGAAATCGATCTTGACTATCCTCCGTAGGAACACCAAACCCACCATATTCATAGCCATAGGTTCCTCTCCCGAAACCGACGTCTAATCTACCTTGACTCAATACATCCACAAGAGCCGCATCCTCTGCAATTCTAATAGGATTATGTAAGTTAGGGACAATTACTGCCGTGCCCAAACGGATTTTATGTGTGACTGCTGCCAAATGCCCCAACATAAGTAACACAGAGGAACCCATGCTGTATCGAGTGAAGTGATGCTCAGCGAACCATGCTCCGTGGTATCCCATGGACTCAGCTAACTTCACCTGCTCAACTGAATTGTGAAACACCGAAGTCTGATTCACTCCCTCTGGCCACGACATATGGGTGAAAAGTGCTAGCTTCATGTTCGTTAATCCAAGTCAGAAACAAGATCCATTAATCTTCCTAAAGCATCACTTTTACTAGCAATATCGTCACCCGGCAAATCAACTTTAAGAGTACTAACACCCAGGTTCTTATATAGTAAAAGTCTTTCCCTAATCATGTTATCGGTTCCAATTAAATTGGATTTTAAAGCGAGATCATTAGGTACCATATCTCGAGCCTCTTCTCGTCTCCCTTCAACCCATAATTTTTGAACAACATCCACAACCTCGCCATAACCTTGTCTTGCATAGGCATTCTTGTAAAAATTATTTTTCACTGATCCCATTGCACCAAAAGTAAATCCGTATCCACGAGCGTGTCTTTTTGCAGCTTCTTCGACTTCATCAGTAAACTCTAGGGAAACTGGGATCAATATATCTATGTCATCAATTTTTCGACCGGAGCGAGATAAACCCGTCCTTATTTTGTCCAAAAACACATCTCCAGTTTCTGGTATGAAACAACCCCCTATCCACCCATCGGCCTTTTCACCTGTCATTTCTAAGTTACTAGGACCAAGAGAGGCCACATATACTGGGACATGCCAAGTTTTAGCACTGGTCCTTATGGCTTTACCTTCCCCACCATCCAAGGGCAATTGATAATATTTGCCTTGATATTGAAGTTTTTCCCCTGACACGCCCATCTTAATAATTTCCAATAGTTCCTTTGTTCTTAGTACAGGATTACCAAAAGTCACGCCATGAAATCCTTCTATAACTTGTGGGCCGCTTGTACCCAACCCAAGAATAAATCTACCGCCCGACATTGACTGCAAAGTTAAGCTAGTCATTACCAAATTACCTGGGGTTCGACTACCGACCTGAACAATCCCCGTACCCAGACGTATCTTTGTTGTGGCAGCCGCCAAATAAGCCAAAGGGGTGATTGCGTCAGTCCCCCAAGCTTCAGAGGTCCATATCGAATCAGCTCCCAAAGATTCAGCTTCCTTTGCGAATTCTGCTATTTGATTCCAATCCGAGGCATCAGACCTAACACCATTAAATGATCGTACCGCTATTTTCATGTTATCTATCTGTCACCTTTATTTACTAATCGTTTGGATAATCAGTGTGAGATTTATTGTTTCTTATTTGGTTCAAATGATCTAAATCATGAACTCTTTGGAACATGTACCAACCTCCGGCATGCAAATCCCCGAAAAACCCGTGGTTTGAATTATTTTCCATATTCGGGGTATCTGGCAGATTATCTGTCATAGCAGTCCATTTAAATGCTCCTTCCAGAATTCGTTGGCGTAAATCATCGATTTTGGAGTGAGAAAGCTGTCTTGGTGGATCTATGTTCGAGGAATCCCCAATACCTCCTCTCGTAAGGTCTGATATAAGATCGGTCACTCTACTTGTACTGTTAATGACATGTTCCAATATCTCTGAAATAGTCCATTCATCTTTATCAAAAGAAAAATCTGCCTGGTCTTGATTCACATCTGACACTTCTTTTATCAGTTCCAGGCGAGCTGCTATAGCTCTTATCCATAACTCCTTAAAAGGATATTTCTCTCCTTGTGAAATCAGATATTCTCTAACTCTTTGCTCTTCAGGGGTCATTATATTTAATCCTCTAAACCACTACCTTTTATGCAACATTTCAGGCCATTTAAAAATGGCGAGTACCAGTATAAACAAACCCAGTATTCCATTAAATATTAAGGCCAAAGATGCATCAGCATTTTCAGCTATAAAACCGGAAATCAACACGCCAACTGGCAATCCATAAACGGCTAGCTGCCGAAGTCCGAGAACTCTGCCTCGCATCTCTTCTGAGGTATATTTCAATAACATCATAGCCATGGTGACCATCGCAAAAGACTGAGATATACCAATAAAGAAAAGAACAGGCAAGGATATGAAAAACCACTGCATGTAAGCCATTATTAAAATCCCAATATGCCACAGTATTGAACCTATAATCATGGCTTTCCCTGCCTTCTCCATTGTGGAAAAATATCCAATAATCAAGGACCCAAGTAAGGCACCTGCAGAGTATGTGCCCATTAACCATCCTAACCCAGCCGCGTCAATTTCCATTACCTGCCTTGCTATAACCGCTAAAAGTGTGTTGTTTAATGGAAATGCAGTCAGATTCACAATAAAAGCGACAACAAGTAATCCAAATAGGAACGGGTTTACCCTTACATATGAAAGCCCACCTTTTAGATTTTCAAATATGGATTGGGCTGTTTTTATGGTTGTATTAGGGACTCCAGGAATTAGGAACACAAACATCAGTGATAACAGGTGAAAAATAATAATAAAAATATAGCTCTTCCCAATACCAATAGCTTCTAGTAATACCCCTCCTAAAACTGGACCAATAATTTGGGTTATATCTCTGCCAGTTCTTAGTAGTGCAACACTGTTTTGAAGTTGGGAACTAGAAACTATTACTGGTAAGACAGACTGTCTCACAATCATATCTAACGAACGAGAAAGGCCGACTAAGGCAGCAACCACCAAAACCGCGATCACATTAAGAAGATCGAATATCGTTAAAACTAAAACGGAGCAAGATAAAACAACGAATGAACTTCGAGCGAATATATATATGTGACGCCTACCCAATCGGTCGACTATGACACCAAAAAAAGGAGCTACCACTGTTCCTGTAAATCTAAGTGCCGCAAATACTCCGAGGATAAGCGGCGACTCAGTTTCTCCTAGTACATACCAGGACAATATGACGATTTCCATAAATTCCGCTATTGAGAGTGTTAAATCTCCCAACCACATGAACCGAAACCCTCGAACGTTTAGGGAATCAAAAGCTCTCTCAAGAATCTTCCGCATATGACTTTTAACTTGAATCACAGTTACTGAACATCGGAGAATCCTACACGAATCTTGCGTCTAATACACATGAGACAAGATAGAGGTATAATCCAAAGGGAATGACGACGAAATAGTTCAAAGAAGACGCAAGGTGGTAAAAAAATGAGTTCCATTGAGAAAGCTACGTTAGCAGCAGGATGTTTCTGGTGTATCGAAGCGGTGTTTGAACTAGTTGAAGGAGTAGACCGAGTAATATCCGGATACACGGGAGGCGATACAATCAACCCTTCTTATGAGGAAATATGCTCAGGTACGACGGGGCATGCCGAGGCCGTAGAAGTTTATTATGATCAATCCATATTGGATTACCAAACTGTCTTAGAAATTTTCTTCAGCTACCATGACCCTACGACACTCAACAGACAGGGTGGCGACGTTGGTACACAATACAGGTCTGCAATTTTCTATAATGATGAATCACAAAAAGACTTTGCTGAAAAATCCATAAAATATCTAAACGATGAGAACGTATTTCCAGACCCAATTGTGACTGAAGTAACAGCCGCTTCCAAATTCTACGAAGGCGAGGATTACCATCAATCCTTCTTTAAAAACAACCCATACCAACCATATTGTCAGTTCATAATCGCTCCAAAAGTGATGAAGCTACGAGAAAAGCACGCACACCTTCTTAAAGTTGGTCTCCCTCATTAATTTCGGTGAGCTATTTTCATGCACCGGCGGTTCTTTCAGCTGCTTTTCGGGGATGCTCAAACCGATAGGTTTCCATTGCAATCAACTTATTGTAGGAACCGAATATCTCTTCGACGTTATCTTCCAGGAGATCTAGTGGATCTTTTTCGTTATCTGCCTTGTCGTATACCTTTCGCAGGCTATAATTTGTGAATCTCTCTGCTGGTATTCTCCCAGCATCTCTTATCATGTCTCTGAATTGCGAAGGTTTCATCAACTGCCCATGTTGTGCTCCCGCTGATGTAGAAATACTTTCATTAATTAAGGTCCCACCCAAATCATTTACACCTGCAGTAAGCAATAGCTGAGAAATGCGATCTCCCTCTTTAACCCAAGAAGCCTGAATATTTGGTATCCAATTATTCAACATTATCCTCGCAACAGCATGAACCTTTACTACATCCATTCCACTTGGACCTGTTCTAACGTTGGGGACCAAACCTTTCAAAAACATGGGGGCCTCAGAATTCACAAAGCTCAGTGGAACGAATTCTGTGAAGCCTCCTGTTTGAATTTGTATATTTCTGATTATGTCCATATGCTCAGCGATTTGCATATTGGTCTCAACATGACCAAACATCACTGTCGATGTAGTCTGTATTCCCAATTCATGGGCCGTGGTTATAACATCAATCCATTGGTCCTTGGTTATACGACCCGGCGATATTTTATCCCTGAGATCTTGATCTAATATCTCTGCAGATGTGCCAGGCAAGCTCCCGACTCCAGCATCTTTCAAATCACTAAGATGCTGCCGTATAGATGTTTTAGATCGAATCGATCCATAAAGGACCTCTTCTGGAGAAAACCCATGAATGTGCATATCTGGCAGTTCCGCTTTTATCGCCTCGCATAGCCGAACATACAGATCCCCCTCCATTTGAGGAGGTAGACCAGCCTGTATACAGACTTCTGTGGCACCATAGTCCCACGCCTCTTTCGAGCGACGAACAATTTCCTCAACAGGCAGGAGATAACCTTGTTCTTCCCTAAAGTCCCTACTAAATGCACAGAATCCACATCTTTTTATACAGACATTCGTGAAATTAATATTTCTGTTTACAACATATGTAACAACATCTCCCACGGTCCTTCTCCGCAAAACATCTGCAACCAAAACTGTGGCGTTGTACTCTAGTCCATCTGAATCCAAAAGCATGCAAGCATCTGATGCCGAAATATCTTTCCCTTCTATTGCACTTTTTAAGACACGCGATATTTCCGGATTTATAGAAGCCAAAAGACCTGAAAAATCCACATTAGCATCATTTGGTTCAATATTAGACATATCTGTTAATACCATCCTTTACATAACCTTGGTCATCAGCCAAGCCTCTCACCTTTGCGAGTAAGTCTACCGGTAAATATTCCTCCGTATCAAGGAAATATTCAGGGTACACGGCCAATCTAGGTTTCAATTCAAACCCTGCAGACTCTGTTTTCGACTTCAGGTTTGTTATTAAAGGCCAAGGGGCCTCAGGATTGACATAATCAATCGTTAAAGGAGACACACCGCCCCAATCATTTATACCTGCAGTCAAATACATCTCGTAATTCTCAGAGCTAAGATTTGGTGGCACTTGTATATTGGCTTGAGGTCCCAAAATAATACGAGCTGCTGCAACTGTCCAAAGCATTTCCTGAGTTTCAGCATCTGGAGATTCTGCCATAGGAGTCTCAGGTTTTGCCCTAAAGTTCTGAATTATTGTCTCTTGTATATGATTATATTTTCGTTGAAGATTTCTAATTTCCAGTAATGATTCGATTCTGTCCAACATAGTCTCACCTATGCCTATCAGGAGGCCAGTGGTGAATGGAATTCTTAATTCACCTGCTATTGAAATTGTCTTTAATCTAACAATTGGCCTTTTACTAGGCGCAAATTCATGAGGGCCACCCTCTTGATATAGGATTTCGCTGGTACTTTCCAACATTATGCCCGTGGATGGATTAGAGTCTTTTAAAACATTTAACTCTCTATGAGTCATAGTGCCTGGATTTGCGTGAGGCAAAAGTCTAGTCTGTTTAACTACAAGTTCAGTCATTGAAGCCAAATAATCAAGAGTACTGTCATATCCATTATTTGAAAGCCATTCTTTCGCTTCCGGATATTTTTGCTCTGGCCTTTCTCCAAGGGTAAATAATGCTTCTGTACAACCTAGATCTTCCCCCTGCTTGGCCACATTCAGTACTTCTTCCGCACTCATGTAGAGACTTTGGGTTTGGTCTGGATCTATTCTAAAAGTACAGTATCCACAGTAGTCACGGCATAGCCTGGTTAGTGGAATAAAAACTTTTGGTGAAAAAGTAACTGTTGTCCCTTTTCCATGATTTCTTACCTTTGATGCGGCACCACACAAATCAATCAAGTGATCTTCAGAGTATCGGGAAAGTGCGAGTGCTTCTTCATCACTAATCTCAGCAACCTCTGAGGCTTTAGCAATTACTTCGTCCAAATATTCATTTATTTTTTGTTGATGCATTATTTCACTCAGGTATTCTAAGTCAAAGGATCTGTGCCAGTTAGGCCAAGGTTCTTAAATCGAGTGATTTCATTTTCAGACCATCCATTGAGATTACTAAAAATCTCCTCGGAATGCTCCCCTAAGGTTGGGGCTGGTTCCTGAGCGTTGCGGGGATTGTTCTCAAAATCCCAAGGAGGCACCGGATAATAAAAATTTCCTGACTCCGAATGAAATATTTTTTCAAATAACCCCATTTGATAAAAATCATCGTTTTCTGCGGCTTCCAACAAGGTGGAAATAACTTCGCATGGCACTGATTCAGCCTGTAGTTTTCCCACAACTTCACTCGCTATACAATTTCCCATTTTTTTTGATATTTCTCGATCCAATCGCACTGCATTCATTTTCCTAAATTCTTTGGTGGAATAATCTTCATCAGTGACCAAAGAATCCAGCATCAGTGAATCACAAAAAGATTTCCATTGGCGGTCTGTTTTAACAGAAATAGCTATCCAATAAGAATCCTTTGAAAGGTAACACCCTTGAGGGGCGTAATCCCTGTTGATATTACCTTGTCTTCCAGGAGATTCTCCTGACAATGACCCTTCCATAATATACTCGGCCAATAGTGTCATACTCACCTCTTGTTGGGAAATATCCACCTCCTGCCCTACTCCAGATATTAACCTTTCTCTCAAAGCAGTTATTGTGGCTCCACATGCTAATACACCGCTATAGGCGTCTGTATGCATTATTCCTGAATTTACAGGGGGGCCGTCATGATACCCCATGAGGAATGACATGCCTGATACAGGTTCTGTGGTTCCTCCGTTGCCAGGGTAATTTGAATAAGGTCCGCTTGTTCCATAAGTTGGCATTCTGACCATGACAACTGAAGGATTAACGGACCTAAGGGATTCGTAATCGAGTCCGAGATTACTTATTACCCTTCCAGAGAAGTTTTCTACCACAACATCACTTATTGAGACTAATTCCATAAATACTTCTTTTGCTTCTGAATGAGATAGGTCAAGGGTTATGGCCTTTTTACCTCTATTTACACCATTGTAAAGAGCATTCCTATCCCAAGGATTATCCCCAGGGTTGGAATTTGGATACAATCCTGCCAACCTTGGAGGAACCCCCCCTCGCCAAGGATCTATTCTGGTAACAGATTCAACCTGAATTATTTCCATGCCTAGGTCTGAGAGAAGTTGGGTGCTGTAAGCCCCAGCCCAAGCTTGCGTTAGCACAATCCCTCTCATCCCAGAAAGAGGTCCTTTGGGTTTATTGAGCGCAGATAAACTTTTAGACGTTTTATTCGTGAGTTTTAAGGGTTCTTCCCAAATCTGAAAATCTTCAGAAGTAGCTGAGGACTCGAATTTCCATGGTGTTAAGGACATCTGGAAAGGAGGTCCTGGCATTTGCCATGATTTACCTTCACTTTCATAATTTATGAAAGCATTCCTTGCTTTAAGATGTTCATCTTCCAGTAAATCCGATACTGAATTGGCTATCCCAACCAATATCCGAAGAGGACTCAAACCGTGAAGGAGATCCTTACGGGAATACTGTGCAAGTATTGGCAAGAGAATTTCAGAAAGCTCTTCCTCATTAATCCGCCTTTTAGCAGCTGTATCAAATTTCGGGTTTTCTGAGAATTCAGGATCACCAAAAAATAGCCACATATGTTCCCATGTAGGTTCATGACGAACACTGAGCGACACGTACCCATCTTTGCAAGGAATTAAGCCAAAATGTAGTCCCTGGGACTGCTGTTCCCGAGGGTTCCTTGTATGAAGTGCGGCTAACAGGTATGGACTATAACTATGCAAAACAGATTTCAATATAGATACATTCACTCCTTGCGAAACCCCTGTGACATCCCTGTTGATTAAGGCCGCTACAGAAGCAACGAATGCATTTGCTCCAGTTATAAATTCGCTTTCCGTTCCTGGTTCCTTCAAGGGAGCTTTTCCCTGTTCTCCATTTACGCTACACATCCCAGTCAAAGCCTGAATGGTTAGATCACTCCAAGGTTTGTCTACCCACTCAGTCTCTCTGCCAAAGGGCGTCAAAGAACAAATTAAAATATCAGGGTTTAATTTACGTATTTTTTCTAAATCCAAACCACAAAAATTAAAGTCCTTACTTGAAAAATCCTCAATTAATAGATCTGCAGAAAGTAATAGTTTCTCATTGAGTTGCGTCCCCTCAGGTACTGGAATAACCTCTTTGTTGTAATTCATATAGTGAAACATCGCACTGGATTTTGAATCTCTGAAGTCGTCGATGAACGGACCATATGAGGCAGAACGATCTCCTCGTCCCTCATATATGATCTTTTTTACGGAGGCCCCAAAATCAGCGAGCAACTTGCTGCAGTAACTTCCGGCAAAATCGGCAGAAAAATCTAAAACTTTTAAATTAGAAAATGGCGCCATTTAATTCAATCACCAAACTTTTTATCACGCTCTCTAGCACGGTCAATCGAGGTAACTCTTTCACCATCATAAATCTCACGTCTGTATGACAGTCCCAAAGCGTGATTATGAAAACCTGACATAATGCTATTCCTATAGCCCATCTGATCTTGTACCTGATTCAGCGAAGCTTTGGACAATCTCAAGGCAAAAGAATCTTGCAAAGCTATTCTTTGAGCCAGTTTCATTGTCTCTTTTTCAAGTTGGTCAGCAGGCACCACTTTATTAACAAGTCCCATTTGTTCGGCTTCAGAAGCAGTCATCCAGTCCCCTGTGAAAAGATATTCTTTTGCCTTGCGTACTCCAATTTCATAGGGAAGACTAAGATATTGGACATGGGGACCTCCCCACCTAACCGTTCTATCACTAAAGCGAGCATCATCTGAAGCAACAATCAGGTCACAAGATGAAGCCAAAATTATTCCACCCATAATACATACCCCCTGGACCTGAGCTATTGTTGGCTTGGGAAAATCTCTCCACCTGAATGTGTTCGCTACATTCTGTTGCCAACTCCTCTCATACTCTCCCGCGGTACCTGGCTGATAAGGACGTTTTTCCCGATCGGCCATTTCTTGAGGGCTTCCTAAGTCATGTCCGGCAGAGAAATTGGTCCCTGCTCCAGCAATGATCACTACCTTGACCGATTCGTCATCTGCTGCTTTATCAAAGGCATCATCAAGTTCTTCTCTCATTATCCTACTCTGAGCATTCAAAACTTCGGGGCGGTCAACTGTTATCTTAAGTACAGCGTTATCCTGCTCTAGTTTTAGATCTGTGTAAGCCATTATCAAACTCCCAATTCTAAACACTTCTCCGATCACAGATTGGATTATACAATTGAATAGAGTCATACCATTCATACATGCAATAGTGAAATTATATTGATTGCAATTGAAACCAATAACCTGACAAAAAAATATGGGGATTCTCTTGCCATAAAGGAAGTTTCCCTAACCGTTAATGTAGGTGAAGTATTTGCCTTGCTCGGACCGAACGGAGCAGGTAAAACAACAACTGTAGAAATACTGGAAGGGCACAGAAGCAAAACCTCTGGGCAAGTAACAGTACTAGGAATGGATCCTTCAAACGATTCAGCAGCATTTCGTTCAAAAATAGGGATCGTTTTACAAGAAACTGGAATAGAACAATATTTAACAGCATCCGAAATATTGGAACAATTTACAAATTTTTACGAAACCCCAAGGAAAGTCTCTGACTTGTTAGAAATGACAGGGCTGACAGAGGAAAAAAACAAGCGAGTTAAGAAGCTTTCAGGGGGACAAAAGCGTCGTCTAGATGTAGCAATTGGACTTTGCGGAAACCCTGATCTTTTATTTCTAGATGAACCGACTACCGGGTTCGATCCTTCGGCCCGACGCAACTTTTGGGACATGATAAAAAAATTAAAGACGGATGGTACTACCGTCGTACTTACAACCCACTATATGGAGGAGGCGGAATACCTCGCGGATACCGTTGCCCTCATGAACCATGGTGAATTAATTACCCAGGGTTCATTAAGTGAACTAAGAGATGAACACAATAAAACATCCATCACATTTAAAATGGATAACCCACAGGATCTCCTGCCAAAAACCGTAGCAGATATATCATTAATCTCCGAAGGGGTAGTTTCAATAAGCACCGAAAACCCAACTGGTGTTCTTTCAGAATTAACAGGCTGGGCGATATCACAAGGAATCGAACTTGGTGATTTAGAAGTCTCCAGGCAAAACCTTGAAGAGATTTATTTAGGAATTCTTGAATGAATTTTAAAAAACATTTACCGCTTTTCCTGAAACAAATAGTCTATGAGAGCAAATCGTACCGAAGAAATCCAGCGGCTGCTTTTTTTACCCTTGTTTTTCCTCTTCTGTTTCTATTTATGCTTCGAATTTTCGGGAACGATTCTGTGGAAATAGACGGTGGCACTGTATCTAGAGCCACTAAATACATACCGATGATAACCGCATTTTCTGTAATCGGTTCATCTTACACAGGAATCGCTATGACATTGACCATAAATAGGGATATAGGAGTACTTAAACGCTACAAAGGTACTCCTCTCCCATTAATAATATTTCTACTCAGCAAAATAGCGCATAACACGATCGTATCTTTTGCCTTGGCCGTAATCATTGCCGCAATAGCCTTTACCGTATTCGATGTTGCGCTACCAAACAATTCAATACCAGCATTTTTGCTAACAATGATCCTTGGAGCCGCCACTTTTACAACCCTAGGAATTGCCTTCACTAGTCTAATTCCCAATTCGGACGCTGCTGCTCCAATGGTAAACGCCTCGATCATACCTTTGATGTTTATATCTGATGTATTCATTCCTATGGACAGCGCACCAAATTGGCTCAACGGAATAGCCCAAATATTCCCGGTACGACCATTTTCGCTATCATTACAAGAAGCCTACAGTCCATTCTCCACTGGCCTAACTGAAAACCCGGAAAATTATTTGATACTACTTGCATGGCTAATGCTAGGCCTTGCAACATCACTAAAATTTTTCTCTTGGGAACCAAGAAAATAATATCTAGGCAAAGATCATATTAGATACAGCCTTTACAGAAAGTTGTAGAGGATATAACAAACTATTACCATTCTTTATTATTTCAGAGTTATGGAGATACTATGAGTGCCTTAAAAGACCTTAAAGTCTTAGATTTATCAAGAATTCTCGCTGGACCATTCGGAACCCAAATATTAGCTGACTTAGGAGCTGAGGTCTGGAAAGTGGAATCACCATGGGGCGACGACACCCGTGGATGGGGTCCCCCTTTTGTGGGTGAGGAAAGCGCGTATTATCTTTCTGCAAACCGAGGGAAGAAAAGTATTATAGTGAACCTTAGGGATGAAAAAGGCCAAAAAATAATCAAAGAACTAGCACAAAAAGCTGATGTTTTCGTAGAAAATTTTAAAGTGGGAAATTTAGCTAGATTTGGGTTAGATTACGATTCCATATCCTCCCTAAACCCTAAAATCATTTATGCTTCAGTTACCGGATTCGGGCAAACAGGACCTAGAGCTCCAGAACCAGGATACGATGCTGCTTTGCAGGGAATGACAGGGGTCATGAGTGTTACTGGTGAAGCTGAAGGTGGCCCTACTAAAGTGGGCGCTGCATGGATCGACATTATGACAGGTCTCACATCTACTATCGGCATTTTATCGGCCCTGCATGAGCGATCTTTAAGTGGGAAAGGGCAACACGTCGACGTCTCATTATTTGATGTCGGCATCGCATGTATGGCGAACATAGCCCAAAGCTATTTAGCTACTGGTGAAGCACCAGGACGAATAGGAAATGCACACCCACAAGTAGCACCCTACCAAGACTTTACAGCTTCCGATGGAGACTTCATGACTGCTGCCAATAACGACGACCAATTTAAGCGAATGTGTGAAACAGTAGGAAAGCCTGAGTTAGCTGAAGATAACAGGTTCTTGTCTAATGCTGACCGAGTGAAAAACCGAAAAGAGCTCGAAGAATTATTGAATACTGAATTCATAAAAAATCCTAAATCTCATTGGATGTCTGCGCTACAAGAATCGGGATTAACAGTCACTTCAATAAACACCTTAGACGAAGTCTTTAAGGATCCTCAAGCCGAGGCTCGCAAATCACTATGGGAAATTGACCATCCGAATTTGGGAAAAATCAATTTACTAGGAAGTGCCCTTCAACATCTAAGCAGAACTCCAGCCCAACCAACAAGTCATCCTCCTTTATTGGGAGAACACACAGAAGAGGTGATGAAAAATGTATTGGGAATGGATGGACAAGAAATACAAGAATTAATTTCATCAGATGTCATTAAGGGTAAATAGATAAGACTGCAATCCATAATGCAATAATCAAGGCAAGAGAAACGTTTCTGCTCTAGGAGAAAATTCAACATGAAAATCAAAAGTATTAAAGCAATAGCGGTAAATTTAAGTCCCGATCCTAAAACTCAGCCGCGAGTAGAAGTGGACCCAAATGGTGGATATTTTGTAAACCCTATGGATAGATACAAATTTGATCCCAAATACAGGTCGGGCACAAATTGGACTCGTGTTGCCTGCGTTGTAACAGCTGAAGACGGGACATGGGGTTTAGGAACAACAATACATTCTGGCCCTGTCGTATCCATAATAAATGATCACTTTTCTGAACTCTTGGTAGGTCAAAATCCAATGGCCACCGAAAAAATATGGGATATGATGCGGAGATCATCCTCACCATATGGAACTGCAGGAGTGGTGAGCTATGCAATCAGCGCCTTAGACAATGCCATATGGGATCTCAAAGGAAAACTTTTAAAGAAGCCGGTTTACGAACTTCTCGGAGGACCGGTGAAAGATGATATTTTTTGCTACGCATCTAATACCATGTTGAAATACAAAACTAGTGACTATATGGACTGGTTCCTAGAGCTAGGTTTCAAAGCTGTCAAAGTATTTTTGAGACATGGTCCTGATGAAGGTTTGGAAGGTCTAAACAAAAATGTCGAGATAGTGGCTAAGACCAGAGAACAAATAGGTCCTGATATCGAATTAGCTGTCGATTCATGGATGTCTTCCAATATAGAATATGCGGTCCGTGTCTCAGAGGCACTCAAGCCATACAGTATCAAGTGGTTAGAAGATTACATGCTCCCTGAAGATATGGATAGCTATTCTAAATTAAGACAAAGAGTTCCTGCACAGACTTTAGCTACCGGCGAACACTGGTACACAATACACCCATTTGCAGATGCAGCGGGGAGGGGTCTCGTAGATATACTGCAGCCAGATGTCCAGTGGGTAGGAGGAATAACAGCGAGCGTAAGAATTTGCCATATCGCTGAAGCCCATGGCCTAACTGTAATAGGGCATGCAGGTATGAACTATCCGTATGGACAGCATCTAGCATATGCTATGCCAGTCATTCCATGGGGAGAAAGGTCCGAGGGTGTTTCACCTCCTGGAGTACCACTAGAGGAGATGGTCGCATTACCGGGAACCCCTGTGATAAAGAACGGTAGATTAAAACCTTCCGATGCTCCAGGATTTGGCATTGAAGTAGACATCGACTGGATCGAAGCAAGAGCAATATAAAAAAAAGGTCCTCAGTTGCCGCAAAGCATCTGAGGACCTTCAAAACGCCTTAGTAAACTAATTCTTTAAAAAACCAACTTTCTCATATTCGCCTTTTACTACCGGCCTAGCATCTATTTCTAACCAATCTTCTAATATTTCTGTATAGACGCTTCTGAAGTCTAAATTAAACCTCAAGTCACCCTCTAAAAGTTGGTCTGGTGCCAAAGAGGGATAATCACTGTACTGTCCTCCCTCTACTTGATCACCAATGACAAATGCCACTCCTCCAGACCCATGGTCTGTACCATTACCATTGTCCTTAACTCTACGTCCAAATTCTGTGAAAACAAACATTATGACATCGTCACTTTTATTGGCTCTCTTCATGTCGTCGTAGAAATCGTATATCCCACCAGAAACATCTGTGAGTAAACCTTCCTGAAGGGCGATCCCATTCGTATGTGCGTCAAAGCTACCATGTTGCGTATAGCAAATCCGAGTACCTATATCCGCCTGCAAAACCTGGGCTGCTCCTTTCATTGCCTTGGCAAATGAGTTTTCTGCATACTCAACATCTGACGAATACTTCTCAGTAACACTTCCTATAATCTCTGCACCTTTCAATGCATCGAGACCGGTCTGGCTAAGATAGTCCATAACGGGACCGCTACCTATAGCTTGAGAATACATATCTTTAAAGGCTTGTAGAGCTTCATTTCGTTGATCAAGTTCAGTGACGTGGTTCATTAGGCCGTAGGTGTTCAAGTCTGTCACTGACGCAACTGGTGCACCATGAGATACAAGTGCTCTAGGTAACCCTGCTCCAAAATTAACAGCGGCTACAACATTGTCATGTTTTGGGTACATTTGATTTATGGCGTTCCCCAACCAGCCTTCGTTACCTACCTTGGTTGGTTCCGCAGTATGCCATATATCCATTGATCTGAAGTGAGATCTATTAGGCTCCGGATATCCAACTCCATGGATGACAGCAACTTTGCCTTGATCATACAAATCTTTTATAGGACTCATTACCGGGTTGAACCCCAAGCCATCTCCAATAGGTATTACCCTATCTTCCGTGATACGTACATTGGGTCGATTATCTACGTAATGTGGATTATCATAAGGGATCACGCAATTAAGGTAATCGTTGCCTCCAGATAACTGAACCACCACTATCTTTTTATCGCCCATAATATTCTCCTATTCCTTGTATGGTCGTAATTGTATTAAATTCTTTCAAAAATTTGAAATCTATGCCTACAAGTTTCCAAGATGTAGACTCTCCCATCTCCATCAACCATTATCGAGCACGGGTCCCAAAAATATGGTTCTATTCTCGCTGATATCTCCCTGACATCTTCCGTATCCGTCTCAAAAACTGGGACATAACTGGACCTTGCTCGTTTCTCGTCCTGCTGAGATTCGAAATATTCAAGAGCCCATTCGTTGAGATCTGCCTCACCTCTATTCATATACAAAAATTCATTGTTCTCATCAAAAACTTGGAAAATTTGGTTGCCCCAATCAGCAATATAAAGGTTGCCTTCAGCATCTACTGCAACATCAGCTGGTCTATTAAGTGCTATTTCAGCACCAATACCGTTCGATACAGTAGATATTACTTCTCCATCAATACCAAACCTGACAATTCTGTCATTTCCCCAATCGGCTACGTATATATCATCTCTGATGCCAGCAGTAAGACCCCAAGGGTAATTTAATTGCGATTCAGAGGTTGTCCCCAAATTAAGCTGATCTATATATCTTCCATCGGTATGATAACGCTGAATTCTATGATTCATAGCATCACTAACATAAACGACGTCATCAACAATTAGTAACCCAGTTGGACGACTAAGTTCACCTGCTCGTCCCCCTGAAACACCCCATGAATTTATAAGTTCTCCCTCTGGATCAAATCGGGTAATCCGATCCAGTTTTTCATCTGAAACGTACATGTTTTGTTCAGAGTCAAAAGCGATGGCACTTGGTTCCAGCATCTGACCTTCAGATTTACCTTGTGACCCCACCTTTCCAAAAAAATCAAATTCTCCTGACACCATCTGCACACCAACTGTGGGGCCTCTTCCTCTACTAGCAACGAAGATCCTTTTGTCTTCTCTCATCGCGATATGAGCAGGCAACTGAAATCCTCGGCCTCCTTGGTCAGTAGCAAACCCTATATTAGAACTATATTTGAGGCCAAATTTTGTAGCTACCATTTACTATTACCCCTTTTAAATAAACCTATGCAGTTTGGTATTCCTGGGTGCAAACAATAAGCTGAATCACAGATAAAGCTGCCTTATCAAATTCTTTCGACGATACTTCATCTTGCCAGCCCAATTTTTCATACTTAGTAGCAAATTCCTTCAACCTATTTTCAGTCATAACTGAAACATCTACAGGACCAAGAACTTCAAGGCAAGCCGATACTAACTCATCAGAGGTAACCACATTAGTCCCCACATTAACTTTTATGCGGTCAATTATGTTTCTAACCCCTACTTTATCCGGGTTATCCAGTATTTTGGATGCGAAATTTATCCTTTCAACATAGGTACCAGTATTTATCCATTCGTTGCCGCCTTGCCAACCTTCTACACTAGGAGGGCCTAGCAGAGCTTGTCCCATATTAGAACATACTGCCTGGGCGTAATAAGTCTCATCTGAAGGAAGCTGAATGGGGCCTGCAAGCCTCATGGTACCTACCACCATCTCTGCAGGACTTTTTATCCTGGCATACCTAACAGATTGGTTTTTGAAAAACTCAGATTTGAACATAGTTTCTAGCATGGCCTTGATACTATGCTCACTCTGAAAGTAAGAATCGACCATAGCTTGAATAGCTTTGGGATCTCTGGGTGATTCATGAGGCCATTGCGGAACCGGGACTTCGTCAGCTACATAGAAATGATATAAATGGCGTGCAATATACTCGGCCGTAGCTTTGTGCTCACATATAATTCTAACTGCGTCCTCTCCATTCCAATTACCCGTCTCACCCAAAATCGTTTTTTCGCCGTCGTCGTGATCCTCAGGATCATACTGATACTGCCAGGAAATATACCCGTATGGTCGTACAGTATTGTTTCTCATCTTAATTGACATGTATTCAGGATTTACTACACTCCAACCAGTGAAAGCCCTAGCAGTTTCCTTAATGTCATCTTCGTTGTAGTTACCCACGCCCATTGAAAAAAGTTCTAGAATTTCCCTGCCATAGTTCTCGTTAATGCTTGTCCCATGATTATCTTGATTATCCAACCACATGATCATAGCCGGATCTTTAGAGAGGGCCAGTAAAAGATCATCAAACCTTTCAATCCCTTTTTCCCTGAACATATTGATTTGATTCACAACTACTCTGTTCTGTATTAGTTTCGTTCCAGCAGTAGCAAAAATCCGGTGCCAAAACAAACACATCTTTTCTCTCAGAGGTGTTTCAGTCATAACCATGCGGTAAACCCAATGAGCTCTTGCTCCTTCCGCTAACCTCAAATCAGATTGATCTTTATGAAATCTAGAGATGAAATCTTGGGGAATGTAGTCGGGTGTCTCGAAATTGAGGAGATGGTCAACTATTTCGTCGTAGTCCATCTCACTAAATCTATCCATTTCCTGGGGAGTAGCTCCAAAGCCCGCCCTTCTTAGTAAATGGGCTATTAGCCCAAGATCCGCCTTGCTCTTAATTGTAGTCAAAAGCTCCTCCGTTATTGCCCTTGTATGATGATGCCAATAGCCCCATCAAAAACGTCAAATTCAGTTTTGTTTAAATCCGCTCAAATATTTGAAACCGATGCCTTCCTGTTTCCAATACATATACTCTACCTTCATCATCTAATTCCACTGAAACTGGGTCCCATAAATATGGCTCCATCCTAGCTGATATTTCAGAAGGGTCTCCAGTATCAGGTTGGTACACTGGGACATATGATTCTCTTGCATTTCTCTCATCATCCTGAGAAGCCAGATATTCGACCGACCAAGGGTTAAGATCTGCCTCACCTCTTTTGGTTGCCAATACATTGCCCATTTGATCTAAGACCACAAGACGCTGACTCCCCCAATCAGCAACAAACAAAGTCCCTGATGAATCTACTGCAACATCAGCCGGACGATCCAAAACCGAATTAACCCCTCCAGCGATGGTCAATGTATGGTTCCCTTTTGCATCAAATTTTTGAACCCGGTCATTTCTCCAATCTGCTATGTATATATTTCCTTCAGAATCGTCACATATACCCCAAGGTAAATTGAATTCACCGTTACCTTCGCCTGCACTGCCCCACTGGTCTATAAAATCCCCGTCAAGGGTATACATTTGAATCCTATTATTTCTTGAATCAACCACATACATCACTTCTCCGCGTATAAGCAGACCACTTGGCTGATTAAATTCCCCATCCCCAGAGCCTTTTTTTCCCCACTCGGAGATAGGATTTCCTTCTCGATCAAATTTAGTCACTTTGTTGAAATATTCATCTGACAAATATAAATTTTCGTCGCTGTCCAAAGCTACTGACGTAGGCCACATCATCCCTCCTAAGCCAGCCCCATAGGTACCAATCTGTCCTAAAAAGTCATGATCTTTAGTAACCATTTGTATACCATTAGATCCTTTTGTTGAAGATTTACCTCGACTAACTACGAAAATAACACCATCATCTCTTATTACCATGGAGGAAGGCAGTTGGAATCCTCTCCCTCCAAAATCGGCACAGAATCCCACATTGGTCACATATTTTAATTCAAAAGCAGTTGTTGTCATCTTCTATCTCCTGTCCTTGTTTTCTCAGACCGTCTGATATTCTTGGCTAGATACGACGAGTTGTATAATCGCCACCGCTGCCCGATCAAATTCTTCACTAGATGTGTCATCTGACCAAGTTAGATTCCCAAACTTAGAAGCATAGTCTTTTAAACCTAAACTGGTAGTATCTAATACTTCCAAAGGTCCCAAAACCTCTAAACAGTTGTCAACCAATTCATTGGAGGAAATCTCCATTCCATCAGACAAGGCTTTTATTCGGTCAATTATGTCGCGAACTCCTTGTTTGTCGGGATTATTCAATATTCTCCCCGCGAAATTAACCCTTTCCACATAGGCACCAGTATTAATCCACTCCGTGCCTCCCTGCCATCCTTCAACACTGGGAGGTCGCATTAAAGCTTGGCCCATGTTTGCACATGCAGCATCAGCCATATAGGTTTCCTCAGACGGTAATTCAATTGGTCCAGCTAGCCGCATTGTACCTATCACCATCTCTGATGGACTTTTTATCCTTGCATATCTGGAACCCGCATCTTTGAAAAACTCCGATTCAAATAAAGTTCGTAGTACCGCTCCTATGTCATGTCCATTCTCAAAATAGGACTTACATAAAATATCTATAGCTTCGGGATCGCGAGGTTCTTCATGTGGCCATTGAGGTACTGGCAGTTCATCAGCAACAAAATAGTGATACAAATGGCGAGCCACAAATTTAGCGGTGGCCTCTTGCTCGCAAATAATTCTTACTGCATCCTCTCCGTTCCAGTTGCCCTTTTGACCTAATATTACTTTCTCACCCGCATCATGATCTTTTTCATCATACTCAAACTGCCATGACATATATCCATAGGGCCTCGCGGTATTGTTTCGCATCCTAATAGACATATAGTCTGGATTAACTACCCTCCACCCTGTGAATGCTCTGGATGTCTCCTTTATATCTTCTTCAGAATAATTGCCAACCCCCATGGAAAACAATTCCAGAATTTCTCTTCCATAATTTTCATTAATGTTCGATCCGTGATTGTCTTGGTTATCCAGCCACATGATCATTGCCGGGTCCCTCGACAGTTCAATTAATAAATCGTCAAAACTGCCCATTCCATGCTCTCGGAACATATCTATTTGATTTGTAACTACCCTGTTTTGAATCAATTTAGTGGTACCCGTAGCGAAAACTCTATGCCAGAACAGACACATTTTTTCTCGAAGCGGAGTATCCGTCATAACTAGTCTATAGACCCAATGAGCCCCTCCACCATTTCTAAGGTCAGATTGATCGACATGGTACCTTCTAATCAAATCGTCAGGAATCACATCTGGGTGATCCGGATTCAATAGTTCATCAATGACCGCTTCATAGCCCATTCCAAGAGCTCGTTCCATCTCATATGGCGTTGCTCCAAACCCAGCCCTTCTCAATAGATGGGCCATTAATAAAGCCTCCTGCCTTGAGTGAACTGTAGTCATAGTTGTTCCTCCTCCAGTCTCATTTTCAGTCTCATTTTTGACTCTTGCATTTTGAGCCTTTTGGTAGCCATGAGTATACCAATCACTCTGCACATGTCAAAAGCTCTGTATTTTTATTAATTACGATGAGATTCGAAGATATTATTGTGGCTAAGAAACAGAAAGTCGACCCTCTCTGTATTTGCCTAGAAAATCCATGCAATATTCATCTTTCCCAGTAAGCATATTTATTGCCGTTTGAACTCGTTCAGATTCCATATCCAAGTCGAAAATACGTCCTAGATCACTTTCTACGGGGTTTAGGATCGCAGAATCCACTCCTGCCTCGATAGAAAGCCTTATAAAAGTGTCGTTAATCAATCTTCTCAAAGGAAGCCCGAAAGAAACATTACTTAAACCACCAGTTATATGGATTTCACTCCCAAACTGCCTACGTATTTCCGTAACGGATTCAAGGTAATGATTACCAAAATTTTGATCTACTGAAATCGGAAATACTAGAGCGTCCACGTATATTTTGGACCTGGGAATTCCCCTCTGTAAGCATTCCTCAATCATTTGAGAAACGTTGGAAACCCTATCCGAAACTTCGCTGGGCATAGCGTCTGATCCAGCCGCCGTCACGATTACTGAAGAGTCAGTTCCTGCTACGAGATCTAGCACCGATATCCTTTCTAGTGAAGCTGAATTGACCATCGGTGAACCCTGAGTTGATCCAAGGTTTTTGTATGTTTCCAAACCCCATTGAATTATCTCCTCACTAGATGAATCAATACTAGGGGGTACTTTAGCTCTAGCAGAATAGAATTCGACCAACCAGGCAATAGCAGCCTTTTGAATATCAATTTTGTAAGAAATCTCATCGACGTTTAGGTCAAGAAAGTGACTTCCTTTGCTCTCTTGGCGCTGGATCTCTGCCAAAATGTAATTTTCTCCTTGGATCCGTTCCTCAGCAGAATCTGACATACCAAGAGTCACGGCTATCATAAAATGCTTCACCCTACCCTGTTTGTAAACCTGGGTGTCTTTAAAGGAATCAGGTATATACATAAAGGATATATCCCCATTTATATCCCTATAGTTGACGAATTCTGTACCACTTTCATCCTTCGTCACCCGTTTCCCATCAGTCCGAAGAACTCTTGTTGTGTGAATGTTTTCGCCTACTATTGTAAAAGATGAATTAGTCATTAATTTCTCCATTTGTTAGAACATATTAATAGAAGGCGAAAATTAAGTCTGCCCCAAATCCAGTGCAAATTTGACGGAGTAAGCTATTCCAAATAGACTCCTGCAGTCATATGGATGCTGTAATAGTCCAAAATCTGAATTTTCATAAGGGAATTACAAATGACAAGTTCAACTAAACCCCATGGACCCTTATCCGGAACCCGAGTGATTGATTGGACCATGTGGCAATTTGGTCCCGTATGTTCAATGATGCTTGCGGACCTGGGTGCAGAGGTCATTAAAGTTGAATCCCTTGATGGCGACCATGCTCGTCAGTTTCACACTGTCAGCGGGTCATCCTCGGCATTACCGGGTGGTTTGAATGCATATTTTGAATCCTTGAATCGTCAGAAGAAAAGTCTTTCATTGGATTTAAAAAACCCATCAGGACAAGAAATCATGAGGAAACTTGTCAAAGAATCTGATGTTTTTGTTCAAAATTTCAGGAAAGGGGTAGCGGAGAGATTGGGACTAGGTTACGAAGATTTAAGGGAAATTAATCCAAAGCTAATTTACGGATCTGCAACAGGATACGGACCCAACGGACCAGACTCAGGCAAACCAGCATTTGCTTACACGGGCGAAGCAAGGTCTGGATCTTTATGGTGGGCAGGACCAAACGATGGAAATCCTTATAACCTACAAAGTGTGGCCGATCAAATAGCTGGGATCATGCTCTGTAATGGGATACTGGGTGCACTTGTCAGCCAAAAGGAGACCGGTCAAGGTCAGAAAGTTGATGTTTCACATTTGGGAAGCATGATGTGGTTAGGTGGTAATCGTTATGGAATGGCACTACTCACAGGCAATGAACCTGGAGGCCAAGAAAGGCAAAGCGCCAGAAATCCTTTATGGAACTGTTACAAATGCTCAGATGACCAATGGATTGCATTTGCAATGAATCAAAGTGATAGATATTGGCCAGCATTCTGTGAAGCAATTGAGAGGCCTGAATTAGGTCACGATGAGCGTTATAACAATATGGCAGTCCGAACCGAAAACAAGATCGAATTGATAGCAAAGCTTGATGATGTTTTTATAACTAGACCAAGAACTTATTGGATTGATAGGATGGAGACCACCGAAGGCATAATCTGGGAAAAAGTACAAAATGTATGGGACCTGCCGGAAGATCCTCAAGTTATACAAAACAACTATATAGTGGATTTTGAACATCCAGCACTTGGACCCGTAAAATACTTACAGACTCCATTCCAGTACAGCGAGACTCCAATTGAAACCAAAATGCCTGCCCCAGAGCTAGGGCAACACACAGAGGAAATATTAACCGAAACTCTTGGATATTCATGGGATGATATCGCAAACTTCCAAGATCAAGGAACAATAATTTAGGGAGCTATTATGGATTACAAATCAGGTGTAATAGAAGTTGCAGACGGGGTCTACGCATGGATAAATGAAAACTGTGCAACAAACGCTGGGTTTATCGTGGGGGACGACGGTGTAATTTTAATAGACACTCTGATGACTCCGACCTTAGCTTCTAAACTTTTAACCGTTGTAAAAGACGTTACACCCAAACCAATAAAGTTTGTAGTTAACACGCATTTCCATGGAGATCATGTTTATGGAAACCAATATTTCCTGCCCGCTCCAATTTTAGGGCATGAAAATTGCAGATTTGAGCTTGACACAAAATGGGATGCTAATTTTTCAAGATATTGGGCACGGGAAGCTTTAAGACCAGAACTTGAACGTATTAACAAAACTCTACCTGATGTTACCTTCAAGGATCAGATGTCTATATGGCTAGGGGATCGAGAAATAAGGATGTCATACCACGGTAGAGCACATTCAGACAGTGACATATTGCTATATTTGCCGGAAGAAAAAGTTTTGTTCGTAGGTGACTTAGCGGTAAATAAAACTATCCCCGCGTTCCCAGATGGTCACATTTCCAAATGGGTGGATGTTTTAGAAAAAGTAGAAACTGTAGATGCTGACACTTTTGTCCCCGGTCATGGCCCTGTCGGTGGAAAAGAAGAATTTGATGAGGCCAAAGATCTCTTGAAATTGTTAAATGATGAGATAAAACAATCATTCGACAACGGGAAGAGCGAAGAACAAGCGGCCAAAGATGTCAATGTTGGAAAATTCTCTGTCTTCGCAAACCAAGACAGAATTCCTCAAGTGGTAGAAATGGCATATAAGGCATATAAAGGAGAACTAGATTAACCTCTCTCCCCAAAACCTTCGACATCGTACCGGGATTGCCCAAGTTCACCCTTTCGTTGTAGATAACTTCTAACAACAGCATCAAGATAATAATAATCATTCAGACCATACTCGCCATCACCACTCATCAGCACTGAGACGGTCCTTTCTATATTCCCAGGTAAGGCAACTCTAACGACGATTACATACTTGAAATAGTCGTTGATGACCTGGCTTACAGGTTTAAAATCCTCTCCTGTAAACACCCCGCCATCATCAATTTGGTCCAGGAAAAATGAAAATAAAGGTGTCCCTGTAGTTCTATGTCCTTCTACATAAATCTCACCTTTTACAACTTCCTCACCTTTTACCTTAATGGGATACGTACGGTGTATTGATATCCTATTCCAGGTCATCACTGGCGCACATTCAGAAGTGATATATCTCTCCATTTCCCGGGGGCCCCAACTCCAGTCGCCTCCCCACAGACTTTGTTTCGGTATTTTGGGTCCTTCCGCAGTGAAAGAAGATTCATTGGACAACCCTACTATGTGCTGCACATAAGCTTTAATCGCCGATATCCCAGATTCACTTAAAACAGTCTGGTAGCGATCTATCAATTGTTTTATTTCTGTAACGTCTTGAGGCTCACCTGGCCAACTTTTTCTGTAGAGCAATGCATCAACAATTGGAAGGCCATATACATCTTCGAGGCCTTCAGCAATTTTATTACTGGCAGATATTTCACCAGCCTCTATCCGTGAAATAACGCTCTGATTTACTCCAACCATTCGTGCTACATCTTTCTGCGTCAGCCCTTTTTCTTTCCTAACCCTTTTCAAAACATCCGTTGTATAAGTCAAGCCATTAGTTGCCATAAAACCTTGTTCACTATCCCTTATATTTAGCTGGTGAATTACATTTCCCGGTAACTATACACAGATATTCATCTTTATGCCTACACCACTACTCATATATTCACATAATTTATCTTTTCTAACCTAATTTACAGAAATTACAGTTTTATTTTCCTGTTAACCATGTTTCGGTTCTTCCAAGTGGCGAACCTAAAAATGTTGGACAACAATGAATGAAATGCGATCAAAATCATAAATATGACTGTGAAATGGATAAATGGAATGATTAGGCTGCTGTGCGAAAATTTTTTACAGGAAACGAGATAAGACCCGATTAGAAATAGGGTGCTGGACAAAGAAAGAAAGAATGCATATCCAAAATAATCTTTTTCAGTCAGGCCCAAATATAAATACAACACAGGCACAAAAAACAATACGATCAGACCAATGGATATAAGGGCCACTAAACTAAAGCTGTAATTAAGTGCAGGCGCCAAACTTCGTGAAACACCTTTTACTGACTCCCACAACCCACTATAAGGAAGAGCCGTGACCATATGAGTCCCATCCTTGAGTGTCCAATAAAGACCGGCTTTCTTAATCAACCTACCCAACCCAAAATCATCCACAGCTATGTCTTTTATTTTTTCATGCCCACCAATAGCAAGATAGGATTTGTTCTTGAACAACATAAACTGTCCGTAGCTTGCGGAAAGGTAGGATCTCTTCGACCAATGAGCTACTTGTAACGGCAGCCAAGCAAAAATTGCCCAATCAATAAAGCCATACAGACCTCTTTCAATAAAACTATTTGCACTTCGTAATGGAATCATAGTCAATAAATCTGATTCTTCTAACATCGCCTCATCGATTGCTGCCCTAATCGCATCCCGGTCTAAGACGGTATCTGCATCCATAAAAAGCCAATAATCCCCTCTAGCCTTTGATGATAATTGGTGACAGGCCCAGTGCTTTCCCAACCAACCTACGGGAGTGGGTACACCTTCGATTAGTTGGATTGACAAGTCTGTATCCAAAAATTGATTTACTACCATAGCGGTGTCATCTTCTGATCTATCATTTAATACAATGACATCATAATTAATGTAAGTTTGCTCTCTGAGACTTGAGAGAACTCGGCCTATATTTTCCTCTTCATTTCGTGCGGGTATTAGAACAGTGACAGACAATTCCTTTTCAACAGAATGGACATCTTCGAAAATGAGGGCTGGCTTTTTGAGATATATGAAATTCCATATAGCAACAACAAATGGAACGAGTGAAAACAATCCAACTACCAAAATCATTATGGAGTCAATTCCCATCAATCCTATGTCCTGACCCAGCTTCTAAAAACGAAACCTTTCTGATATTCAGTTCTATGTTTGAAGATTACCAACATCAGATTCAATACCCCAAATAATGCCAGGGATCGAGTTCCAAAAATGGCAAATATGACTATAAATCCAATAAGGCAAATCGTCACCGTCAATGCATGGTTCTTCTGGGTAAGATGCATTAACCCTAAAATTATCAACGCCACGGGGAATGCCACTCCGGAAGTAAGAGCTATCCATGACCCCCAACTTGGAGCTAAAGCTTTACCTCCCTTTAATCTAAGGACTGGAGAATAGGCATGCCCAACTATTGGGGCCATAGAAATTAAGGCCAGTGACAAGGGATACGTCTGGTCTGAAGATGAAATATAGTAATTAATTGCCACCCAGACGGGTATCAACGCTTTGCATATATCCAATGTCATCGATATAGACCCAACTACCCATCCTGAAAGTATCCATGCGTTCGTGGCCCCTGGATTCCCATCCCCGGTACTCCTTACATCCATACCTGAAAAAGCCTTAACACAGATAAGGGACCAAGGAACAGAACCACTGATAAATCCGATGAAGGTCCACACTAGAATGTCATACAGAGATAAGCCAGCGTTCATTTAACCCTCGAAAACATAGAATATCCCGGTAGGCTATCACATACTCAAGCACATCTTGTACCCAAATCGTAGTCGAAGGACTTTTGTTGTTATAGTTTTCCTGTGTATCCTACATTTGCGATTTAAATGAAGGGTCAATCAAGAAATTAAGTATTGTCTCTTCAAATGAGTAAATAATCAGGGAAATTTATGAATAACTATGATCCAATTTTTTCCGTTCAAAATAAAACGGCGATAATAACTGGAGCTTCTTCAGGTTTGGGTGTCACCTTTGCTGAAATACTTGCAACGAGAGGAGCCAATGTCGTGCTTTCAGGAAGAAGAATCGAAAAACTTAACGATCTAAAGGACTCTTTCGATTCAAATCATTTATCTTCGCATGTCGTTCAATGTGATGTAACTGATTCCGCTCAAGTAGCGACTATGTTCTCCAAGGCTGAGGAAGTTTTTGGTCGTGTAGACATATTGGTCAACAATGCCGGTCAAATAGCAGAAGCGGGTTCTGTCCCAGAAAATATCACTGACGCCATGTTCGAACAAACAGTCAAAGTAAATTTAATGGGTTTATGGTATTGCTGCAAAGAAGCAGGTAACCGAATGCTAAATGACGGAAAAGGGGGCTCAATAATAAATTTGTCCTCGGTGGCTGGGTTGAATGGTATGCGCGGTATGCCAGCAGCATATCAAGCTACTAAAGGAGCGGTCACCAATCTCACAAAAAGTTTAGCCGCTAATTGGGCAGACAGAGGAGTTAGAGTAAACGCGATTGCACCCGGTTGGTTCCCGAGTGAAATGACCGGATCATGGGTCCGCCCAGGCATGTTTCTTGATCATATAAGCGCTAATTCACCTATGGGAAGAATAGGAAAACCAGAAGAACTATCAGGGGCATTGCTACTTCTCGCCTCAGATGCATCCAGTTTCATAAATGGGGAAATAATTTCTGTGGATGGAGGTGTTAACGCATCCACTGGCCTCCCATTTTTCACTGAAGAAATGTTCAAAATGATGGAAAAAGCCGTGCCCGGTGATTTAGCAAAAAGAGTAAAACCACCAGAAAATGAATAGTAGCGAAAATCCCCAATTAATTTTAGAAACTGTCGAAGAATGCTCTAAAAGATTTGTCAATGATATATCTCTAATAGAATCTTCAGATTGGGAAATTCCGAGTAAATGTCACCAATGGGCCATAAAAGACATCTATTCTCATACACTGGCCATTAACGGTTTCTTCTTAAATTCAATATCAAGAGCTATCCAAGGTGACGGCAATCCATCTGAGGGGATGCCAAACCCCGGCACCGGAAATGCACGAAGTATGGCAGAAGGCATTGCTTCTCGGGCAATACAAATTTCTGAGACGGGTTTCCAGACAATATCGCAACTGGTTGACACCGTTAAAAGTATGGAATCAAACCTTATAACACTGTTCCAAAATATTGAATCAGCAAATTGGCACTCACTCGCTTACCATCCAGCAGGAAAGTTTTCTCCTTATTTATTACTGAAAATGAAACTAATGGAACTAGTAATACACTACTGGGATATATTCTCACCACTAGATCCGATGTACCAAATCCCCGAGAAAGAAGCCAAACTTCTATGTGAGATTTGGAAGGACCCCAACATAACCAATTGGTTTTACACTCAAGATGAAAAGCAAATTGAGCCAATCACTCTTGATTTTTGTTTTGAAGATCAGCAAGGCTTGAGAATTCAGACTTGGCGAGGTTCATTAAATATATTTGACCGACCCTTATCCAAAAATACTGATGAGATCACCACAATTGAAACAACTTATCGAGATTTCGCACTACTAATAACCGCGAGAAAAAACATTTATGAGGCTGCGGATAGCAATTTAATAGCGGTATCGGGAGACAAATCAAAAATAAGTGATTTTCACAATTGGTTCAGAGGATCTTAAATTAAATAGGATAATTTATGCTGAATAGGAAACCAGTGCGTCTTTGTTTGGTTCTGGTAAGACGGATTTAGGAATCTTGCAAATCATGGTGTAGGCAGGATCATACACATTCCCAACATCATATTGCACATACATACCTAACAAAATATTGGCATCTGGCAGCGACAAATCGTAATCATCAACCAGCCACCTCAACATTTCCGAACTAGAGTGTTGTAAAGCCTCATCTAGAGGTCTTACATTACCCGCAGTAAAGATAAAATCTTTATTTTGGCCTCTTGGCCAAAAAATCTCTTTTTGAGGAATGACGCTAAGGGTGAAAGTCACATCCATTGATATCTCAATGCCTGTACCCAATATTTCCCCATCAGATTGCCAAGCATGGCCATCACCAATATGAAACAGGGCTCCTTCAACAAAAACAGGCAGATAGGCAGTTACGCCTGGTTCAAAACCCCTGTAATCCATGTTTCCCCCATGGGGTCCAGAAGTCGCAGTTGAAATTGCCTGCCCACGATCAGGTGCAACTCCAAAACATCCGATCATAGGTCTAATTGGTACAGAGAGATTTTTCAATCCTTCAGAGGGATCTTTGATTGTTGCTGTATTAGACCCAAAATCCAAAGAGAAATTGAAGATATCATGGTTCTCTACCCCGGAATCATGTCCGGGTTCTAGCACATTGGCGGCAATTCTCGGTCTACAAAAACCATGGTCTCTATTAGGCCAAATTTTGGAAAACTGTACCGCTAAAACATCACCAGGTGTAGCTCCATCTACGTGAATCGGACCCGTCTGAGGATTACCTCTACCTGAAACAGACACTCCATTCCTATCAAATCCACCAGCATCGACAGTACTCGTCTCAACAGTGTCGCCGCTTTCTATACGCAATGCCGGAGGGTGAGAGCCGATCGACAAATAGAATTTATCTGGTTCAAACAAATGAATCATTAGACACCATCAACAATAATGAAATAGCCTGTCGTATTATCTGTACGACCAGAAACAATAGCTTGATATTGCTCACTCTCTTCCCAAGCTATGGCTGAGTCCCTGTCAGGGAACTCCAAAATTGCGTCAATATCGCCCAATTTTTCACCCTCCCTGTAAGAAACCTCGCCGCCTCGAGCCAAGAATTGACCTCCAAAGGCTTTGACAGTTTCCTCAACCTTGGAAGCATATTCGGAAACAAATTTTTCGATGTTAGTCAACGTAAGATGCGCCACAACGTATGCTTTTGGCATTTACTTACTCCTTTTGATTTCCATATATAGTGCCCGATGTGAGCGAGCATTCACAAGTATTGTTAGGCAGAGGAACGCAGGAGTCAATAAGACATAATACACGGTCGGCCTTATAAAGAATCTGGGGTGAAGGGAAATAGTACATTGCTCTGAAGCATGGATTTGGGTGGTGGTGGAGCTGAGGAGGCTCGAACTCCTGACCCCCTGCTTGCAAAGCAGGTGCTCTCCCAACTGAGCTACAGCCCCTTGTCGATAGTTAGACATTGCCACTAGGAGCAATCACCTTAACATCCAGAAAGTAGAAGGAAACCAAAATTCAAAAATTTGTTTGCCTCAATGAGGCGATAAACAGCATCATTTTCTAGGAGAGAATTAAGTTTTCAATGAAGAGCTCCTCATATAAATATGATCATGCTCTATTCACATCGGCTCAGACTCTCTTCTGCTGATAGACCTAGGTAGGCTATATTAGCCTTCCCTACTCCCTTTAAAGGAGGTGATCCAGCCGCAGCTTCCGCTACAGCTACCTTGTTACGACTTAGTCCCAGTCACCAGTCCCACTCTCG
>ENA-UPTF01000176-UPTF01000176.1-marine-metagenome-genome-assembly--contig:-NODE-176-length-45189-cov-10.285489_pt1 | contig 45189 bp, 40 predicted proteins | sample MGYA00238166_ERZ767019 | MGnify/ENA primary metagenome ERZ767019 (study PRJEB28930, sample SAMN06266391) | marine metagenome | isolation source: Sea water from 250 m depth | place: Atlantic Ocean... | reverse complement strand
ACACCCTTAGCATAGGGCGCTCTTACCCTTAGTCCGTATAAGTTATTGTAAGACGAGCTGAATGTCAATATCTTAAAGAAACAGGCCTTTATCGTCTGCTTCGTAGTTTCATTAATAGATTTAGAATTTCAATATAAAGCCAAATTAATGTAATCATTAGTCCAAAAGCACCATACCATTCCATATATTTTGGAGCACCTTGATTTGCACCTTGTTCAATAAAGTCAAAGTCTAATACTAGATTTAAAGATGCAATACCGACGACAAAAACAGAGAATAAAATACCTGGTAAGTCATTGGAGAATAAGGAGTTTGCAAACGAAATTTCAAATAAAGACGACAAAAGTATATTCAGCATATACACAATAAAAATGCCAAATGTAGCTGCAAAGATTCCAAGCCTAAAATTATCTGTTACCGCAATAAGCTTGCTTTTATATAACATCAGAAGAGCAGCTAGAATGCCAAAAGTAAGACAAATAGCCTGATTGGCAATTCCAGGATACATATCGTCAGCCCAGGCAGAAATCCCCCCTAAAAGCCCTCCTTCTAATAAGCAATATATTGGAACTGTATAGGGTGCTGCCCTCTTGTTAAAAATGGTGATTAATAAGAGAACAAACGTGGAGATAATAATGGGTAAAAAATATATAAAAGACAATTCAAGATTATTCCAGGTATAAATAGCAGATGTCATTAAAAGCAACAAACTCAACGCTGTTTTATTAACAGTACCATCAATTGTCATTGGTTGTTCATTAGATATATTTCTAGTGGATGAAAATGTTTTGCTATTAAGAGCTGGGTTTGCTGATCTCATAAACCCTTATTTTAAGAAATCACGGATTTTATTTTCGTCAATTCGAGTTTGTTTCATTGAATCCCGTTCTCGAACAGTAACGGTGTTATCCTCAAGAGTTTGATGATCAATTGTTATTCCAAAAGGAGTTCCTGCTTCATCTTGACGATAATAACGTTTTCCAATAGATCCTTGTTCATCATATATACATGAATACTGTTTATTTAAATCACTAAAAATATTCATAGCTCTCTCTGGTAAATTATCTTTTTTAACAAGAGGACATATAACAGCTTTATTCGGAGCCAATGCAAATGGAAGTTTTAATACTACTCGGTTATTTTCAGTATCTTCGAAGTAAGCATTGCATAGAACCATCAGAAATATCCTATTTAATCCAGCAGATGTTTCGATAATATAAGGATGATATTTTTTATTATTTGCAGAATCAAAATATGTCATATTTTTTCCGGAGATTTTTTCATGTTGTTTTAAATCAAAATCTGTACGATTATGAATTCCTTCAATTTCTCCCCAACCAAATGGAAATTTATACTGGATATCATATGCATCTTTCGCATAATGAGCTAATTCTGTATCGTCGTGTTGATGAAATTGAAGACTAGATTTACTAATTCCCAATTGATTTAAATAAAAATCAAACCTCTTTTGTTTCCATAGCTCAATATTTTCTTTATCTTTTGATGGATGAACAAAATATTGCATTTCCATTTGTTCAAATTCTCTTGTTCTAAAAATGAAGTTTCTTGCAACAATTTCATTTCTAAATGCCTTTCCAATCTGTGCGATGCCAAATGGTATTTTTAAGCGCATGCTATTTTGAATTAAAAGATAGTTGATAAACATTCCTTGTGCAGTTTCTGGACGTAAATAAATCTCTTTTCCAGTTTTTTCTGATGGACCTGAATCAGTTTTAAACATCAAATTAAATTGAACTGGTATTGTCCATTTTCCAATTGATCCTGAATGTGGATCTATAACTCCTGCTTTTTCTAATACTCCTTCACCATCAGCTTCTTTATCAAGAAGTATGTGTGCAATTTGATCAAAAATAGAATTATCATTAGTGTTTTTAATGTTTAAAGAATCGCATAAAGCATCAATTACTTTACTTTTTTGTTGAGAAAGCAAGTCATCCACTCGGTATCTTTTTTTGTTATCTCTATTGTCTGTCATTGGGTCATTAAAATTTTCTATGTGCCCACTTGCTCTCCAAACGTCTGGATGAACCATAATTGCACTATCAATACCAACAATATTTTGATGCAGTTGGGTCATTTCTTTCCACCATAACTCCGAGATTGATTTTTTTAACTCAACACCCATTGGTCCATAGTCATAAGATGCTTTTAATCCACCATAGATTTCAGAATTAGGGAATACAAAACCTCTTCTTTTGCAAAGAGAGATAATTTTGTCTAAATGTTTTTCACTCATTAGAATAATTTAATCGAAAAAATACTTGTATAATATTGTTATACCAAATAATCCAAAAATAATTGGAATAATCCACATTAATAAATTAAATCCACTTGCAGGAGGAGTAGCAAGAATATTTAGTCCATATTTTTCAACATAATGGGTTTTAATTTCTTCATCGGTCATTCCTTGAATAATCATTTTCTTAATTTCTTCTCTCATCTCAATTGCAATACCTGATTGAGATTGTTCTAAAGTTAGTCCTTCACAGACAGGACACATTAATTCTCGATTTAATTTATAGAGTCTTTCCTCTAATGAGGATTGATATCCGAACATAATACTGCTTATAGAAATGGTTAAGATTAAACTTTTCACTACTTTTTTTCTGATAATAATTTAATACTTTCTTCTAATGTTAATTCATCTATTTTGTATCCTTTTAATGATACATTTTTATTACCATCTGTTACATAGGGCCCAAACCTTCCCGTTTTGATTAAAATTTCTTTTTTTGTTTCAGAATCAATTCCTAAAACTTTTGGTTCAAATTTTGCTTTTCTGTTTTTAATAAGTTCTATAGCGTTATCTAAAGTAATTGTTAGTGGATTATCATTGGCTTTCATTGAAGCGTTTGTTTTACCACATTTCACATAAGGTCCATATCTTCCAAAATCGACGAATACATCTTCTTTTGTTTCAGGATTTTGCCCAAGATTTTTGGGTAGACTAAGAAGATCGTTTGCAATTTTTTCTGTTACATTTTCTACTCCAATGCTTTTTGGAATGGACTTTCTTTTTTTAGAATCTAATAGCTCAAGATAAGGTCCATACCTTCCAACTTTTAATAGAATAGATTCTCCATTATCAAATTTTCCAATAACATTATCTTGATCTTGTAACTTAATAAGCTCTTGTACTGCTTCACTGTTTAAATCTCCAAGGAATAAGTCTTCAGGAATCGTGATATTTTTATCATTATTTTGAATAAATGCTCCATATTGTCCTATTCTAACATCTATTGCGTTTGCGATAGGAATAGTACATGCTTTTTGGATATCTACTTTTTCTTCTAATAACTTTTCAACTCCTTGATATGTATCCGTACCGTAATAAAATTCTTTTAAAATATCTGAATAACTATTTTCAGATCGAGAAATAGCATCTAACTTTCTTTCCATAGCCGCTGTAAACTGTTCATTAAAAAGTGCCAAATAATGATTTTCTAGTAATTGAGTAATAGCAATCCCTATAAATGTTGGAATTAATGTTTTATTTTTTTTGATAACATATTCTTTGGATACAATTTTGTCTAATATTGATGAGTAAGTAGAAGGACGACCAATTCCTTTTGTTTCCATTTCTTTTACTAGCATTGCTTCAGAAAACCTTCTAGGAGGAATAGTGGTTTTTTCTTCAGATGATATTGTTTGATGTGTAATGTTCGAAGATTCTGATAAGCTAGGAAGAGAACCAGCAACAGATTTTTGATTTCTTCCTAAAGCTTGTTCATATGCAGCAGTATATCCTTTAAATTTGGTTACATTTCCACTTGCTTTATAAATAGATTTTCCATTTTTTATTGTAATGTTCGTACGTATATATTTAGCAGCTTTCATTTGAGAAGCCAATGTACGATTTAAAATTAAATCATATAATTGTGATTCATCTTTACCTAAAGTAGTAGCGATTTCATTTGTTTCTTTAAAAGCTCTTCCTGCTGGTCTAATTGCTTCATGAGCTTCTTGTGCATTAGCAACTTTTGTTTTATACATATTAAATGAATCTGGAAGGAATTCTTTACCAAATTTATTTTCAATAGAATCTTTCGCAGCAGATAACGCTTCGCTTGAAAGATTAGTAGAATCTGTTCTCATGTAAGTTATAAATCCTTGTTCATATAATTTTTGTGCAAGCACCATTGTTCTTTTTGGAGAATATCCAAATTTTCTTGATGCATCTTGTTGAAGAGTGCTAGTTGTAAATGGTGGAGGAGGGGAACTAGAAGTTGGTTTTGATTCAATTTCTACAATCTCCCATGGATTTTCATTCGATTCTTTTTTGATTTCTTCTGCTTTTTTTGTATCAATCAACAGTAAATTTTCATTTTTTAAACCACTATCAAACTTGCCAAAATCATTACTTGTTGCAACTTTTTGTTCATCATAGTGAGTAAGTCTAGCCTTGAAATTTTTATTACTACTTTCTTCAATGAGTTCTGCTTCAATTGCAAAAAATTTGTTTTTAATAAATTTATTTCGTTCTTTTTCACGTTTTACTAATAATTTTAATGCTACTGATTGAACTCTTCCAGCAGACAACCCCTTTACCCTTAAGTTTCTTAATGTTTGCCATAAAACAGGGGAGAACGTAAATCCTACTAATCGATCGATTGCTCTTCTAGCCTTTTGTGCATCTACTAAATTGTAGTTTATTTCTCTACTATTATTTATTGCTTCCATTACAGCGTTTTTTGTTATTTCTGTGAATTCTACACGTTCAACATCTTTATTAATTTCCTCAGCAATATGTGCAGCAATAGCCTCACCTTCTCTATCTGGATCTGTAGCAATTAAGATTCTATCAGCGATTTTAGTTTCATTCTTTAGTTCAGTGATAAATTTTTTCCTATCAGCTATAGTTTGAATATTCATCGCAAAGTCATTTTTAATATCAATTCCTAATTCTTTTTTTGGCAGGTCTTTAAAATGGCCGATACTAGCTATAACTTTAGCATGATCTATATATTTGCTTATTGTTTTTGTCTTAGAAGGCGACTCAACAATAATGAGTAATTTTTCTTGATTTGACATTTTAGGAAATCAACTTACATCCTTTGTATGCTAATTGTCAAAAATTTATATATATAATTATATATATAAATTATTGGTTTTTTAAAAAGCTAAGAATTTGGTTTTCTGAAACAGTATTTTCTTTTTTAGAGCTTAGATTTCTAATAACGATTGTATCATCAATAATCAATATTGATGATACCTTATTTTTTATTGCATCTTTAATTTGATTTTTTACATTCTTTTTACTTGTATCAAAAAATATTTTATATCCATTATTAGTTATCTCTTTAATAATCTTAAAACCTTTAGATGCATGTTTTATATCATTACAGCTAATATAGACATCAATACTTTTGCTAGTTGGTTGTTGTTTTGATTCTACCATCATTCTTTCAATTCCAGCAGCAAATCCAACAGCAGGCATCTTTGGTCCACCCATTTTTTCTACTAAAAAATCATATCTACCCCCACCACAAAGAGCATTCTGTGATTGTTGGCTCTTTGTAGTAATCTCAAATGTAGTACCATTGTAATAATCTAAGCCACGAACAAGATGTGGATTTTCATTGTACTTAATTCCTAATGCTTTTAGGTGTGATAATACTTCACTAAAATGAATACCATCATCTTTTGAGATAAATTCTTTGATTAACGGAGCATTTTTTATGATTGACTGATCTTCTTTTTCTTTGCTATCTAAAATTCGTATTGGATTTTTCTCAAGTCTTTTTTTAGATACTTGTGATAGCTGATTTTTGTTTTGATTAAAATATTTTTTTAATACTACTTCATATTGTGTTCTAGTTTCAGGACTACCAATACTGTTAATACTTAATATCGTATTATTAATCTTTAAGTCTGTAAAAAGTTTGTTTGCAATAAAAATTACTTCAGCATCTTGTTCGCTATTGCTAGACCCAAATGCTTCAATTCCAAATTGATTGAATTGTCTTTGTCTTCCTTTTTGAGGCTTTTCTCTTCTAAATAATGAATCAATATAATATAAACGACATAGTGGATGTTTTCTAAAAAATCCTGATTCAATATAAGCTCTTACAACAGGAGCTGTCATTTCTGGTTTGAGAGCTAATTGTTTTCCTGATTGATCTTCCCAACCAAACATTTCTTTCGAAACATCTGTTTCATATCCAATATTTTCTTGAAAAAGATTAACAAATTCTACTGCAGGTGTTCTGATTTCTTCAAATCCAAATTGTTGACATGTCTGATGAATTATTGCCTCAATTTCTTGCCATAACTGTGTTTCAGGAGGAAGAATATCGAAAGTGCCTTTGATTTTTTGGTATTTAGACTTCACAAAACAACATTAATAATTTTTTTCAGCAATAACACCTAAAAATTTGATCTTGTACTATATATACCTTGTCTACGTTCAATTTTTAAATCTTTTAATATATCTGATTTAAGATTTAATCTAAAATATAGACCTTTTGCATATCCATTTGGGGTCCAATCTATAAAAAATTCCCAACAATCTATTTCTCTATACAATGTAAGGTTATGCCTAATAATCGACTTGTCAGTTATATTAAAACGTGCGTTATAGTTTAATTTCCAATTTTGCGTAACGTTGACAGATGTATTTGTATTAATCCAAAAATTTTCGACAGTATTTGAAGGATTGAATTTATTAATTGTATAACTAAGGCCAATTCGCGAATTCCAATTGTTTCCAGATAAGTCATTCAAGAATTTTTTAGTATCTTCACTAAATTCTTTTTCTTCTTTAATATCAGTCGGTTCTGATTTGCTCCTAATTGTGAAATTTGTTGCAAGTCTTGCTGCAACCATTCTTGGAAAATTATCTAATTCATCAATTCTAACATTATTTTCACCATCAAATTTATATGGATCATGTGTAAAGTTCATGTCAACAGAAACACCATTTTTTAGATTACTACGCATTGAAGTGTTAATCTTTGATATTTTAAATTCATCAGCATTGAAGTTATAACTGCTAGAAATTCGCCAATTAAGAAAATTGATTTTTTCCTCTTTATCTTCTTTTTTTACTTTTGCTTGGAAAACGTTATTTAGAGACAGACTAACTCTTTTAGTAGAACTTATTGGAGTAGACCCTATTAGTGATCCTTGGAAGTAATCATAAATTTCTGTTCCAATTTCTTGGAAGTAATCATTGTTATCTTCATAATCTGGAGAATAATTAAATCCAATGCTTGGCGTAATAACGTGTCTAACAGATTCTACATTTCTAAATTTGATTGGTAAAATACCATATATTTTTGTTGATAAAGAAAGTCCAAAATTTCCAGTCGTTCTATTTTTAATTTTATCTTGATAGCTAAAGGTTACATCTTCATCTTCATTGAGTTCTGCTATTCTGTATCGATTGACAAAATCTGAATTAATATTCAGATTTGGATTGATTGCAATATATTTAAAAATTGTAAATGGAGCATTAATAGCAAAATTATTTTTTAACATTCCATCTACTTTATGAGCTTTAGAAGCATTTCCATTACTGTCTTGTTTCCACGCATAGCCTATTGTTCCATCTTCATTGATAATTTCTTCTGCCTCATAGTAGCTTTTGGTATTGTTAATCAATCGAGAACTATAATTCCATTGTATATTATTTAACCATGACTCTTGAGGTGAATTTTGAAATAATTTTCTTCGAGCAACTCTCAAATTTAATGAAGGCAAAGTGCTCGTATTATCTGTAATTGTATTTTGAGTGCTATAAGGAGTTTGGTAAAAAGAAGAAGAAGGATTGACCTTATTAGATGCCATTAAATCTTGTTTGTTAGATGCGTTTGCACTGATTGAAATATTTTGTTTTGCCCATCTTTTTGTGTAAGTAATATTTGAAATTGCTTGTTGATTTAATCGTTTAATTGGATCAATACTTGTTTCTCGATTGTATTCTCCATTGCTGTAATAACTAGCATTCGCTCTGAAAGTTTGATTATTCCTTAGTATTTGGTTGTGTTGCCAATTAAAAACATAGTCAGTTTGGTTATTTTCACTAATTTTTGAAATATTTTCTTCTTCAGAACCCAAATACTTTCTTGTTTCAAGTTTTAACTTTCCACTAAACTTATATCGCTTCTTATATTCATTATTTGCTTTTAGTATAATTCCTTGGCGATCCGCAAAACTCAACAAAAATTCTGAACCAAAATAATCATTTGGAGCAAAATAATATCCTAATCCATCCAAATATGTTCCACGATTTTCAGATGATCCAAATGATGGCATAATCCAACCTGATCTTCTTTCTCCAGATGCATGAGGGAAGATTGCCAAAGGGATACCAATGATAGGAACTCCTCCGATATAAACATTTAATGGTTTTGCAATTACTTTTTCTCCATAAATGATCTTTACCTGTTTGCTCCCAAGATAAAATTTTGATGGGTCACAAGATGTAAAAATACAATCATCAATATAAAAAGTACTATCAGTGACACTTGTAATTTGTTTCCCCATGTATTTATTTTCTTGAACTTGGCTTTCTCCTCTTAATATTTTCCCCCTTTTTGATTGAAGATTATAAACCATTTCATCGCCTATCATTGGTTCACGGTTTCCTTCAATTAAAAGAGGCCTATTTTTTTCTTCGCTATCTAATGGATTAGTCGTAAATGCTTCTAAAATATTGGTTTCCCAATTGACATTTACATATGATGCCGAAAGATCAATATCTTCGTGTAATATTTTTGAAAAACCATATAATTGTGATATTTGTTTATCAACCTCAAATTCGATTACTTCTGCAGAATAATTAATGGGCGAGGTAATACTAGAATTAAATTTATTGGGGGTATATCGCCCAATGGTACCGCCTTTTGCTGTTAATCGTGTTGCTGATTCATTGTCAATACTAATTGCTATTGAATCACCAGACACTTCATTGCTTCCTTGATATAAAGAATCATCATACAGATGAATAAAAGTTGATGCCATGCCTTCTAAGTATACTTTATCAATTTCATTTTCTTTGATATCACCCAATATATATTTTGCTTTTAATAAATTCTGATTTTCTAATTTGACTAAATCTTCTTTTTCCCCTTCCATTTTTTTCTCATATCCAGTATTGGTTGAAAAAATTTCTCCTCCAGATAGAATTTCAAAATTATTTAACTCGTCATTCTCAAATTTTAAGATTATTTCGTCGCCGTAAATTTGATGTTTATTATTTTCATTAATTTGGCAATTTTCAATAAGAGTAATTTGTTCTGTCTTTTCATTGAGTAGCGCTTTATTTGATTGCATACTTCTTTGCTTGTCATCAATTCTTACATTTCCATACATTGAAAACAACTGACTATCTTGATTATATGTCAAAGAATCACAGTAAATGGTTTGGGATTCTTTTTTTATTACAACGTTATTGTTTAATTTTACTAATGGAGATTTTGCATATTGAGTAGCAAAATCACTTTTTAAAACCGTATCATTCTTTTTAAAGATAATATTCCCAGACAATTGTGTTATAGTTTCATTATTAATAACAGATGACTCTAATAGGTCAGCTTGTTGAAGAATTAACTTGTCTTGCGTGAAGCTTATCGATAGAAGAAATGCGAAAACAAAAGATTTTTTAATCATATCATATTTAACAAATGTTATTGATTTTTGTTTCATCTTTGTAAAGTAGAAATGTAATGTATAAATTGCTTTAATGTTAGAAAATCTGTTCAATGATATTTTGTCCAACCCTGCCTATCTGGCAGTTGCGATTGCTCTAGCTGCAATGATTGCGTATAGTGTAATCAAACGTTTGTACAAATTAGTGGTCTTAGCAGTTGTGCTTTTTGTTATCTATTGTGCATATCTTACACTTACTGATCAACCATTGCCAGAGATAGATATTGATAAAATTCAAGAAGAATTAGGAGAAGTAACAGATCAGGCTAAAGAATTGAAAGAAAAAGCAAGCGACACACTTGATAAAGCAAATGATACGCTTGATAAATTAAAAAACTAAAGAGGGTTATTATGTTTGAAAAAAATCTTTTAAATGGACAAACAATTGTGATTACCGGAGGAGGAACTGGTTTAGGAAAGAGTATGTCCAGACGTTTTGGGGAATTAGGTGCCAATATTGTAATTAGCGGTAGAAGAAAAGAAAAACTTGAAGAAACCGCTGATGAATTTTCAAAACTTGGTATTAATGTTTTGACTTGTCCTGGTGATGTAAGAAAATTAGAAGATGTAGAATTGATGACATCTCAAGCGATTGATAAATTTGGGAAAATTGATGGATTATTAAATAACGCAGCCGGGAATTTTATTTCTCCTACTGAAATGTTAAGCCCTAATGCATTTAAAGTGGTGATTGATATTGTTTTGATGGGGACTTGGAATTGTACTAGTACGATTGGTAAAGAAATGATTAAAAACAAAAAAGGAAATGTGCTTAGCATTGTTACAACCTATGCGTGGACAGGATCGCCGTATGTTGTTCCTTCTGCAGCAGCAAAAGCTGGTGTGTTAGCAATGACACGATCTTTAGCTGTAGAATGGGGGAAATATAATATTCGATTTAACGCTATTGCACCTGGCCCATTTCCAACAAAAGGAGCATGGTCACGTTTAATGCCACCAGGTTTTGAAGATTTTGAAGATGGAATGAAGAATAAAATTCCTATGAAACGATTTGGTGAAAGACATGAATTAGAGAATTTAGCTTCTTATCTAATGAGCGATGGTTCTGCTTACATTAATGGTGAAGTAGTGACTATTGATGGAGGCGAATGGCTCGCCGGCGCTGCTGAATTTAGCGAAATGGACAAAATTCCGGATTCTCTGTGGAAAGCAATGGCTGCAAGACGTAAGAAAAAATAACACTATGTTTAGTCTAGAAAACAAAACTGCTATTATTTCAGGCGGTTCCAAAGGTATCGGAAAAGCAATTGCATTCAAATATGCTGAAGCAGGAGCTAATGTAATAATCTGCAGTAGAAAAAAAGAAAATTTAGATACTGCTGTTCAAGATGCAAAATCAAATGGATTTGATATTACATCCATAGAATGTAATACAGGAGATGTCGATTCAATACAGGATGTGGTTAATCAAACGGTAGATAAATTTGGAACAGTAGATATTTTAGTGAACAATGCAGCTGCCAATCCTTATTATGGCCCAATTCTTAAAGCTGAAGATAGTCATTGGGATAAAATTTTTCAAATCAATGTTAAAGGCTATTTTGAATTTGCTAAGGCATGTAGTGCTTCGATGATTGAAAATAAATCTGGGAAAATTATTAATGTTGCATCTATTGCTGCAAAAACCCCTCTTGAAGGATTGGGAATTTATAATATTAGTAAAGCAGCAGTTGTGATGTTAACTAAGGTGCTTGCCAAAGAAATGGCATATGCAAACATACAGGTAAATACATTAGCCCCCGGTTTAATCAAAACTGATTTTAGTAGAGCATTATGGGAAGATGAAAATATATATTCACAAATTATTAAATCCATTCCACAAGGTAGAATGGGAGAACCTCAGGATATTTCTGGAATGGCACTATATCTTGCTTCTGACGCTTCTGATTTTATTACAGGATCGATGTTTACTATTGATGGTGGGATTACTACTTAAGTATTAATTACCCAATTATAAAAATCTTTGATATTACTAAAAGTATTTGCTCCAGTATTATTAAGTCGATTGATATCATTATGACCATTGTGAACCAACGCACAATCAACACCCATATACTGGGATACTCTAAAATCTAATAAACTGTCACCAACAATCATTGTTTCAGACTTAGGGATATCAATCATCAACAACAATTCTTCTCCTTCAACTTCTTTTCCATATCCAGATGGAGTATGTTTTAACCCAGCAATATTTTGTATATACTGATCTAAATTAAAAAATCCTATCTGTTCCACTAATTTATCGTGAAGGGTAGCAGATAAAACACTTTGTGTAATATCACTCTTATTAAATTGAATAATTGTTTCTTTAGCAAAAGGTTGAAGTGCAAGAGTTTTAAATTGTTTTTCAAAACCATCATGAAATTCTATATTGGTATTTTCAAAAGGTTCTTTATCAAAATCAAAACCAATTGATTCATAGAATGTTTTAATAGGGAAAAGAAATTTTTCTTTATAGGCTTGGATCGTAATTGCAGGAATATTACGCTTACTTAAAGATTGGTTAAGAATGGTCACGCATAAAGAAAGATCATTCAATAAAGTTCCGTTCCAATCCCATATTATGTGCTTATATTTCATGAATTTGAAAGTAAATAAAAAAACAGCATTAATAAAGCAAAGACTAAATAAACCATTACCTGCATGGGATAGTCAGAAAAAAATGTCGGTTGTCAAAGTTAATAAGTTTGTTAGATTGGCTTTTAATCCACCACCAAATGCAAAATTAGCTGCTGTTGCAATTATTTTGTTTCCAATTGATGATGACATAGGATTTTTTTTAACACAACGAACAAGTAATGTAGATCATCATAAAAGCCAAGTGTCATTACCTGGGGGAGCCCAAGATCAGGGAGAATCCCTTTCTGAAACATCACTTCGAGAGAGCAAAGAAGAGATTGGAATTAATAATAATTTAGAATTTATTGGTAATTTAACTCCTCTTTATACCCCTGTTTCTGATTTCTTAATCCACCCCTATGTTTGGTATGCTCCTGCAAAACCAAAAACTGTTCTTAACAAAGATGAAGTAAGTGATATTTATACAATCTCTTGTAATGAATTAATGCATCAACAAACTTTAGGGACTATACCAAAGCAATTTAGAGGCATATCCTATGATGCACCATGTTTCCAATTTATTCAATGTAATTGTTGGGGTGCTACAGCAATGATATTATCAGAATTTAAAGATTGTCTATTGGAGATTTAATTCTGTATCACAGTTGGAACATTTAGCTTGTTTACTTGCTTGCACTTCTTCAAAACAAGTAGGACATTTTTCATTCATTGGTGATTGTTTGTCTGTTACAGCTCCACCTGGAGTTTGGGATGCTTTTGTCCATAAAAATGAAACCAAACCAAGTGTTAATAAATAACTAATAACTTCAATAGCACTTGGATTACCGTTCCATCCGAACAACCCTTTTGCAAATACTCCAATACCACCTTTTTCATGGAGTAAAGGATAGCTTCCATCTGGATTTAATGTAGGATTAACATCCCATATTGCACCATAGTAAGGAATAACTCCTGCTTCTTCAAATTCATGTATTCCATAGGAAACAAGACCTGCAGCAACAAATATCAGCAGCACTGACGTAACATTAAAGAATGTTTTTAAAGGAACTTTTTTACCCTGTACAAAGATTGCATAACCGATTAGTATTGCTAATATGGCACCAATTAATGAAGTAGTTAACGATAATCCTCCATCTTTGATAAAAATTCCATAAAGAAATAACACTGTCTCGATTCCTTCTCTAAATACGGAAAGAAATGCAAGACTAAATAAACCAATTGCAACATTTTGATCACTTGCTAATACAGCTGATGCTTGGTTTTCTAAACTTTCTGATACATTCTTATTTCTTGCCATCCAAACAATCATTGTAGATAACAATACTGCAGCTAAGATCATTACAGTTCCTTCAAAAATTTCTTCTGCTTTACCACTAAATCCACCAAGAACTAGCTGGAAAACAACTGCAAATGCTATACTGGCAGCGATTGCACCAAAGACTCCATTAATGATGCTTTGTCCTAAATGTTTTCTACCAGTTTTGCTAACAAATGTATAAAGTATACCCACTACCAAAGCAGCTTCAAGAACTTCTCTAAATACTATGATTAATTCAGCCATATTGAATTATTTATTGAGATTTAATCTCAATATTGAGGTGCTAATATAGATAAAAATTTTTTATACTTCAATAGTATTGGTAATTTTGGTAATAACATGAAAAAAGAATCAAAAAATTTTGCATTTCATACAATTAAAGTTGATGATATAAAATCAATCCTAAAAAAAAGACCTGTGGATTCTCATAAACGAACTTTTGGACATGCACTGATGATGTCAGGTAGCAAAGGAATGATGGGAGCTTGTGTTTTGTCATCAGAAGCAATTTTGCGTTCAGGCGCAGGATTGCTCACAATTTATATTCCGAAAGCTGGTGAATTAATTGTTCAAACCTCAATACCAGAAGCAATGGTGATTGTTGATTCTAATGAGAATCATATTCAAAGTTTTCCTGATCTTAGTAAATACTCTGCTATTGGAGTTGGTCCTGGTATAGGTACCGCTTCAAAAACAAAGAATGCTATTGCTGATTTCATCAACCACGTTAGTATTCCTACTATATTTGATGCCGATGCCCTAAATATTATTTCTCAAAATAAAGAATTATTACAACATATTCCGCATGAGTCAGTATTGACTCCGCATGAAAGAGAATTTGAAAGACTTGTGGGTAGTTTTGATAATATCAATGATCGTACAGAACTACAAAAAAACTTAAGTATTCAATATCAAATTAATATTCTTGTGAAAGGCCCTCAAACCTGTATGACCAATTCCACAGGAGATATTTTTATCAATTCAACAGGAAATCCAGGTATGGCAACAGGGGGTAGTGGAGATGTACTGACTGGTATTATCACTGGTCTAGTTGCTAGAGGCTTGTCTCCATTTAATGCAATGATTTCTGGTGCATATCTACATGGGCTATCAGGAGATATTGCAAGAGGATTTCTTGGCGAAGAATCTATGACTGCCCAAGATTTAGTTGATTATCTTGGACAATCATTTTTAAAAGTGATATAGTTACTCGACTATCATATAACCGCGCATCGTTGCACCATGTGCAATATATGTGCAGATGTATAGATATTTTCCTGGTTTCTTTGGTGCAACAAATTCAACAGAAGTTTCTTCTTGTTTGTCAGCTAAAGTTGTCATCGCTAGTATTGAATTGCTTGCAACTGGATTTCCATCATTCAGTTCAGCATATTCCAAAACGTCTGACGCTTGAGATTCATCAAGTAAAATAACTACATTATGAAGCATTTCTCCTTCATACTCTAAAGAAGCATTATTTTTCATAGTGAGTTTTACTTTAGAACCAGCTTTGACAGTGAATTCGGTGGTGTCATATTCCATTTTATCACCCAAAGAGCCAATGGTAATTATGGTCACCTCATTGCTTGTTGTTTCACCGCCACAATTGATAATCATTGTTGCTAGTAGCATTATTAGTGTTTTTTTCATTTTTATTTCCCCTTCATTAAGTTCGGTAATAACATATTTGAATTTTTAATGTGTTCTTTATATTCCGGTCTAGATTTGATCATCATTTTATCCATCATTGGACCAGTAATCTTGTAAAAAATTAATCCCATAACTATTGGTCCACATGCACTAAGAACGATGCTAAGAGTATCCATGCTTGAAACTGTAAAAGCAAACAAACCAATCCAACACATTAAATCTCCAAAATAATTTGGACGTCTTGAATACTTCCATAAACCAACATTACAAATTTTACCTTTATTGTCAGGATTTTTTCTAAATGATTTTAATTGAAAATCACTTATTGTTTCCCATAATAGACCCAATGCGAATAATGATGTACAAATTACGATTTCAATGGTAGTTAATGTTGCAAGATTAATTTGCCCAAAATACAAAGGCATTCCTACAAAATATGCAAGACATCCTTGTAAATAAAACACTCTAAAGAAACTAAACCACCACCAATGTTTTCCAGCTTCCTTTCGCCAGCCAATATATCTTACATCTTCACCATGACCAATATTTCTTATGCCAATATGTAATGCGATTCTTAGAGCCCACAAACTTACCAGTCCAAGAATCAATAATGATCGATCACTTGTTTCCCCTATGTAGTAGTTTATTGATAATCCAAATACTATAAAACAGGGTCCCCAAAATATATCTACAATGCTTGCATCTTTTACCATTAGACTGATTAACCAAATCAGCCCCATAAAGCCAATAATGGATATAAAACTGCAGAAAAGATCTGGATAAAACCAATAATCCAATGCGATGAATGATGTAAAAATTAAATTAACTAATAGTGTTTTTTTAATCATATAAATGATCTACAAAATTTTTTTTTCATAAAATGGTAGTGAATATTAGTAAAACTATATGTATTTTGATAGTAGAATGAATGATAAAATTCCAATATTTCCCCTTCCACTAGTCTTGCTTCCTGGCGAAAAACTTCCTCTTCATATCTTCGAAGAAAAATATAGAAAAATGATTGAACATTGTTTAAAAAACAATCAAAAATTTGGAATTGTTAATTCAAAAAATAAAGATTTACTTACTATCGGATGTACTGCGTCAATTGAACAGCTAATTGGATCTGATCAATATGACAATGGTGAATACGATATTCTTGTTACAGGGGTAGATAGATTTATCGTTAAGAGTTATAACGATTCTGAAATGTATAAACAAGCACATGTAAAAACATGGAAGGATTTAGATGAATCAATCAATAATACTCTTTTAAAAGAAACGAATGTTCTTTTATATGAAGTATTGATGAAGTTGGGAGCTTCTTCCAAAATTTCTCAAATTAATATGCCAAAAAACTCGTTTGAAATTGCATCTATGCTTGATATTGATAAAAGAGCAAAAAAAATTCTTTTAAAAAGCCAATCTGAGAATGATCGTTTATTGGTTCTTAAAAGAATCTTGAAAAAAGCAATTGTAAAAATAGACTATAATGATTCTAATTCAATGGAATATTCAGATTATAGTCAATTTGAAGCCTAAAACTATCTCAACTTTACTAGTTTTATAAAATCATTGATTATGATATAAGATATTGGAACAAGTAATAAGATTATTGTTGTAGCAAATAGAATGCCTACCCCTAAAGAAATTGCCATAGGTTTTAAGAAAAGTACTTGTGTGCTTTGATTAAATAGTAAGGGCATAATGCCAAGAAATGTTGTTATAGAGGTTAATACTACAGGTCTAAAACGAGTGCGAACGGAATCCACAATAGCGTCTTTGACTGCAAATCCTTCTTCCATTTTTCTATTGATAAATACTACCAATAATAAGCTATCATTGACAACAACTCCTGAAAGTGCAACAACGCCAAGAAGCGATAGAACCGAAAGATTTACACCAAAAAGTAAGTGTCCTAAAATTGCTCCAACCATCCCATAAGGAATGGCTGCTAAAACTATTAATGGTTTAAAATATGATTTAAGTGGGATTGATAGTAAAACATAAATAGCAAAAATTGCTATAGCAAATTTATATGCAATATCTTCTAATTGTTCTGCTTGTTCTTTTGGTTCTCCTCCTAATTCAAAATTGATATCTTGATATTGATTTAAAATTGTAGCCAATTCTCCTTTTGGTTTGTTTTCACTGTTTAGAAGATTCTGTAAAATCATTCCTGAAGTATTTTTTGTTATATCAATATCTGCCTGAACTTCGATTACTCTCAGTCCATTGCTTCTTTTAATTTTGGAATAACCTTCAATTTCTTGAACTCTTGCTACTGAATATAAAGGAACCTTGACTCCTTGGTTAGTTCGAATTCTCATATTCTCAAGTGTAGCCATTGTTTGACGTTCTTCTTTTGGGAATTTTAACATTACTCTAATATCATCATCATCACGTTGAATACGTTGAACTTCTTCTCCAAAGAATGCCTGTCTAACTTGTTTTGCAATATCCAATGTAGTAATTCCATATACCTCTGCTGAAGGGAGTAGTTCTATTTGGAGTTCACTTTTACCTTTTTGATTAGAATCATTGAGATCATGTATCCCAGAAAATGATGATAATAATTTTTTTGTTTGTTCAACAGCAGCATTCAGATTTTCAAAATTATTGCCTTGAAATTCAAAATCAATTGGTTTACCAGCAGTAAAAATATTTGCAGAATAAGTAAGACGTTCAACGCCTGCAATTGTTCCAATGCGTTGTCTTAATATATCAATAATATCATATGCCCCTGTTAAATTCCATCGTTCATCAGCAGGGGTTAAAATCACTAATACTTCTCCTATATGTGGAGTGCTAGTTGATCTAACAGTAAATCCACCAGGTCCTTTCGTTGATTCTTCTTTTGAATAGTATTGTTCACCAGTAGTTGTTAAGACATTGCTAATAATGATTGATGGACTAGTACTATTAATTTCATCTTTTAACTGTAATGCTTCTGCTTCAATTATTGAAACAACTTCTTGAGTGCTATGTATTGGCGAACCTTCTGGTAGTTCAAATGCAATTGATACTTCTTCTGCTTCTAGTGTAGGAAAAAATGTCCACTTTACCCACCCTCCAGCAACGAAGGAAAATGATATAAGTAATAAACCAGTGAATACTGCAATAGCAGTATATCGTTGATCCATTGCCTTATGAACTAGCGGTATCCAAAAATTATCAACAAAATGATATAAACGATCTGAACAAAAATTTCTTGCTCGTGATAATAGCTTTCCAAATGTGACAAAATTCGTTTTAAACCAATCGGTAGCATGATTTAAATGTGAAGGCAAAATCGTAGTTGATTCAATTAAAGACATTGCTAAAATAGGAATCGCAGTTAATGGAAATACTCTCCATATTTCTCCTGTTTCTCCAGCCAAATCCATCATAGGAGCAAAAACAGCAATTGTTGTTAAAACACCAAAAAATACTGGTATTAAAACTTCCATGGTACCATTGATAGTGGAGGTATAGTTGTCTTCATTAAATTTTATTCGTCGCCTAAAAACATTTTCACCAACAATAATTGCATCATCCACTACAATTCCTAAAACTACAATAAACATAAAAGCTGATAAAACATTTACAGTTACACCAGTTTGAGGAAGTATAAGCAATGCACCACCAAATGAAATTGGTATTCCCATAGCAACCCAAAATGCAAGAGAAGGTTTTAAAAACATAGTCAATAGTATGAGCACTAAAGTGATTCCAATTGCAAAATTTCGATATAATAGATTAATACGATCTTGTAAATAGCGTGCTTGATCATAAAAATAATCGATTTCAATGCCTGCTGGCATATTTGATTTTTTATTGTTTACGTACGCTCTTAGTTGTTCTGCAGCTGTTAATACGTCCTGATCTCCTACCAGATTGATCCCAACAAACATTGCTGGTATTCCATTCCAACGATAAGACTTATCTACTTCTACAAAATCATCTTTAATAGTTGCAATATCTTTAAGCAAAAGTTGGCTTCCATTTGGTTGACTTCTGATAACAATCTTTTCATATTCTTTTGCATTATAAGATTGTCCTACAGTTCTGATTAGCAACTCTTCCTTAGATGTAGAGAGAATTCCTCCTGGCAAATCAATAGAACCAGCATTGATTGCAAATGCAATTTGATCAAAATTAAGATTGTATTTTTCAAGGTTATTTTCAGAAACTTCAATCGTTATCTCTCTATCTCTGTTGCCAAGGATTTCTGTATAAGAAACTTCATTCAGCATTTTAATTTCTTGATCAATTTCTTTCGTAACCTGTAATAACGTATTTTCTTCTACGTTACCATAAATCACTACATCTAACACTTTTTCATCCATTTCCAATTCTTGTATAATAGGTTTTTCACTATTCACTGGTAGATTATCCATGCTATTTACTACTGTTTTTACTTCGTCTAAAATTTTATCAAATTCTGAAGTTGAGTGAATTTGAATAATTACCATTCCCGAATTTTCTGTTGAATAAGAACTCACCTCGTCTATTCCAGCAATGCCTTGAAGTCTATCTTCTATTTTTGAGCATATCGAAGATTCAATCTCGCTAGGAGAAGCACCCAAATAAGGAACATTGATTGAAATAACATTAAGATTTGGTTTAGGAAAAAACTCGGATTTCATATTTTGATAAGATGCAATTCCTCCAACAATTAAAAAAAACATCAATAGATTAGCAGGAACGCTATTTTTAACAAACCAAGTTACAATACTTTTCATTATCTATATTTTGGATTAACAGGGGTACCATTTGTGGCAATACTTATCTTAGATACAATGATTCTTTCACCAATTGATATCCCATCTTTTACTATCATATCATTCTTCAATTTCTTAATGATATTAATTTTTCTTATTTCGATTTTATTATTTCTATCTACAATTAAGAGTTCATCATTAGCAGTAAATGAAATATTTGGAAGAACAAAAACATCTTCTAAAAATTTTCCATTAATTTTTGCCTCGACAAATAAACCAACAGGTAATGTTGTTTGATTTTCTTCTAAGAAATCATTTTTGAAGTTTGCAATTAATTTAATCATTCTGGTTACTGGATCAATAACGCCATCCACTCGTTCAATATTTCCTTTCCAGATTTGTACTTTTCCTTTATAGGGAGCACTAATGGTCACAAGCGATTTTTGATTGTCGTTTAATTTTCTTCCATCCATTGGAATATCTAAAAATGCCAAATCACTATCTTTAACAGGCAGTGTGATTTCAATTTGATTTGATGTATAAATTATTCCCAAAGGTTGGCCTGGTAACACGGTTGATCCTATATCAATATTAATACTTTGGATACGCCCTGTATAAGGAGCAGTAACATCTGTTTTATCTAGCTTTTTCTTAGCTGATTCTACTTGAGCTTTTGCAACGTTCAGCGCTGCATTCGCTTGTTTCAGTTGAGGTTTTTTAAGTGTTAAATCTTTTGCAGCTCCTTCACCAAGTTTATCCCATGTTTGTTCTGCGATTTTAGCTTCTGCTTCTTGCATGGCAAGTTGTACTTCAGCACTACGTAGTTGAAGTAATGCATTATTGTATTGAAGTTGAAGATCTGTATCATCTATTTTTGCTAATATTTCTCCTTCTATTACCGAAGAACCTTCTGAAAATTTCTTTGAACGATATATAATTTCTCCCCCAACTTCGCTTGTCAGAATAGTTTGGGTAATAGGCTGAGTTGTTCCCATGGAACTAATTAAAATTTGATGATTTGTTGGTGTGACAATTTCTACTTCAACATCAACTGGAATACTTTCTTCTACTGGTTGAGGTTTTATTTGACCAAGCCAATATAACATGTAGGCTATTGCTAATGAAAACAGTATAATAATTACAGGTCTGATATATCTTATCATTTTATTTTGCTTTATTCGTAAGCAAATCCTCCTCCAAGAGACAATATTAAGTTTATTCTTTGTTCAATGCGAATTTTTTCTGTAGTAGCTAAAATATTTTTTGTATCAAAAAGCATATTATTTGCATTAATTACATCTTCTGCGCTTGCAATTCCTTCATAGAATTCATTTAAAGTTGTATTATAAATTGATTCTGCAATTTTTACATTTTCCTCAACAAGATTCAGTGAAGAAAATGCAGTATTATCGAATTGCAAACCAGACTCTACTTCTTTATATGCATTTAACAAATCATTAACAAATTGGAGCATCGCAATTTCTTTTTGGCTTTTAGCAATTTTTTTGCTTGCGATTAATTTTCCTCCATTAAACACAGGAGCTAATAAATTTAATCCAGCACTCCACACACTATAATCTTTATTTAGTAAATCTTGAACATTGCTAGATGCACCACTAGCTCCTACCAAACTAAATGTGGGATATAAAGATCTCATCGCTTGTTTATTGAGTGCTTTCGCAGCAAGCATATTATATTGAGAAGCAATAAGGTCAGGTCTTCTTTTTATTATGTCAGCTGGTAAAACTGTTGGAATGCTTGGAAGATGTTTTGGAAAATCATCAGAAATTACTAATGTCAAATCTGGATATTCTCTAATTAAAACTTTGCCTTGTCTAATCAATCCATTCAAAACACTTGTTTTATTATCTAAATCACTTTGTGCATTATTAAGTATCATTTCTGATTGTTGAAAAAAATTACTTTTTATAATTCCTGTTTTATAACGTTCACTATATAAATCGTGAATAATTTTTGCATTATTATATTTTTGCTTTGCATTCTCTACTAATTGTTTGGATTCGATAATAGAGAAATATAATTTTGTAGCTTCAGCAGTAAGAGAAAATTGAATGTAAGTATAGTTATATTTGCTAGACAAATACTGTCTTTTACCAGCTAATCTTCCTTGTCTTAACTTTCCCCATAAATCTATTTCCCACTGGGCATTTAAAGATAAACTATAGTTTTCTTGGGTGAATGTTGTGATTTCATCACTGTTACCAAAAAAACTAGTAAAAATAGGTGGAAACCCTGCAGTATTTTGTTCTGATTCAGTTCCACTAGCACCAATTCCTACAGATGGTGCTAAATTTGCTGTAGATAACACAGCACCTTGTTTTGCAATGCGAGTATTGAGCATTGCTTGTTCTAAATTTATATTTTCTTCTAAAAATATTGATAAAAATTGATTCAAATTTTCATCTTGAAATTCATTCCACCAGATTTCCGATACATTCAGTTGCACTGGCAAATCTGATTGCCACTGATTTGGAATTTGTTCGGAAATGATTGAATCTGGTTTGATTGCCTTTTGACTAGCACATCCCGCAATTAAAATAAGACATAATAATCGAATAATATTTTTTATCATTTATTCATCCATCAAGTATTGGGATACTCTAAATAGTAATACAAAACTTATGGACCATGTAATTGCAATAATAGCATAATTTATGTTTTCTGGTCCAATCTCAACTGCCTTAATTTTTTCACCACCCATATATGCTAATGGTGCCAATAACCCATAAAAAGATATCAATAGATATTTTCTTTTTAAATATCGCATTGCATAGTTTACTTGTGATGCAAATCCAGCCCACATACATAAAATCCAAATGGGAGAAAGATTAGGAAATTGATCGATAACTTTGCCCTTATATTCTACAATACTATATATTGCAAATCCTGAATCAACAACCATACCAAGGAATATTGCAAATATAATTAATTGTAATTCTTGATATCTTTTATAAGCAATAATAGAGAAATGAAAAAAAAGAAATATCAGAGTTGCTATTGGAGCCAAATATGGCATGTCCAATGATGGTGATGATGCACAGCAAATCCATACTATTGAAAAACCAAAGTAATTTACGACAGCATCCTTATGTTCTAATATGAACTTGATCATTGTTTATTGTACCTAAATTGTAAGAGAGTGGCTCGGGGCGGAATCGAACCGCCGACACAAGGATTTTCAGTCCTCTGCTCTACCAACTGAGCTACCGAGCCTCTGAAAAAGTTTAAAAAAGTACACATTATAAGTTATTTAAAAAACACATAAATATTTATTAGTTTCAGAAATGAACGAAATTGTTATTGCATCATCTAATCAACACAAAGTTTCAGAAATTACTCAAAAGATTCATTCAAATTTTGACACAATCTATTCTTTATCAGATTTTCCTGAAATTGGAGAGATAAAAGAAGATGGAAACTCAATCCTTGAAAATTCGTTTATAAAATCAAGGGTTACATTTGATTACACCAATATTCCCTCCCTTGCTGATGATACAGCTTTGGAAGTTGATTATTTAAATGGAGACCCTGGACTTTATACTGCAAGATATGCAGGAGAAAGTGCAACATATGATGATAATATAAATAAACTTTTAAAAGCTATGGATGGAGTCCTAACAAAAATGAGAACAGCACGATTCAGAACTATAATAACTTATGTAGATGGTGGGGAAAATGATTTTTTTGTAGAAGGATGTGTAGAAGGCTATATTCTGAATGATAAACAAGGTAAATCTGGTTTTGGGTATGATCCTATTTTTTTTGTTCCAGAAATAGACATGTCTTTAGCAGAAATGTCTTCTGATATAAAGAATAAAATTAGCCATCGTGGAATTGCAATTGATAAATTCAAGAATAAGATTAATCAGATATTTAATGTATAGAACACTTTTACTATGTTATTTAATATTTTCTCCAAGCTTATTATTTGGTGCTGACAATCTTATTACTAATCCTTTTTACAAAACCAAAAAAATTAATTTTTGTTTAAATGATATCTCAAATTATCCAATTGGAATTTTTAACGTAAAAGATTCTTTCACAAAATATCAAGTTGATTTTAATATTAACTCGAATATAATTTCAATTAGTGAATCTTTTTTAGATAGTCAAAATATATTACCATATACATCTTCTTTCGACGATTATTTTGATAACTTTTATACATTGAATCAGAAGTATAATCTTAGTAAACCATTCAATTTTTCTCCATCAGATACAACCCAAACTCGAGCTGGAAAAGACAAATATGTAGAAATAGCTGATTTTGATATTGGAAGACTCGGTAGAGCATCATTAAAAGTACAGGGGAATATTAATTTACAAGGGAAGTTAGTAAACCAAGATCAGGAATTGGTTAGATCATCCTATAAAGAAAGAGAACAAACAAATTTTCGATTTACTCAAAAACAACAACTTAATGTACAAGGAAAAATTGGTGACCAAGTAACCATATCACTAGATCAAAATTCTGAAAGAGATTTTGATTGGGAAAATACGGTTCGTATTGACTATCAAGGACAAGAAGATGATATTCTTCAAAAGTTGGAAGCTGGTAATATTTCTCTATCATTGCCCGCTACTGAATTCGTTACTTTTTCAGGTCAAAACAAAGGATTATTCGGAGTCAAAGCTTTTACAAAACTTGGTCCGATGAGTATCACTAGTATCGCTTCGCTAGAACGTACAAAAAAAGAATCCCAAAAATATAAAGGAACATCTGAACTACAAACAAAACGAATTCAAGATTATGATTATAAGAAAAATTTATATTTCTTTATTCATGATTGGTTTCGTAATGGTGCAACAGATATAATACCAGATAATGGTTTTCAATTAGATGTTCCATCTTATTATCCGCTTAATAATGGATTGCATCCTATTGGTAACTTAGTAATAAGAAATTTTGAACTATATAAAATCGATGCATCTAATAATCCTGCAGCAGATCCAGGTATAGCATATATTGACCCTAATGATACTGATTATTATAGCGACAGCAGCAAAGAAGGTGCCTTCATTCGACTTGAAAGAGGGACTCATTATCGTATTAATGAAGATTTAGGATTTATAAGAATGCAGAGTAGTCTACAAAACGAAATTATTGGTGCACGATTTGATTTAACAGATCGATCAACTGGCAATATAGTCTTAAGTGTAGGTTCTGATGTTGGAGAAAATGGAAATGATGGTTTAATACTAAAAATGATTAAACCGCAATCATCCCATCCAAATCATCCAACATGGGATTTAATGTTTAAAAATGTTTATTCATTAGGAGGAATTAATATTGATCAAACCAATCTTAGCGTTAGAATCGTTGATAATTTTTCTACTCCAGTTAGCGATAGGTCAAGTAATGGAGAAACATTTCTAAATTTATTTGGTTTAGATAGTTTGAGTCAAAATGGCGCTTCTTCTCCTGATGAAATTATCGATTTAAGTAATCCTAATATTGTCAATCTTGTATCTGGTGAGGTTCATTTTCCAGCTCTTTTACCATTTGTTTCAGAAGAGACGATTGTTGGAGGTAATGCTAATGCTAGCCTTAATTCTTTGTTGCAAGAAGGAAAAATGTATACAACAAGTAATCGTACAGAATATACTGGAGATTCACGATTTACAATCGAAGCTAATTATACCAGTCCAAAATCTTCAATTAATTTGGGATTTACTTTAGTTGAGGGTAGTGAAGAAATTTATTTCAATAATGAAAAATTAGAAAGAGGATCTGACTATCAGATTGATTATTTCTCAGGCATAATTGTATTAAATAATAATATTGACCCTAATGGTAATCTAGAAATTGTTTATGATAAACATGATTTAGTAACCTTTGATAGAAAAATAATGGTTGGTTCTAGAGCACAAGTTGATTTTGACGAAAATTCATTTTTAGGCCTAACAGCTCTTTACTATAACCAAGATATTGTTAATAAAAAAGTAGAAGTAGGATATGAACCGATTCAAAATTTTATATGGGATATTAATGGACGTTACGAAAGAGATTTAGAAAATTTGTCTGCATCATTAAATAAATTAAATATGTTTGATGCTGAAAAATTGTCAAGATTTAAATTAGAAGGAGAAATAGCACAGGTATTACCTAATCCAAATTCAATTTCAAATTCTTCAACTGGTGATGGAAATGGTGTAGCATATATTGATGATTTTGAAGGGTCAAAACGTATTACAAATCCATCAATTTTAAGAAGATTTTGGCATATATCTTCTGCTCCAATTGATATTGATACTAATCAATCATTTAATCAACGAGATCGATTAAAAATGCACTGGTATAATCCATTCTCACAGGTTCTTACAAATAATATTTGGCCAAATGTATCTACTTCACAAAGAGCACAAAATTTAACAACTGATATATTAGTCCTAAATTTTGAACCACAAGAATATCAAACAATTACTAATCCAGATTCATTGTGGGCAGGAATTACTGCACCAATGTTTATTGGTGAATATGATCAAACTAGAACAAAATTTTTTGAAATTTGGTTACGTGGTGACTCAGGAAAATTGACAATTGATTTAGGAAAAATTAGTGAAGATTATGATGGTAATGGTATTTTGAATAACGAAGATATTCCAGATGCAGGTTTGGCACTTGGAAATGGATTTTTAGAAGATAATGAAGACACAGGGCTAGATGGATGTTTTGATGCATTTGAAGATGGATGGGGAAGTTGTTTAGATAGTAGCGGATCTAATTATCAAGATTATTTATCCGCAGGAGAATCGGTTCTTATTAATGCTTCTTCAGATATAGATCCAAATGATCCTAATGCTGATAATTGGAATTATGTTGAGGGAAGTTCAGAGTATGAATTTGTTAACGGTACAGAAGGAAATGGTACTGGAGATAGAATTCAACCAGGTGGTAAATATCCTGATAGCGAAGATCTAGATCAGTCAGGATTTCTAGATAGAACCAATGATTATTTTACTAAAACAATTTCATTGAATGATACAACCTATGTTGCTGGTTCAACAGTTATTAATGATGTTCCAACAGGTTGGAAGCTTGTTAGAATTCCAATAAGTCATTTTTCAAGAATACAAGATATTACTTTAAGTGAAATAAAATATATACGACTCATCGTATCCGGTGTAAATCAATCATCCACTTTGGAGATAGCAAAAATGGAACTAGTTGGAAATGCATGGGAAGAATTAGGTACTTCATTGGTGTCAGAAAATGAATATACTATTCAAGATAGTACTTTTTTAGTGACGGTTGTTAATGATGAAGATAACCCTGATTATATCCCTCCAAAGGGTGTTTATGGAGAGTATGATGAGATTAATCAGATTAGGTCAAAAGAACAATCTCTTGTTTTAAGATTTGATAATATGAATCCGAATATTAAGGGAGGTGCAAAAAAAATACTTTCTTCTATGGATGCTAAGAAAGGACAAAGTTTTTTGATTTATGACAAAATGAAAATGTATGTCTATGGAAATAGTTCTGATATCGGAGAAAATGAATCCGATATTGATTTATTTATAGAATTTGGTAATGGAGAAGAATATTACAGATTAAGTCAACCAATCTATGATGGATGGGACGAAGATGAGAATCGCAATTCAATTGATTTAAATTTGGATTGGCTTACTGAATTAAAAAATGTTGATTCCACCTCTATTGAAAAATTAAACGATAATGATACATTTGTTGATTCTACTGATTATAAGAGATATTCATTTATCAATGAAAATGATGAAGAATATAAAAAAGTAGAAATTATAGGAAATCCTTCTTTATCCAGATTACAATATTTTGTTGTAGGCGTTGAAAATAATTCGAATCATCCTATTAGCGGTGAATTATGGTTAGATGAATTAAGGTTGAGTGGAGTTAAGAAAGAAAAAGGAACAGCTGTAAGACTAAAATCAGAGTTTAACTTATCTGACCTTAATCAAAGTTCATTTTCCTATATAAGAAAAGATGCTGATTTCCATATATTGCAAGAGAGGCTTGGGACAAATATCACTACTGAAAGCTTTATTTTCACCAATCAAATGCAATTAGGAAAACTTTTTCCGCAAGCTTTGGGTATTACATTTCCATTAAATATGACATATAATACGCAAAACAATACTCCTAAATTTTTACCAGGGACAGATATAAGAACTAGTGATAGTGCCCCAGATTCGGTTATTACTCAATCTTCTACAATCAGTTTAAATGGTAAAATTTCAAAGAAGATTAAATCAGAAAATCCTTTTATTAGGTATACAATAGACAATCTGAGTACTTCTTTTAATGTATCTAAACAGAATCGATCTGACGAGATTATGAAAAGTGTTGATACTGATAGATTCACATCTAGTGTAGATTATAATTTAAAATTTCCAAGCGATAATTATATTCAAGCATTTAAATGGTTAAAAAAAGTTCCAATTGTTGGAGAAAATATGAGTGAAACAAAGTTTTTCTATACTCCTAGTTCTTTTAGTACCGGTATAAAATTAAGTCAGAACCAAGTAGAAAAACAATCACGAGCTACAGATACGATAGTCGATGATTTTAATTTAGGATTAAATAGAACTTTTAACTTGGGTTATAAAGTTTTTGACAATTTCCAATTTAATTATACTAGAAATGTAGAAACTGATATGGCAGAATATAGAGACAAAATTTTTGATGCATTCAAAGACTTAAAAATAGGTGATACAACAAGAAATAATGAGTCGTTTGCTTCAAATTTTTCTCCAAAATGGTTTTCTTGGTTTAAACCAAATTTTGTATACAATACTAATTATTCATGGAATAAACCAAGATCTAGCGTTATAGATGGAGCAAATATTGTTTCTGTAAGAAATAATGGGGTTAACTTTAGTCTTTCTCCTACCGAAATTTTTGAATTATTTTATACTCCTGCTTCAAAAAGAAATGTTCCTACTCCAAGAACAAGATCTCGAGAAGATCTTGGGTCTATTTCATTAGAAGACGATGAAAAAGAATCAGAAACAATCGAAGATTCTAATAATAACAAAAAACCTAAAAAGAAAAAGGAAAGAAAAATTAATAATAGTCTTGCAATGGAGCGAATATATGGATGGTCAAAGAAAATAGAACCCTTATCTGTTAGTATAAATAACACTACTAATTTGAACTCTAATGCGATTCAAGGTAAAGTGCCATTAAAATACAGATTTGGTCTTTCTGATACGCACGGTTTAAATCATGCATCTGAAGTTGGTTTAAATACTGGTGCTGATGATATCAAAAAATCATTATCTATCAGAAGTGGAATCAAATTTGATCCAAATACTTCAATGAATATATCTTTTTCTGAAAGTGTATCATCGAATTTAAATGGTTATGGTATTGATATTCGTTCAATTAATAGAGACTATTTTGCTTATGGAGAACATCTTTCTGATGGTTTACCATTTTCAAACTGGTCTTTCAGAATTGGAGGCCTTGAAAAAATAAAATTTATTAGTCCTTATGTAAATTCCTTATCAATTGAACATGCATTTAATGGGAAACAAACTGTTTCATGGAAATTTAATGACCCTGGAATCGGTGCCATTGATTTATTGAAAATATCATCTTTTGTTAGTGACAATGATGATTATATTCAATTTTCTAGAGTATCAAGAAATTTTACTCCTTTAATCGGGATTACAACTTCTTTTAAAAATGGAATATCCACTAATATTAGGACAAATATAGTTCATACACTTGATGAAGTTCCTAATGGATTAACTTATATATCAGAAAATAGTATACTTGCAAGCCTAACATATAACTTTACAAAAGGTATTCGCGTGCCCCTTCCATTTACTGAACGTAATATTTATCTAAAAAATAATATTAACCTTACTTTAAATATAGATGTCAGTGAAAAAAAAGAAGAGGGTTCAAAAGATAAAATTAATTTTGCAGAACAAAATTTTGTTGATTCATGGAAAACAATTTTAAGAGTAACTTATGCTTTAACAGATAATGTTTCGGGTAGTCTTTTTTATGAATATAGAGTAAATGATACTCGATTAACAGGTAGAAGAACTGATAGAGATTTTGGAATCAATATAAATGTTGCAATTAGGGGCTAGAATGAGATTTGTATTAATAGCAATTATCATGGTTGCTTGTAGTAAAGAACAGGCAGTAGAAGTGCCACATTTTAGTGGGGTAAAGGCATTTGAATATTTAGAAAAGCAATGTGAATTTGGGCCAAGAAATCCTGGTTCAACTGGCCATAAAGAGTTTGCAAATTATTTAGAAAATTTTCTTAAAGAACATTCTGATAATATTTTAATTCAAGATTTTGAATACATTGAACCTGTAACCGAAAACTTAAGACAAGGAAAAAATTTTATTGTTCAATTTAATCAAACTGCAGAATATAGATTATTAATTGGAGCTCATTGGGATACTCGAGCTGTTTCTGAACAAGATAAAAATATGGAACAAAAAACTCTTCCAGTCCTTGGAGCAAATGATGGTGCGAGCGGTACAGCAATATTAATGACTCTATATGATCTATTTGCAGTTGATGAACCCCCGATTGGTATTGATTTAGTGTTTTTTGATGCCGAAGATGTTGGCAGATCATTTGAAGGTAATACTTTTGCTGTCGGCTCAGAATTCTTTTCTAAAAATCTTCCTATTGAAAAACCTGATTTCGCTATTATTGTTGATATGGTTGGAGATAAACAATTGAATCTACCTATTGAAAGATTCTCTTATAATATTGCTCCTAAAAAAGTAAAAGAAATTTGGGATATGGCAGAAGATCTTTCTTTAAATGCTTTTGAGAAGAGGATTGTTGAAGAAATTTATGACGATCATGTTCCGTTATGGGAAAATGCTCAAATTCCTGCTATTGATATTATTGATTTTAAATATCCTAATCTGTTTTATAATTATTGGCATACACAACAAGATATACCTGAAAATTGTTCTCCAAAAAGTTTAGAGCAGGTTGGTACTTTATTATTAAATTATATTTATGTTTCAGATCACAAATAAATTTCTATTAATCATTGTTTTTTTAATGAATTGTTCAGGAGGCGGAGGTTCTTCTACGGGCCCTGATGATGGATCTGGTGGTAGTGATACTGGAGGAGGAGATTCTTATACTTTTGCTAATGCAACTAATTTTGATAAAGAAAATCAAATTGAAGTGATTTCTTGGAATATTCAAACATTCCCACAGATAGGTACTACTCCAAATTATGTTAAAAGTTTACTTGAAACTTGGAATGCTGATATTTATTTATTTCAAGAAATTATTGATAAAAATACATTAATCAATATGGTCAACTCAATGCCAGAGTATTCATATGTTATTTCTGGTGAGACAAGTAATATGCATTTTGCATTAGTATATAAAAGTGCAAATTCAGATTGTTCTGCTTGTGGCATAGTGAACTTCAATTATAGCAATGAATTGTGGTCTGATACGGCAAACTATAATGATAATGATGATGATCCTACTAATAATGCCAAATATCAATTTGCAAGCAGACCTCCCATGGAAAATTTTGTCACTTGGACGAATGGCACTAAATCAGTTAATCTCTATCTTATTGATATTCATTACAAATGCTGTGGTGATAATACTTTAGATATTTCCAATAAAAGCTCTGAAACGACAAGAAGACATTATGCAAGTACGCTTCTTAGAGATTATGTTATTAATCAGAGAGCGAGTGATTATGTAATGATTGCAGGAGATTTTAACAATATTGGTGAACAATCTATATCAAATCCTTCAATTTCTCCATTAACAGATCCTGATCTTAATTCTAATTATTTCAAAATGGCAGACGAACATGTTTTCTACCAAAGTAATTCTACTTGGTCATGGCAAGGGTGGAGAAGTTCATATGCTCCTTCCCATCTTGATCATGTAATAATTAGTCAACCACTCTTTCAGTTTGAATCTGTTTCTGATTCTGGAATAATTGATATGCTTACTGAAACTGGTATGTCAGCATATGATATTGATGATAAACTTTCAGATCATAAACCATCTTATTTTAGATTTTATCCATAAAGTGAATTATTTTTCTTTTTTTGCACTATTTTTTTTATTAATAAGTGCAATTTTTTCTCAAGATTTTGAAGAAATTGATTCTAATCTTCTGAGTCGAAATTTTGAAGATACTATTATTCCTCTAAATAAATTAAATACAGAATATCCAAAAAATTTAGAAATATTAGTTCGGCTATCAGCAGCACATCATTTATTATCAGAAAAAGTGTATGACAAAGCAATGGATACATATCATCTAGATAAATCACTTCATTATATTACAGAAGCTATAAAAATTGATTCAACATATGGAGAAATTCATAAATGGTATGCACTTGCATATGGGAAAAAACTCGAAAATGCTAATATTAGAACTCAAATTGAAGGTTCTAAAATAATTGCTTTCCATTCCACTGAAGCAATTAAAAAATTACCTGATGATCCATATTGCTATAATGTAATGGGACAATGGCATTATCGTTTAGCAGATTTAGGAAAAGTATCACGAAAACTAGCACAAATCATTTTTGAAGAACCTCCAGAGGGATCATTTGAAGTAGCAGAGTCTTATTTTAAGACAAGTATTGCATTAGAACCAGAATATATAGGTACCTATTATTGGCTCGGAAAAACGTATCAGAAGTTAGGTAAATCTGATGATGCTCTAGTGGTATTTAAAAAAGGAATTAAATTATTGCCTCCATATAAAAGAGAGGAAGCAATGTATAAAGAAATGATTAAAATTCTTGAAAAGAATGACAGAAAAAAATCTTAAAGATATTATTACAAAAAAAGCACTTCAATTAGGATTCGATAAAATTGGTTTTGCTAACCCTTCTCAGCAGGTTGATCCTAATAATTATTTTGATGAATGGATCAAATCAAATTATCATGGTACAATGAAGTGGATGGAATCAAGAAAAGAAGAACGAAAGAATATATTTAATTATTTTCCTGAAGTAAAAACTGTGATTTCATTAGCATTTAATTATTTTACAAAGAGAAGTTCTGAGTTTTCAAAAAATTGTAATTCAGATATCAAATTTAGTAATTATGCATGGGGCGATGATTATCATAAAGTCATTAAAGACAAGCTCCATCTTATCAAAGATACAATTTCCGATTATGATTTATCTATTAAAACCTTGGTTTGTGTAGACACTGCACCGATTATGGAGAAAAAATGGGCAGAAAAAGCAGGTATTGGATGGCAAGGGAAAAATACAAATCTTCTTACCAAAGATTTAGGAAGTTGGATATTTTTGGCAGAAATACTTATTGATCAAGAAATGGAGTATGATATTCCTTTTAGTGAAGATCTATGTGGTACATGTACGGCATGTATAGATGCATGTCCAACAAATGCTTTGAAAGAATATAAAATAGATTCCAATAAATGCATATCTTACCTCACAATCGAATATAGAGGAGACTTTGAAGATGTGAACTTACATCAATGGATTTATGGATGTGATATTTGTCAAGAAGTGTGTCCATGGAATATTAAATTTGAGCAAGTGAAAGAAGATCAACAATTTGAACCAAGAGAATCACTAGTACAATTTTTTAAAAAAGATTGGAAAAATCTAAATCAAGATAACTTCAAGTCTGGTTTTTCTAATTCTGCCGTCAAAAGAACGAAGTATAACGGATTAAAAAGGAATATTGAATCCTTATAGTTTTTTTACCTTTTTATATTCTTTTGGAATTTGAAATATATCTGGCAATAAATCATTCTTAGAATATTTGAATAGAACATAGTTAAAAGTTCCATCTTCTACAGTAGTTTGATATTTAACAATAAGAGCATCTTTATTAATTCCACCTTTTTCAAATGGAATAGGTATTTGTTCGAAACCTAGATTTGGTGGGATTGTTCCTCCAAAAAGATTCTCTAATTTTTTAAGAGTTGAGCCAACGATTGGGGAGTTTAAAGTTTTTTCTGTAAACCATAAGAATAGTTCTATTTCTTCTTCACCTTCTACTGTTATGGTAGCTTTTTTTGTTTCAAAATTATTGACGATTTCAATTTCCTCTGCGATGCTAAATACCACATCCAAATCATCTGTTTCATCTTCATCATTGTCTGGTGGTCCCCCGCGGTTTTCATCTCCTATATCTTCTAAAAATTTTGACACTGTATATGTTACAAATTTCTTTTTTCTATGATTTATTCTTGTAATTGTAGAATCTTTCAATGATACAATATATCCTTCTTCTCTTTTGATATTAATTAAGCGAAATATTTTAATATTAAAATTACTTCTTAAATAATAAGTATCGTCAGAAAAGTATCTATCGATTGCTCCATTCATTGTGCCTTGTGAGAACGATCCATTTATCTCTTCTTTAATAAGCAGATTAGATTGTCCATTCAGGCTATATGAGAAGCATAAGAATAGTAAAAAAATAATTTTTTTCAAATTATTATAAACCAGTTTCTTGGACTGTTTTTTTAACTTCGGTAAGCGTATTATCGAGAGCATTTTTTTCTTCACTATTTAGTTCAAATGTGAGAATTCTTTCTACGCCATCACAACCAATAACGGTTGGTACCCCGATAAAGTATCCATTGATTCCAAATTCACCTTCGCATAGTGAAGCACAAGGAATAACACGTTTTTTATCTCTAATAAAACTTTCAATCATTTCTACTGCAGATTGTGCAGGAGCATAAAATGCAGATCCCTTGCCAAGAAGTTTGACTATTTCACCGCCACCAAATCTTGTTCGTTCTTCGATTTCATTAATTTTTTCTTCATTCAATAATGAAGTTAAAGGTACTCCACCAACGTTGGCCAATCGACTTACTGGTACCATAGTGTCTCCATGTCCACCAAGAACCATACAAGTAACGTCTTGAGAAGAAAGATTTGTTTCTTCTGCGATAAAAGACCTAAATCTTGCACTATCAAGTGCTCCTGCCATACCAACAACTTTGTTCTTTTTAAATCCTGAAACTTTATAAAATGAATACACCATAGCATCTAGAGGATTTGATACAACGATAACAAATGCATCTGGAGCATGTGTTTTTACTTCATTAGCTACATTTGTCATAATAGATAAGTTTTTGTTAAGTAAATCTTCTCGATTCATACCAGGTTGTCTAGGAAATCCTGCAGTAATAACAACTACATCAGAATTTTTTATTGTTTTAAAATCTGATGATCCACTTAGTTTACAATCAAATCCATCATGAGGAAGGAGTTGAGATATATCTAATGCTTTCCCTTTTACAAAATTTTCAGCTTCAGGAATATCAATAATAGCAATATCTCCTAATTCTTTTTGAGCTACTAGAAGGGCAATATTACCACCAACTTGTCCACCCCCGATTAGTGCTATTTTTTTCCTTGGCATTTTTAATTCTTGTCAATTACGCTTACAAAGGTATTTTTACCTTTTTTGCTAAACTTTACAATTCCATTAGATGTTGCAAATAAAGAATCATCATTTGATCTTTTTACATTACGTCCAGGATGATATTTTGTGCCTCTTTGTTTAACAATGATACTTCCAGATAGAATTGCTTGGCCATCAGTAGTTTTAATACCGAGTCTTTTTGATACAGAATCTCTTCCATTTCTTGAACTTCCTTGTCCTTTTTTATGAGCCATATATCTACCTCTTTATTTCTTCTTTTTAACGCTTGCAGCAGCTTTCTTTTTTGTAGCGCTCGCAGCTTTCTTTTTCGTACCGGTGATTGATTGAATTTGAATCATAGTTAAGTCTTGTCTATGACCATTTTTTCTTTGATAACCTTTTCTTCTTTTTTTCTTGATTACAAGCACTTTATCAGCTCTTGTATGATCAACAACTTTAGCACTGACTTTATAACTGCTTAATTCTTTCGGATTAAAGATATTAGTATTTTTGTCTAATACTGCTTTAATATTATCAAATTTTACAATCTTACCTGTTTCTAAGTCAATTTTGGAATCAACCACAACAGTATCACCCTTAGAAACCTTATATTGTTTTCCATATATTTCTACAATTGCAATCATAGCGTGCGAACTTAATAGCTAATTTATTCCCTTTCAAGTACCTATTTCAGTTGTAATATCCTTTGTATCATTCATTTTTGTGAATTTAAACTGATTTTTTGGGGTTTGTACATCCTCTATAACTTTTAGATAAACAAAATTCTGCCACATAAGACTAATATACGCTTTCTTCTGCTCTTTCTTTAAATAGTGAGCAATTTCTGGATTTAAATATAATTTTAATCTCAAATCTTTATTTTTTTGTTTATAATCACGTAACCAATAATCAATTCTTGTTAAAAGAGTATCCTTTGATATAATTCTTCCTATACCTCTACAACTATCACAAGATTCTGTTAAATTATCTACAATGCTTAAGCCAGTTCTTTCTCTAGTCATCTCAAGAACACCAAATTCAGAAATTTCCGATACTGCTACTTTAGCACGACCTTTTTTTAACTCTTTCTTCATTTCAAGGTATATTTTCTTTCTATTTTCAGCAGAAGTCATATCAATAAAATCAATCAAAATTAAACCAGATAAATGTCTCAATCTAAGTTGTTTTGTGATTTCTTTTGCTGCTTCCAGGTTAATCTTTAGAGAATTATCTTCATGTTTTTTCTTGCCAACAAATTTTCCACTATTAACATCAACTACTACCATTGCTTCAGTTCTTTCAATAATTAAATATGCGCCGCTTTTAAGCCAAACTTTATTTCTCAGTAGTTTGACTAATTCATCTTCAATCCCTTCTTGTTTGAACAAGGGAACTCTTTTTTTATAATGTTCAAGAGAATCTGATATTTCTAGAGAGTCTTCTTTAATAATTTTTTGTACTTTTTTGAAGTTTTCTTTAGAATCAACAACAATTTTTTCTACTTTGTCGCTTATTAAATCTCGCAGAACACTTGATGTCATTTCTAAATCGTTGTGAATTAATGTAGGTGCCTTACTTTCTTTTGCCAAATTCATTAGTTGGTTATATTTTTTTTCTAGATTATTATAATCATTTTGTATTTGTTTTTCAGTTTTTCCCTCTGCCACAGTTCGGATAATGATTCCTAATCCATGTTTTTTAATATCAAAAGCTATTTTCTTTAATCTTCTTCTTTCGTATTTGTCCCTCATTTTTTTTGATACTCCAACATATTTTGAATTCGGCACAAGGACAATAAAACGTCCAGCAATCGAAAGATCTGTTGTAATACGAGCCCCTTTATTATCGAATGGTTCTTTGATGACTTGAACGACAATTTCTTGACCTGGATTTAGGAGGACATTAATCTCTTTAGAATTTTTTGAATCTGCAATCAATTCTGAATCTGATATTTCTGAAAAAGGTAAGAATGCATTATTCCCTTTTCCAATATTGACAAACGCAGCTTGCATACCAGGGATAACGTTTTCTACTACCCCTTTATAGATATTGCCTACAGTTCTCTCTCTTGATTGTTTATCAACATGTATTTCAGCAAGTTTTCCATTTTCTTTAACGGCTATTCGAGTCTCCCCAATGCCTTCACTAATGTAAATTTCTTTTTTCATTTTTATAGCCTCTATCTTTACTCTTAAACGTAGAGCAACTATTTAACTTTTAGTGAAATGAGGAGAGAATAATTAGGAATAAAAAATCTTTATAAATTCTAAATTTAAAAAACAAAAATAATAACTTTTAAATTCTGCCCTCAATTTCGCAAGTAATTTAACGATTTTTAACTTTAAAATACATATAATCTGAACAATTATGTTTAATGAAGAATTAATAGCTGCTAAGGTTGCAGCAAGAAATGCCGGCAAGATTTTAATCAAACATTTAAATGTTGATGACAAAAATATTGAATATAAAAGTGAAGACAGTCCTGTTACTATTGCTGACCATGAAGCTGATAAATATCTTTCTGATTTTATAGGAGGAGAATTCCCTCATGATGGATGGTTATCAGAGGAAACTGTTGATACTGAAGAGAGATTAGAGAAAAAACGGACATGGATTGTTGATCCACTCGATGGTACTAAAGAATATATTAAAAAACTTCCTGAATTTTCTATTAGTATTGCTCTGGTTCAGAACAATATACCAGTTGTAGGAGTTATTTATAATCCTATCTCAGAAGAAATGTTTTATGCAGAGAGAAATAAAGGAGCATTTTTAAATGGAATGAAAATAAAAATCTCTGATAAACAAGATATAAAAAATGCATCGTTGATAGTCAGTAGATCTGAGTATGGTAATAATTTATGGAATAATTATAAATCAAGTTTTTCATCAATTAAATCGATTGGAAGTATAGCATATAAATTAGGTTTGGCTGCAGCCAATGTTTATGATATTACAGCAACTGTTGCACCAAAAAATGAATGGGATATTTGTGCTGGAGATTGTATAGTTCGTGAAGCTGGCGGCACTATGAAGACAATTAATGGTGAAAATATTAATTACAATCAAAAGAAAACCCTTGTGACAGACCCAATAATTGCTACAAATTTTAAATTATTTGATATGGTATCAGATTTATTATATTAGGATATGGCTAATTCTTCAAAAAATGTAATTAAATGTTTAGATCAAGGGTTTGTCCGTCTTGTAGATTCAATGGGTGGAGATGATTCAATTGTTCAAGCGGCTAGAGTTAGCTATGGCAAAGGAACAAAGAAAGTTTCCCAAGATACTGGTTTAATTAGATATCTAATGAGACATAGGCATACTACTCCATTTGAGATGGTTGAATTTAAATTTCATTGTAAAATGCCTATTTTTGTTGCTAGACAATGGGTCAGACATAGAACTGCCAATATTAATGAATATAGCTTGAGATATTCAGAAGCTAGGGATGAATTTTATATTCCAAATCCAAAAAATATATCTACACAAAGTGCATTAAATAAACAAGGTCGTGGTGTGATATTAAGTAAAAAAGATTCAAAATTAGTGATTGATAATTTTGAAAAAATTTCTTCTTTATCATACAAGATGTATGAAGAGATGAATGAAAAAGGGATAGCTAGAGAATTGGCTCGTGCGGTTTTACCAGTTAATCTATATACAGAATGGTATTGGAAAAATGATTTGAATAATACACTAAAATTTTTAAGCCTTAGAATGGATAGTCATGCTCAGTATGAGATTCGCGTTTATGCAGAAGCAATGGCAGAATTTGTTAAACAAGTTACTCCAATTGCATATCAAGCATTTGAGGATTATAATTTATCAGGTTTTTATCTTTCATCTTTTGAACAAGACATTTTTAAACAAAAATTACCTGAAAGACTGTGGAATGATATTTATGATGATGTTGTCTATCGTATTGTTTACACTCTTAATAAGAATAAAGCTCGTGCAAAGAAAGATTTGTATCCATTATATGTAAAAAATGGTGGTGATGATAATGAATCTATCTTTAATGCAAAATGGAAAACTGAAACCTTAAAAAAAGGTAATGTAAGAGAATTGAGAGAGTTCCAAAATAAATTGAAAAATTTGATTAACTAACATGAAATATATTGGTCCAGATTTTTGTAACATTACTTCGCTTCTCAATGATGAAGAATTATTGATACAAAAGACTGCAAATACTTTCGTTCAGAAAAAATTTCTTCCGATTGTAAATGAATATTATGATAAAGGCACATTCCCAACCGATTTAATCCCTGAGATGGGAGAGTTAGGGTTTTTTGGTTCTACGCTTCCAAAAGAGTTTGGCGGTAATAAGATTAGCAATATTGCTTACGGTCTTGTTATGCATGAACTTGAAAAAGGTGATTCTGGTTTACGTTCTCTTTGTAGTGTGCAAAGCGGTCTTGTTATGTATCCTATCTTTCAATATGGCACTGATGAACAAAAGAAAAAATGGTTACCAAAATTAGCTTCTGGAGAAGCAATTGGATGTTTTGGATTAACAGAATCTAATCATGGTTCTGATCCTGGGGGTATGCTTACAAGAGCAAAAAAAGATGGAGATAATTGGGTTATTAATGGATCAAAAATGTGGATTACTAATGGTTCAATAGCAGATGTAGCGGTTGTATGGGCAAAAGACGAAGAAAATATCATTCGTGGTTTTCTAATAGAAAAGGGAACAGAAGGATTTTCAAGTTCTGATATTCATGGTAAAATGAGTCTTCGAGCATCAATTACATCGGAATTATTGATGAAAGATGTTTGTATTCCTGATAGCAATCGATTGCCAAATATCGAAGGACTAAAAGGCCCTTTATCGTGTTTAAATCAAGCAAGATATTCTATTGTATGGGGTACAATTGGCGCAGCTGTTGATTGCTATGAGGTTGCATTAAATTATAGTAAAGAACGTAAACAATTTTCTAAGCCGATTGCTCAATTTCAATTAACTCAACAAAAATTGGCATATATGATTCAAGAAATTTCAAAAGCTCAGCTACTTGCTATACAAATTGGGAGATTAAAAGATACTAATGAAGTTGATTTCTCACATATTTCTCTTGGAAAAAAGAATAATGTTGCGATGGCAAGAGAATGTGCAAAATTATCTAGGGAAATACTTGGAGCAAACGGAATTATGGATGATTATTCTGTTATGAGACATATGATGAATTTAGAAACAGTATATACTTATGAAGGAACCAATGAAATTCATACATTGATTATTGGCCAAAAAATTACAGGTGAATCTGCTTTTGAATAGTGTGGTCAATCGTTTCTATTATATTTTTTAATAATTTTTCTCTACTTACTTCTTTCCCTAGTTCCAATAATAACGAGGTATAGAGTTTATCTTGAATTGGTTCTAAATCTTGGAAATTTGAATTAACATTAATCCCAATTCCTAAAACTTGAGTGATAACCTTATCTTTTACTTTTTGTTCACAAAGGATACCTGAAATTTTTTTATTATCAACATAGATATCATTTGGATATTTTATTCGTCCAGATATTTTTAATTCTTTTAGAGTTGTAACAATTGATTCACAAGCAATATCAACCAAAGATTGTCCATCCATGATGTAATTTTTAGGTATAATAATAGTAAACGCTAAATCTTTATACGGCGTAGAGATCCATTTTCTCCCATGACGCCCTCTTCCATAAGTTTGCTTATCACAAATAACTATACCATAGCTGTCGTTATCAAGATTGAGAGCTTTTTCATTGGTTGATCCTAATTCTTTTTTATAAAAGATTTTGGATGCAATGACTTTTGTATCTAGTAAATGATCACTAAGATCTAAGAGCACGGATCTAATTTTTTTCTCATTTTGAAAACAGTTCCTGGTTGTAATACCCCATCATTATTTCTAATCAACCTTTCATTGTCCATATATATAATTACCCATGCAAGTTCATCACCATATATTTCATCAGCAAGACCCCATGCTGTATCACCAGATTGTATTTGATAGTCAAAAAATTCTAGATCACAATTCTTTGCTTTACTGGCCTCTCTTTGTAATGATAAAAAATTATAAGGATAAATTTTATTTGGATCAGATCCAATTTCTTCTTTATTCCATTCATAAATTTCTCTCCACATTGAAGAATCTCCATATTCTCTAGAAGCAATTTTAATTAAATAATCACCCCTTTTAATCATATATGGTTCAAAAACAGTAACTGGAAGTGGTGGAGCTTCAGGTTCTTGAACAGTAAATGTTTCTACTTTAACCTCTTCTTCAACAACTCTCGTATCAGATTCAGTGGATTCTTGGCTGCTCATTTCTTCTCCTACACTAGGAGCAGTGCCAGCACAATTTATAATCAAAAGTGTGCTTAGCAATAAAACAAATTCTTTTATTTTCATTGTATTCCTCGATTTTTTCAATTCTTTGTCCATGTCTATAATAATATTATTAATTTTTTAATTCAATGTTCCTGTTTTTTTTAATTAGGAATATTCTCCAAAGACTTTTCTTAAAGTATCTGAAATCTCACCAAGAGTGCATTTATTTTTTGCACAACTCACAATATATGGAATTAAGTTTTCATCTGATTTTGCTTTTTCTTCTAATTTAGATAGTGCATTAGAAACTTTTTTATGATCTCGACCTTCTTTAAACTGAGTAATAAGATCTACTCTCTTTTTATTATTATCTTTTTGACTTTCTATATTGATTAGATTTTCTTCATTATTGTCAATAAACTGGTTAACCCCTATAAGAATTTCTTCTTTACTGTCTAAATTATTTTGAAATTGGATTGAAGAATCTGCAATTTCTTTTTCTATTTCTCCTGTTTCAATCAGTTTTTCCATTCCTCCTTTATTAGATATATCGTCAATTTTTTCCAGAACTTCCTTTACAATTTCTTTTGTTCTGGTATTTATTACATCACTATCTCCTATCGGATCTACAAAGTTTGGGATATTAGTTTCGTATGCAATAATTTGTTGTATTCTTAAGGCTGCTAGAGCATTTTTTTCTGATGGAAGACTGATAGCTTCATCTTTACCATTGGTATGGATTGACTGTGCTCCTCCTAATACTGCGGCAAGTGCTTGTAATGTGGTTCTTACTGTGTTATTCTCGATTTGTTGTGCTGTTAATGTAGATCCCCCAGTTTGTACATGGAATCGACATAATTGAGATATAGAATCTTCTATTTTGAATCTTTCTTTCACTATTGTTGCCCAAATTTCTCTTGCTGCTCTGAATTTTGATACTTCTTCAAAAAAATCTCGATGGGAATTGAAAAAAAATGACATTTGTGTTGTTAATTTTTTTATATCAACTCCATGTTTTTTTGCAGTATTGATATACGTTATTGCATTTGCAAATGTAAATGCTAATTCTTGAACAGCGGTACTTCCTGCTTCTCTTATATGATATCCTGAAACTGATATTGAATTCCATTTAGGTAATGTAGATTGACAATATTCAAATATATCACTGCTCAGTCTCAATGATGGATTGATTGGGAAGATATATGTTCCTCTCGCAATATATTCCTTAAGAATATCATTTTGGATTGTGCCCTTCAAATTTGAGAGCTCATATCCTTTTTCTTCTGCTAATGCTACATAAAATGCTAATAAAATTGGGGCAGTTGCATTAATTGTCATCGAAACAGAGACCTGTTCTAAATTTATTTCATTAAACAATAATTTCATGTCATCAATTGTAGAAATGGGTACACCAGATTTTCCAATCTCACCATAAGATATCTCATGATCAGAATCATAGCCAATTTGCGTTGGTAGGTCAAAAGCTACAGATAGTCCACTGACACCACTGTTTAGTAAGGATAAAAAGCGACTATTAGATTCTTGAACAGATGAAAACCCTGCATACTGTCTCATCGTCCAAAGTTTTGTACGATACATATCTTTATAGATACCTTTTGTAAATGGGAAATTACCTATCTTTTTTTTGGACATAATAAGCTAATTTAATCTTAAAATTAGAAATATGGAATATTCTCAAATTCAAAAAATTATTTATTGGTTAAAATGTAAAAAATATTTTGAAAATAGTTCTATAACTTATCGGTATTCAAAAAAACAATCTGGTTCGGTTTTGGTCATTTTACCCGATAGTGATATTGCATTTGATTTTGCACAACTTCTTCTAGATAGAATCGAACAGAAAAAGAATAATAATATTAGTTTTCTCTTAAGAGATTCGTTAGTGAATTTTTATTCTGATGATCTTAAAAATTTTTCTGAATTATTTTCTTATACAGATATTGATTCATTAGGATTGCCTACACCATGGTTTATTAAAAAGATAAGAAAGTCTAATTACCAAAATATAGTTGATTTAAATATTGAATTTAGTCCATTTTCTTCATTTTTAGTGAGAGCCTGTCAATCTGAAGTAAGAATGGGTTTTAATTATGATAATTCAAAAAAATATTATAATGTTATATTAGACCAAAATTATCAAAAAGATTTAAATGGAACATTTGATATGATTGGGAAGTTTATAAAAAAATGAAAAATATTATATCAGAAATTGTTTTATTAGATAAACCTGTATCATCTGTTAATGATATAGGACATCCTTGGGATCTAATTGCTAATATTTCCAAAATATTTAAGGATATTCCAAGTTCTTTTAAAAATTTTGAACATGTGATAATTAATGATAATAATGGTCCTGTAATTATAGGTGAAAATGTGATAATTGAGCCATTTACTATTCTGAATGGTCCTCTATTTATTGGCAAAGATTGTCTTATTAAATCTCATTCTAGGATTGCAAATTCTATTATCAACCATCATTGTAAAATTTCTGGAGAAATACATTCTTCTATATTCCAACCATATTCAAACAAAGCTCACCATGGATTTTTAGGACATAGTTTTGTTGGTTCCTGGGTAAATCTAGGGGCAGGTACTACTACCAGTAATCTAAAAAATAACTACTCTAATGTTAGTATCAAGTGGAATGGAGAACTTATTGATACTGGATCTATCTTTTTTGGATCAATCATTGGAGATCATGTGAAAACAGCAATTGGAACTAATTTAAATACAGGAACAGTAATTGGTATGGGTTCTAATGTTGTTTCTCAATCTTTCCCTCCACGTTATATTCCCCCATTTTCTCTTTATTATAAGGGAAAAATTCAAAAAATATCATTTGATGATTTCTGTACTACTGCTGAAAAAGCAATGTTAAGAAGAGAAAAATCTCTTTCAGAGACTGAAAAAGACAAGCTACATAATATTTACAAAACTTGTTGACTACCTGATTAACAACTAATATCTTCACCCTTATGAGTGATGTACAAAATAATTTGGGTCAAATAGATGAAATCTTGAGTCCTTGTTGTGATGAAGAGATAAGGGTTTCTGATATTGGGCCTAAACTTAAGTGCCCATTGTGTAAAACAAATCTAAAGCAAAGAGCATTTTTACCATTTCTTGAATATCTTATGGAAAATGGACATGTTGAAAATTTAGATTTCTTTGACTTAGATTTATATAATCAAGATAAAGAAAGTTTAGACAGTCAGGACGAAGAACTAGATTTAGATAAATATGAAGTTAAAAAAGATAGTTTAAATATTTATGAAGATGATAACCGTTTAGGCAAGCCTACTGCTGTCTCTGAAACTTCTATTGATGAGTCTGCTCTTTCGAGTGATTGGACTAAATTTGCTACCGAAGATTCAGAGTAAAACAAGCGATTTTACTTTACAATTCATTACAGTTCGTACTAAATTGATAGAACCAAGATTTTTTCAGGCTATAAAATCTTGAAAGATTGAAAGAATTCCCCCGCTATCAACTTTCCTTTATAGCCTGTTT
>ENA-UPTF01000175-UPTF01000175.1-marine-metagenome-genome-assembly--contig:-NODE-175-length-45409-cov-2.839186_pt1 | contig 45409 bp, 48 predicted proteins | sample MGYA00238166_ERZ767019 | MGnify/ENA primary metagenome ERZ767019 (study PRJEB28930, sample SAMN06266391) | marine metagenome | isolation source: Sea water from 250 m depth | place: Atlantic Ocean | study... | reverse complement strand
ATTGTGAAGCGATATTGACTGTGTTAAGAAAAGGAAAGGTAGGGGAGACGTATAATATTGGCGGTAATAATGAAATTAAAAACATTGACGTCATTCAGATTGTTTGTGATGTATTGGATGAAATTTTACCTAGGGATAATGGATTAGGGTATTCAGAATTAATCCATTATGTGACAGATCGCCCTGGCCATGATTTTCGTTATGCCATTGATGCCACAAAAATTGAAAAAGAATTAGGATGGTCACCAATAGAATCTTTTGAGACGGGAGTTCGAAAAACAATTCAATGGTATTTAGATAACCGGACCTGGTGGAAATCGATTCAGGATAATACATACAGACAGGAAAGATTAGGAGTGATTCAATCATGAAGGGAATCATATTAGCTGGTGGAAGCGGTACGCGACTTCACCCAATTACTAAAGTTGTATCGAAACAATTATTGCCTATTTATGACAAACCAATGGTGTATTATCCTCTATCAATACTGATGCTATCGGGCATTCAGGATATTCTGATCATTTCTACCCCGGAAGATACCCCGAAATTTGAACGGTTGTTTGGAAGTGGCAACCATTTGGGACTGAATATATCCTATACAGTTCAACCGTCCCCGGATGGACTGGCACAGGCATTCATTTTAGGGGAAGAATTCATTGGCCAAGAGTCTGTCTCCTTGATTTTAGGGGACAATATTTTCTTTGGCCATGGGCTTTCGGGTATGCTTTCAAGCAGTGTTGAAACGGTACATTCCAATAATGATGCTGTAGTGTTTGGATATGCTGTGAGAGACCCTGAGCGCTATGGTGTAGTTGGCTTCAATGATTCAGGAAAGGTTACCAGCATAGTAGAAAAACCGGAAAATCCAGCTTCAAATTATGCTGTGGTTGGTCTGTATTATTATCCAAATGATGTAGTTGATATTGCTAAAAATGTAAAACCTTCAGCACGGGGTGAATTGGAGATCACGTCTGTCAACCAGTCTTTTCTGGATATGAACCGATTATCTGTGGAATTGATGGGACGGGGGTACGCCTGGCTGGATACGGGAACACAGGAAGCCATGAATAACGCTTCAAATTTTATTAAAACAATAGAAGACCGACAGGGGTTAAAAGTGGCTTGTCTTGAAGAAATTGCCTATGGCCTTGGGTTCATTGGCCAAGATGATTTGGATGAACTTGCAGCGGGATACTCAAATGAATACGGGGAGTATCTAAAAAGTCTTTTAGATTAATTGAAAAGAATCTGGGTTGATGCAGTTAATCCAAGATTAATTGAAAATTTTGAAATATCTTTCCCCAATCTACCAGAATCATAAGGGTCAAATCCTGCATTTTTCCAATCGATCCATTGACCTTCTAATTCTAAGAACAATTTATTTTTTAAAATACCCTTTTTAGCTTTAGCTGAAATAATCATTCTAGTCTCTAAGTTTCCGTTATACCGTTCATAAACAATAACTGGATCACTGTATTGTCCATCTAGCATTTCCTCGGTTAATTCTCCGCGTTTTATTTGAGATATGTTTGATTGAAAATTCCAGTCACCCAGCTTCTGATTAAATATTATAATAAATTCCTCAGCATGTGGTCCTGCCCAAAAACCAAGAGGGAAATTATAGGTATAAGAATTATTTTCTGAATATTTGTGACGATAAATACGGTGATCAGTCCATGTATATTCAATGAGCAAATTATTATTATATTTTAGAAAATTATTTTTTTTCAGACCGATCTGATATCCTATCCAATTTCTATTTTTTTCATCAAAAGTGGATTCGGGTCGCCACTCATCTAAAAAAATAGAAGTATAAATTTTCAATTCGTCTTTAGGTATCCAAGATATTTCTCCGCACATTTGAACATTATCTACATCACCTGTATAATGCTGCATTGACCAAAAGGGGATAAAGGGTAAAAGATAATGTTCATCAAATTTTCGATTTCCAAAAATAACAGTTTCAATTGCGGATAGTGTTAACTTATCTAAAAGAGAATATTTTAATCGATGACCTGCAATAGATCTGTCCACATAAATATCCCGACCGGGATAGAGTTCATTCTGTGAAGAATCGCTTATCTGACTTGCCAAAGTGGCTATAAAATATTGCAAGTTCAGTTTTTCAGATATTTTCCAGTCAAAAGATGCTAAAGGATAGGTGGGGCAATGATTAGACAGTATCAAATTTGATCTTCCAGCGCCCCATTGAACTCTATCTTTACCAAAGAATACTGAGAATTTTTCACTATTGCGGTAATTGATAATAAGGGAGGATGATTCAAACCATGTATTGTCTGACCCGTAATATCCACGACGGTGTTCAAAATTAAAATCAGGATTAAAAAATGCAGAATTTGAATCAAGATTTGTTGCTGTAATAAATTGAAATCTTCCAGATATACTCCAGTGGCCTGTATTTTTCTTTGCACCTAATTGAAAATATGTAATAGTTGTTTTGCTTTCCTTCTCAGGCTGAAAAACAGATCCAGATGAATAATATGTACTTGAAAAAAATGGAGTAAAGATTAAAGCCGTTTCAGAACTGAATGAAAACTCAATGGATAAAAGTAAACCAATTATTATACTTGGAATAGGTTTTATATTTTCCATTATTATTTTCCAGAGCCCTTAAACATGTGAGGTATTGTTTTCAAAATGATCTTCATGTCCAATTTTAGGGACCATTCATCAATATATTTAAGGTCAAGTGCTACCCAGTCTTCAAAATCAACAATTTTATTTCTTCCGCTTATCTGCCACAATCCAGTAATACCGGGTTTCATATTTAAACGCCGATGCCATTCGGGTTTGTAATGCTCAACTTCTGAGGGTATTGGAGGTCTTGGTCCAACAAGATTCATCTCACCTCTAATCACATTGTATAATTGGGGAAGTTCATCCAGGGAAAATTTTCTTAAGAACTTTCCAATACCAGTTATCCTTGGGTCATCATCCATTTTAAAAACAGGACCAGACTGCTCGTTATCTTCCAATAATTCATTTAGCTTTGATTCAGCATCCATTTCCATTGTTCTAAATTTTAATAAGTTAAACTTTCGACCATGATAGCCTACACGGGTTTGTGAAAAGAAAACAGGGCCTTTGGAGCCAAATTTTATCATAACAGGAACAAGAATCAGAACAGGCAGAAACACAATTGTAATTCCAAGACTCAAAATAAATTCCACATAGGTCTTAATGATTAGTTTGAATAGTTTTTTATCTACCGGATTAAAGGAAATAACAGGTAGGTCATACCATTCATCCATGAATGGTTTCACATTTAGATTTTTAATTCCCTTTGAAAAGGCATCCAGATTGACCATAATGTGGAAATTAATTCCAAGGCTATTCAAGTAGTCCAGTTTTTCAGCAAACTCTGGTATTTTTTTTGGAGGTAAAGCAAAAAAGACCTCATCAATGGGTTCTTTTAGGAGAATACTATTTAATCTATCAATGGGTTCTATGGTAAGTGTATTAAATCTTTCTCCAGCTACTGATAAATTTGGATCAAGAACATGGGTTACAATATATCCATATTCTTCATGGTGTTTAAATTCATCCAACAGTTTTTGAGCCCGTTTTTTACTGCCAACGATCATAATGTATCGTGTATTCCTGCCCCTTCTTCGAATATTTTCTAAATAGAATTTTACAAGCCATCTCTTTGATACAAGCAGCCCGAAACTTATTAGTATGAAAGCAATGATTGTTGAACGATAAAATAATTCAGTCTTGGATAAAAAAGATATACTGATGAGAAATGCAAAGCCAATCAGAGCAATGAACAATTGAGTTGTAAAAAATGTGTCATAGCTTGTACGTCTATATAAATGTTCTTTATCGTAAACCACAAATAATAAATGCCAGAATGCCAAGACAATTGGAACCATAATAAGATGAAAGGATTTTTCATCGATTACGCTTAATGGTTTATCGTGGTAAGCCTGTTCAGTCAGGATGCCAGCTGTTATAGATATAATAAGTAATCCATGATCGGCTAACCTATTTAAAAATGAAAATAATTTTGCCTGTTCTCTTAACATAAAGGAATATTGTTAGAAAATTAATTACTGTTGAAAGGAAAAAAATGAGTGATAAAGATTTTCCAGCTAATGGAAGTCATTTATTATATCAACAATATACTCTATTTGATCATCTGATAATTCTGGAAACATGGGTAATGATAATATTTTTTGATTTGCTGCATAAATGTTTGGAAAATCATCAGGCGAATATTCTAAATACTCGTATGCTTTCATAAAAGGAAGCGGTACTGGATAGTAGATTGCAGATGCTATTCCATTATTTTTCAAATGGAGTTGCAATTTATATCTATTTTTCACCTGTACTACGTAGAGATGGAATACATGCTTACTGCTTGAGTGTATTTTGGGTGTTATAATATCAGAATGGCCATTCAACATTGTACCGTAATAGGCTGCCCGGTCGATACGTAAAGCGGTCCATTGACTGATGTATTTCAGTTTTACAGATAATATGGCTGCCTGTAATCCGTCAAGCCTGCTGTTAATCCCTTCTATATGGTGTTCATGTTTAATCAGGGCTCCATGGTTTGCGAACATCCGCATTTTTTCTGCTAGTGCATCATTATTCGTAACAATACAGCCAGCATCACCGTATGCACCTAGATTTTTCCCTGGGAAAAAACTGAATGTACCTGCATCGCCAATGGTGCCCACATACTTGTTATCCCATTCGGCAAAGTGAGCCTGGGCACAATCTTCAATTACTTTCAAATTATACTTATTTGCAATTCTCATGATTTCTGTCATATTCACAGGTTGACCATAAATATGTACTGGAATTATAGCTTTGGTTTTTTTGGTGATCTTCTCTTCAATGAGATTTGTATCAATTGTGTAATAATCTTTATCTATATCTACAAATACTACGTTGGCACCTGCCTGGGTGATTGTTTCCGATGTGGAGATCCAGGAATGTGCAGTGGTGATCACTTCATCACCAGGCCCAATATCCATTGCTTTTAGAGTGATATATAAAGCATCAGTGCCATTGCCGCAACTAACTACATGCTTAACGCCATAGGCTTCAGCATAGTCTTCCTCAAACTGTTGAACATATTTACCTTTTATAAATGCCGTATTTTCAATTACGGATTGGATGGCTTTATCTATTTCTTTCTTTATAGACTTATATTGTGTTTTAAGATCAACAATTGGAATATTCATTAAATTATTTCTGTTTAATTATTTTTGCAGGATTTCCAGCCACTATGCAGTTATCAGGAACATTTTTTGTTACTACGGAACCAGCACCAACTTCAGAATTCTCACCAATTGTAACCGGGAAAAGAGTTGCATTACTTCCGATAATAGCACCTTTTTTGATTCGTGTGTTTTTCCAATGTTTTTTACTGCCAGTTCGTTTATAGGATGGGGGTTTTATATCATTAATAGTCATTACTCCATGCCCAACAAAAACATCATCTTCAATTGTTACAAGAGAACAAATAAATGAGTGTGTTGATATGGTAACATTATTTCCGATTGTGACCTCATTCTGTATTTCTACGTAGGCCCCTATGTTGCAGCCATCTCCAATCTGACACCCATAAATGTTTGTGTATTCCCAAATCTTTGTACCTTTACCGATTGTTGAATCTTTTACAATGGCTGTTTTACTTTTGAAGAAATTCATCTACTTTGCCATTTCCAATATTCTTACAACTTTTTCTGCATGTTCAGGTCCAGTTATACAGGGAATATTATTTTGTATGCATTTCAAAAAATGATCAATTTCTATCTTTAGTGGTTCAACCCAATCAATAACGGGTATAAATACTTCGCCTGAACGATGATTAAAAGAAAATGTAACAGGGTTATCGAAATCCATCTGCTCCCCCAACACTGCCATTCGATCAATCCCCTTATCATAGATCATAACCTTGTTTTCAGCAATATCATCATAAACAACCATTTTTTTTGAACCCACAACTGTCATTTTTCTGATTTTATGCGGGTCCAACCAACTCACATGAATATGGGCCATAATATTATTGGGATAAGCAATATTCATAAAGGCTACATCATCAATCCCTTTTTGAACATAATCCATCCCAATTTTATCAATCTTGATTGGTTCAGGTTCATTGAGCCAATATTGAATTATACTGATATCATGGGGAGCGAGATTCCACAAGGCATCCACATCATCCCTTATTCGTCCTAGATTAAGTCTCTGGCTGTAGATATACCTAATATCTCCAAGTTCCCCTGATTCTATTATACTTTTTACATATCGCACTGCAGAATTAAAAAGGAATGTATGTCCAACCATGGCCACTAATTTCTTTTTCCTTGCTAATTGACTGATTTCTCGTACCTGGTCCGTCTTCGTTGCCATGGGTTTTTCCACGAGCACATGTTTACCCTTGTTCAGTGCTTGAATAGTTAAGTCATAGTGAGATGCAACTGGCGTTGCGATAACCACTGCATCAATACCCGGATCATTAATAATAGAATCCAATTCATCAGTTACGTGAATCCCAGGATACGTTTTTTTAACAAATTCCTGACGCTCCTTCGAAGGATCAACGACTGCCTTTATGGTGGAATCGTAGTTAGAACTTAAGTTTCTAAGAAGATTTGGTCCCCAATATCCTACCCCTACCTGTGCAATCCTTACCATAGTGTTTTTATCCCTGTTAATTTTTGTATCTCATTTATATAGTTTTTTTGTTCATTTTCCCAATTGAGTCGTTGATTTACTATTTCTGTTTTTTTCTGCAATCGACTGAGTTCTGGAGGTGATTTTATCAAATTTAATAGTTCACGAATGAATGATTCTAAATTATTGCTCTCGTAGTATGCCAACTCATCTGTCTTAAAATAATATTTAATTGGTTTATTTATTACTGTAAGAGCAGGAATACCCACTGCCATGTATTCCATCAGTTTCAATGGTAGCATAAGATCTGTTGCATCAGATTGAATATAAGTTACAAGTCCCAAGTCTGATTTGGCTATTTTACCTGGAATTAAGTCTAATTCAATTTGTCCATGGTAAACCACAATATTTTCTAAATCCATTGCCTGGATATCAGTTTCGAGATTTACAACGCCATCACCTTTTCCATAAATATGTAAACGTAGAAAAGGGAAATCTTCATGTACTTTTTTAATCCCTTTTAATACAAGATTGAGCCCAAACCTTTCTGCAATAGTTCCATGATAAATCACATTAAATGCACCATTCTTTACTGAATTGGTCTCTGTCAAGGGATGGAATAAGTTTGTATCAGCAAAATTGGGAATAATGAAAGTCTTATTTGGACTCAGATTGTGATTTTTCACATTGTATTCAAAATGAGGAACATGTACGGTAACAACCCGATCAGCATAGAAACATGATAATCTTTCCTGGGCCAGTAAAATATGATAAAGAAGCACTCCAATTTTAGAATCAAATTTTGTTTTATACAGTTCGGGCATATTGTCATGGATGTCAAGAATTACTTTTGAACCGAAAAGTTTATTGATGAGAGTTGTAAAGACAAGAAAATCAGGCATATTATGTACATGGATGACCGAATAATTATTATGAATCTGCTTCGTAAGTGCGCTAAGTGCCTGAATAAAAAAATTAAAGTAGGAATAAATATATGCCAAATTTGAGTTTCCCCTATATTGGGAAGTTTTTAAATGGAATATTTTGACACCATTTAAAACATCAACCTGATTATTTTTTACTTCCTTTAAGACAAAACAATCTACTTCATACCCATTCCGGGCTAGGCATTCGGCATATCGACGAACTCGGGGGTCTCTGACATATTCTGTATATGCCACCATTGCTGCACGACCTAATTTCATTTAATTGGTATATTCATAATCAGGAAGAGTGTTTTTTAATTCCGACTTGAGAATTGATTTTTCTTTTTCATCTAAATCATGTTCCCAGCGACCAATATTATGTTGCTTTAATTCAATTTCGAGGAATTTTTCACTGTATTGAATACCGAGGAAATTGCAGACCTTATCTATTTCAGTTTCAAAAGAATGGATAATTCTTTCAAAAGAAATTTCAAGATACCTTTCAGTTGAAATAGATTTTTTTTTCAGTTGCCATTGAGATAAGACATCTTTGATCCAGTGCACATTCATTTGAATCTCTGAACTACCCCACTCTTTGGTTTTGTAGGAACAAATGACATCTCGTGGATCTCGATGGATATGAATCAATTTTGAATGTTGTACTGCATCCATTATGAAATCAAAATGAATCAAATTTGAGGGTGTGTGTTCTACAATAATTTCTGCATTGTTTAATTTTGCGACTTGATTGAAAAAACTCTGAATAAACTGTCCCGATACTTCATTAAACTTATCCAAAGATTGTGGATGGCAGTAATAAGACTCATCAAGAAAAGATTCTGTTAAAGCATTTTTACCAAATGTTTTTAGCAGTCCTTTATTCATTAAGTTCACCCTAGCAGCCCACCCGCTTTTAAGGGTGTGTCCGATGAAATGATGAGAAAATTCCCTGACCCAGGTTTCATAAAATTCATCCGATACCAGTTTTGCCAGCCCATGGTTTGGATACCGTCCGTTGTACCGTGTTTTTAAATGATCCATCAGCTTTAGAAAACGTTCCATGGCAAAGTCAGAATTGAATTTGGACCAGTCCGAAACCAAGGCATGTTTTAGAGAAAGTATGCCATCAGGATCCGTGATAAACCGAATTTCCTGGGGAATGGTATAAACAGAATCGACCTGATTTAACAATTTACTTAAGATCGTTGTCCCTGATCTTCCAGTGCCACCTACAAATATAGGTTGAATAAATTTGGACATTACACACTCACCATATTTGAATAAACAGAATAGATCTGTTTTACTTTTTTGAGTACATCAAATTGTTTGACCGATTGAACACAATTATGAGATAAAATGGTTTCTGGGTTTTTAATAAATCGTTCAATTCTTTCAACCAATTCATCTATTTGTTCAACAGGGAACAGGAAACCATTTTTCCCATTTTCAACAATTTCCTTAAGGCCACCAACGTCCGAACAAATAACGGGTGTTCCACAAGCAAGCGCTTCAATGGCCACCAAACCAAATCCTTCCTTTCTAGAAGGAATAACCACCAAATGGGATTGATTCATCCATTCAGAAATTCGAGTTTGATTTTGGGAGCCCATAAAAGTGACATTATCTGTTAACATCCTTGATTTTACACTTTTTTTGTAGTGACTTTGTTGATCTCCATCACCTATTACAATACATTTTATACTGCTAGAATTATTTTTTGATAATATTTCAAATGCATCTAAAAGGACATCGAACCCTTTTACTTCAGAAAGGCGCCCAACAAACAAAAGGGTAAAGGTTTCTTTTTTTGGAATTTTATTATTTGGAAAGAAAATGGATGAATCGACGCCCATATCAATCACACTGATTTTTTCTTCTGAAATACCAAAAGATTCTGTGATTGAATTTTTTAATTCATGACTTACTGCAATAATATGATCAGAAGAATCGAGGACTATCCGATTTAAATATTGTGCAATAAAATTTCGATTTTTATGAGATTGTATATCGCTTCCGTGTATAGTAATGATAAATATTTTTCCGGATATTAATTTTCCAATCCATGCAAAAAATCCTGTAGGATATGAAAAATGAGCATGAATTAAAGAAACGTTTTTAGTCGTAAGGTTCCAAATGATCTGGCACCATAAAACAAAATATTTTTTTATGATTAATAGGATGGAATTATTACTACCACCGCCTGTAGCCAAAAAACTTTCTATGCCGAAGTTTTTATGCAAAATTGATATGTGTTTTTGGATAAATACTCCTGAGAAAGGTCTATATTTATTAGGATACATGGTGGTAGCTACAAGTATTCTCATCTATAGAGCTATTTTGAATTTTGGTCTAATATTATTGGATGAAACCAAATTATTTTCGGTAGACAATTTTCCATATTCTAGACCTAAGAATAACGCAAAGAGAGCCCCACCCATTGGAGCAGTAATTACATGTCCAGCTAAATTGCTGTATAAAAAGATGAAATAGATCAACATTGCGTTCATGGTCGTGTTGAGCCGCCAAATCAGTGGAAAAATTGTTCTTAGAATAGGAATATAAATTAGAAGAAATCCAATAATACCATAGTCCAGAAAAATATCTATAAAATCCATTTCGCTACCCGTTCGTCCAGCATAATCTTCACCTACTTTTTCTGATCTCATCGCATTGCCATATCCTATCGCAAGGCTTGATGGTTCATTTATAATATTATTTAATCCTGTATTTGCTCGATGTGCCCTGTCGGCTGAAACATAGGAGTACCATCTTAAGGGAGTAATATTAATTGTACTATGTTTATCAAAATAATTTATACTATGTAGAGCACGATCCTGATACCTTAGAAATAGTGCGTTATCAATAAACATGATTGAGTTTAATGCACCAGTAATGAAGAGTAGAACTGCCAATATTATTATGGTGGTTGTGATCAACTTGTAAAAGGTTTTATTGATTATTTTATATGCCAGGAAATACAAAAAGAAAAGCGGATAAACTAAAACAATCATTGATCCACTAATGAATAGGGCGGTAAGAGCTAAGATTAAAAAAATAAGATTGGTAAAGCCGTACTTTAATTGATACGTAAAATAAATTGAAAAAGAAAAACCAATAACAGCTGTTGTATTTGATGCGTAAAAAAAACTTTTATTTGCATCATAATAAGTAGAGTATGCATTAATGCCAGTACCTAAAACATAGCTCAGTATGATTGTTCCAGAGTAAAACAGTAAGTTCGCTATTATAATTCTATTTAAGTGTTTATTAAAATATTTAAAATTTTGGACGACTTGATTTAGAAGTAGTAAAAAAAATAAAGGCTTAATTAATGCAACTAATTCCAAGGGTAATGCTTTGAAAGTACCATCCCTGAAACAATATAGAATCATTGTTACAGGTGTAATGAATAGTAAATAGATGATGTGTTTATTATTATTGAGTATGCGGGAAGCAATAATGTCAAATAAAAGTAAAATAGTAAATATGCCTCGGACCAATTGTCCGAAAGAAATTGGCATTTCATTTCCAGAAGAATTCAAAAGAAAGCCATTGATTAAATCAATAATCAGAAATCCATAAAGGTAGACTAAAACAATTTGTCTAATCTTTATTTTCCAAGCAGGTTGATGAAACGTATTAACCATTCCTAAAACTGAAAAAAGTGTTCTTAAATAAATGGATATTAATATCTCTTTTATACAAATAATCCATTATGAATATGTTAATTATCATTGAAATAGAAATTGCTGCTGCAACGCCCGTATTTCCATAATCATGGATAAATAAAAATATAAATCCAAAATGAAGAAGCGTGGATATACTTACCCTGAATAAGTTGGTATTTAAATTATCGGTCATAATGAGAAACGTGGCAAAGGGTCCAAATAGATAAATAGTACCCATCCCAATCATCAGAATACCAAGTAGGGGGTGTAACAATAAATATTCAGGGGGCATTATATAAAACGTATATCCCATATAAAAAAGATATAACAGGATGAATGCAGGCAGAATTGATATGGCATTGTATCTGAATACTTTTCCAATGTTTAATTCATTTTTCTGGTGTTCATTATTAAACCAATGTTTTGTAAAAACAGGATTAAAACTTTTTTGAATAGCTTGTGGAATTAACAGTATTGATCTGGCAAATGATAAGACATAAGCAAATAAACCAGCTTCTATATTTCCACTGATGTACCCTATAATGAGTATTGGCATTCGTATACCAATTTCATCAACAAAACTTGCCAGTACATTTTTTACTCCAAAAGATAGATGTAATTGTATTTGTGATAAATTGATCTTTCCCCAAAATGGTCTGCAGTATATGACCAATAAGAAAAATAAAGATAGTTCAGTAAAAAAAAAGACTTCAGGAATTGTTAAAATCGTAGCGTTGTCTATACTTATAAACAAAATACCAAATACAATTAAGGTCCATCTAACCAGGCGAATAGCTGAATAAACTTTCATAAACCTAAGCCCTACCATAAAATTATTCATGGTTTTATTGAGAGCAAATAAGGGTATAGCGCTACATATTAATAGAACAAACGTTAACACTTCGTCTGAGTTCAAAATACCCGGATTTAAAGAAAATAGATAATAGGTACATACTGCTATAGAAAAGGATACCATAGCAGTAGCCGCGACCGTATTTGAAAATATTTGGGACAGAGTTTCATCATCGGATGAATACTGTGAAGCATGTTTTTGGGCAGATATCATTATTCCGCAATTTCCTAGAAGAGATAATAAAAGATAAATAGAGAAACCCTGGCTGAAAATTCCTAATCCTTCAGCAGAGTAATATATGCCAACCATTGAATTGATAATCAATCCAGAAATTCCTACGAAAATATGTGCAGCAATAGCGAACAGAGAATCACTAACAAATTTTTTTTCAAAAAAATTTTGGATTGATGAAATATTCAAGTTATAAAAAATTTAGTTAAATGTTTCTGAGTTCTTTAAGCAGTAAATAGCCGATCGAAGTGCAGAGTCCTAAAAACATCATAAAAAGTGTAATAAATGTCCTCATTGGTTTTGATTTTTCCACTGCAGGTTCAGCTATATCTAAAATATTCACTAATAAATTCTCTTTTGCTTCATCTATCTTTGCAATTTCCAATTGTTGAAGCAGTGTGATATAGACCGCTTTGTTTTCATCAATATTGCTGTTCAATCTCTGTTCCTGCATTCTCAGTTCAGCAGTAACGGATTGAGGAACTTCTTTTTTAAACTCTATCCAATTTTGCTCTGACTGTGTAAGGTTATTTTTTGCTTTTTTTGTTTGTTTTTCTACAAATTCTAGATTTCTTTTTGCTTCCCGGTGCTGTTCATAAGAAATAAACTTTTTTACAAAATCAGAAATATAGTTTGCCACATCAGCAGCAAGTTGAGGTTCTTCCATTAGCACTGAAACGGTGATCAATCCTGTTATATCTTCCTTTATTGATATCAAATCATTCAATTTTAATATTGCTTCATGTGTAAACTTTTCCAGACTATCAGATTCTGCATTATTAATTGGAAGAAGTTTTAATAACCATTCTCTGGGATTAAAAAAAGTTGATTTATCAATTTCCCAGTATTTAATAAGATTAACTTTTTCGGAGTATAATCCAGTTTCCCACTCTTGAAGAACAATATCCTTTTTCAGTCTTCTGCTATTTATAATATCAGGAATATTATAAGTAGGAGAGTTTCCCAGACTATTAATACCAAATGTTTTTGCAATCCCGGTGAAATCACCAAACATTCCGCCAGCCTGGCTTAACTCTCCTGCAGGGTAAAGCGATATAAACGAGCCAAAATAAACTGTGGCAACAAGTGCATACGTGATTCCAACTATGGTGAAAATAGAAGTCACTTTTGCTATGAACCATTTATTGTTTGAAAAAACTTTTGCAATAGCCCACAAATCCAATGTCCCATTCTGAAATATTGGCTGCAGTTTTTCACTATCACCATTTAAATTTATTATTCCGCGTTTTTTTAATTCTGCAATTCTATTTCTTAGAGTTTTTTCAGATAGATTATAGAGTTCCGCGATTTCTGTTCTTTTTTCAGAATTATCTAGAATCTCTGGATGGCTCTTTAAAATATCGAGAATTTTTTGTTCGTGGGGTGATAATTTCAAATTATGGACCTATTGCATTTTGGATTACTACAATCAAGGCAGCTGTATTCCCCAGTGTTGCTAGGATATCTTTAAAAAGAATCCATCTATTATATTCGAGCCTGTCAGGGATAAAAATAGTGTCTCCGTTTTCAATAGAAATCGATTTTCTAATCGGTAATCTCTGCCCCGTTCCTGCTTTAATGATAAATCTTTTTCGTGTTGCAGTATCCGTAAATCCGCCTGCCAATTCAATATAATCACTGTACGTTAACTGGGATGAAAAGGGATAACGTCCTGGTTTTGAAACAGCTCCCAGGACTTCAATGTAATTAAAATTTTCAGGTATATATATTTCATCATTTTTTGTGACATTCAATTCCATAAGAGACTGTGCATGGTCCAAAGACGTGGATTCTATAGTACCTTTCTCTGTAAGCATCCTGGCTTTAATATATGATTTTTCTTCTGCGGATCTGTTTTCTTCAGGGATAATAAGTATTCGGTCTTTTTCACGATCGGGAATTTTTGAGATAGATTTGTTATTGATAAAAAGTTTTGTTTTATCTGCTTTGGATGTATATCCGCCAGCTTTTTCCAAAACTTTGCCAATTTTTGTATTCCCAACATCAATAGCATAGACTCCTGGATATTTTACTTCACCTTTTACATATATAATATCCTGACGTTTATAATCCTGTTCATATCTAATCATAATATGATCTTCAGGTGAAAGAAAAATAGTATCAGCGTTATCCATTGTTGCTGTGAAGGTGTATTTTTCAGTTGGCGATGTAAAACGGGTAATTTGTATCTTGTTTGGGTCTGCATCCGGCCGTAATCCACCCGCCAGTTTGATAATATTGGTTAATGATTCACCACGAACAAATTCATAATCTCCAGGAATTTTTATACCGCCGAATACTCCTACTATGTGATCCATAAGTGGAATTAATACTATATCACCTTGATGTAAGAAAGGGTTATTGATATCGCTCCCAGTAGAACCAAACTCCAAAAGATCAACCTTCAAGCTGTCATCGTTGCGCAGGATTATTAAATTTCTTCTTGATAGTTCTGGGTAATTCAGTTCTTCATCGTTGATATTATACTCAATATCATTCTCATCTTTTTCTTCATCTTGTTCAGTTTCTTGTGTTTCAATATCATCCAGTTCTATTTCTGACATTATTTCCTTGTATAGATCTGAAACCCGGGAAACGGGCGTAACAGTATAAAGTCCTGGTTGCTGTAAATGTCCGATGACCTTTATTTTAAATTCGCGTATCTCTGATAAAAGAATATGAATCTTTGCACTTGGGTTAAGTTTTTGAATGGAATCTTCTATTTTTTCTTTTGCTTTTAAAAGATATAAACCATCTAAGTGAACAATTCCGACGGACGGAATTAATATTTTTCCTGATGGTGAAACCGCAAGGGTATAAGTGAAAATATCTTCACTTGACACTATGTTAACATTGAACTCATCGCCCGGGCCGACAATATATTTAGTCTCTTCAATTGCTTGGTCGATAATTACTTTTGCTTTGGTCTGGGTTATAGTTGAAAGGCCACTGTTCCCGAGGGTGTTGGAACCCTGTTTCAGTTGAGCCATACGAAGAGCATTGATATCAAGCGTTTGTGCTTCACAAAAAGCATAACCGCATATTGCTATGAATATGAATTTATTTTTCACTGATTTCTTGGGTTTACTCGCCGAGGTCTCGACAGGAGACAAGGAATTACTGCTGCCCGAACGAATGTTCTTTTACTTATATTGCCTTTATTTATTAAACTGGGCGCAGTTTATATCGATAGTATTCCTTGTGTGAATAACAAAACTTATTCTAGAAAAGTTATTAATCCAAATTATTATTTGCCCGGGCAATTGCCCAAAATATTTTGATTTACCCATAAGATTAGCAATGAACTATTATTCAAAATAAATTATTCCCATAATTATTGAGAATTGATAATGATATCACTTAGAAAACTGCGGAAAACTGCTAAATCATTCAAAGAAAAATTAGCTTTAAAAGATGACGATACGAATGTTGATCAAATACTTTTGTTGGATAAAAAAACAAGGGAATTGAAAACAAAATCTAATGATCTTAGAGCACAACGGAATAGTGCGTCTGAGGCTATAGGAGATGCGAAGAAAGCAGGGCACGATGCTTCCGATGCTATTAATAAAACAAGAGAAATGGGTGATCGCTTAAAAGAACTGGAACAGACATTGAAAGAAGTTGACCATCAGTTAAATAGTTTGTTATTCCAAATTCCTAATCTTCCTCATGAAAGTGTTCCCAAGGGATCTGATGAATTAGATAACATTGAGGTCAGATCCTGGGGGGAAAAGCCTCTGTTCTCTTTTCATCCTAAAACCCATTTAGATTTAGGAGATGCTTTAGAATTATTTGATTTCCAGCGAGGTGCCAAGATCTCAGGGAGTGGTTTTCCGCTCTATACCGGGCACGGAGCCAAACTGGAACGTGCCCTCATAAATGGGATGATTCACTACCATGAGTATGCATTTGGATTTAAAGAATTATTTCCTCCCGTCCTGGTGAGAAAAGAATCAATGGAGACAACAGGGCAATTACCAAAATTTAAAGAAGATATGTACCATACCGAGGTAGATAATCTTTACCTGGTACCAACAGCAGAAGTTCCTGTTACGAATGTGCATCGTGATGAAATTATAGATGAATCAGAGCTACCAATTTATTATGTTGCCTATTCTCCCTGTTTTAGGAGAGAGTCTGGTTCCTACGGGAAAGATACCCGAGGTTTATTAAGAGTACATCAATTCAATAAGGTGGAATTAGTGAAATTTACTACGCCCAAATCATCTTATGATGAATTGGAAACTCTAACAGCACAGGCAGAATCTATTTTACAAAAATTGGGTTTGCATTATCGCGTCGTAGAACTTTGTGCCGGTGATTTAAGTTTTGCAGCAGCAAAATGCTATGATCTGGAAATATGGGCACCAGGTGAACAAAAATGGTTAGAAGTCTCATCCTGTAGTAATTTTGAATCCTTTCAAGCCCGACGAGGAAATATACGGTACAGAAGGTCTGAAGATAGTAAAGTTGAATTTCTGCACACATTAAACGGATCTGGAGTTGCTACACCAAGATTAATGGTAGCATTAATTGAGACCTATCAAACAGAAAAAGGAACAGTGTACTTTCCTGATGATGTTGCTGAATTTTTAGGTATTCAGGAGATCTCTTAATTGAGATATTTGTGGGTTCTGTTTAACACGGTGGTTTGGACTACTGTATTAGGATTATCGGGAATTCTAGCATCCTTTTTCGAACCCAGGCGGGGGCAAACACTGGGGCATTGTGCAAATTTTTGGGGAAAAATAATTCTATTTTTTAGTGGTGTAAAGTATACCACCAAAGGTTTGGAAAACCTCGATCCGGATGGGTCCTATATTTTTGCTGGAAACCACGCTTCCGGATTTGATATTCTTTTAGCATTTGCAGGCCTCCCATACTGGGTGGTTTCCGTTTCAAAAATTGAATTGAAATCTATTATTATTCTCGGATGGGTGATGAGCACTGCAGGCCATATTTTTGTGGATAGGGGACGAAGTGATATGGCCTTGAAATCGTTGGAAAAGGCAAAATTATCTCTAATCAAAATGCCCCGGTCCGTATTATTATTTCCGGAAGGAACCCGTACCAGGGATGGATCGCTGGGGCAGTTTAAACGAGGAGGACTTATGTTATCTGTGGATACAGGGATTCCTATTGTCCCGGTTGCGTTTAAAGGCACGTTTGAGATGTTAGAAAAAGGATCTTGGTCAATGAAGAACCATCCAATTGAAATGCGAATAGGAGAACCGATTTCCCCGGATTCATATTCTTACGCTACCAGACGGGAACTTGCTAATGATGTAAAAACTAAAGTGCAGGAACTGCTTTCCAAGGCATAATTAATAAAGACTTAATATTTCTGTGTTATTAACTAAAGAAGAGATTAAAGAGCAATGCAATGTTTGGAAAAATATGTCCAAATCAATTGTATTTACAAATGGCTGCTTTGATCTGTTGCATAGAGGGCACATTGATCTTTTAGAAAAAGCAGCTACCTTTGGAGATATTTTAATTGTTGGTTTGAATTCGGATAAATCAGTAAAAATAATTAAAGGAACTGACAGGCCCATTGAATCTGAAAATGTGAGAGTTAACAATTTAATTAAACTGGGAATGATTTCAGCCATTTGTTTTTTTGACAATGACACTCCTTTGGAACTAATCCGAATTATTAAACCTGATGTATTAGTTAAAGGTGGTGACTATAACACAAAGAATGTTGTGGGTAGTACGGACATCGTTGAGTGGGGTGGACGTGTGGAAATAATACCCTTAACACCAGGGTACAGCACCACAATTTCAGTAGAAAAAATGAAAAGAGAAGGCCTTGTATAAGGTGATATATAGAGATTATATTCCATCGCGGAGTTTCATCTAAATCCCTGTGAGTAAAATATTTAGAGTCATAATACCATTAGTATTTTGTGCCAAAGTGATTCTTGGTTCTGAGGTAAAATCCATTCCAAACGTATTCCCCAACTCCACAGTTTTTACATCTACAAATGATACTACCCTCAATATTGATGAAACACGAAACAGGTTTCCAGAAATCTTAAGAGATGCAAAGTTGCTCATGTCTGAGGTCATTATTTCTGATTTTAATAAGGATACTCTGGAAGTAGCATTCTTACTCAGTAAAATTTTTGAATTGCTTATGGAAGCAGACCAGATCGGTGAGATGAATTTGGAGGATAAGGAAGAATTTGATCGTTTTAACAGGACTTTCACAGATATGTACACACACAAACTGAATACCGTTCAAAATATAAATGCACCCATTATGGCAGAAAAAATCTGGACAGACATTTCGGAAGCGATTGAAATAGAAATGGGTGAAACAAAATTTACGGTTGTTGAAGACCGGGATGGACACATCCCTTTAGTAAGAACAAAGCAGGTAGATCAATATATTAATTATTTTCAAACGAAAGGACGTAAACAATTTCAAATTTGGCTAAACCGCTACGCAAAATATAAAGGCTTGATCCTGCCCATCCTGGAAGAACATGAAATGCCAGAAGAGTTTATCTATCTTGCTATGATCGAATCAGGGCTTAATCCAAAGGCATACAGTAAAGCTAATGCATCTGGGATGTGGCAGTTTATTTATTCAACAGGTAAACAATACGGTTTATCCAGGGATTGGTATAAAGATGAACGCCGTGATCCAGTAAAAGCAACCCATGCAGCCTGTAAATACCTAAAAGATTTGTACACCCTGTTTGATAACTGGTATCTAACACTTGCGGCTTACAATTGCGGAGAAGGACGTGTTTTAAGAGCATCAAAACTGCACCAGACCTATGATTTCTGGCAGATGCATTCATTGCCGCGAGAAACGCGAAACTATATACCTTACTTTTTATCAGCGGCGATTATTGCGCGAACTCCTCAAGCATACGGTTTTAAGGTTCCCAATGTTGAGACATTCAGTTTTGAAACTATCACCCTTGAAAAGAGTGCAGATATTGCAGTATTAGCCCGAGTTGCTGGAATAAAACCAAATGTTTTAAGGGAATACAATCCAGAACTACGGCAATCTGCGACACCATCAGAAGGCAGTTATATCTTGAAGCTGCCCCCTGGTAAAAAAGATGGATTCCTTGCGGCATGGAATGCAATCCCTGAAGAAGAGCGGTTTGCTCCTCAGTTTGTTGTCCATCGGGTCAGGTATGGTGAAAGTTTATGGACCATTTCAAAAAAATACAGTGTATCCATACATGACTTGGCAGCAGTGAATAAGATTAGAAATAGAAATAAGGTCCGGGTTGGCCAAAAATTAAACGTGCCGTTAAAGGGCGGCCGTACTTGGGGTAATAGTGAGAATGGAGGACCGCCTGGTCACTCCAAACGAGTTTACAGGGTCAAGCGTGGCGATACTCTTGGCCAGATTGCAGAGGATCATGGAACACGAGCCAGTAAAATACGGCGGTGGAATAATATGAAATATGGCTCTCATTTGATCCATCCAGGACAAAAATTAGTTATCTGGGTGAAGTAAAATTAAAAGTTTATCAGGCGGATTGACGCCGGGAGTAAAAAGATGACAAAACAGGGAATTGTAGATCTTGTAGCAGAAGCTACAGGACTTACAAAAGTGGAAACAGAAACAGTTATGAATGGAGTTATGGGCACCATTATTGAATCCCTTGCAAATAATGAACGGGTGGAACTCCGTGGATTTGGCACGTTTGGAATAAAACACCGCATGCCAAAAAAAGCCCGTAATCCTGGTACAGGAGAGCCTGTGTATCTCCCAGAAAGATATGTTCCTACATTTAAACCTAGTAAACTTATGCGGTCGCGCGTTAATGATTTGATAAATAAATAAAACGGACAATAGATGCCAAGCGGTAAAAAAAGAAAAAAGAAAAAGATGAATACGCATAAACGTAAAAAGCGTTTGCGCGCAAATCGTCATAAGAAAAAAGATAAATAATTTATAAATCGGGTCTTTTATCAATTTCCAGACCCTTTTTCAGATTCCATTTGGAAGAATATTTTGATTGATGCCTGAATATCAGAGTTGTTATACCGTATCTAATCTGAACTCCCAGATACGAAATTTACTAGAAGGATCTCTTTCCGATATATGGGTCAAGGGTGAGATTTCAAATTTTCATCATCACCCATCTTCTGGGCATATGTATTTTACTTTAAAAGATGAAAATGGGGAACTGCGCTGTGCTATGTTCCGGGGTAATAATCAATATTTAAAATTCAAACCAGGTAATGGGATGGAAGTTCGATTATTCGGATCCGTAACTGTTTACGAACAACGGGGTCAGGTTCAATTAAAGGTTTCCCTGATAGAGCCTGCGGGATTAGGAGACCTGTTTAAAGCATTTGATGCGTTGAAAAAAGCTTTATCGGAAGAAGGTCTTTTTGATCCTGTACATAAACAACCCCTTCCAAAATATCCAAAAATAATTGGTGTTGTAACGTCGGGTTCCAGCGCAGCGTTTCAGGATATTATCCATGTATTGAAAAGACGCTCCCCCCATGTTGAAATAATTTTAAAATCTGTATCAGTCCAGGGTGAAAGTTCAGCACTGGACATTGCGGATGGGATAAATGAAATGAATCAATTTGGCCAGGTTGATGTAATTATTCTAGGACGCGGTGGAGGGTCTCTTGAAGACCTATGGTCTTTCAATGAGGAAGCCGTAGCCAGGTCCATTTTTAAGTCAGATATTCCAATTATATCTGCTGTTGGACATGAAACGGATTTTACTATTTCAGATTTTGTGGCTGATTTGCGTGCACCGACCCCATCTGCAGCGGCAGAATTATCCAGTATTCCCACAGAAGATATATATGCTTCCCTTGGAGAATACAAGGTCGACTTATCCAGTGTACTAGAAAAAATAATTGAAAGGTCATGGGTGAGAATGGATCATCTTGAAACCAGAACTTCGCTCCAGCAACCTCAAAAAATAATTGAAGCTCAGTCTGATACTGTATCAAACTACTATCAGCGCATCATACAGGTGATGCAAACTTCCAAGAAAAATTTTGTGAATAAAACTAATGTACTTGAAAAACAATTGATTGGTTTAGGTCCCAGCCAAGTTTTAAACCGAGGCTATTCAATCGCATATATTGATTCTGGTGAAATTATACGAAGTTCAGTTGATATTGAGATCGGAGATCCTTTTACTCTTTCAACAGGTAAGGGATCTCTGGGTGCTGAAAAAACTTCCGATCTTTAAAAATCAATAAAACACTTAATTTTTACAATGGCAAAAAAAGAAAAAAATCAAACCTTTGAAGATGCGTTATCCCGTTTGGAAACACTGGTTGAGAAAATGGAGTCTGGAGAAGGTACTTTAGAACAGAGCCTTGATTGGTTCGATGAAGGAATGAGTTTGATCAAATCCTGCCGACAGGAATTAGAATCTGCAGAACAAAAAGTAAAGGAATTGATCAAGAATTCTGAAGGTGGTTATTCACTGAAGGATCAGCAGTGAATCATCCAAAATCATTTGGTATTTGGGGGAATACTGATAAAGAATCCTTTTGGGAAATTTTACCTGACATTCTTTCCTGGGCAGGTAACAAAGGATTGGATGCCTACCTGACCACCCGGATTCTTAACCATGAAAAGGGTTCAACACTTACATCAAAGAAGATTCGGTCTAAGGATGACATGAGCGTTTTAGATTTTATGTTGGTCCTGGGAGGTGATGGGACATTTCTTTCCCTGGCACGGGCTATAGAACACCGTGATACACCAATATTGGGAATCCATCTTGGTGACCTTGGATTTTTGGCAAAAGTAACGCTGAAAGATCTGTTTGTTCGATTAGATCAAGTCGCAAATGGAGATTTTATTGTTGAAAAAAGAATTCTTGTTAAAGCATCCATAAAGAAAAATGGACAAACAATCCACCATGTGGGTTTAAATGATTTTGTCTTAAGCAATGGAGAGTCCCACCGAATGCTGAATGCAACCGTAAGTGTGAACGGCCATTTAGTAGGTAATTACCGTTCTGATGGGCTCATTATTGCAACTCCAACTGGGTCTACTGCCTATTCATTATCTGCTGGTGGGCCTATTGTGACACCGGAAGTAGATTCGTTGATTATTACACCAACCGCTGCCCATACGCTTACTTCGCGCCCTTTAGTGATCCCAGCTAATTCCAAGATTATTCTAGACTTTCCCGACACGAATGATTCAATTTTATTTATTGCGGATGGCCAGGTTCATGAATCGCTGGACCCATACTGCCAAGTGGAGATTACTAAATCAGATTATGATGTTAAATTGATCAATTTTAAAGATAGCGATTATTTTCAAACCCTTCGAACAAAAATGGGATGGGGGAAGAGAGGCGAACATTAATATTTAAAACAAAATTATTTTTATTGTTTATTATTTAAATAATTCAAAGCCATTAAATGGCATATGGGTCCCATCTACAAAAACAGGTTGATCTGCATAGTTATTATTTATTTCTTTTTTAGCGTTGCCACGCAGCAAAATACATTCCCATCCTTCTCGATTCACATAGGTAGACGTAGGAATATACCGTAAAGTTAATCCGATCCGCCATTGATCGGATGCATTAGCATAGGAGCCGTGGATTATAAAGGGGTTGTGGATTGATATATCTCCAGCATTAAGTTCAACATCTACTGCCTTAGATTCATCAATTTCATCGGGATGAATAGCCAAATCAAGGACATACTTTTCTGTATCCACTTCCATCATTTCTGATGGATTCAATAATCTTTTGTTTTGCGTCCCAGGGATTACCCGCATACAGGCATTTTCTTTTGTAGACCCTGTTCCAGCCAGCCAAACTGATACCACATCCATGGGTTCCAACGGCCAGTAGGACCCATCTTGGTGCCAGCCCACTGGTTTTCCGTTAAAGGGTTTCTTTGCAATGTAGTGTGCACCAAAAAGTGCAATATCCGGACCGATGATCTGTTCAATAAGATCCAAGATTTCCTTTTGTTTTAATAGATGATGTAGGAATGGATCATGAATAAGTAGATGATGATGAAATGCTTCCGGTCGAATATCGGGGTATTTATCACTCAACCAATGAACATGATTTTTTACCTCATTCGCCAAATTCGGATTAATGACATTGCGGATGATCACAAATCCATCGCTATCATATTTGTTCTTGATTTTTGAATTGATAATTACAAATGGCCTTTAATTGATTAAGCGATGCTGCCGGAGAATACAATTATCCATTATAACCAGGAGGCCTGCATCTTTTGCTTTTTGGGCAGCGTATTCATGAAACACATGGTCTTGCATCCAAATAGCTTTGGCACTGATGTAAATGGCTGAATCTACGATGGGAAGTACAAACTCGGACCGTCGGAAAATATCTACCACATCCACTTGTTCTGGAATGGATTCCAAATTAGGATAACATGTCATCCCTGCTATTTCTTTATGTCCAGGGTTAACAGGAATAACAGCGTATCCATTGTCTTTCATGTACATGGATACGTAATGGCTGGGACGTTCTCTTTTTGGACTAAAACCAACAACTGCAATGGTTTTCATTTTTAATATTTTAGTTATGATATCAATATCATTCATTTTTTAAACATGTTCCAAAGAACATAGCCTGCAATATTGGGGTTTTCCTTTAAACGGCGCACTGAATAATTAAACCAGTCCGGCCCATAGGGTACATATACCCTGACCTTATAGCCTTTTTCAAGTAAAGCTTCTAATCTGCCTTCCATTGGCACACCAAATAGGACCTGGAATTCAAACAGGTCTGGCGAAATATTTTCTGTTTCAATCCAATCCAATAATTTGTCAATCAAATCCTGATCGTGGGTCGCATACCCTGAAAAGGCATTCCGATCAGCCATTGATTTTGCCAGTATCAGAAAATTATTTTTAATGTCCTCGCGATCCTGAAAAGCAACGGAGCTTGATTCTCTATAAATCCCTTTACATATTCGTGAATTAAAATTGTTATCTGCAAGGCGTTCTATATCTTCTTGGCTTCTATAAAGGTAGGATTGAATAGCAACACCCATATTATCATAGATTGGTTTACACTGTTCAAAGATTTCAAAGGTCTGATCAGTAAATACTGAATTTTCCATATCAATTCTTAGAAAATTACCAAACTCCTGGGCCTTTTCTAAAATTGCTGTCATATTAAATACTGCTTCTGACAGGGAAATATTTAATCCAATATGGGTTGGTTTCACTGAAATAGTGCATTGTAGGGATTCTTCAGCGATCATTTGATAAAGTTGACAATACTGAGCAGTAATATTTCTTGCTTCATCTACATTAGAAACATGTTCACCCAGAATATCAACTGTAGCATCAAACCCGTTATTATTTAATCGATGGACATGGGACAAAGCATCATCCATGGTTATGCCAGCAACATATGGTTTTGCGAATGGCTTAGCGAACCCCTTAGGAAGGTTCGAAATGATAAAGGTGATGAATGAATTAAAAAATGACATCTAAAAAATTAGTTGAAACTTAAATCCACCACCAAAATATTTTCAATGCATTGAATTGATACAAATACAGCAGTTATTTCAGAAGTTTAAATTGACTCTCCAAAATATGACAGAGTAAATTTCATGTCTGTTTATCCCCCTCTTAAACAAAATTTATGTATAGAGATTTCGGTACGATCCTTTTTGCAACTGTCCTAGGTATTATCCTGGTTGCTGTGCCATTAATTATTCAATGGTTGATTGCCCCTTCCAATAAAACGAAAGAGAAGATGGAAACCTATGAGTGTGGAGAAGAATCAGAAGGATCAGCATGGTTGCAATTCAATATCCGCTTTTACGTTATAGCACTCATTTTCCTTATTTTTGATGTAGAAGTTGTTTTCCTTTTTCCCTGGGCAGTTGTCTTTAAGGAAATGGGACTCCTTGCTCTAATAGAAATGGGGATTTTTCTGCTCATTCTTGTTGTGGGTCTGGCATACGTCTGGGTGAAGGCCGACTTAAACTGGGTTAAACGCAAGGTCAGGTATGGTGCGGGACGGTATAAACGAATTGCAATGGAGCCGGAGAAATAAAATGGGATTATTAGAAAACAGATTTAATGACAATGTGATTGTTGAAAAGCTTGACAAACTTCTCAGTTGGGGTAGGTCGACATCTCCCTGGTTTTTTCAATTTGGTACTGCATGCTGTGCAATAGAGATGATGGCTGCCGCAGCCAGCAGGCATGATTTAATGAGAATTGGGATGATTCCCCGTTCTTCACCAAGACAGGCAGATGTGATGATTGTTGCTGGGACAGTCACAATGAAAATGGCTCTTCGAGTCAAAAAGCTTTACGAGCAAATGGCTGATCCTAAATATGTGGTTGCCATGGGTTCCTGTGCAACCAGTGGGGGCCCTTATTGGCAGCATGGATATCATGTTTTGAAAGGGGTGGATATTGTAATACCTGTTGATGTTTATGTGCCCGGTTGTCCGCCTCGCCCCGAAGCACTCATCGAAGGATTATTGAAGCTTCAAGAACAGATCCTGGATGAGCGTCCACTTACTCGAAAAATGGCATGAGCACAGACCAAGATAAACTTATTGCCGAGTTAGTGGAGAAAGGTCTGACCGGCGATATGGAATCGATCAATTCAATTGAAGATCGTGTTCTGCGATCTAAAGCTAAAGCTGCCTTAGCTAAAGCCAAGCGAGCCGCAAAATCCCAGGAAACAGCTGATCCTCAAAAGAAAAAATCAGAAGAAAAATCATCTGATGATTTTTCTTCATCTGTTAATCTAAATGAAAGAATTGAGAATATGATCAATGAGAAGTTTCCCGGTTCCTTGGTAAATAAAAATACTGAAACCCATATACAACTCAAACCGGATCAATGGTTTGACATTGCAACATGGCTCAAATCTGAGTCATCTCTATCCTTTGATTCACTCCAATGCCAAACTGGGATAGATGTAGGAGATAATATCCTGGAGGCGCGGTATAATTTTCATTCCATGAAGCATAAACACTACACCGAGATTAGAATTGCTGTACCAAGACAGGAAGCAACAATTCCATCGGTGGAGCAAATCTGGAGAATTGCGGACTGGTTCGAACGGGAAACTTATGATATGCTGGGAATAGAATTTTCGGGTCACCGGGACTTGAGGCGGATCCTTCTACCCGATGACTGGGAAGGTTGGCCCCTAAGAAAAGATTACCAGGTTCAGGAAACGTATCATGGTATTGTTGTACCAAAAATGAAGGAAGGATGGGAGTAGTTCACGGCGAAGAAATGGTCCTGAACATTGGGCCACAGCATCCTGCTACCCATGGCGTATTACGGTTGCAGGTTAGAACCGATGGTGAAGTGGTATCGGAGGTTACTCCCTACCTGGGCTATCTGCACCGTTGCTTTGAGAAGCATTGCGAAAATGTCACCTATGAGCAGGTTATACCGTTCACAGACCGTTGTGACTATTTAGCATCTATGACCAATAATTTTGGTTACGTTGTGGCCATGGAAGATCTCATGGATATTAAGGTCAATGAGCGGGTCGAACATATCCGGGTTATCATGGCCGAACTGCAACGTATTGCAAGTCACTTACTTGGATTGGGCGCATTCGGCTTAGATATTGGCGCTTTCACACCTTTTTTGCATATGCTCAGGGATAGAGAGCGAATACTTGATCTTTTTGAGATGACCTGTGGAGCACGTCTGTTGTATAACTACATGTGGGTGGGTGGGCTCAGCCATGATCTGCCTGTAGGCTTTGTAGAATCTACCTACCGCTTTCTTGATTATTTTGAACCAAAAATAGATGAGTTTGTCAATCTGCTGGTGCACAATAAAATTTTTGTTGAACGTACTGCCGATGTAGGAAGACTGCCGCAAGATGTTGCCATCAGCTATGGTGTCAGCGGCCCAAACCTTAGAGCTTCAGGCCAAAAGTGGGACCTGCGTAAAGACGATCCCTATTCCATTTATGACAGGTTTGAATTTGATATACCGGTAGGTGAAGGAGGCAAGGGGTCTGTTGGGGATTGTTGGGATCGATTTTATGTCCGTGTCCTCGAAATGAAAGAAAGTATAAAAATATTAAGGCAAGCTCTATCCAGTTTACCAAAAGAAGGAGACGTTTACCAGTCTCTCCCAAAAAAGATTCGTCCACCAATAGGTTCAATTTATAAAAGGACCGAATCTCCACGTGGAGATCTAGGGTATTACATTGAGAGTGATGGCACAAATATTCCCTATAGGTTAAAGATGCGGTCTCCAGCATTCACAGCTTTATCCGTTATTGATGAGATTGCAGCAGGCTGGCTTTTGTCTGATGTCCTTGCAATTTTGGGCAGCCTGGATATTGTTCTGGGAGAGATTGATAGATGACGGTAGACTTAATTTTTGATTTTTTAAATCAATTTTTTACCAGTTTATCAGGGAATGAATTTCTTTTACTTGTTGCGATCCTTATTCCATGTGTGGTGTTGTTCGGATTTATAACTATTTATGCCTTGGTTGTCATTTATACTGAGTTAAAAGTTTCATCATTTATACAGGACAAAGTTGGTCCCATGGGGCAGGGCGTTGGACTCCATGCAGGGAAATGGGGTCTTTTACAACCTATCGCAGACGCTCTCAAACTTCTCTCTAAAGAAGATATCATACCGAGCAGTGCGAACAGCCCACTGTTTGTACTTGCTCCTTTCATGATTTTTGTAGGTGCATTCATCAGTTTTGTTGCGCTACCATTTGGTGATTCAATCATAATCGCTGATCTGAACATAGGTATTTTTTATATTCTTGGTGTTGGTAGCCTTGCTGTTATTTCACTGATTTTAGCAGGCTGGTCTTCAAATAATAAATGGTCTTTATATGGTGGAATGCGGTCTGCGGCACAGATAGTGAGTTATGAAATTCCGGCTGGAATTTCGTTGATCACGGTAATTATGTTAGCCGGAACGTTAAACATGCAGGATATTATCATATACCAGCAGGGAGGGATATTCAACTGGATCTTATTTGACAATCCATTTATTCCTGTTGCTTTTGTGATCTACTTCATCAGTGCTCTCGCCGAGACCAATAGAACCCCGTTTGACCTGCCAGAATCAGAATCGGAATTGGTGGCAGGATTTGTCACAGAATATTCCGGAATGCGCTACGCATTTTTTTTCCTGAGTGAATATGCAAATATGTTTGTTGTAAGTGCGGTTGCTGCCACAGGGTTCCTTGGTGGCTGGCAGAGTCCATTTCCCAACGCACTTAATTCACCAGGCTGGGGTGTTTTCTGGATGATGGGTAAAACTTTTTTTCTAATCTTTATTATGATTTGGATTCGCTGGACAGTACCCAGGCTCAGAGTAGACCAGTTAATGAATGTATGCTGGAAAGTATTTTTACCGATCGGGCTGGTGAATATTTTTGGTGTTGCGATCTGGACAGTGCTATTTGGGGGATAAACTATGAAAAGATACTTCACTGATATTTGGGAAACATTAACAACCATTCTAGGCGGAATGGGTATCACTCTTGTTCACCTTATCCGGGCAAGGAATGATAATGTCACACTGCAATACCCTGAAGAGAGGTGGCCGCGTCCCGAAAGGAATATAGGATTTGAGCACAGCAATTATAATGTGATACGGTCCCGGTTGCATGTTGATATGGATGATTGTATCGGATGCCTTAAGTGTGAACGTGCCTGTCCAGTTGATTGTATAAAAATAGAAACTGAGAAAGCTCCAAACAGGGGAGAAGATATAAAAGATATACAGCACATAGGTGTTACAACGAATGGGACCAGAAAAGCGTTGGTAGTAACTCGATTTGATATCGATATGACTGAATGCTGTTATTGTAACCTGTGCACATACCCGTGTCCGGAAGAGTGTATTTTTATGACAGGTGGTCCCAACGCTAAAAAACATCCTATTGATTATGAATTCTCAGAGCCTGATCGAAGTGATCTTATCTACAGGTTTGCCAAGCCAGGGACTAAAGACGGTATAGAAAATATTATGAGTGAAAACAAGGCTGAGGTTTAACAAGACATGGCTGAATCCATATTCTGGTTTATAGCTGCTTTTACAGTTATCTCTGCTGCATTTGTAGTGTTAAATAACCAATTGATTTATTCAGCAGTAGCGTTGCTTTTTACCCTTTTTGGTGTGGCAGGTCTGTACGTATTTCTTTGGGCTGATTTTATAGCCGGAGTCCAGCTTTTAGTCTATATTGGTGGAATATTAGTTTTGATTATTTTTGGAATTATGCTTACAAATCGAATTTCTTCCGTTCGTTTATCCCAGACAAATGTTCAGCAGGGTGTAGGTGGTGCAGTAGCGATCTGGCTTTTTATTCTAATTTTAATGGTTGTCTCCAAAACGCCATGGAATCAAATGGATACAATTGAACCTGCAAGCACAGTAGGTGATATAGGAACTTTATTATTAACCAAATATTTGCTTCCCTTTGAAGCAATCTCCCTTTTATTGCTTGGCGCTTTAATCGGTGCGGCAGTTTTATCCAGGGAAGAAAATTAATGGATCAGTTAAATAACTATTTGTTTATAGCTGCGATTCTGTTTTCCTTGGGGGTTTTCGGTGTTATGACGCGGAGGAATGGAATTGCTGTTCTTATGGGTGTTGAGTTGATCCTTAATGCAGCCAATATAAACTTTATTGCTTTCTCCCGTTTTGGGGGAATGAATTTAGATGGTCATATTTTTGGGCTAATCATTATTGTATTAGCGGCGGCGGAAGCTGCAGTAGCTCTGGCGATTGTAATCAATATCTATAATAACATGAATACAATAAATGTAGATGAAGCATCGGCTCTGAAAGAATAATGGAAAATATTTTTATTAATTATTCAATATTAATTCTTTTCCTGCCATTGGCGGCATTTGTGATCCAGATATTTTTTGGAAAACGTCTACCAAGAGAAGGTGATTGGGTGTCTGTTGGAGCTATTTCCATAACACTAATTCTTTCCATTGCAATGTTCATAGCAATGTTACTGGATCATGATCCGAATTTTAAACAAGAAGCATCTTTTACCTGGTTGGATATGGGCTCTTTTTCAATTGAACTTGGATTTCTTGTTGATAATATCACCGTGATCATGCTTCTGATCGTGGCATTGATTTCAACCTGTTCTCATGTTTTCTCAATTAAGTATATGGCAGGAGATATTAGGTATTCCAGGTATTTTGCCTATCTTGGTCTGTTCACATTTTCTATGAATGGGATTGTTTTGGCCAATAACCTGGTTTCCATGTACATGTTCTGGGAATTGGTTGGTGTGAGTTCCTACCTGCTAATTGGACACTGGTTCGAGAAAGATTCATCGGCTGATGCGGCCAAGAAAGCATTTCTAACCAACCGTGTGGGTGATATCGGATTCTTTATTGGTATTATGTTGATATACACAGGAATAGGTTCTTTCACCTTTAGCCACATATTTGATGGAGTGGCAAGTGGAATGCTTACAGGGACAACTCTGACCCTAGCTGGAGTGGGCCTATTTATGGGTGCCATGGGAAAATCTGCACAATTTCCGCTCCATATCTGGCTTCCCGATGCCATGGAAGGTCCAACCCCCGTTTCAGCTTTGATGCATGCTGCAACTATGGTGGCTGCTGGTGTTTACTTATCTGTTCGCATTTTCCCTTTACTTACTCCTGATGCGTTGTTAGTGGTGGCATACGTAGGTGGTTTTACAGCATTATTTGCAGCATCCATTGCGATAACGCAAAACGATATTAAAAAAGTTTTAGCCTATTCTACCGTCAGCCAATTGGGTTATATGATTCTTGCGGTGGGAACGGGTGTATATACAGCAGCATTTTTCCATCTTCTGACCCACGCCATGTTTAAAGCAAACCTGTTCTACGGTTCCGGATCTGTGATCCATTCTATGCATCATGCACTCCATGAAAAGCATGATCATGAGTCTGATCCCCAGGATATGCGAAATATGGGCGGATTTAAGGAAAAAATGCCTATAACCTATTGGTCCATGCTCTTGAGCACACTAGCGATAGCCGGTGTGCCTCTGTTTTCAGGATTCCTATCAAAGGATGCTATACTGGCAGGTACATTATCCTTTGCCCAGCATCACCCTGGACACATTCTGCTGCCTCTTTTTGGTTTTGGAGCGGCCGCCATCACAGCTTTTTATATGTTCCGCATGATGTTTCTAACTTTTCATGGTAAACCAAAGATGCCCAGTATCATAGATGATATTCATGAATCGCCAAAAGAAATGACAGGTCCTCTTGTTCTTCTCGGAGCACTAAGTATTTTTATCTGGTATACCCTTCCCTATTTTAATCCTTTGTCGAGCCATGGCTGGTTTACAGATCTGGTTGTTCCTAAAGATGCGGTTGTTCCCGGGAATTTGACTGCCTATGATATTGAAGATGGTGCCCACCATGCCCACTATCTTGCAATGTATATATCTATTGGTGTAGCTGCGTTTGGGATTCTGCTTGCTTGGGCCATGTATATAAAAAAGGCATTGTCTGCAGAAACATGGTCTAGTCGTGCCGGATTATTATACACATTAAGTTTTAATAAATATTATTTTGATGAGAATTATAATAAATATATTTATCAGCCCACGTTTCGCTTGGCAAACAAGGTTGCATGGATTGATTGGGAATTATATGATAAATACTTTATCAATGGGTTTGGACGATTAACAGATTGGGCAAGCCGTGTCACAGGGAAATTTGATTTTGATGTAATTGATCAAATACTGGTGGATGGCACGGGACGAATAGCTAATCTTTTTGGTAGAACTTTCAAGACAGTGCAAACCGGTAAACTTCAAAATTATGTGCTGTATGTTACAGCCGGGGTGATCATAATTATGGTCATCCAATCATTTTAACTCAAATGAGTGAGTAGAGGAGAGGATGGAACATATTCTCAGTTGGCTAATCTGGTTGCCCATCATTGGGATGGTCGCCATTGCATTTATTCCGCGGGAAAAGGAAGATGTAATTAAAATCACTGCTGCGGCAACAACAGGTCTTCAGTTTTTACTGACCTTGGTTCTCTGGAAGAATTTTGATTCCGGAAGCGGAGCCATGCAGTTTATGGAGCGTGCTGAATGGATCCCATCTTTCAACATTGCCTATATTCTGGGTGTTGACGGCTTAAGCCTACCCATGGTAATTCTGACAGGTCTTTTATGTTTTCTGGGTATCTTTGTTAGTTGGAATATTAATAAAGCTGTGAAGGGATATTTTGCTCTTTTTCTATTATTAGATACAGGCATTATGGGTGTTTTTCTCTCCATGGATTTTTTCTTATTCTACATCTTTTGGGAAGTGATGCTTCTGCCAATGTATTTTCTAATCGGTATATGGGGAGGCCCCCAGCGGGAGTACGCTGCCATCAAGTTTTTTCTCTACACGTTATTTGGTTCTGTTTTATTATTGGTGGGAATTCTTGGTCTTTACTTCTCATGCGGAAAAACATTTGATATCCTTGAACTTATGCAGGTTGCTCCGCAAGCATTAGGCGATGTTATGTGGTGGGGTATGAGCGCTATAAAAGTAATATGGGTTCTTCTTTTCATTGGTTTTGCGATTAAAGTTCCAGTCTTTCCTTTTCACACCTGGCTTCCCCTGGCTCACGTTGAAGCACCTACGGCGATATCTGTTTTACTTGCTGGGATATTGCTTAAACTTGGTGTATATGGTATTCTGAGGGTTAATTATGGATTAATGCCTGATGGCGTATACTGGTTCTCGGGTGCGTTAGCGTTCCTAGGACTTATTAATGTAATCTGGGGCGGACTATGCGCATTGGCCCAAACAGATCTGAAAAAACTTGTAGCTTATTCCAGTGTAAATCATATGGGATACGCTTTGATAGGAATGGCTGCTGTCATTGCAGCCAGTGAAGCCAATGGCTTGAATCTGAAAGCAGCTCAAGCTGGACTGGGTGGTGCCGTTTTCCAGATGTTCAACCATGGGACTATCTCTGCTATGCTTTTTATTTTGGTGGGCGTGATTTACGATCGTGCCCACCACAGAGACATTGCAGGGTTTGGCGGTTTAGCAGCTCAAATGCCGATCTATGCGGGTATTACTGCTTTGGCATTCTTCGCGGGGCTTGGCCTTCCGGGGCTTTCTGGTTTCATCAGTGAAGCAATGTGTTTCATTGGTGCATTCCCGGTATACAGGGGGATTGTGATTGCATCCACCATTGGCATCCTGCTAAATGCGGCCTATTTCTTGTGGGCATTCCAAAGAATATTTTTTGGAGAGCTCAATGAGAAGTACACAAATCTTCCCGAGATCAACCGTCTAGAATTATTCACGGTGGTACCCTTACTTATTATTACACTTTTCTTCGGTATCTATCCAGCACCTTACCTAGATGTAATATCCAGTACAATGAATGTTATTATTGATCACGTCGTTACATTGGCAACGTTTGCCAGCATGTAAAGATTAGGTAATGAACAACCTTCAAAGTCTCTCTTTTTTTTACCCGGAGTTAATTCTAACGGGAGTTATTATTCTGGCGATCATATATGATCTGCTGATCGATAAGTCAAATTCGGGAAAAGTAGGCTGGGTCTTGATCACAGGTCTTGTTGCTGTTGCGGGTGCAATCTGGATGCAGGAAACCCGGGCTACTACCCTATTTACTGATGCCATTGTTTTAGATCCATTTTCAACCTTTTTTAAATTGATTGTGATACTGGCAACGATTCTCGTATCGATTGTAAGCCTAGAGTCTGGTGAATTGGATAAATATCGAAAAGGTGAATATTTTTCTTTATTGGGCATCGTTGTTTTTGGATTGTTTCTGATGGTCTCTGCTGTGGATTTGATCATGGTCTATCTTTCCATTGAAATTGTCTCAATCATGTCCTTTGTTCTAGCAGGATATTTAAAACAAAATACCCGCTCGAATGAAGCCGCGTTGAAGTATGTTGTTTATGGCGCTTTCTCTTCTGGTATAATGCTCTTTGGCCTTAGCTATATTTATGGTCTTACCGGGAGTACAAACTATTTCCAGATACAGCAGTCCTTAGCTTCCATGGGCCCTGAATCACATACGGCTATGCTCATGGCGTTGATCATGGTTTTAGCGGGCTTCGGATATAAAATATCTGCCGTTCCATTCCATTTCTGGACTCCTGATGTGTATGAAGGAGCACCAACAACCATTACTGCTTATTTATCTGTTGCTCCCAAAGCGGGTGCTTTTGCCATGATGATCCGATTTTTTAATCAGGTCCTGGCTGATGGCGGTGCCATGGGAGGATTGAATTCATCATCTTTAGCAACCTTGCCCTGGGCAGACATCCTAAGCATCCTGGCAGTCATTACCATTACCCTTGGGAATGTGGTTGCGATTCAACAGGAGAATATAAAACGAATGCTGGCTTATTCCAGCGTTGCTCATGCTGGGTATATGTTATTGGCGATGCCAGTTATGTCTGGAGACAGTGTATATGCCATTATGATCTATTTGGTCATGTACCTTTTTATGAATCTTGGGGCATTTTTTGTAGTCATTACTATCAAAAACAAAACCGGTGGTGAAACATTTGACGATTATAAAGGTCTTGGCTGGGAGATGCCCTTAATAGGAATTGTAATGACTGTGTTTATGGTGTCACTTACAGGTTTGCCTCCCACAGCAGGGTTTATAGGGAAGTTTTACATTTTTGCTGCCCTAATCAAAGGGGGTAATTCGTTTTATTGGCTTGTTCTGGTTGGTGGGATCAATAGTGTTATTTCTTTGTACTATTATTTTAGGGTTGTTAAGGTCATGTTTTTTGAAGGTAAAAAAAGCGAGACGATTCTTCAACCGCCCAAAATCATGGCAGGGATGCTTATTGTAACTGCTGTACCAACACTTGTACTTGGAATTTATTGGGTTCCCATTGCAGACTGGGTTCAGAGCTCACTGGTCTTTTTTATTCAAACACTCTAAACAAAGAGCTAATATTTTTTAAACTAGACCATAATATCAAATCAAAGAGAAATAATATCAAAATTTTCAAAATGCCAATTATTACTATATTAAAAGCATGTTAATAGATCAGTACTATCTTTTATTTCGATTGACTTCAATCATTGTTGCTTCATACAAGCGGAGTAAATTTTATTAAATAATATATCCTTTTTTATTATGATTGAAAACTATTTCCCTATTCTTATTGTAATAGCACTTGTTGCGGGCTTTGTATTTGTAAGTCTCATTTTAACTCATTTCGTTGGTCCAAAAATACCGAATACTGTAAAAATGATGCCATATGAATCCGGTGTAGACCCGGTAGGCGAGACAAGGATCCGATTTTCGATCCGTTTTTTTCTGATCGCACTCCTATTTATTATATTTGATATTGAGATTGTTTTTTTGTACCCGTGGGCGGTTGTTTTTAGCGATTTTCTTTCCTATGGCCCTTTCATCTTTTTTGAAATGGTTGTTTTCTTGGCTATCCTTGTTTTTGGTTTTGTTTATGTTTGGCGAAACGGAGCTCTAGACTGGGAATAAAAGATGCTGTATTTAGTAAAGAATTTGATATTACTATGCGAATGTATTATCCACTCTAGTTAAATGAAATTAGACTAAGGTATTTCTATGAATCATGATGACGTCAAATCAAATGTATTAACCACAACTTTGGAAAGTGCCATAAATTGGGGCAGGAAAAACTCGCTCTGGCCCATGCCATTTGGAACTGCCTGTTGCGGGATTGAATTCATGGCAGTTTTGGCAGCGCGAACTGACATATCTCGTTTTGGTGCCGAAGCAATTCGGTTTTCACCCCGGCAATCAGACCTTCTTATTGTTGCAGGTAGAATCTCTATTAAGATGATGCCGGTCCTAATTCGTATATACGAACAAATGCCGGAACCGAAATGGGTAATTTCTATGGGTGCCTGCGCTTCCACCGGAGGTGTATTTGATACCTATAGTGTTATCCAAGGTGTTGATCAATTTATCCCAGTGGATGTCTACGTTCCTGGATGTCCCCCACGGCCGGAAGGTGTTGTTGAGGGATTGATGAAACTCCAGGATTTAGTGGATAAGGAAAAATTATCTGACTACTCTCCCGCTCCAACCAAATAAATGCCAACAGAAACTATTTTATCCAAGATAAAAGAAAGATTGCCTGATGCTGTTTTGGATATAACGGAATTTGCAGGCGAGCATATTCTGCATGTGAAAGGACAGGATATATTGAAGGTGCTGACTGAATTAAAAGACGATGGATTTCATTTCTTGGCAGACCTTACTGCAATTGATAATCTAACCCTGGGCGGATTTGAGCGTTTTGCTGTGTCTTACCATTTATTATCTCACAAAACAACGGAGAGAGCGACAGTAAAAGCTTATATCTCTGAAGAAAAACCGTCACTGCCTTCTGTAGAATCTTTATGGAAAACAGCGGACTGGCAGGAGAGGGAAGTATTTGATTTATACGGCATCAAATTTGAAGGACACCCCAATCTAATCCGTATCATGAATCCTGATGACTATGATGGATATCCATTGAGAAAGGATTATCCCAGATTGGGACGTAAAGAGAGAGGTGATTTTCCAGTGATTGATCGACCCATACAAAAAAAGAAACGGCAAGAATGACCAGAGTAACTGAACAGACACTCGAAACGGATAAAATGGTTCTCAATTTTGGGCCTCAACATCCAGCGACACATGGAACGCTACGGATAATTATGGAGCTAGAAGGTGAAACTGTTACTAAGGCAACACCAGAAATCGGTTATCTCCATTCAGGCTTTGAAAAACTGGGGGAAGACCTGGATTTCAACCAATATATTACAATTACAGACCGCATGAATTATTTGTCACCACTCTGTAATAATGTTGCATATGCCTTAGCTGCTGAGAAATTAATTGGAATAGAAGTCTCCAAACGCACGGAATATATCCGTGTACTGATGTGTGAATTGAGTCGCATTGCTGACCATCTCTTGAATGTAGGTATGCTGGCAGTGGATTTGGGTGCAATGACGGCATTCCTTTATGGCTTTAAATTAAGAGAGGATATATATGATCTTTTTGAAATAGCCACCGGAACACGCCTTACTACCAGCTACACCCTTGTGGGTGGGCTCATGAGAGATATTCCCGAAGGATATGACAAAGCTGTTTTAAAAGTTCTTGATGAAGTAGATGAAGTAGCCAATGATATCGAAACTTTATTGAATAAGAATCGAATATGGCAGGATAGAACAAAAAATATCGGCATCATCTCTAAAGATGATGCAATCTCATACGGTATTTCCGGTCCCATGGCAAGGGCAACAGGTATTGAGTGGGACATTCGTGTAAATGAACCATATTCCAGGTATGATGAATTTGATTTTGATGTAGCCATTGCTTTAAATGGTGATGTATTTGACCGCTATCTGGTACGGATGGAAGAGATTCGACAAAGTATAAAAATATGTCGGCAATCTTTGAGCAAAATGCCTGCAGGTGATGTGATTGTAGATCCTGGCTTGGGATATAGCCTTCCGCCCAAGGATGAAGTATATAATTCTATCGAAGGCTTAATCTATCATTTTGAAGTCACCATGCCAAACAGAGGCATGGTACCACCAGTGGGGGAAGCATATGTACCCACCGAATCCCCTAATGGTGAGCTGGGTTTTTATATTGTGAGTGATGGGAATCGAACTCCTTATCGTGTTCGTACGCGGCCGCCTTCATTGATCAACTATTCGATTTTTTCAAAACTTATTGAAGGCCATATGCTTTCTGATGCACCAGCCATACTTGGTAGTATAAATATTATTGCAGGAGAATTAGACCGATGAGTTCCAATGGTTCATCTAAGGAAAAATTCACTTTTGAGAATACGGAAAAAGTGAAAACAATTCTTTCTCAGTATCCCGATAAAAAGTCGGCCACTCTGCCTTTGCTTCACCTTGCCCAATCTGAGAATCTATATATTTCTGGTGCTGTGATTAATACAGTAGCCGATTTGGTGGATTGCCAACCAGCTGTTGTCATGGACTGTGTTTCATTTTATACCATGCTCTATACAAAACCTCAAGGCCGGCATATAATTCAGGTTTGCCAGACCCTCTCATGCAGCCTCAATGGGGCTGATGCTCTTGTAGATCATGTGACAGATAAATACGGGATAAAACCAGGTGAAACAACAGAAGATGGCCGGTTTACCCTCATGAAAGTAGAATGCCTTGGCTCCTGTGGAACGGCACCTGTTGTACAGATAAATAAAGAATATCATGAGGGCTTATCCCAAAATTTAATTGATGAATTGTTGGAGACCCATCAATGAGTACTTTCAAACCAGTCCTGACTGAACATATTCACCAGAAAGATTGCCATACACTTTCATTTTATAAAAGTATCGGAGGGTATACTGCTCTTGATAATGTGTTAAAAATGAATCCTGCTGATGTTATTCAAGAAGTGAAGGATTCAAATCTTCGAGGCAGGGGTGGAGCAGGATTTCCAGCTGGTGTAAAATGGGGATTTATCCCAAAAGATATAAATAAACCAAAATACCTGATCAATAATGCAGATGAAAGCGAGCCAGGTACATTTAAAGACAGACTGCTCATGAATAAAGCACCTCATCAAATGCTGGAAGGGATGATTATTGCTGCCTATGCCATCGGATGTCAGAAATCCTTCATTTACATACGAGGAGAATTTTACAAAGAATTTAAAATGCTGGAGATGGCTTTAGCTGAAGCATATGATGGTAATATTTTAGGTCAAAATATTTTTGGGTCAGATTATAATCTGGATGTAGTTATCCATCGTGGAGCAGGCGCTTATATTTGTGGTGAAGAAACGGGATTAATTGAATCTCTTGAAGGAAAACGAGGGTGGCCTAGGATAAAGCCACCTTTTCCAGCAATCGAGGGTTATTTGCAAAGCCCTACGATTGTGAATAATGTTGAGACTCTTTCCTGTATACCCCATATTATCACTCGTGGGGCAAGTTGGTTTAAATCTATTGGTCCTGAAAAAGGACCTGGTCCAAGGTTATTTTGTATTTCGGGCCGGGTTAATAATCCCGGCGTTTTTGAAGAAGCTATGGGTGTATCTCTTAAAGATCTGATTTTTGATAGGGCAGGCGGTATACCTGATGGCAAGAAATTAAAAGCTGTTTTTCCTGGTGGTTCTTCTTCTGCAATATTGACGGCTGAAGAAGCTTTGGATGTGAACATGGATTTTGATGAATTGGTAGAAAAGAAAACCATGCTTGGATCCGCGGGAGTCATTGTTATGGATGAAACAGTAGATATGGTGCAAGCATGTCTCAATATCGCACGGTTTTATGCCCATGAGTCATGTGGCCAATGTACTCCTTGCAGAGAAGGAACCGCATGGCTAGTAAAAATGCTTACCCGTTTAGTTAATGGTGGTGGAACTCCAAAGGATATTGACATGATTTTTGAGATCACGGATAATATCGGAGGTCTTATCGATTTTTCAAAGGGCAGCTTTGGCAAGACCATCTGTCCGTTTGGTGAAGCAGTGGCCTGGCCTGTAAGAAGTTTTGTAGAAAAGTTTAAGGATGAATTCCTGGCATATTTGCCTCAAGAAAAGGTAGTTGCCTGATGCCCCTATTGAAAATAGATGATAAAGAATTTCAAGTCGAAAGTGGTACCACAGTCTTGGAAACAGCTGAAGCTAATGGGATAGAAATACCTCACTATTGTTATCACCCGGCTCTGGAAGTTGTTGGAAGCTGTAGGATGTGCCTTGTACAGGTAGAAGGGATGGGTAAACTGCAAGTATCATGCAACACATTTGTTGGGGAAGCACATCCGGACCGTAAAGTAGACGGTAAGTATGATATGGTAGTGCATACGCAGAATGATCTTGTGGTGCAAGAGAGAAAAAATATACTGGAATTTCTACTTTTAAATCATCCGCTCGATTGTCCTGTCTGTGATCAAGCCGGAGAATGTTATCTTCAGGATTATTCTTTCAAGTTTGGAAATGCTCATAGTCGATTCGAGGAAGAAAAAAGGGTACGTCCAAATGAATATCTTGGCTCGCAGATTGTTATTAACCAGAATCGCTGTATTTTATGCAGCCGCTGTGTTCGTTTCACTCAGGAAATATCAGGTACCAGTGAATTATTTGTAGAAGCCCGGGGATATAACTCAAAAATAGCAGTGCTTGAAGACAAGCCTTTAGATAATCTTTTAGCAGGGAATGTGGCGGATATTTGTCCCGTTGGAGCATTACTAAGCACGGACTATATCCATAAAAACCGGATTTGGAATATGGAGCAAAAACCTTCTGTTTGCCAGGATTGCAGTGTTGGTTGCAATGTGGATGTGTTTTCTCAGAAAAATCAGATTTTTCGATTGACTGCAAGAGAGAATCAAGATGTCAACGGTTACTTCATGTGTGATATCGGACGATATGGATTTCATCGATTTGAAGAAATTGAGCGAGTTAGTCAACCGATGGCGCGAAATGGAGAATCCTTTGATGTGCTTGATTGGGATGAAGCAATACAGAGAACAGCAGATTTAATAGAACAATCTAAAGATAAAACTGCAGGAATTGTTTCTCCCTTCCAAACAAATGAATCAAATTATTTACTGGGGCTGATGATGAAGGACACCCTGGGGTTTCTACCACCTATAACTGGAGATGAGATTAATTATCCAACAGGATTTCGGATCAGCGCTGACCGTTCACCTAATCTGATGGGTATGAATGATGTTTGCGGTAAGTTAGAAGAAGATTTTTCATCCATAATTAAAACACGTGATATTTGTGGATTATATGTTTTGGATGATGGAGTTGATCGAGAATTGGATGATAGATGGAAAGAGATCTTAGCAAAGATGGATTTTGTAATTGTCCAGAGCTATGCCATGACGGAATTAGCCAAATCAGCACATATAGTGCTTCCAGGGTTAGCTCCATTTGAACGAGAAGGTACCATCACCAATGACAAAGGCCGTATCCAATGGTTACGTCCATCATTAGCTACAGAAGGTGATTCTAAACCAGATTGGGAGATCCTTATGTTGGTGAGAAATGCTCTGGATAAAGAGACTGAGCACTTTGCTGGTTTGAGTGAAGTGATTAAAAAAATGAGCGAACAATTTTCAAGTTATTCAGAAATCTCTTTGTTCAAAATAGGAGCCCAGGGAATAGCATTAAATGGTAAAAATACCTGATGGACTTTTTAGGTTTCATAATTATTCTTGTCAAGGTTTTAGTCGTATTTGCTGCTACCCTGCTTACGGTGCTCTTAATGATATATTCGGAAAGACGTGTTTCTGCTTTTATGCAGGGACGACTAGGTCCCAATCGTGTGGGGCCGCAAGGACTCCTCCAGCCCATTGCAGACGGCATTAAATTTCTTATGAAAGAAGACATCATACCTGCAGGAGTTGATAAACCAATTTTTATTCTAGCCCCCGCTATCCTATTAATACCGGCTTTGATGACATTTGCGGTTATACCATTTGGCTCCGATATTATACTATTTGGTAGGCAGATTCCTCTCCAAGTAGCTGATGTGAATGTTGGCATTCTTTATGTTCTTGCTCTTACCAGTATAGGTGTCTACGGTATAGTATTAGCAGGGTGGTCTTCTAACAATAAATATTCCCTTCTTGGCGGACTTCGTTCATCGGCACAGCTTATCAGTTATGAATTAGCGATGGGGCTTGCAGTTGTGAGTATCATTCTACTTTCGGGATCATTAAAATTGAATGATATTGTTGCTGATCAACAGGGATATTTTTTTTCATGGAACATATTTAAGCAACCCTTGGCTTTTATCATCTTTTTAGTAGCAGTCTATGCTGAGACCAACCGTCTTCCTTTTGATTTATCAGAAGCGGAGCAAGAGCTGGTGGGAGGCTATCATACAGAATACAGTAGTATGAAGTTTGCTATGTTTTTTATGGCTGAATATGCTAATATGGTTACGGCCGCAGCGTTAACGGTTACGCTTTTTTTTGGTGGATGGGATTTCCCATTAGTGAATGAAGCTTCACTAGGTATATGGGGAGTGGTGCTATCTGTCCTGTCTTTTGTTTTAAAGATGGGGTTTTTTCTATTTCTTTTCATTTGGGTTCGGTGGACCTTTCCTCGTTTCCGCTATGACCAATTAATGAAACTGGGGTGGAAGGTATTGCTACCATTGGCACTTTTTAACATATTTATCACAGCTGGTTACCTCACCGTCAAGTCGCTTGCCTAATGGGTATTGTTACTAAATCCTACGAACCAACATTCTGGGATAAACTTTATTTTCCTGCCTTAGTTAAAGGTTTAATGGTAACACTCCGGTATTTCTTCAAAAGAAAAGTGACCATTCAATACCCAGATCAAAAGCATATCCCACCAGATGGATATCGTGGACTTCACCGTCTTAATAAATATGATGATGGGCGTATTCGCTGTGTTGCCTGTGAAATGTGTTCCGCCGCTTGTCCTGCAGACTGCATTGAAATTGTTCCCGGTCCTGCTCCTTGGGAAGAAGGAAAAGAACGATACCCAGTCAAGTTTGAGATTGATCTTCTAACCTGTATTTTCTGCGGTTTCTGTGAAATGGCCTGTCCAGAAGAAGCTATTGAATTGACAGAGATTTACGATTTTTCAGATTATTCTCGGGATGATCTCCTGATCGATAGGGATGGGCTTTTAGAAATATATGAGCTGACCAAAAACCAAAACTATTATTCCCGTACAGAAGAAAGTAAAACGTCTGAGACCTAAATATTAGTTCAATTTTAATTTAGATAAAATATGACGCTTTCAATCCTATTTTATATTGCTGCTTTTATAGCTGTGGCATCAGCAGTCCTGGTTGTGCTGAATAAGAATGCTGTTTATAGTGCTATATTGTTGGTGCTTTGTTTTTTCTCTCTGGCAATGATCTACCTTCTTTTGGAAGCATATTTTCTCGCTGTTCTTGAGGTATTCATTTATGCGGGTGCCATCATGGTTCTTTTCTTGTTCGCTATTATGCTGCTCAATCTGGAACGGGAAAAGGCTCTACCTCATTTTATGAAATTTCAGCGGGCATTATCCATCATGCTGGTTGCTATGTTCTTTTTTGGAGTTTCTTTGATCATGGTGGATGGATCAGGAGAATTGCACCAACCCATAATAAAATTTTCAGCAGGAAGTGTGTATGCGCTTGGAGAAGCACTTTTTACCAAGTTTCTGCTTCCTTTTGAGGTAGCTTCCTTACTCCTACTTGTTGCGCTGATTGGAACGGTCTACCTGGCTAAGAGAAAGATCTAATGATAGTGCCACTAGAACACGTCATTGCATTGAGTCTAGCCCTTTTTTCAATTGGAGTTCTGGGTGTTCTATTAAGGCGCAATGCCATCACTATTTTCATGTCCATCGAACTAATGCTTAATGCGGTTAACCTGGCGTTGGTTGGTTTCTCCAGATACTATGATAGTGTTGATGGGCAGGTCTTTGTCTTTCTCGTGATGACCCTGGCTGCAGCAGAAGTAGCAGTAGGCCTGGCAATTATTATTTCGCTCTACAGGAATCGCCAAACGGTCAATATTGATGAAATTAATTTGATGAAAAATTGATGGAAACTATTGTATCCATAAAACCATTATTGGCGGTTTTAACATCTTCGATAGGCGCTATATTTATACTATCTGCCAGGAAAAATCCCAACCTTCGAGAATCCTGGTCCATTATTGCTGGCGTATTGAAGCTATTTATAGTGTTATCAATGATCCCTGCAGTGGTTTATAATAATATTATCATTGAGTATTCATTGTTTACTTTATTACCAGGTGTTGAGATAGGGTTCAGGGTTGATACGCTTGGACTCTTATTCGCAATAGGTGCTTCGGTACTTTGGATAGCAACATCCTTTTATTCAATCGGATATATGCGTACTACGAATGAACATTCACAGACTCGATATTATACCTGTTTTGCTATCTCACTATCTATGACAATTGGGGTTGCCTTTTCAGCAAATCTGTTTACCATGTTTTTATTCTATGAAGGTTTAACCCTAATTACCTATCCACTTGTTGCTCACAAGGACACAACGGAGGCAAAAGTTGGGGCACGGAAATATGCTATTTACCTGTTGGGTACTGCTAAAGCTTTCTTAGTTGCCGCTATCATTCTTACTTACAATCTTGCCGGAACGCTTGAGTTTTCGAAATCAGGAATATTTCCCGCAATGGTTCAATCTGCTCATCCAACCCTTCTTTATTTAATATTTGTACTTTTTCTATTTGGGTTTGCCAAATGTGCAATAATGCCTTTTCATAGTTGGCTTCCTGCTGCAATGGTTGCTCCAACGCCTGTGAGTGCACTGCTACATGCAGTTGCAGTTGTTAAGACAGGGGTTTTTACAATACTGCGCATTGTATTATTCATTTTTGGAACTGATCTTATGAGAGAGATTGGCGTAGATATTTTTGCAATCACATTTGCATCACTAACCATCATTATTGCATCTCTTATTGCCATAAGCAGGGATAACCTGAAAGCGCGTCTAGCTTTTTCAACAATCAGTCAGCTTTCTTATATTATTCTGGGAGCTGCGCTCCTAACCCCCAGTGCCCTTATTGGAGGCATAATACACATAACAAATCATGCTTTTTCAAAGATTACGCTTTTTTTCTGTGCCGGTTCGATTTACGTCTCATCCCATAAAACTGAGATTAGCCAGTTGAACGGAATAGGGAAAAGAATGCCCTGGACAATGGCGGCTTTTACAATTGCTACATTAAGTATGATCGGTATACCGCCTGTATCTGGCTTCATTACAAAGTGGTATCTGGTCATTGGGTCAATGGAAAGACACAGTGTAGCAGTACTTGCTGTGCTGGTGGCTAGTTCTTTTCTTAATGCATTGTATTTCATACCAATCATATATAAGGCATTTTTTAAAGAAGAGAATTTGAAGGATAACGATCATGACAACACTGGTCATGGGAATGACCGAGTTAAAGAAATTCCGTTCATGGTGGTTCCGCTTACATTAACAGCAATCGTGAGTGTGGTTTTAGGCTTGTATCCTGATTTTATAGTTCATATAGCTGAGAGTGTCATTCGATGAATCTGATTGATATCATAGAAAAACTTCGCACAAAAACAGTCAAGAAGTTTGCTTA
>ENA-UPTF01000173-UPTF01000173.1-marine-metagenome-genome-assembly--contig:-NODE-173-length-45815-cov-5.331147_pt1 | contig 45815 bp, 38 predicted proteins | sample MGYA00238166_ERZ767019 | MGnify/ENA primary metagenome ERZ767019 (study PRJEB28930, sample SAMN06266391) | marine metagenome | isolation source: Sea water from 250 m depth | place: Atlantic Ocean | study... | reverse complement strand
ATCTGGCGGAGCCCGGTTAAACTCGTAGAATGGTCATAGAGTATCATAGACCAATTTTAGAGTATCATATAGTGTCATATAGTATCATATAATATCATATACAATCATGATATCATAGAGGTATCATAATATCATAACGTATCATATGATATATCATGATATCATGATATATGATACTATATGATATTATATGATATTATATGATACTATATGATACTGCAAACCTCTTGCAGAGGTATATGCAGGCAATGCATACGCCTGCGAAATACTTGTCCGGCCCCTGTGCTTGCGGTTCTTCACCGCTCAATAATCTTTCCAAATATCCTATGGCCGCTAACGACAAAGGTGTGGCTTGGCTGGGGAGCGTTGCATGGCCATATCAGTGGTCGTCGCCGTCGGGGACGTAGGAGACCAACTGGTCGAGGCCATCCGGGTTCGCATGGAAAAGCTTGTCATCGGCCCGGCGAGCGACCCCTCATCGGAGATGGGCCCGCTGATCACGCGGGAGGCCCGGGACCGGGTGGCCGGCTACATCCAGGCCGGTGCTGAGGCAGGTTGCCAGGTAGTCGTCGACGGTCGTGATCAAGCATTCGAAGGCGACGGCTTCTTCTTGGGAGTCTCGCTGCTTGACCACGTCACCACCGACATGAGCGTCTACACCGACGAGATCTTCGGGCCGGTGCTATCGGTGGTGCGGGCTGACTCGTATGCCGAGAGCGCCCAGATGATCCGGGACAATCCTTTCGGCAACGGGGCTGCCATCTTTACCCGTGACGGCGGCGCGGCCCGGCAGTTCCAGCAGGATGCGGATACGGGCATGGTCGGCATCAACGTGCCCATTCCGGTGCCGGTGGGGTATCACTCGTTCGGCGGATGGAACGATTCGGCGTTTGGCGATCACACCATCTACGGGCCGGAGGGACTGCGGTTCTACACCCGGCCCAAGGTGGTCACCAGCCGGTGGCCTGATCCGTCGACCAACGGCGTCGACCTCGGCTTTCCTCGCAACGATTGATGGGACGGCGAAGCTGATGGAGTTCGGAGTGGTCATGCAGACCGACCCCCCTGCTTCGAGGGTCGTGGAACTGGCCGTCCAGGCTGAGGCCCTGGGGTTCACCCACGCGTACACGTTCGACAGCCACGTCCTTTGGCAGGAACCGTTCGTTATCTACAGCGCCATGCTGGCCGCTACGGAGAAGATGGTGGTTGGACCCATGGTGACCAATCCGGGGACCCGGGACTGGACAGTCCTCGCCTCACTGTTTGCCACCCTCAACGACATGTACGGCGAGCGCACAGTGTGCGGCATCGGTCGCGGCGATTCGGCCATGCGGGTCATAGGGAAGAAACCCTGCAACCTGGCCACCCTCGAGGAGTCCATGGCTGTGATCAAGGGTCTGGCCGAGGGCGACACGGTTGAGTACAACGGCACCACCCAGACCTTTCCTTGGCGCCACGACGGCTCGCTCCCCATGTGGATGGCCGCCTACGGACCCAAGGCGCTGGACCTGTGCGGCCGGAAGGCCGACGGATTCGTGCTGCAGTTGGCTGACCCACAGATCGCCGAATGGACCATCGCCGCGGTCCGGGAGTCGGCAGCCGCCGCTGGTCGGGACCCCGAGTCGCTGACTATCACCGTGGTGGCCCCGGCCTATGTCGGCGAAGACATCGCCCACCAGCGCGACCAGGTGCGTTGGTTCGGCGGGATGGTCGGCAACCACGTGGCCGACCTCGTCGGGCGGTACGGCACCGACGGATCAACGGTGCCTGGCGCACTCACCGACTACATCAAGGGCCGTCAGGGATACGACTACGCCGAGCACGGTCGTACCGGTAACGAGCACACCGACTTCGTACCAGACGAGATCATCGACCGCTTCTGCATCTTGGGTGACGAGGCGGCCCATGTAAAACGCCTCCGGGAACTGGAGACCCTCGGGGTCGACCAGTTTGCCATTTACCTCATGCACGACCAGCAGGACGAGACCCTCGATGCATACGGGCGGGGAATCCTCCCCGCCATGAGCGACTGACTGGAGACCGAGATGGCGACTCACCTACCGGGGGTGCCGGCCAGGGCCCGGCTTAGGCACCGGCCTCGGACGATATGACGGCCCCGCTGTTCGTCCAACGAAAGACCTACGTGGTGATCGAGGAGATCTGCCACGACTTCGGGCCGACGCCCACTCGCCCTGCCCTGAAGGGAGCGGTGGCCGCAGTCGTGAGCAACCCGTTCGTAGGTAACTACGTGGACGACCTCAGTCCGGCAACGGAGGAACTGCGTGAACTGGGGGAACGCCTCGGCGAGTTACTCATCAGCCATCTGGGGGGTGTCCGAGACGAGATCGACGGCTATGGCAAGGGGGCGATTGTCGGAGCGGCGGGGGAGATTGAGCACGGTGCGATGTGGCACATACCAGGGGGCGGAGGGATGCGGGCAGCCCTAGGCAAGGGTGAGGCCATCGTTCCGTCGACCAAGAAGGTGGGTCCGCTCGGGGCAAGGCTGGACGTACCCCTGACGCACCTCGAATGGTCCTATGTCGGAAGCCACTACGACGCGATAGAGGTCGGAGTACCTGACGCTCCCCGTTCCGATGAACTGGTGTTGATTCTGGCCATGGCGGTCGGCGGCAGGGTCGATGCCCGTCTGGCCGGTGGCTTCAGCCTGGCCGATCGGGGTGGTCCCGGAGTACCAGCATGAGGATCGCAGTCCTAGGCCTCGGACGCATGGGCTGGCACCTAGCCGCCCATCTGTCCGACAGCGATGCGGTCGATGAGCTCGCTGTGTTCGACGTGGTCGACGGTCTGGCGAGCAGGTGGGCGGATGAAAACAGTGGCGAGGTGGTTGACTCCGTGACATCTGCGGTCACCGGCGCGGAGTTCATTATCACCTCTCTTCCTGCCGACCGGGAGTTACAGATCGTGGCCGATGAACTGGTGCCCGCCATCGCGACGACGGCCGTATGGGTTGATCACTCGACCGTCTCAGCCCGGCTGGCCCGGACTGTCAGTGAGAGCGTGTCTGCGGCTGACGCGTATTTTCTCGATGCCCCCGTCTCCGGTGGGGTCGACGGTGCCCGCAAGGGTGTCCTCACGGTGATGGTCGGCGGCGACGAGGGCGCCTTCGTACGGGCCGAGCCGGTGGTCGGGTCGTACGCTTCGCGAATTAGGCGGATGGGTGGTTCAGGCGCGGGGCAGTTGACCAAGATGACGAACCAGATCTGCGTGGTCGGGCTCTGTCAGGCACTTGCCGAGGGTCTCGACTTCGCATCCAGGGCGGGGCTGGACGTCGAGAACGTGGTCGAGGCCATGTTGCAGGGCTCCTCCACGTCATGGCAGATGGAGAACCGGGCCGAGAAGATGCTGGAAGGGGACTACGACTTCGGCTTTTCCACGACCCTGATGCGAAAGGACATCGGGCTCGTCCTTGAGGAGGCATCTTCGATGAACGTCTCGCTACCTGTTACGGCACTGGTTGGCCAGTTCTTGGCAGACGTCGATTCTCTGGGGGGAGCCAATTGGGACTGGTGCAGCTTGATGGAGAGGCAGCGCCGGTTTGCACCCGGGAGTCCACCCGACGGCGAATCGGCGGATGGCTGAACCATGAGGCACAGGGTTGGTTGCCTGCCGGAGCGCGCGGTCCGGGGTGGCGATGGACCCACTGACCATCGGAGCTTCTGCGTCGGGGACGGGTCGTGAGGGTCGGGCGGATCCTGAGCGTGGTGGTGGCGACGGCCATAGCGCTGCTACTCGTGGTCGGTATCTGGGAGGGCTACAAGTGGGTTGGTCAACAGACTGGTGACTATTGGCCCGGTACTTCAATTGACCTCCCAGCCTCAACCGATGACCTCACCATGCCCCACGCAGCAGACATTGCCGAGGAACTATTCGAAGAGGTCCGAGATGGCCGGGCCCGATTGCCGCTGTTCCTCTTTCTACTGAAAAAGGGTTGGTTCACTCTTCAGGAGGCGGCAATCGGGTTCACTCTCGGTCTAACAGTTGGCCTCGGTTTGGCCATCCTGATGCTGCGTTGGCGGGTTGCCGAGCGTGGTTTGTTGCCCTGGATCAACGTGTCCCAGACGGTTCCATTGATCGCTCTAGCACCGATCGTGGTGACCTGGGGGCGCCAACAGGATCTACCCGACATGCTTTCGATCTCACTGATCGCTGCTTACCTAACGTTTTTCCCAGTCGCCGTCAGCGCGCTTCGGGGTCTGCAGTCTCCAGATTCCGACCACGTGGAGCTAATGCGTTCCTACGCAGCTCCCTGGTGGACAGTCCTAGTCAAACTGAGGCTTCCTGCTGCACGTGTCTATCTGTTCCCTGCATTGAAGATTGCAGCAACGCTCAGTGTCGTTGGGGCGATCGTCGGCGAGATCTCCATCGGCACAAAGACCGGCCTGGGACGGGCGATCCTTGAATACGCGCAGCGCTACGCCGTCTCGCCTGAGCGGCTCTACGCGTCCGTGATTGGTGCAGCGGTGCTTGGCCTCTTGGTTTTTGGACTGATCTCCCTGGCCGAATGGATCGTGGTTCGGCGCACAGGTGAAGTCACGTCATGAGTAATCCAGTTCTGGCAGAAAAAGCGGTTGTCGTAGATGGGGTCGACAAGGTCTTTAACGTCGGGAGCGATTCCGAGGTAGCAGCGTTGTCTGACATCAACCTGACCGTTGAGGCCGGAGAGTTCATATCGCTGATTGGCCCCTCGGGTTGCGGCAAGTCGACTCTCTTGCGCCTGATTGGCGACTTGCTCGCCCCAACCACGGGAGCGTTGACGGTATTCGGCAAATCAGCCCACGAGGCTCGCCTGGATCAGGACTACGGCATGGTGTTCCAGCATTCCGGTCTATTCGATTGGCGTCGGGTGCTGGCCAACATCGAGCTGCCACTCGAACTTCGTGGCTGGTCGAAGGCTGACAGGTCAGCCCGATCGGCAGAAATGCTCGAGTTGGTCAGGCTTGAAGACTTCGGTGGGCACTATCCCCGCCAACTCAGCGGCGGCATGCAACAACGGGTGTCTATCGCCAGGGCTCTCTCGTTCCAGCCGAAGTTGTTACTGATGGACGAGCCTTTCGGGGCGCTCGATGAGATGACCCGTGAGCACATGCAGCTTGAACTACTTCGGATATGGCGAGAAACCCACACCACCGTGGTATTCGTCACCCACTCGGTACCCGAATCGGCTTTTCTCTCCAACCGAGTAGTGGTCTTGTCACCACGGCCCGGCCGTATCCACTCTGTAGTTGACGTTGACCTAGGTGAGCGCAGCGACGATACGCGGCAAGATCCAGCCTTCTTCGCGAAGGCCACTGAGATCCGCGAAGCGCTCCGGGCTGTGGAGGGCGGTGGATGATGGTTCGGCAACTTCGCGGCCGGATTTCTGTCCTAGGGCCGCCGATCACGGTGGGTGTTGTCGGTCTCCTGCTCTGGGAAGCGTTCGTAAGGGGATTCGGAATTCGGGAGTTCCTGCTGCCAAGGCCCACGTCGATCATGGAAGAGCTTGTCGACAATTGGCCCGTTCTGCGACATGCCATATGGGAGACAGGATGGATCGCGGTAAGTGGCCTGCTGATCGGCATCATGACCGGCGTAGCGCTGGCTTTCGTGACCACACGCTTTCGTACCCTCGAAGAGGGGCTTACACCACTTGCCGTGGTCGTCAACGCCACGCCCATAGTGGCCCTTGCTCCCATCTTCAATGCCTGGTTCGGGATCACCGGAACGCTCAGTAACCAGGCCGTAGTAATTGCCGTGGTCTTCTTTCCGGTTTTCATCAACACGTCTCGAGGCCTCACCGAAGTACATCCCGATGAGATTGAGCTCATGCATTCCTACGCGGCTAGCGAGTGGACGATCCTTCGGGAGGTTCGAATTCCCAACGCTCTTCCGTTTTTCGCCAACTCCCTCCGGTTAGTGGCGCCCCTGTCGGTAATCGCCGCGATCGTGGCCGAGTACTTCGGCGGCCCCCAGGACCGCATCGGCAACGTGATCACGTCCAACGTCGCATTCGTGAGATACGACGTCGCTTGGGCCGCCATCGCAGTCGCGTCGGCTCTTGGCCTAACTTTGTTCGCTATAGCCCTACTAGTTGAGCGCGCAAGCATGCCTTGGCGAGCGGCGATGGGGGACGGCGAGTACACAACTACACCCGGGAGGGAATGATGAAGAAGCGATTGACGACGAGACTGCTGGCGGTGCTGGCAGTCCTAACGTTGTTTGCTACTGCTTGTGGCGATGACGAAGCTGCGGTCGGCGTTGGCGACTGCGACTCAGTTGACTCTGTTTCGCTGCAGCTGCAGTGGCTTACCCAGGCCCAGTTCGCTGGTTATTACGCCGCGGCCGACGAGGGGATATACGAGAAGTACTGCCTCGACGTGGAGATCCGCGAAGGCGGTGTCGACATCGCTCCCCATCAGCAGTTGGCTTCAGGAGCTGTGGATTTCGCCGTGTCGTGGGTGCCCAAGGCTCTAGTGCCGCGCGAGGAGGGCATGGACATCGTAAACGTGGCCCAGGTATTCCAGCGCTCGGGAACCCTGCAGGTCTCGTGGGCCGACGCCGGCATCAACGGTCCCGCGGACCTGGCTGGCAAGGTCGTAGGCAACTGGGGCTGGGGCAACGAGTTCGAGCTCCTAGCCGGCTCGCGCAAAGCGGGTCTGGATCCGTCCAGCGACTACGAACTGGTCCAGCAGAGCTTTGACATGCTGGCCCTGCTCAACGGGGAGATCGACGCCGCCCAGGCAATGATCTACAACGAGTACGCCCAGATGCTTGAGTCAACCAACCCGGCCACCGGTCTGCGTGTCACCGCGGACGACCTGTCGGTCATCGACTGGAACGACGAAGGGACGGCCATGCTCCAGGACGCCCTCTGGGCCGACGGCGCCCGACTCGGTAACGCGGACTACGCCGACATCACCACTCGCTTTGTGGCTGCCTCTCTTGAGGGTTGGATGCACTGCCGCGACAACTCAGCGGAGTGCGTTGAAATCGTGCTCAACAACGGCTCGTCGCTTGGTGCATCACATCAGGCGTGGCAGATGAACGAAATCAACGGCCTGATCTGGCCGTCGCCCGACGGGGCCGGCGTGATGGACGAGGACCTGTGGGCCCAGACCATCAACGTGGCGACTAGCCAGGGCATCCTCGCCGCAGCGCCCGACTCCGGTGCGTACACAACGGAGTACGCCGAGGCGGCCGTGGAGATGTTGAAGAACCGCGGCGTGGACACCACCGGTAAGAACTGGCGTCGAGTGGATGTGACCCTCAACGCGGGCGGCGAGTAACTGTTCAGAGGGGCGGCGGTGCCTCTGTTCCGCTTGCCCCAACTTCCGGGTGCTCTGGGCGGCCGGACCGACATCATTCGGTCTGGTCGCCCGGCTCCGGACGTCATACCCCACCCCATCAGGCTCGTCTCGTGACGCGGACATCAGAATGACCTGATGAGAGAGATGGCCATCCGGGCTGCGGTAATCCTCGTGGGCCTGGTCCTGTTTGGCGCTGGGATTGGCGCCCTGTTCCTGGCCGACCTAGGTGTCGGTCCATGGGACGTCCTACACGACGCCCTGGCCGGCCTGGCTAGTCGGCAGCCGGGGACGGTGATCATCACCCTTGGGATTGTTCTGCTGGGTCTGGTGGCCATGCTCCGCCAACCCATCGGGCCGGCAACGGTGGCCAATGTGGTGATCATCGGGATCACTGTCAACATTGTGTTGGCTGTCGTCGAACCGCCGAGCGCGTGGCCGGTCAGGGGGGCTTTGGTCGTCTTGGCCCCGCTGGCCGTTGCGTTTGGTTCCATGCTCTACCTGGGGGCAGGCCTGGGAACTGGTGTACGAGACGGCCTGATGACGGCACTTGTCGATACCGGCCTCAGTATCCGGGCCGCCCGTACTTCCCTCGAGATCACTGTCCTGGTGGTCGGTGGAGCGCTCGGAGGGTCCTACGGGGTCGGCACGCTGGCCTTCGCCCTGCTGGTCGGTCCCCTGCTCCAGGTATTCCGGCACCGTGTCTGGGCCGGGTACCCCGAGCCAGCAGGTTGGGTCTACCGTCGCCGCCGAAGATGATGGATCTCCGGGTCGTCAGTTCCGTCCGCGAGGCCACGGTGATGCCATGGTCAGAGTCGGGGTAGTCGCCCGGATTTCGCTGGCTGACGTTGTTGGTCACCTTGAGACGGTCGACGACCGCCTACGGGAGGTGACCAACGCACTCATTGAGGTGCGTCTGGATCAGGTCCGGGGTTGTGGTCCCGCATCGTTGGGGGATAGTGACACGACCTAGCGTCCGGCGGGGTCACCGGGCCGGCCACTGGGGCGGGTCCCGATGGGAGGTCCGGGTGCCGTCCAGCCAGAGGTTGCCGCCGGTGGAGCGGCGGGCGTGGATTGCCCTGGGGGTCTCCACCCTGGCCGCTCTGCTGACCGTTATCGATGTCTCGATCGTCAACGTGGCCTTTCCGTCGATCCGGCGGGATCTCGGGGCCTCGGAGGCCGGCCTTTCCTGGGTGCTGTCCGGCTACTCCATCTCGGTGGGGGCTTTCCTTCTGCTGGCTGGACGCCTGGCTGACCAGAAGGGCCGTCGCCTCCTGTTCATGGTCGGTGTGGGGGTGTTCGTTGTCGGGTCCTTCCTGTCGGGGATGGCCGAGAGCGTGACGTGGCTGGTCTCGGCTCGGGTTCTGCAGGGGGTGGGGGGTTCCATCCTGGGGCCCTCGTCCATGTCAATGGTGCTGCCCGAGTTCCCCCCGGAGCGACGCTCCATGGTGATCGGCATCTGGGGAGCCTCGGCGGCCCTTGGGGCGGCGGTGGGTCCATCGCTCGGGGCGATCCTCATCGACCTGGCGTCCTGGCGGTGGATATTTCTGGTCAACGTGCCCATTGGGCTGGTGCTGTTGGCCATCACCCCGAGGTTCGTACGAGAGACCAGGGATCCCGATGCCCGGGGTGGCTACGACCTGATGGGAGTGCCAGCAGGGACCCTCGGCATAGCCCTGCTGCTTCTCGGTGTGGTGGAAGGTGAACGGTGGGGCTACGGCTCGGGTCGAACCCTGGCGACGGTGGGGGTCGGCCTGATGCTGGTCGTGGTTCTATTCGTCCGCTCGGCCCGCCATCCCAGTCCGCTGATCGACCTCTCCCTGGTCCGGATCCGGTCGTTTTGGTCGGCCGGCCTGGGCCAGGTGTTCTTCACTAGCGCATTCATCGCCACCATCTTGTTCAACACGTTGTTGCTCCAGGAACTCTGGGGATGGTCGGTGCTGGCCGCCGGCTTCGGTGTTGTTCCCGGCCCGGCCTTCGCCGCCCTGCTGGGAGGGCCGGTGGGTTCGGTTGCCGACCGGGTTGGGCACCGGACCCTCCTGGTCATCGGTTCGGTAGCCGCTGCCTGTTGTCCCGCGTGGCTGTGGTGGGGTGTCACCGTGGAGTCGTCGTGGACGACCACGATGCTGCCGGCCCAACTCTGCCTAGGGATCGGGGTGTCGTGTTCCTTTGCCACCTTCGCCTCCCTCGGCCTCCGGGATGTGCCGCCGGCCCGCTTTGGGGTGGCCAGCGCCATGCTGCGGACCCTCAGCACGTTGGGATTCGCTGTCGGTGTTGCGGTTGCCGTGGCAGTGCTCACCGCCTCGCTCCACCTCGGGCGCCTAGCGGCATTCGGCCGCGTCTGGGCGATGTTGACGTGCACCTTCATGGTTGGCGCTATCTTTTGCGCCGTGGCCTGTCCGGGCAAGCCGGCCGGGGCACCACCGGCACTACGGGTCAGGCAGCCCGTCCCAACCGGACCGGGAGCACATCTCGACCCCGGAGGATGATCCGGGCGTTATAGGTGGGCTGGCCGGCCAGGGCTAGGTCGGGGAACCGCCGGACCAGTCGGGTGATGGCGATCTCGCCCTCCATGCGGGCCAGCGCGGCGCCTAAGCAGTGGTGGACCCCGCTGCCGAAGGACAGGTGGCGGTTGGCTTCTGGCCGAGTTACGTCCAGGTCGTCGGCCGTCGCTCCCCAGAAGCGCGGATCACGGTTGGCGCTGCCCAGGGCAGTCAGCACCATTTCTCCGGCTGCCACCTTGATACCCGACACCTCCACGTCGTGCATGACCCGGCGCCCCGAGGTCTGAACTGGGCTGTCGTAGCGCAGCAGTTCGTCGGCCACCGTCGCGTCCACCGACTCGTCAGTTCGCACTAGGTCCATCTGGTCAGGGTGCTGCAACAGAGCGTGGGTGCCGTTGCCGATCAGGTTGACCGTGGTCTCGTGCCCGGCCACGAACAGGAGCGAAGTCATGGAGAGCAACTCCGCCTCGGTCATTCGGTCACCCTCCTCCTCGACCTGCACCAGGTCGGTCAGGAGGTCGGCGGCTGGATTTTGGCGCTTCGCGGCGATGGCCTCAGTGAGGTACCGGTCCATGTGCACTGCGGCGTCCATGGCCGCGTCAACCTGTTCGGGGGTTAGAAACGGCTCAAGGGTCTGGGTGAGGGCGTGGGACCAGGCGCGGACCTGGGCCACGTCTGCCTCGGGGAGGCCGAGCATGGAGTGGATGACCGCAAACGGGATCACGAAGGCGTAGTCGGCAATGAGGTCGATCTCGTCCCGGTCGGAGAGCTCGTCCAGCAGGTCGTCCACGATGGCGGTGGTCTGGTCGCGCATACGGCCGATGGCCCGCGGAGTGAAGGTGCGCTGCACCAGTTTCCGGAGCCTGGTGTGGTCCGGGGGGTCCAGTCCGAGGATGGACGGCACCCGCTCGTCCTGGCGGTCCCGGAGGGGCAGCATGTGTTCCGGGGTTGTCTCACTCGTCTCGAACCGCCGGACCGACGTCTGGGGGTCGCGGAGCACCTGGTGGGCATCGTCGTAGCGCGATACGACCAAGACGCCGAGCGGGGTCCGGTGCACGGGGTCTTCGTCCCGCAGGCGGGCGTAATGCGGGTACGGGTCGAGCAGGAAGTCTGGATCGAATGGGTTCCAGGACGGGGCGTCGATGGAATTGGTCACATGACGGACGCTACCGATGGCCGTCTGGCCGGCTCTAAGCGGGCGTCGGTCCCGTCTCCGGTCTACAGGCCGACACCCACCTCGTATCCGGAGCGGATGGCCCCCTCGATGTAGCCGACCGTTCCGGCATCACCCACCACGTGGACCTCGACGTCGCCGCCGATGCCGGTCCGGATGGCCCCAGCCAGCGAAGAGTCCGGCTGAACGCTGCCGGCCAGTAGCACGCTGTCGGCGCCGAATCGCATCTCGGTTCCGTCATTTTCGTCGGTTGCCGCGGTGTGGGCGATTACCTCATCGGCGGTGATGGCCACCAGGCGGGTCCCAGTGCGGAAGTCCACGCCGTGGGCTCGGGCTTCGTGGAGGGCCCGCCAGCGTCGGGGGTGTGCCATCTCGGTGGCCAGGTCGTCGCCCTCCTCTAGGACGGTCACCGATCGTCCTCGCTCGACTAGGAACTCGGCCAGCTCGGTACCCACAAGCCCGCCACCCACTACTACGACGCGTCGCCCGATGGGCATCCACCGGCGGGACAGGGCGCGGACCCGGTCCATGTCGGTGGTCATGCCCAGGGCCCGCGCGACGGTCAGCGCGAGGCGCACAAGCGGCCCTGACCGCTGGTCGGTGGCCCCTCCCTCACCGGTCAGAAGGCTGCGCAGGTCGTCGCCGGAAAGCACATGCGGCAGGTCAACTCCGGGCACGTTTGGGCGGTCCCGGACGGCACCGGTGGCCACCACCACGGCATCCGGGCGCAACGCGGCGACCATTGTCGGCGTGGCCGTTGTGGCGGTGCGTACCTCTACATCGGCCTCGGCCAGGGCGGCTGCCATCCACCGGACCAGGTCGCCGTTCAGTGGTGTGGTCAGTGACGAGAAGCGGGCCGTGCCGCCGAGGTGGTTGGCCCTCTCCAGCAGGGTCACTCTGTGGCCCCGTTCGGCGGCCACCCGGGCCGCCTCCATGCCCCCTGGTCCGCCCCCCACTACCACTACGTGGCGGGGTGGGGCAGCGGGCGTCGGCTTGGGCCAATCCTGGTGGCCCAACTGGGCGTTCACCGCGCACACCGGAGCCGCCGACCAGAAGTTCTGGGCTACGCAAACAAAGCAGTTGATGCACGGGCGGACCAGGTCGGGGCGACCCTCGGCCAGCCGGTTCGGTAGGTTCGGGTCGGCCAACAACTGGCGGCCCATGGCGATCAGATCGGCGCCCCCGTCGGCCAGGATCCGCTCGCCGTCGTCGGGCCGGATGCGCCCGACGGCGATGACCGGGACGTCCACGGCGGCTTTCACCGTCCGGGCCAACTCCTCGTACTGGCACGGACGCCACGGCAGTGGCCCTTCGGTAAATCCGGGGCCGCCAGTGACCGACGAGTAGGCGGTGACGTGGATGGCGTCGGCACCGGCGTTGGCGGCCACAGCGGCGTACCGGGCAGCGAGGTCGGGCGTGATCCCGCCCTCGAGGGCGTCATCCCGACCGTTGAGGCGGACCAGGATGGCGAAGCCGGGACCACAACGCGCTCGGACGGCCTCCACGACCTCGACCAGTAGGCGGGCCCGGTTCTCCTCGGAGCCGCCGTACCGGTCGGTCCGTTTATTCCAGGCCGGTGAGAGGAAGGTGTCCAGCAGGTAGCCGTGGCCGGCGTGGATTTCCAGGCCGTCGAGGCCAGCAGCTTGGACGCGGACCGCGGCGTCGGCGAACTTTTCCACCACGTCAGACAGGTCCTCAACCGTGGCCTCGGCGTAGGTGGGCATCTTGCCGCCGGTGAGGGTTGACATGGCCACCAGCTCGTCCATGGTCGTATCGGCCATGATCGACATCGGGTCGGTGTCAGGAAGCGGGAGGCTGGGCACCAGGCAGGGCCGGTCCTCGGCCGTGTCCACCCCAGAGATGCGGCCGTGGTGGTTGGCCTGGACGACCAGCTTCGAACCGTGGGCGTGGACGGCCTCGCCTAGGCGCCGCAGCCCGGGGATCACACCGTCATGAGACAGGGCGGGCTGGTGACGGGCTGTGGCTCCGTGGGGGTAGGAAACGGCTGAGGTCTCCAGCACAAGCAGGCCGGCTCCTCCCCGGGACCGTTCCTCGTAGTGGACCACCAGGCGATCAGTGACCAGCCCGTCGTTACAGACGTTCTGGTCCATGGCCGGTAGGACGATCCGGTTCCGTAGCTCCAGGGGGCCCACCCGGACGGGGGAGAGCAGGAGCGGATGAGAGGAGCCAGATGGCATGTCGGGAATCCTGCCTGACGACGGGCCACCGGGGCTACGTGGCCCCGTGAGGGTCAGGACCCGAGCTTCCTCAGGGACTTCTGGCGCCAGCTCTCGGTGGTGTCCACGGCGTTGAACGTGAAGCAGTGGATCCCGGAGATTCCCAACTCGTCAGCCCGACAGGAGAGCGGGGCGATGAGCTTGTTCGGGTCATAGCCGCCGGGCGACAGAAGGCGGATCACTGATGCCTTGTTCTTTTTGAGGTAGCGGACCGAGTGGCCTATGCCCAGCCGGATTGAGATGGCCAGCAACCTCGCCCGGTCGACGGCCCCCGGCACCCCGAGGTGACATGGCAGGTCCAAACCGGCGGCCCGACGACCTTCCAGCCAGTCACCGATGGTGTCGGCGTCGAAGCACATCTGGGTGGCCATGTAGCCCTCGAGACCGGCCTCCCGGATCAGCTCCTGCTTCTCGACCAGGGCGTCCACCAGAGCCCGGTCGGGGATGGTGGCGTGGCCGTCGGGGTAGGAACCGATACCCACTACGTCAACGTTGGGGCGGCGGTCCAGGAAGGAACGCAGGAAGCCAGCGGCGTCAGTGAACGGGCCCAGGGGGTCGGCGTCGCCACCGATGCAGAACACAGTCCGGATACCAAGGACGTTCACCCGTTGGACGATTCGGTCCACGTGTCCCTCGTCCTCCACCATGCGGGCCGCGATGTGGGGGATCACCGTGAAACCCCTTTCGGCGTAGCCGGCGCACAGATCCAGGGTGTCGTCGACCGTTTTAGCCGGAGAGCAGGTCACCGAGACGGTGGCGCCTACCGGCAAGTGCTGTGACTGGTCGGCCAGGTTCTTGAGTGGGATCAGCTCGTAGGTCATGCCCTCGAGCAGACGCTTCTGGACGGCCTTGTCGGCCTGGTTCCGGTTGACCACGCAGAGCCCCCCTTTCGCATGTGAGCCGGCTCGGCGTGGGCCGACCGGTGGGTCCGTGGGGTTGGTCTCCGGCGGTTACCGGCGACCCGGTTGACGGCGGAGGGTCAACTCAGGCCGACAATCTCACCGTTCTCGTCGATGTCAATACCCATGGCGCCCGGCCGGGCGCCCAGCCCGGGCATCGTACGCATGTCACCGCAGATCGGGTACACGAAGCCGGCGCCCACTGAGGCCCGGACTTCGCGGACGGGGAGCGTCCACCCAGTTGGGGCGCCCTTGAGGGCGGCGTTCGAACTGATCGATAAGTGCGTCTTGGCGATGCACACCGGTAGGTTGCCGAAGCCGTTGGCCTCGTACGTGTCGATCTGCTTGTTGGCCTGCGGCGAGAAATCTACGCCGTCGGCACCGTAGACCTTCTCGGCCACGGTGCGGATCTTGTCCCGGAGCGACATCTCGTCCGGATACAGGACCTGGAAGTCGCTGGGCTCGTCGGTCGCCTCGGCGACCGCCTCGGCCAGCTCGGCGGCTCCCGACCCGCCGTCGGCGAAGTGGGTGGTGATCGCCGACCGGGCGTTGAACTCGTCGGCGATCTCCTTGATGGCGTTGATGTCGACGTCGTGGTCGCCAGGGAACACGTTGATGGCCACTACCGGAGACACCCCATGGACCTGCATGTTCTCCAGCTGCTTGCGGAGGTTGTCGCCTCCCTGGTGCACCTCGTCGGGGTTTTCGGCCAGGAGGGCCTCGGGAAGCGGCTTACCGGCCACGATCTTGTGGTTGCCGGAGTGGGCTTTCAGGCCGCGGACGGTGGCTACCAGAACAGCGGCGTCGGGGGCGATGCCCGAATAGCGGCACTTGATGTTGAAGAACCGCTCGGCTCCCATGTCAGCGCCGAAACCCGCCTCGGTGAGCAGGAAGTCACCGGTGTGGATGCCGATCTGGTCGGCCACGATCGACGAGTTGCCGGTGGCGATGTTGCCGAACGGGCCGCAGTGGACCAGGGCGGGAGTGCCCTCCAGAGTCTGCATCAGGTTGGGCTTGATGGCTTCCTTGAGGATGACCGTCATCGAGCCGGCTACGCCGAGGTCCTCGGCGGTGACCGGAGTGCCCGCCTTGTCGTAGCCGACGACGATTCGGCCCATTCGTTGGCGCAGGTCGGCCAGCGAGGTGCACAGGGCGAGGGCCGCCATGACCTCGGAGGCGGCGGTGATGTCAAAGCCGGTTTCGCGGGGCACGCCGTCTAGCCGGCCGCCCAGGCCGACGACGATGTTGCGCAGCGCCCGCTCGTTGATGTCCATGACCCGCCGCCACGTGATGTTGTGGAGGTCCAGTCCCAGCTCGTTGCCGTGGAACAGGTGGGCGTCGAGCATGGCCGAGCACATGTTGTGGGCCGCCGTGACGGCGTGCATGTCTCCGGTTAGGTGGAGGTTGAACAGCTCCATGGGTACGACCTGGCTGTAGCCGCCGCCGGCCGCCCCACCCTTGATCCCAAAGGTCGGGCCCATCGAGGGCTGGCGGATGGCGATGGTGGCCTTTTTCCCGATGTGACTGAAGCCTTGGCCGAGGCCGACGGTCGTCGTGGTCTTGCCCTCGCCCAGGGGTGTGGGGGTGATGGCTGAGACGACCACGTACCGGGCCTTCGGGCGGTCGGCCATCCGTCCGATGGCGTCCAACTTGATCTTGGCCGCGCCCTCGCCGTAGGGCTCTAGGCAGTCGGTTGGGATTCCGGCTTCCGACGCGATGTCGGTGAGGGGGCGCAGTTCGGCGCCTCGGGCAATTTCTAGGTCGGAGGGGAACGACATTGTTCTCTTCTCTGTCTCTATATCTTCCGGGTTCCGGTCCGGTACCCGCGGGTGCGGACCGGAGAGCGCGACGCGGGCAGGCTGATGTGCCCGGGACGGCGTGAGTGTACTCAGGTGAGGCGTCGGGTTCTACTGAGTGGAAAGAACCACCAATGGCAGGAAATCTCATCCGCTGAGGTATCGGGACTTACGGGCTCACCCGAACTCGTCGGGGATGACCTCCTTGCGGCGGGCGATGAAGTCCAGCATCGCCTCGTCGGCCGACTCGTCGAGTGGCGGAGCCTCATAGTCGTCCAGCATCTTCTTCCAGATGCCGTTGGCCCGTTGGGCGGCGTCGAGGCTCCCGTCTTCCTCCCACTGTTCGAAGGAGTCGTTGTTGGCCACCTCGGATCGGGCGAAGGCCGTCTCGAAGTTGGCCAGCGTGTGGGCCGTGCCCAGGAAGTGCCCCCCGGGGCTCACCTCGCCGATGGCACTCATGGCCTGCCCGTTCTCCGAGAGGTCAACACCGTTGACGAAGGTGGCGGCCAGGTTGCACTGGTCGGCGTCAATGATGAACTTCTCGTAGCCCATGGCCAAGCCGCCCTCCAGCCAGCCCGCTGAGTGGAGCATGAAGTTCACCCCGGCAAGCAGGGAGGGGAGGAAGGTGGCCATGGACTCCGCGGCGGCCTGGGCGTCGGGGATCTTGGAGGCGCAGAGGTTGCCCCCCGAACGGAACGGCACACCGAGGCGCCGGGCCAGGGCTGCGACCGTGTACAGGACCAGGGCCGGTTCCGGCGTTCCGAACGTCGGGGCACCGGTCTGCATCGACATCGAGCTTGCGAACGAACCGAACACCATCGGCGCCCCGGGGTTCACCAACTGGACGAACGTCATGCCCGCCAGGGCCTCGGCCAGGGTCTGTGCCGCAACGCCGGCCACCGTCACGGGTGCCATGGCTCCGGCCAGGATGAAGGGGCTGATCATGGTGGCCTGGTTGGATCGGGCGTACGTCTCGGCGGCTCCCAGCATGGTGGCGTCCCAGGACATGGGCGAGGAGGCGTTGATGAGGCTCGTCATCACGGTGTTCTGGCGGACGAACTCTTCGCCGAACACGAACCCGGCCAGGTCGACGGAGTCCTGGGCTCTCTCGGCCGCGGTGACCGAGCCCATGAACGGCTTATCGCTGTAACGGAGGTGGGAGTACACCATGTCTAGGTGCCGCTTGGAGACCGGGACGTCCACCGGTTCGACGATCGTGCCGCCCGAGTGGTGGAGGCCCGGGCTTAGGTAGGCCAGTTTCACGAAGTTGCGGAAGTCCTCCAGAGTGGCGTACCGGCGACCCTCGTCGATGTCGTGGACGAACGGGGAACCGTAGGCGGGTACGAGGACGGTGGCGTCGCCCCCCACCTGGACGTTGCGGACCGGGTTGCGGGCGTGCTGGGTGTAGGTCGCTGGTGCCGAAGACTGGATGATCTGTCGACACATGCCGCGGGGGAACCGCACCCGTTCCCCGTCCACGTCGGCCCCGGCGTCGGCCAGCAAGGTGAGGGCCGACGGGTAGTCGCGGAAGTCGATGCCCATCTCGGCGAGGATCGTGTCGGCATTGTGCTCGATGGTCTCGAGTCCCTCGACGGAGAGCACCTCGAACGGGGCCATGGTCCGGGTCAGGAACGTACGGACCTCGGTCGAGGCCTCCGCCCTGAGTGCCTGTCGGGCTGCGCTACCGCCGCTACGGCGGCCTCGTGGTGCATTGCTCATGCGCTATTCCTCTCCCGTGGCGGCTCTGCGACGGCGTCGTCCGGACCGTTCAGGTCCGGTTGTGGATATGGCGGGTCGTTGCGGGAGCGTGATGCACGTCGACAGCCGGGGGTAGTCGGCGGTGCGGTGGGGGATGGCCATGGCATCCACGAAGTGTGCCTGGAAGGAGGGCTCGAGGGCTGTTTCGATCTTCTCGATACGGTCCACCACCTCCTGGATTTCGGTCCGGGCTCCGGCCGAGAGCAGGGCGATGACCGCCCCGGCGCCTGCCGCGTTGCCGATGCTGGCTACCCGGTTGGGCTCGCAGTCCGGTACGAGGCCGAGGACGGTGGCGCGGACGGTGTCGATGTGGCTGCCGAAGGCCCCGGCCAGGCTGATCTGGTCTACCTCGTCCACCTCAAGGTGGTCCATCAGGAGCCGGATGCCGGCGTAGAGGGCGGCTTTGGCCAACTGGATGGCCCGGACGTCGTTCTGTGTCACAAGGATCCCGCTGTCGTCGCCGCCGTCCGGGTCGTGCAGGACATAGGAGAGGGTCCGCCCGTCGGCAACCAGGCGTCCAGACGGCCTGGTACCCGGCCCGCCGATCACGCCGTCGGCATTCATGAGTCCGGCCAGCCACAGCTCGGCCACCACCTCGATAATCCCGGACCCGCAGATCCCAGTCACCCCGGTGTCGGCTACCGCCTCGTCGAAGCCCGGCTCGTCGGACCACGGCTCGGCGCCGATTACCCGGAACCGGGGTTCGCCGGTATCCGGGTCGATACGGACCCGCTCGATGGCTCCCGGGGTAGCCCGTTGACCAGCGCTGACCTGGGCCCCCTCGAAGGCCGGGCCGGTGGGGCTAGAGGCAGCCAGTATCCGCCCGTTGCCGGCCAGGACAATCTCAGCGTTGGTTCCGACGTCGACGACCAGGCGGACGTCGTCGGCCGTGTGGGGGCGTGAGGCCAGGACTACAGCGGCCGTATCGGCCCCCACGTGTCCGGCGATACACGGCAGGACGTGGACCCGGGTACAGGCGTGCGCCTCCAGATTGAGGTCGGCCGCCGGGACGTCGAGGGCGTCCTCCACAGCGAGAGTGAACGGGGCCTGGCCCAGCGGCGTCGGGTCCAGGCCCAAGAACAGGTGGTGCATGATCGGGTTGCCGACCAGCACCATCTCCAGCACCTCATCTCGCTCGGCTTCCCCCTGGAGGCAGAGGTCGGCCAGCAGGTCGTCCAGGGCGCCGCGGACGGCGGCGGTCAGCTCGGCCTCGCCACCCGGGTTCATCATCACGTAGGAGACCCGGCTCATGAGGTCCTCGCCGAACCGGATCTGCGGGTTCATGGTTCCTGCTGTAGCCAGTACGGCGCCGGTTGCCAGGTCGCAGAGGTGGCCGGCGATCGTCGTGGAGCCCACGTCCACGGCCACGCCCAGGGCACGGTCCCGCAGGCCCGGCCAGACGGCTACCACGCGGTGGCCATCCCGGATAGCCGCAGTCACCGTGCCAGGTCCATCGGTCGACCCGTCGGCCAGGCTGTCGGCCACCCTGTCGTCGAGAGTGAGGCCTCCGAGGCCCCACTGGTCGGCTAGGGCGTCGAGCAGTCGGCGATCAGGACGGTCCCCGATGGCTCCGGCCGGCGGGGCGACCTCGACCAGGCGGAGGACCAGAACCGGGTCCAGTGCCAGGTCGCCCAGGTCCACATCCTTGCGGACGACCTGCCGATGGACCTGGCTCTCGGCAGGGACGTCGACCACCAAGTCGCCGGATACAGCGGCGGCACAACCCAACCGTCGGGATTCCGTCAGGGGCCGACGGCCCCGATAGTCCTGCTCGACAGCTCCGCGGGGCGACACGTGGTCCTCCACGACGGTGATGCCGTGCTTAGCAAACTCACCGAAGGTGGGCGTCACCTGGCAGCGCCCGCAGATCCCGCGGCCTCCGCAGACCGAGTCGAGATCCACCCCCAGCCGACGGGCGGCGTCCAGCAGGGTGGTACCGGCGGCGAACGATCCCCTTAGACCCGAGGGCGTGAAGACGACGAGGTGGTCGTCGGCTCCGGTCATGGGATCATGCCGATCGGTAGTTCAGGCTTGCGCCCGGGCGCGGCGACCGCTCCGGCGCTCGCGGGTGCCGACGGCTTCGGGGTCCCGGTGGTGGCTAATCCAGGAGGCGCAGTTGGTGTCGGCGCCGGTGAGAATGTCGGCGGCCTGGACCCGCACCCGCACCTCACCGTGCAGGGGGTTCATGATGGCCGACGTCATGCCGTGGCTGATCGACATGGCCAGGAACGTGCCGGTTACGGCGTGCCGGTTGGGGAGCCCGAAGCTCACGTTGGACGCACCACAGGTCGTGTTGACCCTGAGCTCCTCGCGGAGGCGTCGGACCAGCGTGAAGACCTGTTGGCCAGCCGATCCCATGGCGCCTATCGGCATGACCAGAGGGTCCACCACCACGTCGGCGGTCGGGATTCCGTAGTCGGCGGCCCGCTGCACGATCTTGCGGGCCACCTCGAAGCGCACGTCGGGGTCCTCGGAGATCCCGGAGTCGTCGTTGGAGATGGCCACCACGGCAGCACCGGCCCTCGCCACCAGCGGCAGGACCCGCTCCAGCACCTCGTCCTCGCCGGTCACCGAGTTGACCAGGGGCTTGCCCTGGTACACGGCGATGCCGGCCTCCAGGGCCTCGATGATCGACGAGTCGATACTCAAAGGCACGTCGGTCACCGACTGCACGAGCTGGATGGCCCGGGCCAGCAGGGCTGGTTCGTCGGCCAGCGGAATTCCCGCGTTGACGTCCAGCATGTGGGCACCGGCCTCCACCTGAGCGATGGCGTCAGCCTCGATCCGGCTGAAGTCCCCGGCCTTCATCTCGTCGGCCAGCTTCTGGCGCCCCGTGGGGTTGATCCGCTCGCCGATCATGACGAAGGGCCGGCCGAAGCCGATGGCCACCTCCCTGGTGGCAGAACTGAGGATGGTGTCGGTCATCTCTGGATCGGTCTCTCTGGTCGGGGGACCGTCAGCGGTGACGGTCCCACGGTCGGGATGTTCCTGGCTATTCCTCTTGTTCCTCTACACCGCCGGATCGCACGAGTCGCTCCAGCCGGTCGTCGGGGTAGGACTCGTCGAGGCGAGCCGCCTCGACGGCCGCGGCAGGCGCCAGATCGGCGAGGCATTCGACGGCCTCGCGACGCCACTGCGCCACGTACGAGTCGGTGTCGTCCATTCCGGCCACCATGGCCGCTCGGTCGATGGCGTGCTGAAAGCGGGCGCCCAGCAGCGCCTTCTCCCTGTTCCTCCCCTGTTGGGCTGTGACCTGGGCCGGGATGTCGCGCCAGTAGATCGTGACGAGCTGTGCGGCCATAGCTCAGCGGGTTCCGGCTGGGGCGGGTCCAGTGGAGGCCACGGCACTTTCGTCGAGACATCGGCCGAGATCCTGACCGATGCCTCGACCCAACGAAACGATGCTGGTCTCCAGTTCCCCGAGGCCTGTGCGCCGGTGCTCGAAGGTGAGTCCCAAGCGGTCAGCGGCGTCCCGGGCGCGCTCCACGAGATCGGGGTCGTCACTTTGTGACAGGTAGACCAGCCGGCGGTAGTTGCCGAACACGGCATCTCGCATCTCGGGGTGGGTGTCCAGCCAGAAGGCCCGAACGACGAGACGGTCGAAGTGCTTAACCAGGTAGTCGGTCAGGAAGAAGGTCCCCAACTCCTCGGCATGGAGGTCGGCGAACTCGGCGCTTCCGGTGAGGAACTCGTAGCAGTGGTCACCGGGCAGGCGCTCGACCCCGAGCTCGTCACACATGGCGTCGAGGCGGCCGCCCGTCCCGCAGTCCCCATAGCCAACGAAGACCCTGTCGTAGCGGTCGGCGGCACCCCGGACGCGTTCAGCCACCCGGTCGGGGATCACCTCGGGGGTGTTGTGGTAGGAGGCGGGCAGGCACTCGACGTCGACGTGGTCGAGGCCGTTCGCCTCCACTACCTGGAGCAACTCACGGGCAAGCGCCCCACAGGCGACAACCAGGGTCCGCCCGCTGGACGCCTCCGGCGCGCCGGAAGGCTCGTTCATGGTTGGTCAGGCCGCGCTGCGCCGCTCGGCCACCAGCCGCGAAGCTGTCTCGGAGGCGACTGCCGCATCGCGGCAGTACGCGTCGGCTCCGATGGCCTCGCCGAACTCTTCGTTCAGGGGAGCCCCGCCCACTATCACGATGTACTCCTCCCGGAGGCTCTTCTCCTGGAGGGTGTCGATCACGACCTTCATGTAGGGCATGGTGGTGGTCAGCAGGGCCGACATCCCGAGGATGTCCGGCTTGTGCTCGTCCAGGGCCCCGAGGAACTCCTCGACGTCGGTGTTGATGCCGAGGTTGATGACCTCGAAGCCCGCACCCTCGAGCATCATGGCGACCAGGTTCTTGCCGATGTCGTGGATGTCGCCCTTGACGGTGCCGATGACCACCTTCCCGATGGGCTCGGCCCCCGTCTCGGCTAGCAGTGGCCGGAGGATGGCCATGCCGGCCTTCATGGCGTTGGCGGCCAGCAGCACCTCAGGAACGAAGAGGATGCCATCGCGAAAGTCGATGCCTACGATCCGCATGCCCGCAACCAGGGCATCGTTCAGTACACGGTCGGCGGCCCAACCCCGGCCGAGGAGGATGTTGGTGCCGTCGACGATCTCGTCGGCCAGGCCGTCGTAGAGGTCATCGTGCATCTGGGCGGTTAGGTCCTCGTCGCTGAGGCTCGCCAGATCGATCTCTTCGTCGACGGGGTTCTCTTCGGCCATGATGCGCTCCGTTGCGGATCGGGGGCCACGGTCATGGCCCGGGTCAGCCTTGGGTGCCGTTTCCCACAATGTGGGAAGTTCCTGTATAATGGGAAGACTAGCACTGGCGAAAGAGTTGTTCCACGGTTTGGGAAGGCCTTCCCACACTGTGGGACAGGTGTGTTCTGCTCGAGCGATACCGGCCTGGAAGGACATGTGGGATCCCATGCAGAGCGTGCAGAGCATCGACCGGGCCTTCCAACTGCTGGGCGAGGTAGCCGACGATCCGGCGGGAATCAGCGAGCTCTCCCGTCGCCTCGACCTCCCGACGAGCACGGTGGCCCGTCTGCTCTCAACGCTCGAGGGCCTGGGTGCCGTGGAGCGTCTCGACTCCGGGACCGGCTACCGGATCGGTCCGTCCGTCGTGACCATGGCGGCCAGCATCGACCCGACCCAGAGCCTCCTGGCCGTCGCTCAGCCACACCTGGTGGAGCTGGTCGAGATGGTGGCCGAGGCGGTCGGCGTGTCCATCCCCGCCGGCTACGACGTCCACTACATCGGCCAAGTGGACTGCGCGAACCCGGTCCAGGTCCGGGACTGGACCGGAGTCAGCCTGCCGATGCACGTTGTTCCGTCGGGCATGGTGGTCCTCGCTCACTGGCCCGACGACGCCGTCGACCGCTACCTGGACCGCAAACTGGACCGTTACACAGCCCGGTCGGTCATCCGGCCTGCTCTGATCCGCGAGCGCCTGCAGCAGGTCAGGGAGGACGGGGTGGTCTGGATGGAGGAGGAGTTTTCCGAGGGCATCAACTCGGTGGCCGCCCCACTGTTCAACGCCGCCGGGGTCGTGGCCGGTGCCCTGCACAGCCACGGTCCCAGCTACCGGTTCCCGGACGAGACGCTGCGCGACATTATTGGCGAGCAGGTCCGGTCCTCTGCGGCGACGATCTCCGTCGCCCTAGGCCACACCGGCTGATCTTCCCGTTCGACCAACCGGAGGACCTCCGATTTCAGCCATCTACGGCGTAGTCACGTTGGTCACCGTGGCTTGCGCCTTCCTCTTCCACGGCGAACGCCAGGACTGGTGGCAGACCTTCGGCCTGGTCGGGTCCTCGGCCGCTGTGGTCCTGGTGGTCACCGGTTGGGACCGGCAGTCCCAGGGGTTCAGCCGCCTTTAGGTCCGCCAGGAGTTACGGAGGGTCTCCAGGCCGCCGTCCACCGAGATGGTCTGGCCATTAACGAACCGGGCGGCCGGAGAGGCAAGAAAAACGGCCATGGCACCGATGTCCCGCCCCTCCACAAAGGTCCGCATCGAGACCTGCTTCTCATAGCCGGCTCGCAGGTTGGCCTCGGGCACCCCGGTGGCAGCCGATTCGGCGGCGATCACCCCGTCCATGCGTTCGCCGTCCACCGACCCTGGACAGATCACGTTGACCCGGATGCCTAGCTCGCCAACCTCCATGGCCAGCGTCTGGCCCAGGCCCACCACGGCGTACTTGGAGGCTGCGTACGGCGACCGCATCGGGTATCCGGTGATGCCCGCCGTGGAAGCGGTCAGCAGGATCGAACCGCCTCCTGCCTCGCGTAACAGGGGTACGGCCCGGCGGCAGCAAAGGAAGGCGCTCCGCACGTTCACGGCCATCGTCCTGTCCCAGTCCGAAGCCTCCAGTTCCTCGACGGGTCCGGTCGGACCGGCGATGCCGACGTTGGCGCACAGGACGTCCAGGCCGCCGAGCCCAGCCATCACATCGTCGAAGAGGCGGTCCACGTCGCTGGGGTCGGAGACGTCGGCCGCCGTGAAGCCGCCCCCGGGAGGCTGGTCAGCCGTTCCGTCCACGTCGGCTACGTGCACCAGGGCTCCGTCCTTCCGGAAGGCGTCGGCCATGGCCCGCCCGATGCCTGATGCGCCACCGGTGATTAGCACCCGCTGTGGACCGGTCATCAGCCCTCCCCAGTCGATCCTCCGGAGCCGTCCTCACTGCTCCGCGGCGCGAAAACTAGCCCTGGCTCGTGGGCTCCGGGACCGGGAGGCGACCCGAAGACGGCCGTGGTAGGCCGTCAGCAACAGGATGAAGGGGTGTGTACGCTTTCCCGGCCCTGCGGCGGTCGCCGTCGGGACCCATCCGATCCACCCCGGACGCCTCGTGGAGCCATGCCGGGCTGTGTTCCAGGAGAAACTGAATGAGCGAACTCCCGACTCGCGCCAACGTCGTCGTGATCGGTGCCGGCATCGTCGGCAGTTGTCTCGTCGGCCACCTGGCCCGCTTGGGCTGGACCGACCTCGTCCTACTGGAGAAGGGCCCGCTGCCCAATCCCGGCGGCTCGACCGGCCACGCCTCCAACTTCATCTTCCCGGTCGATCACAACAAGGAGATGGCACTGCTTGGCGAGCAGAGCGCCAACCAGTACCGGGACATGCAACTCTCGGTCGATTCGGGAGGTATCGAAGTGGCCCGAACCGCCGACCGGATGCACGAGCTGGCCCGCCGCATGACGTCAGCCAGGGCGTGGGGTATTGAGGCCCACCTGCTCACCCCGGCCGAGGTTGTAGAGCTAGTGCCATTCGTCAACGAGGAGGTCATCCTCGGTGGCTTCTACAGTCCCACGGTGTCGGTGGTCGACTCGCTGGAGGCTGGCACCACCATGCGCAGGGAGGCCGTCGAAACGGTCGGCTGCCAGGTGTTCGCCAACACCGAGGTGCTCGACATCGAAACTAGCGAGGGCGAGGGAGGCGTGACCACCGTCCGTTCAGTAGTCACCGACAAGGGCACCATCCAGGCCGACCACGTGGTCATCGCCTGCGGCGTCTGGTCCAACCGCATCGCCAACATGGCCGGTGCCGCCATCCCGTTGGTGCCCACCGTGCACCAGATGGCCGACGTCGGCCCCGTCGACATCCTGGCCGAGACCAATAACGAGATCGGCTACCCGATCGTCCGAGACATGGACACCCTTTGCTATGAGCGGCAATCGGCCGGCTCCATGGAGATCGGGTCGTACGGCCACCGGCCCATCTTCCACCACCCGGACGAGATCCCATCCAACGAGGAGGCGGCGCTGTCGCCCACTGAGATGCCGTTCACGCCGGACGACTTCGACCCTCAGATGGAGACGGCCATCGAGCTGATGGAAATGCTCGGTGACGCCGAAATCAAATACGCCATCAACGGCCTATTGGCCATGACCCCGGACACCATGCCGTGCCTCGGAGAGACCCCCGAGGTCCGCAACCTTTGGTCAGCCGCCGCGGTGTGGGTCAAGGAGGGACCAGGCATGGCTCAGGTGGTCGCCGAGTGGATGACCTTTGGCTATCCCCGTGTCATCGACGTCCACGGTGCCGACATCGCGCGCTTCTACGACCAGGAGCGGACCGAGGAGCACATCTGGGCCCGGGCCGAGGAGCACTTCAACAAGACGTACGGCATTGTCCACCCGGACGAGCAGTGGGAAGGCCGCCGGAACCTGCGAGTTGGCCCCTACTTCTCCCGTCAGGAGGACTTGGACGCCATGTTCTTCCAGGCTCGGACCTGGGAGCGCCCGCAGTGGTTCGGAGCCAACGCCGACCTGGTAGAGCGCTACGACCTGTCCGAGAGGGATGTGGAATGGGATAACCGCTGGTGGAGCCCCATCACCATCGGTGAGCACCTCAACCTGCGCGAGAACTGCGGTGTGGTGGACCTCAGCGCCTTCCAGATCTACGAGTTGGAAGGTCCGGGAGCCGTCGAGTACGCCGACCGCCTGGCCGTCAACAAGGTGGACGTGCCGGTCGGCCGCTCCATCTACACCCCGTGGCTGACCGCCGATGGTGGATTCCACTCCGACCTGACCATGATGCGACTCGGTGAGGACCGGGTGCGGATCGTCACCGGCGTGTTCGATGGTGGACGGGACGAGTTCTGGACCCGCCGCCACATGCCGACCGATGGCTCGGTGTCGTTCCGCAACATCACTGAGGATGTCACCACGCTCGGCCTTTGGGGCCCCAACGCCCCGGCCGTGCTGTCTCAGCTCACTGACCAGAACCTGAGCCAGACCGACTCGCCCTACGGGTCGATCGTTGATGCTGAGGTGGCTGGTCTACCGTGCCAGTTGTTCCGTATCTCCTACGTTGGCGACACCGGCTGGGAGATCTACGCGTCCTGGGACGACGGGCCGGCCCTATGGGACGCCCTGATGGAGGCCGGTGCCGACCTGGGCATCCGCCCGACCGGCGGTGGCGTCTACGGGTCGTCGGGTCGGCTCGAGAAGGGTTACCGACTGATGGGAGCCGAGCTGGAGAGCGAGTACAACCCGGTGGAGGCAGGTCTGGCCCGACCGAGGGTCAAGGCTGCCGACTTCATCGGCAAGGAGGCCTACCTGGCTGCTCGGGAGGCTGGGGATCCCGAGGTCCTGATGTGCACCCTGACCGTCGAGGACCAGACCGATGGCCTGGGTCGGAATCGCCACATGATGGGTGGGAACGAGCCAATCCTGACCCCGGACGGTGATCGCATCACCGACAGCCACGGTCGGGTCAGCCGGGTCACCTCGGCCGGCTACGGGCCGTCGGTGGGCCGACACCTCCTGATGGCCTACCTGCCCCGGGAACTGGCTGTTTCCGGAACCGACTTGCAGGTGATGTACATGAACGAGCTTTATCCGGTGGAGGTCGCCACCACGGGCGCCGTGTTCGATCCCACCGACTCCCGGATGAAGGGCTGACCCCCGGGTCGCCCCCTACCCGAGGAAGAGAGAGGCTCACCGATGAGGATCCTTGTCTGCGTGAAGCGCGTGCCGGCTCCCGGTGCTCGCATCAATGTCACCGCCGACGGTCAGGCCGTCGATTCGTCCCACCTGGGCTTCACTACCAGCCCCCACGAGGAGTGCGCGGTGGAAGAGGCCGTCCGGTTGACCGAGGCCAACGGTGGCGAGGTCACCGTCTTGACTCTCGGCCCGGTCGAGGCCGAGGAGCAACTGCGCTACGCGGCCAGCGTGGGGGCCCACCACTTGATCTTGGTTCCGATCACCGAGGTGGATTGGGACCCACAGCGCACTGCCGCGGCGCTGGCCGGAGCGGTCGCCGACGTCGAGGCGGTCGTCGGTCCGTTTGACCTCGTCCTGTTCGGCAATGAGTCGGCTGACGCCGGCGGGTTCCAGGTCGGGGTCCGGGTGGCCTATGCCCTGGGTAGACCGGTAGTCAACGGGATCAAGGGCATCGACGTGGCCGACGGCGTGGCGTCTGCCCGTCGACAGATCGATGGCGGCTTCGAGGTCTACAACGTGCCCCTGCCCGCCGTCCTCGGGGTGAAGGAAGGGATCAACCTCCCGCGGTATCCGACCATGAAGGGCCGGCTGGCTTCCAAGAAGGCCGAGGTGGTGGTGGACGAGCGCTCGGCCGGCGCCGGTGGACAGGAACGGGTGCGTCTGCACCGACCAGTGGAGACGGTCAGCGAGACAGTGATCTTGGGCACCGGTCCTGAGGCCGCCCCGGCGATCGTGGACCTGTTGGAGGAGCTGGGGGTGCTGTCGTGAGCCTGCTCGTTGTCTGCGACCACGACCGGGGCCACCTGGCCGAGGCCTCACTGGAGGCCCTTGCCTTTGGGCGCCCGCTGGCTGCGGCGGCCGGACTGGATCTGGCCGCCGTGGTAATCGGCGAGGGCGCCGAGGCGGCCTCTACCGACCTGGCGATCCACGGGGCGGCCACCGTCCACTTGGCCTCCCACGACCTCCTCACTGACTTCGGCCCCGAGGCCTGGGGTGAGACGGTGGTCCAACTGGTGAGGGCCACCGGGGCGGCGGCTGTGCTGGCCTGTGGTACAGACCGTGGCAACGAGGTCCTGGCCCAGGTGGCGGCCCGCCTGGAGGTGCCATTTGTGGCCAATTGCCGGACGGTCCAGCCCGCCGACGGTGACTGGTCCATGACCCGAGTCCAGTGGGGTGGTTCTCTGCTTGAGGACACCACGCTGTCTGCAGACGTGAAGCTGGTCTCCGTGGCCCACCACGCTGTGGAGGCCGCTCCGGCCGATGCACCAGCCGCCGGAGTGGTGGCACCCTTCCTGCCCGACTTGGGCCCGTCGCTGTCGGCCACCGTGGTGGCAGACCGGGTCGTCCTGACCCAGGGCATTACCCTCGCCACCTCTCCTGTAGTGGTGGGTGGCGGTCGGGGCGTCGGTTCGGCTGAGGCGTTCGCGCCGCTGGAGGAACTGGCCTCCGAGCTGGGTGGGGTGGTGGGCTGTTCGCGGGCCGTGACCAACAACGGCTGGCGTCCCCACAGCGACCAGGTTGGACAGACCGGCACGCGGATCGCCCCAGAGATCTACATCGCCAGCGGCATCTCGGGCGCCATCCAGCACTGGGTTGGCGCTATGGCGGCCAAGAACATCCTCGCCATCAATATCGACCCGGAGGCCAACATGGTCACCCGAGCCGGCCACGCTGTGATCGCCGACCTGCACCAGGTCATCCCGGCCATCACCGCCGAGATTCGTCGTCGCAGGGGCTGAGCTACTCCGCCGGCCGGGTCCCGTCCTGGGGTCGAGTCCCTTCAGTAGCGGCGTCTGGTCCCCCCGAGGACGGTACTGGTGTCGGTCACCGGGATGATGGGCACCCAGCCCCGTACCGAGTTGACCAGCCACACGGAGACCGCCCGGTCAAGGTCAGACCGTGACACCACCTGCTCGACGACGGTGCCGTCTTCCAGCAGCTGGGCCCGGAAGGTGCCGGGGAGGAGCCCACAGGCCACCGGCGGGGTCACCAGCCGGCCGTCCAGGTCCAGGACTAAGTTGCCGATGGTGGTCTCGGTCAGCTCGCCCACCTCGTTCCACAACAGCACGTCTGGCGCTCCGGGAAAGCGAGACCGGGCATTGTCGTAGACCTCGCGCACCGTGGTCTTGTGGAACAGGAATTCGTGCCCGCCAGGTACCGGCTCCACGTCCACTGGGACGTCCCACGGCTCGGTGGTGAGTTCCGGTGCGTCGGACACCTGCAGTTCCGCCAAACCGTCAGGGGCGCTCAGCAGGCGGAGGCGGAGGGGGCCTACTCCCTCCACGCCGTCCAGCAACTCGTCCACGCGGCGACCATCGAACTCGAAGCCGAAGTGCTCGGCCGACGTCGCCATACGGTCGACGTGACGATGGCGGAGGCTGACGCCGCCGACCGGATCCCAGGACATGGTCTCCAGGAGGCGGAAGTCCGACCGGGCCCGACCCAGAACCCGGCTCTTGTGCTCAACCTCCCGCCACTCCTCGTCCGGGTCGGAGTCCCATACGATGCCGCCGCCCACGCCGTATTCAGCCGTGCCCCGTTCCCGATCGATCCAGACGGTTCGAATGGCGATGTTGAACTCCAGGGTTCCGTCCGGGGCCAGCGCCCCGATCGCTCCGGTGTAGATCCCCCGACCGTCGCCCTCCAGAGCCTCGATGATCTCGGTGGTGCGGACCTTGGGGGCGCCGGTGATCGACGCCGCGGGGAAGAGGGCCTCGAACAGCGTGTTCAGGTCGGCGTCCGAGTCGGCCACCACCGTCGACGTCATGGTGTGCAGGGTGGGGTAGGTCTCCACGGTGTACAGGGCCGGAACCATCACCGAGCCCCGATCGGCAATCCGACTCAGATCGTTGCGCACCATGTCCACGATCATCGTGTTCTCGGCCAGGTCCTTCTCCGAGCGCGACAAGTGGGCGGCGGCCAGGCTGTCGAACTCGGGGTCCGGGTGGCGTCCGATAGTGCCCTTCATGGGGCGCGAGGTGAGGCGACGGCCCTCGCGACGGATGAACATCTCGGGCGATGCCGAGCAGACGGCCTGGTCACCCAGGTCCAGGTAGGCGGCGTGGTCGGCCCGCTGGGCCCGGACCAGGTCGCCGAAGAGGCCCAGCGGGTCGCCGCTGAACGGCGACCGGAGCCGGATGGTGTAGTTGACCTGGTAGGTCTCGCCAGCGGCGATGAGTTCCCGGACTGTCCGAACCGACGTCAGGTAGGCAGGTTGGGACCGGTTTGGGACCCACGGCCCGACGTGATAGCCGCCGCTAGCCGACGGCTGCCCGTCGGGGGCACTGGACGACGGGCGGGGCCCGTCGAACACGCCGAAGGAGACCAGCGGACACCGACGTATCCGAGCGGCGCGAATGGCGTCGTCGAAGGCCGGTCCGGCATCGTAGGAGACCATGCCCACCACCCACCGTCCGGAGGCCGCCGCCTGCTGGGCGGCCGCCATGGCAGCCGGGACGTCATGGAGTTCCTCGGCCACGATGGTGTCCCACGGTGCCTCGAACGAGAGCCACCGCCGCTCGCCGTCCTGCGGGAACTGCAGGAGTGCCCGGCGCACCGCCAGACTGGTCACGCGGTTGTTGCCCCCGAGGAGCGCTCTCGGTCGAGGCGACGGACGAACACGCCGGACCGCGGCTTGGGCTCAAAGTACGACGACTTGGGCGGCATCAGGCCGTCCTCATCGGCTACGGCCATCATCTCGGCCACCGACGTGGCGTGGACGATGAACCCGACCCGGGAATCGGCGTCACAGCGCTCGACCAGGGCGTTGATACCGACCGGTTCGGGGACGTAGTCGATCATCGGGTCGCTGCCCGGGTCCTCGATCCCGAAGACTGGGGCCAGCACCCCGTCCTGGAGCCGAGCTACGTCCAGGAGGTCGACGGCCCGCCGACCGCTGGCCGGGGGCAGGTCCATAGAGAACCACCGACCGGCCAGGTACACGCCGACCGACCCCGGACCGGAAGGTCGGGCCTCGTCGATACCGGGGCACGGGACCAGGTCGCCGACTCCGGACAGGGAATCGACCAGTTCGTCGGCCGACCGTCTCGCCCGGTCGCCGACCCGCCGGTGAAAGGGCAGGACCAGCATCTCGGCGTCCGGGAACAGGACGGCCTGGGTCCATTGCAGAGGGTGGTCGTCGGCGAGGCCGGGGTTTCTGGTCCGAGCCTCTACCGCGGCCGCAAGGCGATGGTGCCCGTCGGTTACGTACAGGGGCCGTTCACCCAGGGCGTTGGCCAGGGTGTCGGCGGCCGCCCCGCTGACTGCCCACACCATCTGGTGTACACCGTCGCTAGTCGACTCCAGCACAGGGTCGTCGTTGCAGCACGCTGCGACGACGGCGTCCAGGGCGTCGTCGGTCCGGTAGGTGAGCGAGATGGGGCTGGAGGACATCCCGACCTCCAGCAGGTGCCGGGTCAGGAGGTTGGCCCGGCCCGGACGAACCGCTTCGTGGCGGAGAACCCGCCGGTCGCCGGGCTCGGTCACTGGAACCAGCCCCATGATGCCGGTCTGGACGTGGTCGGCCGTGGCCAGGCGGTACAGGAACAGGGACGGGGCGTCGTGGGGCACATAGGCGCCGGCGTCGTATATGCGTTGCATCGACCCAGCACACTCGGCGATCAGGCCGTCGATGTCGTCCCGCCGGCCGGGCGGAACATCCTCCTGGGAACGGGTCACGTTCAGGAAGCTGTAAGGGTTGGCCTCGGCGATGGCCGCCCGCTGGGTCGGTGAGTAGGCGTCGTACGGTCCGGTAGTGACTCGGTCGGCCCATGCCGGGTCCACGACCAGGCCCGGGAAGGGCCGCAGCACGTTCACTGCTCGCGAGACGTGGTTTGGACCTGGAGAACGTTCTCCAGACTGGACAACTGATCGCTCACCTCGTCGGAGACTTCGCCGGCCACGTCGATGACGGCCATGGCGGCGTTCGAGCCCTGGAAGACCTTGTTCTCCATGGTCTGGACGTTGATGTGGGCCTGGCGCAGCACCTCTAGGGCGCTGGCCAGCACGCCTACCCGGTCGAAGTGCCGGATGGTGATGGTGGTCGACCCGACTCGGGTCCTGGCGACGTTGACACAGTTCATGGGCTCGCCGATCCGGTAAGCCTCGATGACTTCGACGGTGCCTGCCGATGTGGCGTCCTGGGCCTGTTGGGTGGACGCGCCGATGTGGTGGGTACCCACCACGTTGGGGTGGCCGGCTAGGGCCGACGTGAACTCCCCGGTGCCGCTACCCGGCTCGTCGCGGAACACGTCGAGACCCGCCCGGATGCCTTTGGTGTCCATGGCCGCTAATAGGGCGACCTCGTCAACCACCTCGCCACGGCTGGTGTTGATCAGGACGGCATCCGGCCTCATCTTCTCCAGGAAGTCGGCGTCCACCAAGTTCTCGGTGTCCCCGCCACCTGGCAAGTGGATCGAGATGACGTCCGATTCGGCGATCAGGGTGTCCAGGTCTTCCACCAGGCGGATCCCGATAGCCCGGATGCGAGCCTCAACGTCTGGCTGACGGTCAGCCTTGCGTTCGGCCACCACGGTCATACCGAACGCTCGGGCCCGCTCGGCGGTGGCCAGGCCAATCTCGCCCACGCCGACCACACCAAATGTCTTGCCTAGGAGACCATCGGATTTGCTGTACGCCTTCTTGTTCCAGACACCGGCCCTGAGGTCGGCGGTAGCCGCCGGGATGTGGCGGTCTACGGCCAAAAGGAGGCCGAGGGCCAACTCGGCCACGGCTACCGAGTTGGTGCCGGGCACGTTGCACACGTAGATACCGGCGTCAGCTGCCGCCTGGCAGTCGATGGTGTTGGTGCCGGCGCCCGATCGAACGATGAGACCGAGGTTGTCGGAACGGTCGATGGCCTCGGCCGTGACTCTGGTGCTACGGACGACCAGCACGTCGAAGCCCCCGATGGTCTCAGGGAGGTCCTCGGCACCGAGATCGGGAGAGACGACGCACTTGTCGCCCCGCTCTCGAAGAATCTCGATGAACGACTCGGGGAATGCGTCGGCGAACAGGATCTTCATGGTTGCTCCTTCGGCACGCCGACGCCGGCACGGTGGGTGCGGACGGCGGGGTAGCCTGCGCGGATCTGGAGGCCTGAGCCTTAGGAAAGCCTACGCAGGAGCCTTCAGGGACACAATGGCGGCCCGGTCGGCAGTGCCGTCGGGCCCGGTCGCCCCGTCGTGGCGGGGAAATTCGGAGGTGGCTAATGACCCGATCCATGAACCGCGACGTGATCATCTCGTGTGCCGTAACCGGTGCCGGTGACACCGCCGGACGCAGTGAGCATGTTCCAGTGACCCCGGCCGAGATCGCCAGCTCGGCCCTGGATGCCGCCTCGGCCGGTGCAGCCATCGTGCACTGCCACGTCCGTGAGCCGGAGACCGGCCGGGGGACCCGGACCGTGGCCTACTACCAGGAGGTGGTAGAGCGCATCCGGGAGAAGAACGATGACGTCGTGGTCAACCTGACCGCTGGGATGGGGGGGGACCTCAACGTCGGGCCCGATGACGACCCGATGTCCTGGCAGCCAGGGACCGACCTGGTCGGGGGCGCCGAGCGACTGGCCCATGTGGAGGCCATCCGGCCCGACATCTGCTCCATGGACTGCGGGTCACTGAACTTCGGTGATGACAACGAGGTCTACGTCTCGACCCCATCGATGCTGCGCATCATGGCCCAGCGGGTCCGCGAACTCGGGGTGCGACCTGAGCTGGAGGTCTTCGACACCGGCAACCTGTGGTTCGCCGAGACCATGATCGCTGAGGGTCTCATCGACGCCCCGTACTGGATCCAACTCTGCCTGTCCATCCCCTACGGCACGCCACTGGACGTGGGGATCCTGCAGGCCATGGTCAACCGACTTCCCGACGAGGCCGAATTCACCTCGTTCGGACTCGGGGCCATGCAGATGCCGATGGCGGCCCAGTCGGTGATGCTGGGTGGCCATGTGCGCGTGGGCTTGGAGGACAACCTCTACCTAGAGCGGGGGGTGCTGGCCACCAACGCCCAGTTGGTCGAGAAGGCGGTCCGGATCGTGGAACTGATGGGTGCCCGGATCCAGACCACGACCGACGCCCGCCAAACCCTGAAGCTCGGCTGAGTCAGGTACCGACCGCCCGGGGAGGGATTGTGGCAGGAACCGCACCGCGCACCATCGGAGTGGTGGGCACCGGTGTTATCGGGGCCGGCTGGGCTGTCCGGGCGCTGGCCCGGGGCCACGCCGTGGTGGCCTGGGACCCGGCACCGGGTGCTGAGGAACGACTACGGGCCACCGTGGATCGGGCCTGGCCGTCGGCCACCAGGCTGGGGTTGTTCCCGGGGGCCGACCGGAGCCAGCTCGCGTGGGCGGCGACGGCCGATGACCTAGCGGGGCGGGTCGACTGGATCCAGGAGAGCGCCCCGGAAGACGAGGACGTCAAGCGTCCCCTGCTGCAGGCCCTGGCCGGGGTAGCCGGCCCCGAGGTGGTCATCGCTTCCAGCTCGTCTGGGCTCCTACCCACCCGGCTCCAGGAGGGCTGCCGACACCCAGAGCGGGTGCTCATCGGACACCCGTTCAACCCCGTGTACCTGCTGCCGCTGGTTGAGGTGGTAGCCGGTCGCCAGACATCGACCGAAGCGGTGGATGCGGCCCTGACCCACTACGACGACCTGGTCATGCACCCGCTGGTCGTCCGAACCGAGATCGAGGGCTACCTCTCGGACCGGCTCCAGGAGGCCCTGTGGCGGGAGATCCTGCACCTGGTCAACGACGGTGTGGCCACCACGCGAGAGCTGGACGAGGCGGTGCACTACGGCCCGGGCCTGAGGTGGGCCGGCATGGGGACCAACCTCACCTTCCACCTGGCGGGCGGTGAAGAGGGCATGCGCCACATGCTCGGCCAGTTCGGCCCGGCCCTGAAGTTGCCGTGGACGAAGCTGGAGGCCCCGGACTTGACCGAGGACCTCATCGAGGTGATGGCCGCCGGCTGCGAGGAGCAGGCCGAGGGCCGGACCATGGCTGAGCTCGAGCGCCTCCGCGACGACTACCTGGTCAACGTCATGCGATCGCTGCGTCCGCTGGGCCTGGGGGCCGGACGGCTGGTGGCCGAACGGGAGGCCCGAATCCACGAGGCCGGCGTCCCGGCCCAGTGGTCGGCGGGTGACCCGGTGGCCGCCCCGCTGACCCTGTACGAGACGACCGTCGAGCCTGACTGGGTGGACTACAACGGCCACATGTCTGAGTGGGCGTTCCTGACCGCTTTTGGGTGGGCCAGCGACAAGCTCTTCCGATATGTGGGCGTCGACGAGGACTACCGGTCGGCCGGCCACACTTTCTTCACTGTGGAGACCCACCTGAATTACGTGCGAGAGGCCTCACTGGCCGATCCACTCCGGTTCACCACCCAGGTTCTAGGCGTGGACGCCAAGCGGCTCCACTTCTTCCATGCCATGGAGCACGCCACCACCGGTGACCTGCTGTGCACCACCGAGCAGATGCTGCTGCACGTGGACACCAGGGCCGGATCTACGGCTCCCCTTCTTCCCGGTCCGGCGGCTGCGCTGGCCGCCATCGCCAAAGCCCACGCCGATCTGCCCGTCCCGCCCCAGGTGGGTCAGGTCATGGGCCTGACCTGATCCGATCGACGATCCTCGGAGCTGACCATGGACTTCGCCCTGACCAACGAGCAGGAGATGGTGGTGGACACCGTCCGGACCTTCGTCGAACGCGAGTTAGTTCCCCATGAGGAGGAGGTGGAGCGACAAGGCGACGTGTCGCCCGACCTGGTGGCCCGGATCCGAGACCGCTCCCTGGAGGCGGGGATCTACGCAGCCAACATGCCGGCCGAGTTTGGTGGCGGGGGGCTTGACAACCTGACCATGGCTCTGGTGGACCGGGCGTTCGGCTGGACTCAGTACGCCCTGCACTACGTGGTGGCCCGTCCTTCCAACATCCTCCTGGCCTGCACTGGGGACCAAGTCGAGGAATACCTACTACCAACCATCCGGGGCGAGCGGGTGGACTGTCTGGCCATGAGTGAGCCGGGAGCCGGTTCGGACGTCCGGGGCATGTCCTGCAGGGCCGTCCGGGATGGCGACGACTACGTCGTCAACGGCACCAAGCACTTCATCAGCCACGCCGACCTAGCCGACTACACGATCCTGTTCGCGGCCACCGGGGAAGAGGACACCCCTCGGGGCCCCAAAAAGCTCATCACCTCGTTCCTGGTCGACCACGACACCCCGGGCCTGGAGGTGGCGCCGGGCTACAACTCGGTCTCCAACCGCGGCTACCACAACCTGATCCTGAACTTTGACGACTGTCGGGTGCCGGCTTCCAAGGTCCTCGGGGAGGAGCACCGGGGCTTCGAGGTGGCCAACGAGTGGCTGGGGGCCACCCGGCTCCAGGTGGCCGCCGTCTGCCTGGGTCGGGCCGACCGGGCCCTGTCCGTGGCCCTGGAATGGGCGGCTTCACGGGAACAGTTCGGCCAGAAGATCGGCAAGTTTCAGGGGGTCTCGTTCAAGCTGGCCGACATGCGGACCCGCATGGTGGAGGCCGAGCTGATGACCTACCGGGCGGCCTGGCTCATGGACCGCGGTGCCATGTCGGACGGCGACGCAGCGATGGCCAAGCTCTCGTCCACCGAGATGATCCAGTTCGTGTCCGACGAGGCCATCCAGATCCTGGGCGGTATGGGCCTGATGGACGAGCTTCCCCTGGAGCGGATCTGGCGCGATGCCCGGGTGGACCGGATCTGGGACGGCACCAGTGAGATCCAGCGGCACATCGTGAGCCGTGAGATGCTCCGCCCGCTGGGCGGCTGACCGGACGGGGAGGGCCAGCCATGGGACGCCTGGGCCGCCTCCTGTCCCCACGGTCGCTGGCCGTGGTGGGCGGTCGACCGGCCGAACTGGCCCTCGAACAGTGCCGTCGTCTGGGCTTCGACGGCGACCTGTGGCCGGTGCACCCGACCCGGGCCTTGCTGGACGGAATTCCGTGCCTGCCGACCTTGGACGATCTTCCCGGTGTTCCCGACGCCGCCCTGGTGGCCGTCAATCGCTATGCCACCGTCGACGTGGTGGGACGGTTGGCAGCCATGGGAGCAGGTGCCGCCGTCTGCTACGCGTCGGGGTTCGCCGAGGCAGGGGACGACGGCCGGGCGTTACAGCAGGATCTGCTGGCCGCAGCGGACGGCATGCCTGTGGTTGGTCCTAACTGCTACGGCACGGTGTCGGCCACGGTGGGTGCCGCCCTGTGGCCAGACCAGCAGGGCCTCTCCCGAGTGGAACGGGGCGTTGCCATAGTCACACAGAGCGGGAACATCGGCCTCAACCTCACATTGCAGACTCGGCCCCTGTCCATCAGCCACCTCCTGACCCTGGGAAACCAGGCCGACGTGGGAATCGAAGAGTGCCTGGAGGACCTGCTGGGCGACCCAGCGGTTTCAGCCGTGGGCCTCCACGTGGAGGCCTTGCACGACGTGGCCCGCTTTGAGGAGGCCTGCCGCCGAGCGTCGGCGGCGGGCGTCCCAATCGTCGCCCTCAAGACCGGCTCCTCACCCCGGGCCGCCGAGATCGCCGCCTCCCACACCTCGTCGCTGGTCGGAGCTGACGCCGCTTACGGGGCCCTCTTCGACCGCCTGGGCGTCCGCCGCGTCCGGTCCCTTGCAGAGCTACTCGACACCCTCCTGGTCCTGGACCGCGTCGGGGGACTGCCGGGGAACCGGATCGTCAGCCTCAGCTGTTCGGGCGGCGAGGCGTCGATTGTCGCCGATAGCTGTGCCGGCCTCGACCTGAACCTTCCCCCCTTCACCGACGCCCAGGCCGAGAGGATCCGCGCCGCCCTGGGCGAAGGCGAGGCAACGGACCTGGTGTCGGTGTCCAATCCTTTCGACTACCACACCTTCATCTGGGGAGACCGGGACCGCCTGACCGGCACCTTTACCTCAGCGCTGGACGGGCCGGTCGACGCAGCCCTCCTCATCTTGGACTTCCCCGGCGCCGGACTGGACGACGCCACCTGGTGGCCGACCCTGGACGCGTTCGCCGAGGCCTGCGTATCGACCAGGACACCAGGCGTGGTAGCTGCCTCCCTGGCCGAGAACCTGCCGGTGGTCGTCGAGGAAGCGGCGACCGACGCCGGGCTGGTAGCCGTGCGGGGTATTGAGGCGGCGCTCGTGGTCCTGGAGGCGGCCGCCCAGTGGGGCGCCCGGCCTGACCATCCGCCGCTCCTACCACCAGGGCGCCCGCCGGGACCGACGCGTCGCATGATGGGAGACGAGGCCAGGAGACTGCTAGAGGATGCTGGGGTTCCGGTACCCCGGTGGGAGGTGGTGTCGGTCGACGGGGCTGGCGAGGCGGCCGACCGACTGGGGTACCCAGTGGTGGTCAAGGCCGCCGGGCTGGCTCACAAGACGGAGGCTGACGCGGTGGCGCTGGACCTCAATGGCGCCGGTGCGGTCGACGAGGTGGTCCGTCGGATCGCCGAGGCGTCGACCACCGAGACGGTGATCGTCGAGCGCCAGGTCAGCGACGCGGTCGTCGAGTTGCTGGTCTCGGTACGCCGGGAGGATCCGGTGGGCTGGCTGCTCACCGTCGGCGCAGGCGGAACCCTGGTGGAGATCCTGGAGGACACCCGCAGCTTGCTGCTTCCGGTCACAGCGGAGGACGTACAGTCCGCCCTTCAGGGCCTGTCGGTCTGGCCACTACTGGTCGGCTATCGGGGACGTCCGGGAGCCGACGTGGAGGCTGTGGTAGATGCCGTCCTCGGAGTAGCTCAGATGGCCGTGGTGCCAGACGGCCTAGTTGAGGTGGAGTGCAACCCGTTGATTGCCGGGGCGGAGGGTGCCACGGTGGTCGACGTGCTGGTCGAACGCGAGGACCCGGAGGGGCAACGATGAGCGACGGGGCGGCGGTCCGGACCACGGTGAACGGTGGGGTACTGGAGGTGGTCCTAGACCGTCCGAAGGCCAACGCCATCGACGCCGCCACCAGCCGGGAGCTGGGACAAGTGTTCGCCGGGTTCAGGGATGACCCGTCGCTGAGGGTCGCCGTGTTCACGGGGGCCGGTGACCGGTTCTTCTCGGCTGGTTGGGACCTCGGCGCGGCGGCGGACGGCGAGGAGTTCGAGGCCGACTACGGCGAAGGCGGCTTCGGCGGCTTTGGCGAGTTACCCCGAAGGAACAAACCGGTGGTGTGTGCAGTAAACGGCCTAGCCGTAGGTGGCGGCTTCGAGATCGCCCTGGCCGCCGAGTTCGTGGTGGCCGCCGAGCACGCCGAGTTTTTTCTTCCCGAAGCCGGCTTGGGAATCATCCCCGACACGGGAGCGGTCCGGCTGCCCCGGATTTTGCCGCCAGCGGTGGCCACCGAGGTGCTCATAGGCGGGCGACGCCTGGATGCCCGGGAGGCCGAACGGTGGGGCCTCGTCAATCGGGTGGTGCCGGTGGCCGACCTCCGCGCGGCGGCTCTCGAGTTAGCCGGTCGGATTTCTGCTTCCGCCCCGCTGGCCGTGGAGGCGGTGCTGGCCATCGACCGGGCCACCCGCCATCTCTCCCTGGAAGAGGCGTTTGCCCACCTCCGGTCGGGCGATCTGGAGGCCTACGAACGCATGCTGGCTTCGGAGGATGCGGAGGAGGGACTGCAAGCTTTCGTCGAGAAGCGGGACCCCCACTGGCAGGGCTCCTGATCCACTGGAGGGAAAGCCTGAGCCCCGGTAAACCGCGCTAGGTTTCGACCTCGACGACGGTTCCCGACCAGGGCCGTCGTCGAGGCCGACTGAGGGATTCCGGCCGGACTCCAATGATGGGGGACACATGAGCCAGCGTCTGACGACACCGATGGTCCGCGAGGACGGGGTGCTGCGCGAGGCGACCTGGGAGGAGGCCCTCGAGCGGGCCGCCTCCGGGTTCGGCTCCGTGGTCGACACCCACGGTCCCTCGGCCTTCGGCATGTTCAGCTGCTCGAAGACCACCAACGAGGTGAACTACGCCGCCCAGCGGTTCGCCCGACGGGTCATCGGCTCGAACAACATCGACAGCTGCAATCGAACTTGACACGCTCCTAGCGTCGTCGGTCTGGCGACGGTCTTCGGAGCAGGCGGAGGTACCTCGTCATACGAGGAGATCGAGACGACCGACGCCATCGTCATGTGGGGGACCAACGCGCGCAACGCGCACCCCATTTTCTTCCACCACGTCCTAAAGGGCATCGACAACGGTGCCCGGTCGTGGACCGTCGACCCCCGGCGGACCGGTACGGCCAAGTTCACCGACTCCTGGCTAGGCCTCGACGTCGGGACCGACATCGCCCTGGCCCACGGGGTGGCACGCGAGATCATCCACGCTGGCCTCACCGACGACGAGTTCATCCGGCACGCCACCACCGGCTACGAGGAGTTCGTGGCCTTCGTGGAGTCGTGGACCCTGAAGCGGACTGCGGAGGTTACCGGCGTGCCTACCGAGGCCATCCGGGACCTGGCCCACGGATACGCCTCGGCCCCGACGGCCCAGATCTGTTGGACCCTGGGAATCACCGAGCACCACACCGGGGTGGACAACGTTCAGGCCCTCTGCAACCTTGCCCTGCTCACCGGGCACGTGGGCCGGAGGGGTTCAGGTCTGGTGCCCCTTCGCGGGCAGAACAACGTGCAGGGCGGTGGTGACATGGGTGCGCTGCCCAACAAGCTCACCGGCTTCCAGGACGTGGAAGATGACGAGGTGCGGGCCAAGTTCGAAGGGGCCTGGGACTGTGAGATTCCCGCTACCAACGGCTGGAACCTCACCGAGATGTTCGAGGCCATGGAGCGAGATGAGCTCAAGGCCGTCTACTGCATCGGCGAGAATCCGGCCGACTCGGAGGCCGACGTCAAGCACGCCAGGGCCATGCTTGAGCGACTCGATGTGCTGGTCGTGCAGGACGTGTTCCTGACGCGTACGGCCCAGATGGCCGACGTTGTCCTGCCGGCGGCCCTGGGATGGGCGGAGTCGGACGGTACGGTCACCAACAGCGAGCGTCGTGTCCAGCGGATGCGGGCCGCCATACCGCCACCCGGTGAAGCTCGCCAGGAGATCGGGATCATCAACGACCTGGCGGCTCAGATGGGTGACGGAGGCTGGGGGAACCCCACGGCCGAGGAACTTTGGGAGGAACTCCGGACCGTTTCACCCATGCACGCCGGCATGTCCTGGGAGCGCCTCGAGGCGGAGGGTGGCATCCAGTGGCCGTGCCCGACCGAAGGCCATCCCGGGAGTCCATTCCTACACGGCCGCCTCTGGGAGCGGCCGGCCGGTGGACGACTGGCGCCGTTTTCGTGTGTCGAGGATCGCCGTCCGCTGGACGAGCTTTCCGATGAGTTCCCGTTGCGTCTAACCACCGTGCGCGCCCTGGACTCGTACAACACGGGCGTGCAGACCGACAAGTACTCCTCGCCCATTCGCACCGGGGAGGCGCTCGAGATCTCGCCGGCCGACGCCGCCGATCTGGGGGTGGTCGAGGGGGAGCGGGTGAACGTGTCGTCCCGCCGGGGCGCCATCGAGATGACCATCGGCATCGACCGGGACCTTGCCGTAGGCCTGTGCCACACCACCTTCCACTTCCCGGAGACGACCGACATCAACCAGATCACCAGCGACGCGGTTGACCCGAAGTCGGGCACGGCCGAGTTCAAGGCGGCGGCCGTGCGGGTCGACAAGCTCGTCGGGGTAGCCACCGGTGCCTGACCTCCACTTTGGGGCGACAGAGGAGGCGACTGACGCCGAGAGGGCAGGGGTTGACGCGGCGATTGCCAGCCTTGGTCCGGTGGTCCTCTGGGAGTCCGAACGGTTGGTTTATGGAGGCCACGAACGCACTCGGGAGCGTCGCCACCTATTGCTTCCGGCCCTCCACGCTCTCCAGCGGTCGGTCGGTTGGATTAGCCCGGGGGGTTTGGACTATGCCTGCGCGCAACTGGAGGTGCCGCCTGCTGAGGGATACGGCGTGGCCACCTTCTACCACCTGTTCACCCACGAGCCGCCGGCTGCCGTCGACACTGTGCACGTGTGCGACGACGTGGCCTGCCGGATCGTCGGAGCGTTGGAGCTGATCGACGACCTGGTCGCCGACGGGCACCACGTCAAGGCAAGCCCGTGCCTAGGTCAGTGCGAGCGGGGACCAGCGGTGATGGTCCAGCGGACCGGGAACGAAGACGTGACCGTCGCTTCGGTGGATGGCGGACCGGTTGGTGTCGCACAGGTCGCGGCAGCCATCGGATCGGGCGCCTCCACGCCGTCGGTCACCCTCCCCCAGGCTGGGGATCCCGGCCTACGCCTCCTGGCCCGTGTCGGTGTCGTCGATCCGACCAGCCTCGAGGACTACCGGGCCCACGGCGGCTACCGGGCCCTGGAGGCCTCGTTGACCATGGGATCGGACCAGGTGATTGCCGAGGTGACCACGGCCGGGTTGTCCGGTCGGGGTGGTGCTGCCTTCCCGACCGGCATCAAGTGGCGCGGCGTGGCCGACCAGGAGGGGCGTCCCCGCCACCTGGTGTGCAATGCCGATGAGTCTGAGCCCGGAACCTTTAAGGACCGGGTTGTCATGGAGGGTGACCCGTTCTCCCTCATCGAGGCTATGACGGTGGCCGGCCTGGCCGTCGGGGCCGAGCAGGGCTGGTTGTACATCCGGGGTGAGTACCCGGTGGCCACCGACCGTCTGGGCCATGCCATCACCGAGGCCCGGGCTGCAGGGCTCCTGGGCGACGACGTCTCCGGCTCGGGACGTCGCTTCGACATCTCGCTGCGCAGCGGGGCCGGTGCCTACATCTGTGGCGAGGAGACGGCGCTGTTCAATTCGCTTGAGGGGTTCCGGGGCGAGCCTCGGAACAAGCCGCCGTTTCCCACCACGCACGGCCTGTTCGGTGAGCCCACGGCCATCAACAACGTGGAAACACTGGTCAACGTGCTGCCCATTGTTTTGGACGGCGGAGCGGCCTACGCCGCCGAGGGTACGGAGCGGTCACCAGGAACCAAGTTGTTCTGCCTCAGCGGACGGGTAGTCCGCCCCGGCACCTACGAGGTGGAGTTTGGGGCCACCCTGCGGGACCTGATCGACCTGGCCGGAGGCCTGCCAGAGGGGCGGAGCCTGCGGACCGTCATGCTGGGTGGGGCCGCCGGTAGCTTCGTGGGACCGGACTCGCTGGACCTGCCGCTGACGTTGGAGGCCACCCGGGACGCAGGCGTGTCGCTGGGCTCAGGCGTGATCATGGTGTTCGATGAGACTGACGACCTGGTCGACACCGTACGGCGCATCGCCGAATTCTTCCGTGACGAGTCGTGTGGCCAGTGCGTTCCCTGCCGGGTGGGGACGGTGCGCCAGGAGGAGGTGCTGGTCCGGCTGGGACGGGGGTCCACGGTGGATGACGAACGGGACCTGCTGGACGACCTAGCGGCCGTCATGAAGGACGCCTCGATCTGCGGTTTGGGTCAGACGGCCTCAGGTGCTGTGCTCAGCGCTCTGGACCTCGGCCTGCTGGTCGACATCGGCGGCGGAGGATCTCGATGAACGAGACGGCGGTTTCTGTGACCACCATGGTCGAGGCCACCATCGACGGGGCGACAGTTCGTGTTCCGGAGGGGTCCACCATCCTGGACGCCTGTCGCCGCCAGGGCATCGACACACCAACGCTGTGCTGGGCCGAGAACTTGACACCGGTCAACGTTTGCCGGGTCTGCGTAGTCGAGGTCGAGGGGTCCCGGGTTCTGGTTCCGTCCTGTTCCCGGCCCGTGGAAGACGGGATGGTGGTGTCCACCGACTCCGAGCGGGTACACACCAGTCGGCGGATGGTCTACGAGCTGCTGGCCTCGTCGGTCGAGATGGACCGGGCTGACCCCGAGGTCCACGCCTGGATGGAGCACTATGGGGCCCGGCCGGAGCGGATGGGAGAACGGTCCGAGATCGCGACGGTGGCCCAGCCGGTGAAGGTCCAAGACGACCTCTACGTTCGGGACTACGAACGGTGCATCCTCTGCTACAAGTGCGTTGAGGCCTGTGGCGACGACGCCCAGCACACCTACGCCATCGCCACAGCCGGTCGGGGTTTCGGGGCCCACATCTCCACCGAGCACGACGTGACCCTTCCCGATTCGGCCTGCGTCTACTGCGGGAACTGCATCGGGGTCTGTCCAACGGGGGCGCTGGCTTTCAAGACCGAGCACGACATGCGCCTGGACGGCACGTGGAACGAGGAAGACCAGGAGGTCACCACCACGGTGTGTTCGTTCTGCGGGGTGGGCTGCAACCTGGAACTGCACGTCCAGGATGAGCGGATTGTGAAGGTGACGTCACCGGCCGACCACTCGGTGACTCACGGCCACCTGTGCATCAAGGGACGGTTCGGCTGGCAACACGCTCAGTCCTAACCTCCGGGACGGATCCGCCCGGCGTCGGTATCCGGGCGATCAGCCCTGCTCTTTGATCAGGACCACGACCCAACCCTCGATGCCGGCACCTGGCAGGTGGTCGCCGTGCTCCCGGAAGGCCACGGTGGCCGAACCGTCGGCCTCGATGGCGTCCAGTTCGGCGGGGAAACGGCCCTCGTCCCAGAAGTGGTCGTTCAAGCCGACGACTACGGCACCGCCCGGTCGGACGACGCGCAGGACGTCACGGAGGGCGGAGGGTCGGATGTGCCCGAACGAGAACACGCCGACGGCCGCTGCGTGATCGTAGGTGTCGTCGGCGACGTCGAGTCCTTCGTTCAGGTCGGATTCGAAGAGCCGGCCGTAGACCCCGGTCGCTGCGGCCCGTTCCAGCATGGGGGGTGAGAAGTCGCAGCCGTCGAGGTTGGTGAATCCGGCCTCGGCGAGGGCACGCCCGGAGAGTCCGGTGCCGCAGCCCACGTCCAGGATCCGTCCGCCGGGTTCCACTACGGAGGTCAGGGCTTTTGCGCACCGGGTGGGTTGGGCGTAGGCGTTCTCGACGCCGATCTCCTGGTCGTAGGTTTCGGCCCACTCCTCGTAGTGGTCCAGCGTCTGACGGCCGGTCTCCAGGTCGTAAGAGGTGTCGAGGAATCGCCGGTCTTCCACCCTGGTTCTCCCCGTGATCAACGTGACCGGGTCGACGGCTTGCGGCCCGACCTTCGACGGTAACCGGATATCGGGCCGGGACCGATGGCGAAGGGGTGCTCTTGGACGAGAACGAGGCGGTTGAAGGAGAAGGAGGTGGTTTTTCCTGATAGTGGAGGATGACTACTCGTATTACGAAACGATGACGATCGGCATGCCCTGTGACACGTGTCTCATCGGCGCATACCCTTCGCGGCTGGCAGACAGTAGGGCTGCCGTCCGTGCCGTCGGTTTTTGATGGGACGGTTTGATCTATTCCATGACATGGAGGGGACAATGTTTCGACGTGCACGCGTTTTACTCGCGTTGCTGTTGGGCTTCTCGCTGATCGCCGGGGCTTGTGGCTCCGATGATGGCGACGATGCCGCACCGGCGGCTACTACGGCTGCGCCGGCGGCTACTACGGCTGCGCCGGCGGCTACTACGGCTGCGCCGGCGGCTACTACGGCTGCGCCAGCTGCTGAAGAGGCTGCTGCTGCGGATTCGTCTGATCCGATCAAGTTGCCGATTCACAACTGGTCGTCCCAGATCGCTGGCGTTTACGCCGTTGGTGCGATGTTGGAGTCGACGGGTAACTCGGTGGAGTACATCTCAGCGGATTCGACGCTGGTGTACACGTCGATGTGTGAAGGCGAC
>ENA-UPTF01000172-UPTF01000172.1-marine-metagenome-genome-assembly--contig:-NODE-172-length-45821-cov-8.981090_pt1 | contig 45821 bp, 59 predicted proteins | sample MGYA00238166_ERZ767019 | MGnify/ENA primary metagenome ERZ767019 (study PRJEB28930, sample SAMN06266391) | marine metagenome | isolation source: Sea water from 250 m depth | place: Atlantic Ocean | study... | reverse complement strand
GCTTTTGCAACATCATGCCAGTTATCAGATTTTCCAAAATCAGTTTCACGTCGTTTCATACCAACTTGGTATTCTTCCTCAGAATTAAACCATAATTCTGCCATTCCACAACATCCCCCTTCAATATCTTCTTCAAAGAATGTAAGTACATATTTAACTGGTTCTAATACTTCTACCATATGGGGTGCATGAATGTTTTCCCAGTGATCAAAAAAATTAGAACGTTTAATATTGGTTCTGTTTTGAATAAAAAGTACTTTTTTTATCATTAAATGCTCCTTACAAGTTGAAACTAACATCTTTTTTTTATTTAAACATTATTATTTACTTATTACATTGCATTTTACTGTAAATATTTTATACAAATAGGAGAATTATATGTTTAGAAAAAGTTTCACTATTTTGTTTGCGTTGTCATTGGTGTATTCTCAAGTCAATGTAGACAAATTCAAGCAACTGAATGAGGATATTACAACACCAAATACCTATCGAACTGCTTCAGGGTATCCAGGCCATGATTATTGGCAGCAAGAAGCAGATTATGTCATGGATCTTACTATAGATGATGAAAACCAAATACTTTATGGAGATGAAACAATTACTTTTCATAATAATTCACCTGATCAACTTAGTTATTTATGGGTACAATTAGATCAGAATGTCCGAGCATTAGATTCTGATAGTTATAAAATTCAATCCTCTGGCGATTTTGGGGCACAACGTGGTCGTGAAAAAGTAATGGTAGGAGAATCTATTCCTTTGAATACACTCAAAAATTTCTACAGAGATTTTGATGGTGGATTCAAAATTGAGCATGTAAAAGATGGATTAAATAGAGATCTACCATATATCATTAATAAAACAATGATGCGCATAGATTTACCAACACCATTGCGTGCAGGACAATCTTACAAATTTAAAATTAAATGGTGGTATAATATCAATGATCATATTAGAGATGGCGGAAGATCTGGATATGAATATTTTGAAGAAGATGATAATTATATCTATACCATCGCACAGTTCTTTCCACGCATGTGTATGTATAATGATGTATACGGCTGGCAGAACAAACAGTTTTTAGGTCGAGGAGAATTCACATTAATTTTCGGAGACTATGATGTAAAAATAACGGTACCTGCTGACCACATTTTAGGAGCTACAGGGGTATTGCAAAATTCACAACAAGTACTTACTAAAGATCAGATTGATAGATTAGAAGAGTCCAAAACTGCTGATGAACCTGTCAAGATTGTTACAAATTCTGAGGCATTAGAAAATGAAAAAACTCAATCTGAAGAAACAAAGACATGGCATTTCAAAGCAGAAAATGTTCGAGACTATGCTTTTGCTACATCAAGAAAATATATATGGGATGCTATCGGTGTTGATGTTAGTGGAAATACAGTTATGGCAATGTCATATTATCCGAATGAAGCAGAGCCTTTATGGGGGCAATATTCTACAAAATCTGTAGCACATACAGTGGAAGTTTATTCAAAGTATACTTTTGATTATCCTTACCCAGTAGCAATTTCAGCTCATATTGATAGGATGGGGATGGAATACCCAATGATTTGTTTTAATGGGTATAGACCAGAAGAGGATGGAACTTATTCTGAAAGCACAAAGAAAGGTTTAATTGGAGTGATTATCCATGAAGTAGGACATTTTTGGTTTCCTATGATAGTTAATTCAGATGAAAGACAATGGACGTGGATGGATGAAGGCCTAAACTCGTTTATGGATGATATAGCAGGTAGAGAATGGGATACAGAATTATTCCATCCTTCAAAAAATACTGAATATATCGTTAGATATATGAAAGGCGATAAATCGAATATTATGCCAATTATGACTAATTCAGAATCAATATATCAATTTGGAGCAAATGCTTATGGAAAACCAACGCTTGCTTTAAACATATTAAGAGATACAATTATGGGGCGTGAGTTATTTGATTATGCTTTTAAAGAATACTCTAAAACATGGATGTTTAAACATCCAACTCCAACAGATTTTTTCAGAATTATGGAGAATGCATCTGCAGTGGATTTAGACTGGTTTTGGAGAGGATGGTTTTTTAGTAATGATCATGTTGATTTATCTATTGAATCTGTTGATTGGTATCAACTTGAAATGGATCCAGAAGCAAAAAAATCATACGATAAAGAATCTGATAATAAAGATCAATATTATAGTGCAATGCTTGATGAAGAAGATATTGAATCAACAGTGACAGATCGTGATCCAGCTACTAGAGATTTTTACGATAATTATGATAAATATCAGGTTACCAGAAGAGATGAAAAAGAATATCGTGATTTTGTAGATGATTTGTCAGATAAAGAACGCGATTTGGTCAACGAGAATGACCATTTCTATTCTGTCAAATTTTCCGATAATGATGGCATAATTATGCCAATTATTCTTGAATTTGAGTATGAAGATGGAGAGAAAGAAGTTATTCGAATTCCAGTCGAAATATGGAGATTTAATAGAGGAGAAGTCACCAAAGTCTTTAAGACTGAAAAGCCTATTAAAAATATGACATTAGATCCATTTTTTGAAATTGCTGATGTTGAAAGAAATAATAATCATTGGCCTGAAAAAGTACAACCGACACGATTTGAGACATTTAAAACTTCTGGTTGGGGCGGAGGCAAAAATCTAATGCAACGCGTACGTGATGATGCTCCAAGTCCAGACACTCCTGAATAAAAAATGAATTATATTTCAAAGGCAATAGGTTCAGTATTCTTATTGAGCATAGTTTTTGCACATCAGTTTTTTATTTCTACGACTGATATACAATTCAAACCAGAAGAAAAAAGAGCTGAAATCACTATACAAATTTTTACACATGATATTAATCTTTTGCTAGAGAATGCGAATTACAAGACAATAGATTTAGGTACCAAAGAAGAAAGTGATAATATTGATATTTTTCTAGTCAACTATTTATCTGATAATTTTGTTATTCAAGATTATAGATGGAAATATGTTGGTAAAGAAGTTGGAGCAGACTATACTCTTTTCTTTTTGGAAATAGAAGATTTTTCTTTATCTCCTAAAATTGCTATTCTGAATTCGTTATTTATGGATTTATATAACAAGCAACGTAATATTGTGAATTTTTATAGCGGAGAAACTATTCAATCTGCTAGCATGACTACTGCACAACCAGTATTTTCATTTAATTTTTAGAATCTAATCTATATCCAGTAATCCAAATAATAATAGCCCCTCCCATCATTGCAAGACATAATAATTGTCCCATACTTAAGTTCAGTAAAATAAAACCTAAATGATCATCTGGTTGTCGGAAATACTCGATAAAGAAACGGAAAAATCCATACCCAAATACATATAATCCACTATTAAATCCTTGAAATCTGTTTTTAAACAATTTGATTACACCAAACAATACAATGCCTTCAAAAAATGCTTCATATAATTGTGAAGGATGCCTTAACAGAACTTCGCCTTTTGAATCTCGAAAGTACATTCCAATAGATGCTTCTGTCACTCGACCATATAATTCTCCATTAATGAAATTTCCAATTCTTCCGAAGAAAAATCCTAAAGGAATTGCTGGTGTCATAAAATCTGCAATGGTGTATAAGTGTAATCCTTTTTTTCGTCCATACATCCACATTGCAATAAGAACACCAATTAAACCGCCGTGATAAGACATGCCTGCAATGCCAGTGAATTCCCACCCATCTTCTTGGATAGAAAAAGGAAGAAGAATTTCTAATGGGTTTGCTAAGTAATATTCAAAATTATAAAATAGAACATATCCAAAACGTGCTCCAAGAATTAATGCAATAAAACACCATGATAACAAATCTTCAAATTCTGATAAAGTTAATTTTGTGAATTTGTTATTATTGATTTTTTTTCTACAGAGAAGATACACAACACCAAATGCGACAAGATACATTGTCGAATACCAATAAATAGAAAATGAACCAATCGAAAGTAAGATTGGATCCATTTTTTCAGGTAAAGTTTGCCACCACAGTATAAAATCCATGCTGTAAAATACAAAAATTACTTTGTAACCTAAAAAAAATTATATAATGTAGAACAATATTATGATTCTATCAGGAAAAGAAATTATCAATAGACAAGGGAAGGATATAGTAATTGATCCTTTTGACGAGAATCAAGTGAATCCCAACAGTTATAATTTACGATTACACAATGAATTGTTAGAATATGATTCCCCTATCTTAGATATGAAGAAAGAAAATTCTGGAACTAAAATTATTATCCCAGAAGAAGGATTGCTTCTAGAAAGTAATAAATTATACTTAGGAAGAACTATCGAATATACAGAAACCAATAATTTTATTCCTATGTTAGAAGGAAGATCATCTGTCGGTAGATTAGGATTGTTTGTTCATATTACAGCTGGATTTGGAGATGTAGGATTTAAAGGATACTGGACACTTGAAATTTTTTGTGTTCAGCCAGTTAAGATTTATTCTGGTATAGAAATTTGTCAAATTTTTTATCATTCTATTGATGGAGACTATGATTCATATGAAGGTGGGAAATACCAAGCCAATAAGGATATTCAAACCAGTATGCTCTACAAAGATTTCGATAAAAAGTAAGATTATGTCGTTTATTTTTATAAAAATGATAAAAATGTATCAAATTATTTTATCTCCGCTTTTGGGTTCAAATTGTCGGTATCAACCGACTTGTTCCAATTATGCAATTGAATCAATCGAACAATGGGGAGTCATTCAGGGATCGGTGTTGTCATTTAAAAGGATTATGAAATGTCATCCATGGGGATCCAGTGGTTATGATGCAGTTCCTACCAAGCATGAAAGAACAAAAAATGAATGAGATTATTCAATATCTAACTAACAATCTTACTCTACCATTTATTTTTATTCTTGGGATGTTTCATGCGTTAGAACCTGGTCATGGTAAAACATTTATTCTCGCTTATCTCACTGGCGGTAAAATACGTGTTTGGGGTGCACTTCAGTTAATTATTGCGTTAATTATAACCCATTTTATGCTTTTTTCTTTGATGGCATATCTAATAAAACTTGGAAGTGATAGATTTCCTATTTTTCTAGAATTCATTGGACCTACCTTAATTATATCATTAGGTATATACCTTCTTTATAGATCTTTAAAAGAAACTCGTCATGAAGACGATGAAGATTGTGATGATCCAGCACATTTTCATTTTAGTGAATCTAAATTTTCTAGTCCCATTGTGACTGGATTTGTTGCTGGACTAATTCCATGTCCATCGGCTTTAGGAGTAATACTAATTTCAGGTATGACTTTCAGTGGTCCAGCGCTTTATTTCAGTATCTTGATTTATGTTTTAGGAATTGCACTTACTTTAATTAGTATTATTCTGTTATTCCTATTCTTCAAAGAAAAAGCACAGAATCAACTCAATGCTGTTAACAAAAAATTCAATACAAATCTAATCGCAGCATTTTTGATTATTACGATAGGAGTTTTATACTTGTTAATGAATCTATTGGGACCAGGACACCAACATTAAAGAACATCTATCCCAAGCTTCTTGAATAAAGCTATCGAGACAGTAAAGAGAAAAAACATTATTACCAAAGCGATTCCCATACTTATCATAAATGAAAAATTTTTCTTTAATAAATAGGGGAATACTATAAAAAATGATAAAGAAAGTAGTGTTATCAATGCTATGTTATAAGAATAATCAATTATTTTTTGATTAGAATTAGACGCATTACCCATATGATAATATATTATTGTTGTTATTGACATTATTGGAATAGAAACAAGGATTGATGCTATAATTACATTATTCTTAATGCTTTCTTGATCTAGAATTTTTCCAACAATAAAAATAATTATTGCGGGTAATATAAATTTAATTGCTTCAAACATGATTTTTTGTAATTTGCATAAACAATTTAAGAAGAAATAAAAAAATGGACTTGAATAATATTTATATTGGATTTGCATTAGCCACCTTTGCTGGTCTGAGTACAGGAATAGGAAGTTTTCTAGGATTATACTCAAAATTTGAGAATAAAAGATTACTATCACTAGCTCTTGGATTTTCAGCTGGAGTAATGATTTATGTTTCTTTTATGGAGCTCCTTCCACTTTCTTTTGATTCATTAGAAGAAGTATATGGAAATACTTTTGGAAAATTAATTGGGGTTAGCTCATTTATAATGGGACTATCAATTATGTTTTTTATTGACCAATTATTTGACCATCATTCAATAGCTGATTTTATTTCACGATCTTCCAATAAAGATGAATCGGTGTTAGTGCGTACAGGATTATTTTCTGCACTTGCTTTAGCTATTCATAATTTTCCAGAAGGGTTTGCGACATTTACAGCAGCCCAAGTTGAGATAGAACTTGGAGTAACTCTTGCAATTGCTATTGCAATTCATAATATCCCTGAAGGACTAGCGGTTTCAGTTCCTATTTATTATGCTACTAAAAATAAAAGTAAAGCATTTTGGATATCATTTGCATCAGGTCTTGCTGAACCTCTTGGCGCATTGATTGGATTTCTAATTATTCGTAATGTATATAATGAAGCATTATCTCTTGGAGTATCTTTTGCTTTTTGTGCTGGTATTATGATTTATGTATCTTTAAATGAGCTATTACCCGTATCAAGAGAGTATGGAAAGCCTAGCGATCCTATTATAGGCGTAACTGCTGGAATAATTGTGATGGCAATAAGTTTAATATTAATGTATGCCTAGCTACCTTATAATAGGCTTGTAATCTCTTCGGAGAGAGGTTTTACTTTAGAATCAAAAAATCCAACCAATTCACCTTCTTCATTCACTAAATATTTACAGAAATTCCATGTTGGTCGTTGCGCATTCCATCCATTAAAATCTTTGTTTGTTAACCATTGATATATTGGACTTTGTTTTTTGCCTTTTGTGGTAGTTTTTTCAAACATTGGAAATGTAATACCATAATTTGTTTCACAGAATTCTTCAATATCTTCATTGCTTCCAGATTCTTGATTGAAAAAATCATTTGCTGGAAACCCAAGAACAATGACTTTATCTTGATAGATATCTTGCAGTTTTTGAAGGCCTTCATATTGGTAGGTATATCCACATTTTGATGCAACATTTACGATTAGTATTTTTTTATTTTTGTATTGATCAAAACTGATTTTTTTTCCGTCAATAGAAATTGCTTCTAACTCATAAAAACTTTTTTTTGGAGCAATATTTTTTGTGTTTAAAATAATATTTTTTGCTTTGAAACTGCTTATGAATAGTGCTCCAATGCCTATAGCAAAAATTAACAGTAAGTATGGTAATATCTTTATCATTATTAATGGTTATATTGTACCATGTTTTTGGTGAAAAAAGAAGAAGAATTATCTGATACAGTACAATGGATTGCAAATCATTTTGAGCAAATATTTATTATTTTTTGTATCTTTTGTGTCTTTATATCTTTATTATTTTTTTTAAGGTTATATAGGAATCGACATCGCGAATGAAAAATTATTTATTACCAATCTTATTTTTAGTGATTCTGTCATGTAACAAAACAGAAGCGTCACTTCCACCTCAAAAACAAGAAAATTCAAATGTATCTCAAGTGTCTTCACCTCAAACTAATGTGCAGACTCAAACAATTATTTTTCGTGATGCTCAAGGCAATATTTTAACAGAAAGCCAAAAAGATAGTCTAGTTCAAAATACAGAAGGTATTCAAGCGTTAAGAAGTTTTAATGATAATACTACAGAATATATTTTATTCAAAACTTTTGATGATTTGAGAGGATTTGTTCCAGATGATGTAGTTGATAATCTAATCAGAGAAGATAAACTCAGAAAAAGCGGGGGACCGGCACAAGTTTTTAGGCAACGCTTGCTAGATAAATGGCAAAATCAACCATTACCTGAAAAGAAATTTTCTTTAATGAGTGGAGAAGAAAAAAGTTTTTCTGATTATTCTGGTTCAATGCTTGTAGTAAATTTTTGGTATACAACTTGTGGACCATGTATTATCGAAATGCCTGCATTAAACCAATTGGTTGATGATTATAAAGAGTCTGATATCAATTTCTTATCATTTAGTTTTGACAAGAAAGAAGATTTAGAAATTTTTCTTAAAAATACTGAATTCAATTATGTACATGCACGAGTTGATCTAAATTTTATGTATGATTTTGATATCACTGTCTATCCAACACATTGGATTGTAGATGAAACGGGAGTTATTAGAGATTTAATTGTTGGGACTTCATTAGATATCTATGATAAACTATCTTCTTCCATTGAAAAAAATAAAAAATGAATTTTTAATCAATTATTCATTTTGTAATATCTCTTATGACAATTAAAAAATTCCTATCTGTTATCATTCTCTCAACTTTTTTATTTGCACAAGGACATGTGGTACTTCCTGGCCAGAATGGGATTATAGCTTCTTTCGACTATGATAGAAGTGTAGATTTTTTTGGTGAGGGTGATTTTCTAAGAGACAATTACAATAATTCAGTGAATGTTGGATATGTTTATAATGGATTATTTGGAATAGATTTTTCTTATGGATATTCATTTTTTAATAGCAAAAAAGAATATGATGTTGCAGAAGGGGAGTTTGATTTTTCTGGTGATTTTCGATCAAATAATCCTGATCTAGGTGATCAAGGATTTTCATTGGGTTTTACTTATTACTTGAATAATAATGCCAATATGCCTGTCGATATGTTATTTGGTTTAAGATATGGAGCAAATGACTATGATAGCGATGCATTGGATGTGTTAGATCAAGACTTTCACAAAAAATATTATACTATTCAAGTAGGTGCGTATAAGAATCTTGAAACGAACGCACAATTTCGCATCGTACCAACTTTGACGTTAAACTTGATTAATGAAAAAAATATTCACAAAGAAATAGTGATTGAAGATGATATTGCTACTGAAGACACAGTTTCAAGTACAAAAAATCATACCAACATTCAGTTTGGTTTCCCAATTGTGTTTGATCAAGGGACGGTATTAAAACAATCGATAAATACACAGTTTATTGTTGAACCCACTCTATCTAGAGTTTTTGGGGAAACACATTTTGGATTTAGAGTGAGTTTCTTGTTTAATAACTAATTAAGAGTATTATTGGCTTCTCCATTCAACATTCATAAAGACATTTCTAAAGCTGAAACACTACCTGCATCGTTCTATAGAGATGCATCTATGTTTGAAACAATGAAAGACCAAATTTTTTTAAAATCTTGGCAATGGGTTGGAGATCAATCATTAGTAAAATTACCAAAATCTTTTTATCCGTTTGTATTATTAGATGGCTATTTAACTGAACCAATGTTACTTACTCATGATAATAGTGGTAATATCAATTGTCTTACCAATGTTTGTACGCATAGAGGGAATATATTGGCAATGTCATCAGGAAAATCAAATAAACTAACATGTGATTATCATGGAAGACGTTTTAAACTCAATGGAAAATTTGAATCAATGCCTGAATTTGAAAAAACCAAAGATTTTCCAAGACCTTGTGATAATTTGCATCAATTTCCTTTAAAAAAATGGGGCCCATTTTTATTTGCTGGACTTAATCCTTCCTTTGATTTTCAAAAAGTAATTGATGTAATGGATCAACGTATAGGATTTTTACCATTAGATAAATTTTCATTGGATAATACTTTGTCTAAAGAATATTTAGTTCATGCTCATTGGGCTTTATACTGTGATAATTATCTAGAAGGATTTCATATTCCATTTGTGCATCAAGGATTAAATAAAGTATTAGATTATGGTAGTTATCAAACAGAAATATATGATTATTGTAATGTGCAGATAGGATATTCTGATGACGCAGTTGAAACCTTTGATTTTCCAAAAAATCATATGGATTATGGTAGCAACATAGCTGCATATTATTTTTGGGTATTCCCTAATATGATGTTCAATTTCTATCCTTGGGGATTATCAATTAATATTGTTAAGCCTATTGATATCAATACGACTAAAATATCATTCTTAAGTTATGTTTATGATAAAAATAAACTTCATAAAGGTGCTGGGAACGATTTAGATAAAGTAGAGAGGGAGGATGAATTGGTTGTTGAAAATGTGCATAAAGGAGTTCGTTCTTCATTTTATAAGGCTGGTAGATTCTCTCCGACTAGGGAATTAGGTGTTCACCATTTTCATAGATTGCTAGCTCAATTTTTAGATAATTAAAATTGCTGAAAGATAGCTGTATTATTAATTATATTAAATAAAATGAAAGCAATCGCAATAATTACAGCAATTTTTCTACTACTCGATGCTTTATGTGGTTTTGGTATTTTGGTTTATGAGATGATCATATATGAGGGCTATCCCTATGACACACGATATCTCATAAAGAATATTTTACGACTACTATCTGAGGGTCTGTTAGTTCTTTTTTTGATTCTATTTGCAACAAATTCAAAGAATTAAATTTTATTGCTGGGATGGATGGATTCGAACCATCATCATCTGCGTTAACAGCGCAGCGTCTTGCCATTAGACCACATCCCAAAATAGTTGAATATCGTTCGAATTTACCAAAAAAGAAAGCGGGAGATTCAGGCTTCATGATCAACATTACAAAGAGATATAATCTAATATGTTATTAAGCTTAAGAACAATCCCCCGCATCAACTAACTCATATTGACGTTTAAATTTTATAACTTGTTTTTTTAAAAAACAAGAAAAAACCGACTGGTCGGTTTATTTTTTTATATAATACAAATTTGATATCAAAAATCAGGAAAGGGTTTGCAGCCGGTAGGGGAATCGAACCCCTGTTGCATGGATGAAAACCATGAGTCCTAACCACTAGACGAACCGGCCAAAAAAACGTAGCTAATTTAGCTTCTGACTAATGAATTTCCTATCAATTTACATCAAGAATATCTAGCAATTCTCCATTGTCATGTAATTCTCCTGCAATATCTGCTCCTCCAATTAATTTGCCTTTGACAAATAGTTGTGGAAAAGTTGGCCATCCAGATAATTCAGATAAATCAGGTCTCATTTGGGGATCTTCTAGAATATTTACATCTTTGTAATTAACTCCGTAATGATTAAGGATTTGAACTACAGTATTTGAGAAACCGCATACTGGTGCGTCTTTGGTTCCTTTCATAAATAGAACAATAGCATTTTCATCTATAATTTTTTTAAATTGTTCTTTAAAATTCATGTCTTAATTTATTATATAAAGGCGAAAGAATAACAATGAAATTATTTTCTTGGAATGTTAATGGTGTACGAGCTATCGAAAAAAAGGGATTCCTTGGTTGGATGTCTTCTACATTGCCAGATGTTCTCTGTATACAAGAAACAAAAGCTAAATTTGAACAATTACCAGATACTCTTCAGGAGATTGATGGTTATTATTCTTATTGGCATTCAGCTGAGAAATTAGGGTATAGTGGAGTAGCAACATTCTGTAAAGAAGAACCTTTACATGTTCAGTATGGACTAGGAATTGATAAATATGATCGAGAAGGCAGAGTCTTAATCACAGAATTTGAAAATTTTTTACTCTATAATATTTATTTTCCTAATGGTCAAAAAGATGAATTTAGATTGCAATATAAACTAGATTTCTATAATGATTTACTAGCGATTCTTAATGATCAAGTTGAATCAGGCACTAATGTTGTTGTTGCTGGAGATTGGAATACTGCTCATAAACCAATTGATTTAGCAAATCCAAAAGCTAATGAAAATTATTCTGGATTTTTACCAGTAGAACGAGCACAACTTGATGAATATGTTGAACATGGTTATGTAGATTCATTTAGATTGTTCCATGATGAACCTAATCGATATTCCTGGTGGACCTATCGTCACGGTGCTCGAGAACGAAATATTGGTTGGAGAATTGACTATTTTTTCACAAATCAAGAGTTTGCTAATCAGATAACAAATGCTGACATCCATGAAAATGTAATGGGATCAGATCATTGTCCTGTATCTTTAGAATTATCTGATAATCTCTAGAATTGAAAAATATAAACTTGCGGTATGTCCTACTCTTTCATTATTGAGGCTATCTGGGAATTGAAAAATAACTGAATCCTTTATTTCTCTATCGTAAGGATTAAAGTCATATTTTTTGAATTGGGAATCAAATTCTTTTATATTTTGCCATCTAATAAGATGATTTGGAAATCCATTCTCAAATTCATTGTTAAAACTATTCAAATTTTCTGGACATCTATCAAATTTTCTTTCGTAATAATTTTTTGAACTCCAAGGAACTTTATTGGTATCAATGTAAAGAGGAGTGGCAATAATATTGAATTGGACTATGTGGTTAGGAGTAAATGATTTATTTGCAAACATTGTTACAATACCGCCCATACTATGTCCAACGATGTCCCATTCTTCAACATCAGGATTTTCACTAACTAGATTAGTAATGATTACAGCAAATTCTTTACCAACATCACTGGGACAACGATTCCAATCATATTTATAAAAAAAAGTTCTATAATTTTTTTCTACCAACATATTAAATGGTCTAACCCATTCGTGATGTATTCTCATCCAGTATGGTGGGTAATAGCCATGGATTGCAATGATTGCTTTGTTATTTTTGTTCTCAACAATAGTAGAAAGTCCATCTGGTAAATTGATTATATCTTTTTGAGAGTTATAAATATCCTGTGCAGAAACATTATTTACAAAAAATAGTACAAACAGTAGTGAAATTAGTCTTTGATTTATCATTGTATAATACTGAAATTGCGAAAATGAGTTTTAAAATACAATTGGTAAAAACAGATGATGATTACCAAAAAATTTTAGCTGTTAGAAGAAAGGTTTTTATTGAGGAACAGAATGTTTCTGAAGATATAGAAATTGAATATGAAAAAGAAGCAGTGCACTTTTTAGCACTTGATAATAATGATTGTGTTGGTACAGGACGATGGAGAAAGACAGATATAGGTTTTAAATTGGAACGATTTGCCGTTTTACAACATTTAAGAGGAAAAGGCATTGGAAAAGAACTTGTGAACTTCATTTTAAATCAATTACCTGCTAATCAAACAATCTATCTACATGCCCAAGAGGATGTCATAAAATTTTATCAAAATTTGGGATTTGTCATTATTGGAGATAAATTCCTTGAGGCTGATATAGTTCATTCAAAAATGATCTACAAACAAAAAAATAATAAATCTATTAAATGAACCAAAAATCTCATATTCGTTTGCTTAAAATTATTTCAGCTTATTGGCCACTTTTAGTCTTGTCTATTATTGCTGCTATCTTTTTTGTTGTGTTTAATAGTGCATCTATTTGGATTACTGCTACTATGATAAACAATGTTTTGATTGATTTTGAAGTTATGGTTGCACAAAACAATGAGTTAGCAAAGAATCTGGGAAATTTATCTGCTAATGATCAATTGAAACTTTTTTCTAATCAATTACTTCTAAAAGATTCTGCAATTGAAACTATGTCTGCAGTTTGTATTGCACTTGTTGTTGTATTTGGGATAAAAAATATTGCTCTCTATATAAAAAATATTACTATTTCTGTGGTGCAATTTCGATTAATTACTGATTTAAGAAACAAACTCTACGATCATTTACATTATCTTTCATTATCCTACTTTAATAAAAATAAATCAGGTGAATTAACTGCGATTCTTGTCAGTGATGTGGATAATATGCGAAGTGCTCTTTCCACTAGTTTTCAAAAATTATTTGTCGAACCAATTAATATTATAGCTTTTTTAACATTGCTTTTTATTATTAGTCCAAAATTGACAGCGATTGCAATTTTAGTGGTTCCGATAAGTGGTGCAATTATTTTTGGTATTGCTCGAAGTATTAGAAGAAGAGCAGCACGATCACAAGCAAAGCTTGCAGGAATCACTTCAATTATTGCAGAAACTTTAAGCTCGATAAGAATTGTTAAAGCATTTGTTATGAAGAATTATGAGTTAAGACGATTCTATGCTCAAACTAAAAAGTATTATGAATTAATGCTAAAAAAAGATCGTTTACGTTTATTATCTTCTCCAATTACTGAGACGGTTGGTGCATCGCTTGCTGCGTTACTTCTTTTTATTGGAGCACAAGATGTTTTGGTTACAAAATCGATTAGTTCTGAAGATTTTATAAGATTTATTTTATTGTTATTTAGTGTATTAGGTCCAATAAAAAGCTTAGGAAATGTTTTTAATGAGTTACAAAATGGATTAGCATCTGCCGATAGAGTATTTTCCATTCTTGATATTAAATCTGATATTAATGATATAGATAACGCAGTTAACCTAAATCAATTTGAAAATCATATTGCTTTTAAAGATGTAAGCTTCCATTATGATGAATCATCTCAAGACGTTTTAAAGAATGTTGATTTTTCTATTAAATCAGGACAAATACTAGCGTTAGTGGGCCCTAGTGGAGCTGGAAAATCAACCTTAGTGGATTTAATTCCAAGGTTCTATGATGTTACCAGTGGAGCAATCAATATTGATGATCAAAATATAAAAGATGTTAAGCTAGACTCGTTAAGATCGTTGATGGGTATTGTAACCCAAGAAACATTTTTATTTGATGATTCAGTAAAAGCAAATATTGCTTATGGTTTAGATTCTGTATCAGATGATGTAATTAAAAAAGCTGCAATTGCGGCTAATGCAGATGAATTTATTGAAGAATTACCTGAAGGATACGATACAATTATTGGAGAAAGAGGTGTCAAGTTATCTGGAGGTCAACGCCAAAGAATTGCAATTGCGCGTGCCATTGTAAAAAATCCACCAATCTTGATTCTGGATGAAGCAACATCATCATTAGATACAGAATCAGAAAAAATTGTTCAAGATGCAATTGAGACATTAATGCATAATCGTACGGTTGTTGTTATAGCACACAGGTTATCAACAGTGCATAACGCAGATAAGATTATTGTTCTTGATAAGGGGTTAATTGTGGATACTGGTACCCATCAGGAATTAATTAATAAAGATGGGATATATAAACAATTACACAATATGCAGTTTAAAACTTAAATTTCACTATGGGGAAACTGTATAATATATTAGCAAAAAAAATACCTGATTGGAGATACAATTATAAAAAATTGCTTGATCAAAAAGGTAATATTGTTATCGGAGATGTCACAATTGAGAAGACTCTTTCGGGTATGCGTGGCGTCAAAGGATTGGCATGTGATACTTCATATGTGACTGCAGATGAAGGATTACACATCAGAGGTACTCACATCTTAGATCTTGTTCATATTTTACCAGAAGAAGTACTTCATTTATTACTGACTGGTGATATTCCTAATAAAGCTATGTTAGCTGATTTGCAATCTGATCTCAAAAACAGAAATGAAGTTCCATCATATATTTGGGATATTTTAAACAATATGCCAAAAGATTCACATCCAATGGCAATGTTTAATACAGCTATCTTATCAATGCAAAAAGAAAGCCAATTTTATAAGGCATATGATGCAGGTGTATCTAAAACAAAATATTGGCACACTACATTAGAAGATAGTCTCAATATTATTGCAAAACTTCCTGCAATTGCTGCATACATATATAGATTACGTTTTGATAAAGGAAAACGTATTGAGTCTAATAAAGATTTGGATTGGTCAGCAGATTTTGTACATATGATGGGATTTGATTCTGATAGTGAGATGACTAAATTAATGAGGCTGTATTTAATGTTGCATTGTGATCATGAGGCTGGAAATGTGAGTGCATTTAGTGCCATGACCGTTAATTCAGCATTATCTGATCCCTATTATGCACTCTCAGCTGGTTTAAATGGTTTGGCTGGTCCACTACATGGTTTGGCAAACCAAAACTGTCTAAGATTTGTTCTATCAATTAGAGATCATTTTAAAGGTTCTCCATCTGAAGCAGATTTAAAGCAATTTATTTGGGACAGACTAAATTCAGGTAGAGTAATTCCAGGTTATGGTCACGCCGTATTACGTTGTCCAGATCCTCGATTTACTGCTTTTATGAATTTTGGTAAAGAACATGTTACTGATGATGAAATATTTGATATTGTAAATAAATTATTCAAGATAGTTCCACCGGTTCTTAAAGAACATGGTAAGGCAAAAAACCCATGGCCAAATGTTGATGCCGCTTCAGGTGCCCTTTTACATCATTATGGTCTCAAAGAATTTGAATTCTATACAGTATTATTTAGCATCTCTCGTTCATTGGGTATTACATCCCAAATGGTTCTTAATAGAGCTTTAGGAATGCCATTAATAAGACCAAAGTCACTACCTTTTGATGTATTAAATAGTTATTAAATGCTTAAAAAAGATAAAGTTGATTTTATCATACAGAAACTTGATGAAATCTATCCTGATGTTTCTCCTCCTTTAAAACACAACGATACTTATACGTTACTTATTGCTGTACTATTGTCAGCCAATACAACTGATAAATCTGTTAATCGTGTTACCCCAAGATTATTTAAGAAAGCAAACACACCTAAAAAAATGTCACAATTAGATTATGAAACCATATACAATATTATTAAGCCATGTGGGTTAGGGCCTGCAAAAGCAAAAGCAATCTTAGAATTATCTAAAATTTTAGTTAAAAAATATAACAGTAAAATTCCTGCAAGTTTTGAGGATCTCGAATCTTTTCCTGGGGTAGGACATAAGACGGCATCCGTCGTAATGTCACAAGCATTTGGTATTCCTGCATTTCCAGTGGATACCCATGTTCACCGATTAATGTATCGATGGGGATTATCTTCTGGTAGAAATGTCCAAGATACGGAGAAACAAGCAAAAAGGTTATTCCCAAAGAACAAATGGAATAAATTGCATTTACAAATTGTTTTTTACGGAAGAGAGTATTGCCCAGCTAAGAATTTTAATGCTAATAATTGTCCAATTACTTCAGTAGTTGGAAGAAGATCTTTATTTAAATAAATTAATAACCGCTATGACTAGTAATAATACATATCTAACAAAAGTTTTTCATTTTTGTGCAGCCCATAAATATGGAAATTCTGAATGGTCTGATGAAAAAAATATAGAAGTTTTTGGAAAAGATTTTCGGGTACACGGTCATAATTATACATTACATGTGACAGTAAAAGGAGAATTAAATCCTGATACAGGATTTATTGTTGAATTAGAAGATCTAAAAAAGATAGTAAAAGAACGTGTGATTTCAAAATTAGACCATTCTCAATTTGAAAAAGATATATCTTGGTTTAAAGGAAAGCAACCTTCTACAGAAAACCTAGTTGTTTTTATATGGGAATCTATTGCACCACATCTGGAAGACTGTGCATTGCATCGTATACGCCTAGTAGAGACTCCAACAATTTATACTGACTATTATGGGCCGTCATCATGACTGTTTTTCAAGAAAGATTCTATATGATACTGACAGCAATTTTTATTGCTTCTTTGGTAACTTGTAATCTTATTTTTCTGAAATTTTTTACATGGCCTGCATTAGGAATTCCAAATTTTGCTCTGTCTGTTGGTATTATTGCTTATCCAGTTACTTTTATTGTCACAGATTTAATATCAGAGCTCTATGGGAAGCGAAGAGCAAATCAAGTTGTTCTGGCTGGATTTTTTGCTAGTATTTTTACTGTAGTATTGGTTTATGTAGCTATGGTAGTTCCAATTGCCCCTCCATCGTCTCTATTGCCAGATGGATCACCTGTGGATGATGCTACATTTAAACAAGTATTTGGTTTATCAGGTCCTGCATTTTTTGGATCTATGGTTGCTTATTTAACTGCTCAGTTTATTGATATAAGAATTTTTCATTTTTGGAAAAGATTAACTGAGGGTAAATATCTATGGTTGCGTAACAATGCATCAACGATGTGTTCTCAGCTTGTTGATACTTCAGTAGTTTTATTCATTCTTTGTTCTGCTGGAGCAATTCCTTGGGAAAATTTTTATGCATTATTATGGATGGGCTGGATGTTCAAAGTATTTGTAGCGCTTATTGATACTCCAATTATTTATTTTTGTATTTGGTTATTAAGAGATAAAATACAGCCAGTGGGTCATTTAGAGGAAAATTGATGTCAGATAAAGAGAAAAAAAGATTAGAAGAGATTACTAAAGAATTACTAGGGCTAATTGGAGAGGATTCTACACGCCAAGGGTTAATTAAAACTCCGAAAAGAGTAGCAGAATCTTGGAAATTTTTGTCCCAAGGATATCATCAAAATCTAGATGAGATTATTAACGAAGCAATCTTTGATGAATCTGCGAAGGATATGATTATTGTAAAAGATATCGAATTTTATAGCCTATGTGAACATCATTTGATACCATTCTATGGGAAAGCACATGTTGGATATATTCCAGATGGAAAAATTATTGGTTTATCGAAGATTCCAAGGGTTATTGATTTTTATGCACGCAGATTACAAGTCCAAGAAAGACTAACTAATCAAATTGCAACTTGTATTCAAGATTTGTTAAATCCAAAAGGTGTTGCAGTTGTTATGGAAGGAAGGCATTTTTGTATGCTAATGCGTGGAGTGCAAAAACAAAATAGTATTGCATCAACTAGCTCAATGTTAGGTGCATTTAAAGATAAATCAACCACAAGAAATGAATTTTTAAAACTTGTTGAAGTAAATAAGATATAATATCATGAATAATTATGATTTAGCTATTTTAGGAGGAGGCCCTGGCGGTTACAGCGCTGCATTTCGTGCTGCAGAGCTTGGAAAAAAGGTAGCCATCATTGATGATAATAATTTGGGAGGAGTTTGTCTTAACTGGGGATGTATTCCAACAAAATCTTTGTTAAAAAATGCAGAAGTTATGGATCTTATCAATTCCTCTTCTGACTATGGAATTTCTGTAAAAGATATTCAAGTGAATTTTGATTTTATTGTACAAAGAAGTATTAAAGCGAGGGAAAGACTATCAAAAGGTATTCATTATTTGGCGAAGAAAAACCAAGTAGATTTTTATTCTGGTTTTGGAAAATTTGTCGATAATAAAACAGTTGATATAAATGGTGCTCAAATAAGTGCTCAAAATTTTATTATTGCCACTGGATCTAAACCAAAATCATTATCAAATATTAATTCTAATTCAGACAAGATTGTATATTCAAAAGATATTTTTTCAATGGATACATTACCTGCATCTCTTACCATTATTGGTGCAGGGGCAATTGGTGCAGAATTTGCTTATTTCTTTAGCAGTTTTGGTACGGAAGTTACTTTAATTGAAGCAGAAGATAGAATTTTACCAAATGAAGATGAAGAAATATCAACATGGCTTGAAAAAGCTTTTAAGAAAAGAAAAATTAATATTTTAACCAGTACTATCGCAGAAAATATTGATGATGAAAAAATACTAATCTCTGTTGGTGTAGAAGGAAATTCTTCAGGTTTTGGTTTAAAGAATCTAGGTGTTGAAGTAACGGATAATAGTCATATCAAAGTTGATCAACATGGAAAGACTAACGTTGACAATATTTATGCAGTTGGAGACGTAATTGGTCCACCATGGCTTGCCCATGTTGCTACTGCTGAAGGACTTTATGTCGCTGAATTATTATGTGATTTAACTCCAACAAAAATTGATTACAATAGTATTCCAAATTGTACTTATTGTAAACCTGAAGTGGCTTCTATTGGAAGCACCGAAGAATCTTTACTAGAACAGTCAGTGAATTTTAAAAAAGCTCATTCTTTCTTTAATGCAAATGGAAAAGCTGTTGCTGTTGGATCTACGGATGGTTTTATTAAAATTTTGGTGGATGATTCAAATCATATATTAGGTGCTCATATTGTCGGATCTAATGCAACCGAAATGATTTCTGAAATTAGTGTAATTAAATCCAATAATCTTACCATTGATAATGTATTATCGTCTATCCATCCACATCCGACTTTTTCTGAAGCAATTTTTGAAACATTACTCCAATTGAAATAAATGGATTTTCTAGTTAAAGATTTAGGATTATGTGATTATAACAAAGCACTATTAAATCAGAACAATACCAAAACAGATTTAGTCAATAATTCAGGTAAAGATACCTTATTTTTATTAGAACATAATCATACCTATACATTGGGTAAAAATGCAAATCCTAACAATGTTCTAAGTCAAAATTGTGAGCTTTTCCAAACTGATAGAGGAGGAGATGTAACATACCATGGCCCAGGACAGTTAGTTGGTTATCCTATCATTCACCTAAAGAAAATGGGGTTAGGTATTAAATCATATGTTTCTAAAATTGAAATATTATTAATTCGTATCTTAAATGATTATAATATTGTTGCTTCTACTAAAGAAGGGCTAACAGGAGTATGGGTTGATGATAGAAAAATTGCTAGTATTGGGATTCGTGTTTCTCAATGGGTGACAACACATGGATTCTCATTAAATGTCAATACCGATATGAGTTATTTTTCTAATATTATTTCATGTGGAATTGATAACGTCGCAATGACATCTATGGAACAAGAATTAGAAGGAAAAATCTCTATGGATGATGTCAAAGAATCCACAATTGTCCATTTTAACCAATTATTTAAATAATGATTCAATCAAGATTACATAAACCAAAGATTAATATTATTACTGACAAAAATTATAAGATAGTCAGAAAAATAGTCCATGAAAGTTATCTAAATACTGTATGTGCTGAAGCAAGATGCCCCAATATCTATGAATGTTGGAATAGAAAAACGGCCACCCTAATGATTCTTGGTGATACTTGTACTCGAGCTTGTGGATTTTGTTCTGTAAAAACTGGTAAACCTACATGGAACGATCCAATGGAACCATATCGAGTTGCCCATGCAGTAAAAAAAATGAATTTAAGACATGTAGTTATTACTTCAGTAGATCGCGATGATCTTAAAAATGATTACGGGTCAAAGATATGGGCACAAACTATTGCAGAAACAAGAAAACTCAATCCAAAATGTACAATTGAAGTACTTACACCAGATTTTAAAGGACATAAAGAATCGCTAAGAAGAGTTTTTGCAGCAAATCCAGATATTTTTAGTCATAATATTGAGTGTGTTGAAAGAATTAGCAAACAAGTACGAGCGCAAGCAGACTGGAATAGATCGTTATCCGTTCTAAAAGAATCTATTCAGTATGGTTTGCGCACAAAAACTGGATTAATGGTCGGATTGGGTGAAACCAAACAAGAAGTCAAAGATACCATGAAACAAATTGTTGATTTAGGTGTTCAGATTTTTACAATTGGTCAATATTTGCAACCCACTAAGAAACATCTAACCGTGCAAGAATATGTTTCTAAAGAACAGTTTGCAGATTACAAAGAATTTGGAAAAAATATAGGGTTTCAGATTATTGAATCTGGCCCATTAGTGCGAAGTTCATATCGTGCAGATGAACAAGCAAGAGCGATTTTTAATAAACATGAATAGAATACTAACTTATAGCATCATTATTGGATTGTGTTTTTTCATCTCTTATCTATCAATCAATGGTACCAATGCTATTGCTCAGAGGGATAGTGTTAGGAATATTTCTTATAAACTCCCTGATACTTGGAATGCAGTAGAATCAGAAGAACAAGTCAGGTTTCTTGAAATTACTCTAAATACAAACGAAGATTTTTCATTAGTCTTATTTGGTAATATTGGAGGGACTGCGGATCAAAATATTGAACGCTGGATTAACCAATTCAAAAAAGACGACTCTCTTAACCAAGAAAATATTATTGTTGAAAGAGATAGTTTAGACAATAAATATATTACATTATTGGAAATGTATGGTAATTATGAAGTCCCTAATATGGGAAATCCTTCCCAAGAAAAAACTCTTAGAAATAATTATGGTTTGCTTGGTGGAGTGATTGAATTTCCGAATAGCCTCTACTTTGTGAAAGCGGTTGGGTTAAATAGTGCAATAAGTAGTAATAAAGACAATTTTAAGAAATTTGTTTATTCAATTAGACTAAATTAGCATACTTATCAGTCATTTTGGCATATTTTTTATAGATTAAAGCTTTTTTAGGTTAAATTTATAGTAAGGCACGGTTTTTGCAACAATAGAATTAAAGAAAAATGGAAAATATACAAAAACAATATCCGATAATGCCATTGAGGAATACAGTGTTATTCCCTCAACAAGTTATTCCTATATATGTTGGTAGAGAGAAATCATTAAAACTGATTGAAGATTTAGAGCCAGATAATAAATATCTTGTTGTTGTTGCACAGCAAGATGGTTCTATAGAAGATCCAAAACAAGAAGATTTATATTCTTATGGAACTCTAGCACTTGTTTTAAAAGTTTTTGATATGCCGGACAATAGTAAATCTGCCATTGTTCAAGGTGTAGATAGAGTAAAGATTTTAAAGTATCAAGAAAGTGATTCTTATTTTCTTGCTGATGTTGAAAGGATTCCTGAATCAATTACTTCCCCTGATGTTGAAATTGAAGCATTAGCTAAAAGTTTAAAAAGTTCATTTACAGAATTAATTAAGATTTCACCAAATTTAAATGAAGAGCATGCGGGTATGTTATCTAATATTGATCGTCCTTCTCGTTTGGCAGATCGTGCGACTTCTCTTTTATCCGTTTCTAATTCAGAAAAACAAGAAGTTTTGGAAGAATTAGATATAAAAAAACGTGTTGAGAATGCCATTAATCTTCTTCAAAGAGAAATTCAACGTATTAAGCTTGGCGAGGAAATTCAAACAGAAGTGCAGGATGAGATTTCAAAGACTCAAAGGGAATATTACTTAAGAGAGCAAATGAAAACCATCCAGAAAGAGCTTGGCGAAGACAATCAAACAGTTGAGCTTGATGAATTAAAGGCGAAAATAGCTGATGCAAAGATGACTGCGGAAGCTGAAAAAATTGCTAATAAAGAATTAGATCGTTTATCACGTATTTCTCCGCAATCTCCAGAATATTCTGTGGCGAGAACTTATTTAGAATGGTTAACAGATCTTCCATGGAGTAAATCCAGTAAAGACAATTTAAATATAGAAGCAGCACACAAGACTTTAGATGAAGATCATTATGGATTAACAAAAGTCAAAGAACGTGTATTAGAATATTTAGCAGTGAGAGCTCTCAAGAAAAAAGTTGCAAAAAATGATTCAGTTAAAGGACCAATTTTATGTTTTACAGGTCCTCCTGGGGTTGGTAAAACTTCATTGGGTCGATCTATTGCGAAATCTATGGGTAGAGAATTTGTTCGTATATCGTTAGGCGGTGTTCGAGATGAAGCAGAAATTAGAGGACATAGACGAACTTATATTGGTGCACTTCCAGGAAGAATTATTCAGTCACTAAAGAAAGCTAAAACCAATAATCCAGTTTTTATGTTGGATGAAATTGATAAACTTGGTTCAGATTTTAGAGGAGATCCATCTTCTGCAATGCTTGAAGTATTAGATCCAGAACAAAATCATGCCTTTAGCGATCATTATTTAGAAGTAGACTTTGATTTAAGTAAGGTAATGTTTATTTCGACAGCAAATTATGCAGATAATATTCCCCCTGCATTATATGATAGAATGGAAATGTTAGATTTCAGAGGATATATTGATGATGAAAAAGTAAAAATTGCTCAGAAACATCTTATTCCAAAACAAATTGTAGAGAATGGATTAACTACAAAACAAGCTAAGTTTACTGAGAGTGGTATCAAGGAAGTTGTGCGATCTTATACAAGAGAATCTGGTGTAAGAAGTTTAGAACGAGAAATTGCAAATGTATTACGAAAAGTTGCAGTTGATATTGTAAACAAAAAGCTAAAAACCATTAGTATTACAAATAAAAAAGTTAATCATTATTTAGGCATTCCTAAATTTTATACAGATTTGGCAGAACGTACCACTAAGCCTGGTGTAGTAACAGGAATGGCATGGACTGCTGCTGGTGGAGATATTCTTTTTATTGAAGCTAGTAAAATGTCAGGAAAAGGAAATCTAACTTTAACAGGTCAGTTAGGGGATGTGATGAAAGAATCAGCCACTGCTGCACTTACTTACGTTAGATCTCATACTGATATTTTAGGGTTAAAAGATGATTTTAACCAAAAAATGGACATCCATGTTCATGTTCCAGCGGGAGCCATTCCAAAAGATGGTCCATCTGCTGGAGTAGGCATGTTTACTGCCTTAGTATCCTTGTTGAAAAACAAACCAGTTGCAAGTGGTGTAGCTATGACTGGTGAAATTACACTACGAGGAAATGTTTTACCAATTGGAGGCGTAAAAGAAAAAGTAACTGCCGCCCATCGTTCTGGTGTTAGAACCATTATCTTACCACATCGTAATCAAAGAGATCTTGAAGAAATTCCAGATCACATTAAAAAAGATTTAACATTCCACTTTGCCAAAGAAGTAATGGATGTCATTGATGTCGCCATTCCTGACTTGAAGAAGTAAGTTGTTGAATTATTAACTCTATCCATTTAAGTTAACAAACTTTCGGGCGATTAACTCAGCTGGTCAGAGTGCCTGCTTTACACGCAGGAGGTCGGGAGTTCAAATCTCTCATCGCCCACTTAGACGACAAAGTTCTATGAATTAGACAACAGATTAAGGATACTTCGGTATCCTTTCAAAAAAAGAAGTTAAAATGAAACCAATTGGTAAAATGGGAGTAGGGATTGCCTTAGGTGTTGCTATTGGGGCAGCAACAGATAATTTGGCAGTAGGTATCGGAATAGGTGTCGCACTTGGTGCAGCAATGTCACAATTAAAAAACTAATCAGTATGAAAAAAACATTGTTAATTATACTACTATTGACTTTGAGTTATGGTCAATCAAAGATTATAACTATGAATAATGATGTTGTCATTATCAGTCAGGACGAGGTTGTTGTTGAAGTGTTAGGAATGGTATGTTCATTGTGTGCATACGGTTTAGAGAAAGGGCTATCAGATTTAGATGAGATAAACAAAAAAAAGTATGATAATGGCATCTATATTGATATTAATAATCAATATATAAAAATCTCAGTTTTAAAAAACAAGTCAGTTGATATTGATCAGGTTGCATCTGTTATTAGAGATTCTGGTTTTGAAGCAAACACTATTTTTGAATTAGAAGACAACAAAGTTGTTGAATATAAGCTTGATAAATCAAATAAAATGAAACCTATGAATCATGACCATAATCATGATAAAGATCATAATCATTAATCTTTTTGTAAGGTGGGAAAAGAAATCATAAGACTATTTTTAATTACTATTTTTCTTCTAAGTCATCTATTTAGTCATCCTGTTATTTTTAAAGGCGGGAAGGTATTTTGGGTTACTCAAACACTTAACTATAATGATATTCGCTTTGGAACATCCCAAACAAGTAATTGGTTAATAGGAGGACGGTTATTAGAGGATAGAAATTTGAATGAATCCTTTGTATTAATTAACAATAATTACCTTTTAAAGAGATGGAATGCTCCCAATTCTCAAGCAAATATCTATCTATTATCAAGCGTAGGTATTAATACTAAAGATAATAAAGAAATGGGCACCTTTGGTATACATGGAGACTGGGAAAATAGACGTTATATGGTGATGCAAATGATGGAATATTTTTCACATAATGAATCTTGGGTATCGAATACCAGATTATCTGTCAGCCCTTATACAGTGGACTATACTAAAATGTCAGTATGGTTGATTGCAAATTATGAAGCAACCTACCAAGATGATGAATATTCATCAACGTTGATACCAGTTGTTCGTTTGTTTAAGGGAAATTATTTAATTGAATTTGGTGGTAATGATAAGGATATTTTTTTAACATTCATGATTCACTTTTAAAAACTATAATTAGATACTAGGAGATTACCTATGAATAAACTTCAACCTATTTTTTCTTGGCTTGCTCGATTTTTAGAAAAAGCAAGAATCATCATGCTGAACGTTGGTACAGCCTTCGTTTTGATCTTTTTTACGATTATAATTATTGGAGCGCTAACCTCTGGGCCTGAAGTTAAAGATCCAAGCGGCAGAGTGCTTGTTATTGATCCTGAAGGAACTGTGGTTGATCAAGAAGTATTTAACTCAGATTTTCTGTTTAACATTGTCACAGACTCTTCAACTGATCAAATTCAAACAAGAGATCTTATACAATTAATAAGAGCGGCAGCTGAAGATGAAGATATTCCTGCTGTGTTTGTTGATTTCTCATCCACAGGTTTTGCTGGACCAACTACAGCAATCAATATTGCAAAAGAATTAAAAGCGCTTCGCGACTCTGGTAAAAGAGTAATTGCTTTTAACGATCGTCTGTCTACAACGTCTTATCTCATGGCTTCTCAAGCATCTGAGGTATGGGTTCATCCTGTTGGAAGCATTAGTGTTCGAGGTCTTGGGGGAATGAGCCCTTATCAGAAAGAGTTTTATGAAAATCTAAAAATTAATATTCACAATTATTCTCAAGGGGATTTTAAATCTGCCGTTGAGCCAAACACAAGAACAGATATGTCAGAAAATGACAGGATGCAGAGAGAAGCCATACTCAATCCTATTTGGGATGAAATGAAATCTCTCATGGCGGAAGGACGTGGGATTGAATCAGATGATATTCAATCTTTTGCAGACGACTACGTTGCATTTATTGGTGAAGCTGCAATAGGAAATATTGCCTATGCTAAAGCAAATAATATTATTGATGGTACAAAATCATTTCCAGAATTTCGTCAATATATGATTGAAGAATTTGGTCTAGATGAAGAGGCTGAAACCGAAACTTACAAAACCATTTCTTATAACGAGTATGCAAAGCAAATAGATGAGGACTTCTCTGATAGTGATAATCAAATAGCTGTAATTACTGCTGAAGGTGCGATCATGGAGGGAGATATCACTCAGGGTGTGGCAGGTGCCGATGGGGTAGTAAAACAAATCAGGTCTGCGTATGAAGACGAAAATACAAAAGCTATTGTCTTTAGAGTCAATAGCCCTGGTGGGTCTATTATTGGCAGTGAAATGATGAGAGATGAGCTACTTGCTGCCAAAAGAAAAGGCATCAACGTGATCGTATCTATGGGTGACTACGCTGCATCTGGAGGGGTATATATCTCAACTCCAGCTGATTATATTTTTGCTGAACCCACAACCATTACAGGCTCTATAGGTGTGGCAATTGCCCTGCCAACATTAGAAAATGCAATGGATTACATTGGAGTAAATTTTGATGGTGTGGTTACCTCTAAGCACGGTGGCTGGGATCCGACCCAAGCTATTAATGATGATTTGGATAAAATTTTTGCAAGCTGGGGTGCCGATGCATACGATCGATTTATTAACTTTGTAGCTGAGTCAAGATCTCAATCATATGAAGATATTAAAGAGATTGCAGGTGGCAGAATCTGGATTGCAACAAGCGCTAAAGAAATAGGTTTGGTGGATGAAATCGGAGGCATTGATGATGCAATTACATATGCTGCCAACATAGCAGAATTAGAAGATTATAAAGTTGAGTATTATGGTGAAGAACGCTCTCTTGAGGAGACGATTCTCAAAGAATTACTTGAAAATTTTGATGTGTCTCTAGGGGAGCCTAAAGTTTTATCAGCGCTTAATGGTCTAGCAAGTCTATATGAAACATTAACAGGCATTCAAGAACCAAAAGCATTATTAACTTGTAAGGATTGTTTAGTGGATCTTGATTAGTTGATGATTTACAAGGAATCTAATTGTGGTAGTCTTTTTTTTTGTAAGTTTATTGATATTGAGTTAAGTTAACTGAAATATAAATTAATAAAGGATGAGATATGCATTGTAGAGAGTGTGGTAAAAAGTGTCATGATAACGCTGTTGCTTGTACAAGTTGCGGTACCAATCCACGGCTTGGACGTAATTTTTGTAACGCTTGTGGGGTAAAAACAAAAGACAATCAAGTCGTCTGTTTAAAATGTGGTGTTTCACTTGGTTCATCAGGACCAAGGCAAACTACTAGAAGCGCAAGGCAAACTGCTGGCTATGGACATGTTAATAATCATATGGTGAAAGCAATCTTAGTGACTGTTCTCTGTTGTTTACCATTAGGTATTGTTGCCATTATCAAATCATCTGAAGTTAATGGTAAGCTTGCTGCAGGGGATGTACAAGGAGCTCAAATTTCTGCTGCATCATCAAATAGTTGGTCCAATATGGGCATCATACTTGGATTGGTATTTGGTATATTATATTTTCTCCTTTTGATGAGTGACGTATTATTTTATTTATAGAATTAGATTTAATAACTAAACAAAGAGGTAATAAATGAGTCAACCACATGTTAATAACAACATGGTTAAAGCAATCTTAGTGACTATTTTCTGTTGCTTGCCATTCGGTATTATTGCTATCATAAAGGCATCTGAAGTCAATGGTAAACTTGCTGCAGGCGATGTAGAAGGAGCTCAACAATCTGCTGCTGAGGCAGATAAATGGGGTAATTACGGATTAATCGGCGCTATTGTAGTCTTTTTCCTATATTTTATGTCGCTAATGATGCTTGGCATATAATCACTATATAGATTAATAAGTACAGCAATATTAAATAACCATTGTATATCAATGTAAATAGAGTTCAGATTAATGAATCTGAAAGATTAAAGTCAAAGAAGAGTTTCTTTGTCATTCTTCTTGGTGCTTTTGTTTTAATCTTTATGTTCTCTTACTATCCAATCGGAGGAGAAGGAGTTAATTTCTATCCCCCTTGTATTTGGTTGTCATTAACCGACACATATTGTCCTGGATGCGGTTCTATGCGAGGCATTCAATCAGTGATTCAAGGGAATATGCTTGGATTGTTTGAAAATAATGTCTTTTTATTCGTAGCACTTCCTTTTTTGTTTTATTCTTTTATTAGTCTTGGAATTCAAGCATTCAAAGGGTACAAGCCATTAACCATATTTTTGACACAAAATGAAATATATTTTATTGTTTTTATGATAGTAGTATTTTGGATCGTTAGAAATATTCCTGCTTTCGAAATTCTTGCCCCCAATTCAATTTAATCTTTTCTTTTGAAGTATACTTTCGTTAGAATATGTTGCATATAAATAAAAACAGGAGAAAAAATGCATATACTAGTTATTAATTTTAGTCTTGAAGGACTTCCCCATGAAGAGTATTTAAAAATTGCTGATGAACTAGCACCAGTCTTTGCTGATGTGCCTGGCTTATGTTCCAAAGTATGGTTAGCAGATCAAGAAAATAATACTTACGGAGGAGTTTATACTTTTGAAAGCAAACAAGCTTGTGATGATTATTGCAATGGCGAACTTTTTGCTAGTGTTGGAAGCAATCCAAACTTTGTGAATGTTACAGCAAAAACTTTTGGAACCCTTGAAGGGCCAACCAAAGTCTGTAAGAATTGTTGTTGTAAAGAACCAACTACAGATTCTTGCAGTTGTTGTTAAAAAGAATCGTATTTCTCACATTCCTTATTTCGCTAGCCTATGGTCAAGATGTAGAGGCTGATAGTGCTATCGAAGGGTATGAGCAGGCTGAAGAAGAACTGCTTGAATCTATCAAAGAAGAATCAAATAAAAGCGAGAAGAAAAGAAAACGAAAACTTGCTAATCGAGATACCTACCAAGCACTTACAATGCAAACGCTTACTACCACTGCTGGGATATTTGTTGCTGCCAATCTTCCACATGATGTGATGACTACCTATTCTACCATTGCGTTAGTTTATCCTACAGCAAAATTGGTTAGTATTGGTAAGAGTGATGCCAGCAAACAAGTAAAAGCAGATCGAAAAGAAAGGGTGTTAAAAGCTTCTGTCGTTGGGGCGATTCCAATTGTTAATATTGTGGCTACAATTGCTTTTATTCCAATTGTGTTTGCATCTGAAATTATTAATTAGACTGATTCTGAAAAAATAACTAACTTTATTAAAAGAAGAAGGGGACAGGGGATCCTCTTTTTCATTTTAACAACTAAGGAGAAAAAAAATGAAAAAAATAATGATGAGCCCTCTATTAATGACAGCCGTTCTATTCGCAGATGAACATGGTGCAGAAGAAGCAGCATCTGATGGCGGTCTTGGTACATGGACGTGGGTAGGTATAGCAGCAGTTGCTGTTATAGCATTTCTCTGGATGAGAAATAACTAATTTTATTAAAGAAGAAGAGGATATGGGATCCTCTTTTTCATTTTAACAACCAAACCATAAGGAAGTAAAATGGAATTCTTACAACAATGGTGGTGGGCAATACTGCTAGTAGCTGTTATAGCATGGTGGTGGAGTCAGAATAACTAACCATATGGAATTTTTACAACAATGGTGGTGGGCAATAGCATTAGTGGCTGTTGCGGGTTGGTGGTATTGCAAAAATAACTGCTAATTCTTTTCCACATACTATAAGGGTTTACTAAATTAACATTGTGAAAAAATACAATGTTCCTAGGGGGTTTCTATCCTCAACTGGTATCAATAGCCTCGAAGATTATCTCGGTCTCAAAAATTCTGCTCGCAAAGACCCTTCTGCATTTTGGAACAAAGTAGCTGAACGTATTGATTGGTTTGAAAAATGGACCGATGTCAATAAGACTGATTATCATAACGCGCATATTGAATGGTTTACTAATGGGAAGCTCAATGCTTCTTACAATTGTATTGATCGACACGTCAATAATGGGTTAGGAGATAAGACAGCATTGATTTGGCAGTCAAATGATGTTGATGTTAGCAAAAATGTTACTTATAACGAGTTGTTAGTACATGTTTCTCAATTTGCCAATGCATTAAAAAAAGCAAATATTCACAAAGGAGATCGTGTCTGTATTTATATGCAAATGATTCCAGAAGCTATTGTTGCTATGTTAGCCTGTGCACGTATTGGAGCAGTACATTCTGTTGTATTCGGGGCATTTTCTAGCGATGCATTAAAAGATAGAATTAATGATTCCGAATGTAAGCTATTGATTACACAGGATAATGGGGTTCGTGGTATAAAACACGATATTCCAATGAAAGAAAATGCAAATCATATTGCAGATGAATGTCCTTCACTAGAAAAAATTGTAGTGGTAGATCGATGCGGAAATGATGTAGCAATGCAAGACGGAAGAGATATCTATTGGAATGACTTCATAGAAGGATGTGATACAATATGTGAACCTGAAGTAATGGATGCTGAAGATCCTTTATTCATTTTATATACTTCTGGATCTACCGGAACACCAAAAGGCGTATTGCATACTACCGGTGGATATATGGTGTATACTTCTCATACCCATGAGATGGTGTTTGACCATCATCAAGATCATATCTATTGGTGCACTGCTGATATTGGTTGGGTTACTGGACATTCCTATATTGTGTATGGACCACTTTCCAATGGAGTGACCCAAGTTATTTTTGAGGGAGTCCCAAATTATCCTGACAATGGCCGTTTTTGGCAAATTGTAGAACAGCATAAAGTAAATATTTTTTATACAGCTCCCACCGCATTACGCGCATTAATGAAAGAAGGAGATGATTTCCCAAATCAATATGATTTATCCAGTCTACGTGTTTTAGGAACAGTGGGAGAGCCAATTAAATCACCTGAATGGCATTGGTATTTTCAAGTCATAGGAAAAGAAAAATGCCCCATTGTTGATACGTGGTGGCAAACAGAAACAGGTGGAGTATTAATGTCTCCAATCCCAGGGTGTGTTCCAACAAAACCTGGGTCAGCTACATTACCATTACCTGGAATTGAACCTGCAATTCTAGATGAGAATGGGAATGAAATTACCGAACCCAATGTCACTGGATTTTTAGTGATGACACAATCTTGGCCTGGTCAAATGCGAACTGTATATGGCGATCATCAACGTTTCAAAGATACTTATTTTTCTCAAGCTCCTGGAAATTATTTTACGGGTGATGGAGCGTTTGTTGATGAAGATGGATATTATTGGATTACAGGAAGAGTAGATGATGTATTAAATGTGTCAGGGCATCGTATTGGTACCGCAGAAGTAGAAGGAGCCATTGGTGCTGCAAGTGGAGTAGCAGAAGCAGCTGTGATTGGATATACACATGAGATTAAAGGAGAGGGTATCTATGCCTTTGTTACTTTAATGACAGGTGTTGAACCATCTGATGATATTAAAACAGATATTCTAGCTACCGTAACAAAAATTATTGGCCCTCATGCCAAACCAAGTGTGATACAATTCTGTGATGGGTTACCAAAAACACGATCTGGAAAAATTATGCGAAGAATTTTAAAGAAAATTGCTCAAAATGAAACAGATGATTTAGGAGATATTTCTACCTTAGCTGATCCAAGTGTAATCGATAGTCTATTACGCTAAATTATAATCTTGAAGTTGCTTTGCAGTATCAATAATTGATTGTTCAGCACTAATCGGTTCCCAATTGAGAAGGTCTTTAGCTTTTGTGCTAGTAATATCTCTTCTTTTATTAATTATTGGAACAATAAACTTTAAATCTTTTTTGAAGATAGACATAATTTGCATAACCCATTTTGGCATGACCTTACTTGGAGTTTTATCAAATCCTGCATTTCTAAGTATGGTTGCAACCTCATCCATCCATAGTGTTTTTTCAGAAACAATAATTCTTTCTCCATCAGTTTGATTGCTAAGCATTGCTGTAATATGTGCTGTTGCAACATCTCTTACATCAACATATCCAAAATGAACTTTGGATGTCGCTGGAATCTGTCCATTAATCATCTGTCTAACAATAGAGTTGGAGGTACCCATATCCTTGGATAGTGATGGCCCAGTAACAGCAACAGGGTTGATTACGGTTAAAGAAAATGAGGGTGTATTAGATGTCACATAGTCCCAAGCTGCTTTTTCAGCTAAAGTTTTACTTTTACTATAGGCTCGAATATTTTTTTTATTTGGATCGGACCAATCTGTTTCATCGAAAGAATCTTTTTCTTCTAGAGTATCTCCTATTGCAGCAAAAGACGAAGTTAAAACCACCTTTTTAATGTGATGTTTATTTGCAAAACTTAATATTCTTAAAGACCCTTCTACTGCTGGTTTTATAAAGAAATCTTCAGATTCTTGACTAAGAACAAACGGAGATGCAACATGAAGAACATATTCACATCCCTCAATAGCCTCATCCCATCCTTTGTCATCCAATAAATCAGTTTCAAATAAAGAAAGATTTTCAGTAGATGTATTTTGTAAAGCTAGTGCATCCATAACTTCATTTTTACGATCAAACGATCTTAAGGTACCATGGACAGCAAAGCCTTTATTTAATAATTGATTAACACAATGAAGTCCAATAAATCCTGTTGTACCTGTTACTAAAACTTTTTTCATAATTTTATTTCCCCAATATTAGGTGTGTAATCTAAAAACATATTGAAAATAATACTAGCCATACTACTTGGAATTAAGATTTCTTAGGCCCAGGAAAAAATATGTTCGTTGTTTCTTGATAGGATTTATAATCAGGCCGTTTTTGTACTGAATAGTACTCTGATGGCACTGCACCAGTATGATACACTAATGTTGTGTACATCAATCTAGACATAAATAGTAATCCTAAGCCTAATAATACCCAAACAATCGGAGATTCTTTTTCATATAACATAATCCATGATGGGATAGATGCGATAATAACTCCATTCCAAACCATCCATTCAGCAAAATAATTTGGATGGCGGCTATATTTCCACAATCCAACATTACACACTTGATTTTTCTGTCCTAATTTTTTCATTTTTCTTAAAAAAGACAGTTTTTGCATATCTGCAACTGATTCCATTATAAAAGCACTGAACCATATCGCAATTCCAATGATTTCAAGTATTACAACTTGTAAACCCAATTCTTTAGGGTTACTTGTATTAGTTGCAATGATAAAAGCTGGCATTGCGAAGAAAGAAGCGTTAGCTAACCCTTGTAAAATTGCTTCAATCTGCATTGCTAGAGCGGTATTATTTTTTCCTGCTCTTTTCCAACGTCGTTTTTGGTATTCATAACGAGGAAATTCTTTATTGAACATTCCTAGGCTCCACATTTTTAATGAACCCAATCCCATACGACTACCAATAAGGATATAAATGATGCTAATAGCCATAATGCGAAGACTATCACCTTCGGCATAACACCAAGTGATGATACCAATAAGAGCTACTCCCCATGGCCAACCGATATCAACATATGACATACGTCCAGTACGCCATGTTGGTAAGCAAACTACCAGTAAAAATAATAACAGTTGTGATAGACCATTAATCAGACTAATTGAAGCAAATGTTTCTGTACATAATAATAAACCCCAAACTAGAAGAAATGGGAGTAAAGGAAATAAATATTTCATTAATTATAAGCCAAATCCACCACCATGACACATTAAAATCTGTCCTGTGACATAGTTAGATTCAGGAATACAAAACATATAAATAGCACCCGCAGCTTCTTGAGGCGTGCCTGGTCTTCCAAGTGGAATCATTGTTTTTGCATATTGAAATACTGCTGAATTGACTCCTACCTTAATTTTATTGCCTTCAATATCAATAGTGGACTCTTCTTTTTCGGCATCTGCATCGGTTAATCGTGTTTTAATCAATCCAAAACCTACCGCATTGACATTGACGTTATAACGACCCCATTCTTTCGCCATGGTTTTTGCCATTCCTACTACGCCTGCCTTTGCCGTAGAGTAGTTTATCTGCCCAGCATTACCATTCATGCCTGATGTAGATGAAATATTAACAACTTTTCTATAATTAGTGATTCCTTTTTCTTTGTCTTCAAGGAATAGTCTTTTAATATGAGGTTGAGCTGCACGAAGAATACGAAATGGTGCTGTTATATGACAATCAAGGATTGCTTGCCACTGTTTATCATCCATTTTTTGGATGACATTATCCCAAGTATATCCAGCGTTATTAACAATAATGTCTAATCCGCCAAAAGTATCTAAAGCTGTATTAATAAACCGTTCAGGGAATTCATCCTCCGTTACACTTCCATTGCATGCAACTGCTTTACCGCCCATTGCTGTAATATCTTCTACGGTTTGATTTGCTGGATCCGCATCAAGGTCATTAACCACAATGTGTGCTCCATCTTTGGCTAGCATTAATGCAAGTTCTCGACCAATTCCACGGCCTGAACCTGTGATTAATGCAACTTTGCCTTCTAATTTTTTTCCCATATTAAAATCCTAACGATCTACCAATGATTTCTTTCATAATTTCATTGGTACCACCATAAATAGTTTGTACACGAGAATCAAGATAGGCTCTAGCAATAGGATATTCAAGAATGTATCCATAGCCACCATGTAGTTGCAAGCATTGGTCCACGACACGATGTTCTACATCGGTCAACCACCATTTTGCCATTGCAGCTTTTTCAGGAGTGAGTCTCTTTTCATTTAATTCCACTACACATTGATCATAAAACGTACGACCAATTTCAGATTCAGTTGTCATTTCTGCTAGTTTGAACTTTGAATTTTGAAAACTTCCAATTTTTCGACCAAAGGCCTTACGTTCATGACAATATTCAATGGTATATTCTAATACCGCTTCTATGACTGCAATTGATGCAGCTGCAATTGATAAACGTTCTTTTGGAAGGCTTTCCATCATGTAATAAAACCCTTTTCCTTCCTCACCTAAAAGATTGTCTTTTGGTACCTTGACGTCTTTAAAGAAAAGCTCAGCTGTATCCTGTGCTTTTTGACCAATTTTTTCTAATTTTTTTCCGCGCGTAAATCCTTCCATACCACGTTCGAGAACCAATAAACTGATTCCTTTTGCATGTTCTTTAGAATCAGTTTTTACTGCAGTGACTACCAAATCACTTAATAAACCATTGGTAATAAATGTTTTGCTTCCATTAACAAGGTAATGATCTCCCATATCTTTTGCGTGGGTTTTGATTGCCGCTAAATCACTTCCACCACCTGGTTCAGTCATTGCTAATGCTCCAATGGTCTCTCCACTACATATCTTTGGAAACCAACGTTTTTTTTGTTCTTCATTGCCATGACGTAAAATGTATGGTACTACTAAATCATTTTGTACAGAATGTGCAAATCCAGAGGATCCAGATTTGACTCCTTCTTCAATAAGAATAGTATTATATCGATAGTCATCAATACCCATTCCACCATATTCTTCAGGAACATCAATGCCAAAAAAATTATTTTCTCCCGCTTTTAACCATACTTCACGTGATACCTGTCCATCTTTTTCCCATTGTTCGTTATTTGGTGTTACTTCACGTGCAAAAAATGTACTAGCTGCATCTTGAAAAATTAATTGTTCCTCTGTTAAATTCTCTTTTTTCATTATTTTTTCCCTTATTGTTTCAGTAAGATAGTCTACAAATTTTTTTTTAATTATTCCTTGAGAACTTTTTTGGCTTAATTTGTACTAATTATGAATAAAACAGTATTATTTTTGTTTTCAGCAACAGGATTGCTCGTAGTAAATAACTTGTTTCTTTATTGGCAGTTCTTTGAATTTGATTTGAATCTATTCTTATCAAATACCATTGGGATTGCATTATTTTTAGAAGCATTCTTATTAATGTTATTGCTTGCCTATTATTTCAAACACCATCCTATTGGTAAGTATAAATGGTATTGGTTAATTATATTGTCTTTGTTAGGGAGTTTATTGTTTGCATTACCGTTTTATTACTGGCTTAACACAAAGGATAAAAAGTAGTAGATTGCGCTTATGTCATTTGTAGATAAAACGATTATAGTAACGGGAGCTTCTTCTGGAATTGGTGCTGCAACTGCAAAACGATTCTTATCACTTGGTGCCAAAGTGTTGTTGGTTGCGAGGAATAGGGAACAAATGGAAGAAATGTTTAGTAGCTATGATTCCAACCAATATCGTATTTATCCTTTTGATTTAACTAAGCTAGATCAAATCAATACATTTGTATCTGATATTATTCGAAAAGAAGGACCTATTGATATTGTATTTAATAATGCTGGGATTAGTCAATTTGGATATTTTGAGGATTCTGATCTTTCTGTAGTAAATAAAATTATGAAATTGGACTATTTTTCTGTTGTAACCTTTACCAAAGCTATTTTACCTCATATGATTGAAAAACAATCAGGGCATATTGTAACCAATACCAGTGTTGCTGGATTAATTGGTTCTAGGAATCGTACCGCATATTCTTCAGCAAAATTTGCTTTGCATGGATTTTTTGATAGTTTACGTTCTGAAGTTGCGAGACATAATATTAATATCACGTTAATTGCGCCAGGTTTGGTACAAACGAATATTGGCAAAAATGCATTAACAAAGAGTGGCCATGCTTATGGAAAAGATGATCGTGGTCATGCCAATGGATTATCTGCAGAAGCAGCCGCAAAACAAATTATTTCTGCTGTCAGAAGAAAAAAAAGGGAAGTAATTGTTGCAAAGTGGAATGATATTGCTTGGTTAGGTATTATTTTGCGAAAATATTTTCCTTGGCTATATTTCGAGCTAGCTAAACGAATTAAAGCATAAGTTAGAAAATGAAATATAGTATTTTAGAAGATCCACGATATCGTTACCTCTCTGAGCCTAAATCACCTCTCCTGAAGTTTTTTTCCTTCTTATTTGATTTATATGCTAACACAGTATTGACGTTTTATGCTCCTGTTACTGTAACGGGGAGAGAAAATATTCCAAAGGACACCCCATTTATCTTTTGTAGTAATCACAATAGCCATATGGATATTGCGGTGCTTGTGTATGCTACACGATTGGGATACGAACGATTTGGATTTTTAGCTGCAAAAGATTATTGGTTTGATAATAATTTCCGAAGAAGATTTTTCAAAAATTTTATTACATTAATTCCTATTGAACGGAAAAATAAACCAGAATCTCTTGATTTGGAAGATACGTTTCTTTTATCGAAAGCATTCGTTAATCGAAACAACAACATTATTATGTTTCCAGAAGGATCACGTGGAAAACCAGGAGTAATGCAACGATTTCGAAAAGGTGCAATGAAGTTTTCTACAGAATTGAACATTCCAATTGTACCAGCGGTAATTCTTGGAGCAGAAAAAGCATGGCCACGCGGAGAACGTTTTATGCAATCTGTACCTATTAATCTTCATGTATTGCCTCCGATGTATCCAGAAGATTTGTCTGAAGCGAATAAAACAGAATACAATAAATATATTGCTAGTCAGACAAAAACATTAGAAAAGATAATTAGTGAAAACTATTCTTTATTAAGCAGAAGTAATGGTGATAATAGTTCCACTGAGTGATGCACTATATTGAGTAAGCGAACTTGTTGCTGGGCCTGATACAACATTTCCATTAAAATCAAATACAGAATCATGAGAAGGACAAAGTAGATTGTTATTGGCTGAATCAATATTGACTGTATTGCCTTGATGGGTACATCTTCTTGATAATGCTCTTACGCTTTGGGTGCTTGTTCGTAAAACAATAATACCTCGATCATCAAATGTAATGCTTGGAGCTAGTGCAATACCAGTACCTACAGTTTGAAGAGTAGTGTGAATTTTTGAGATATCAATAGTAATTGTTCCAGTAGTGGCATCATAATTGTATCCAGTATCACCACCACCATTACCGTTACCGCCGCTTCCACCACCAGTATCACCACCACCAGTATCACCACCACCAGTTCCATCATCAGAGCTTGTAGGAGAACTCCCACCACCACCACATGCTTCTAAAATAAATGCACTTCCACCAATAATTGTTAGGGTTGTTGCTTGTTTTATAAAATTTCTTCGCGAAGGATCAGAAACTTTTTGGCAATCACATTGACAGCTATATGAGTCATTTTTTTTTGTTAATTTTTCTTTGCTCACTATGTATTAATTTAAACAATTGTGATATACTTTAAAAATGTAATACCTATTTTTTCTATCTTTTTATCTTGTTCTTTGATTCAAGGGCAATCTGTTGTTACAAAAGAAAATTATGATCAAAGATTTATTCCTAAAGAAATTGGATTGCCTGAAGATATGCCTTATGTCAAATCCGTAATTTGGGGAGAGGAAGGGTTATTCCGAAAATGGGATATTGGTCCAGAAACAAGAATTGAGGAGCTAAAATTAAGACGCAAAATGTTGCAAGCACATCAATGGCTTGGTATTGTAACTTTAACTGGACTTGCTTACCAATATTCTGTTGGTAAAGAGTTGTATGATGATGATGAGGGTGATTATTGGGATGATCATTATGATAAACATAAAGCAATGGGTTATTTTACATATACTACATACATGACTGGAGCTTCTTTGGCAATTTTTTCTCCACCAGCACGAAAATATGATGACAATTTTTCATCTATAAAACTCCATCGTACCTTAGCAATTTTGCATTTTTCAGCAATGGTTGCTCAACCTTTTTTGGCGAAGAATGCTGTCAAAAATGGTAAAAAATATGATGATTTAATGGATGCACACTTAAAAGCAGGGACAATTGCATTTTTTACACTCAGCTTGGATATGTTAGGACTTACATTTTTTAAATGAGAAAGATATTTTTAATATTGTTTTTACAGTTTTCCTTTGCTCAGTCTTTTGAAATCAAGATTGATTCAGATCAAAGCTATTTATCCTATTATGGAAATCATCCCGCACATCAATGGGTAGGTACAAGCAACCAAATATTAGGAACTTTTTTGTTTGATCAAGCGAATCCTGAATTATCAAAAGTAGATTTATCTGTTCCTGTTTTTAGTATTGACAGCAAGAATTCAAATCGTGATTCTAATATGTTGGATGTAATTGAAGATTATTTTTACCCTATTGTTAGTTTTACTTCCTTACGTATTGAAAAAAAAGATAATCACTATCGAGTAGTTGGTAATTTATTTTTTCATGGTGTTACAAAAGAAGTTTCTTTGCCTGTTGATTTACTAATTGAAGACGATAGAGTAATTGTAAAATCCAATTTTGAAATTAGATTAAGTGACTATCAAATAAAACGCCCGTCTCTATTAGCAATACGAATAAATAATGTAATTACAATTGAATTTTATTTGGTTGGAAAGTTCTAAAGATTTATTATCCGAAAAAATGCCAAGTTTTGTTCGGCACCATTACAAAAAGAAAGAATAGAAACTGCACAAGTGCTATTAAAGCGAAAATTTTTAGTATTGATTTTGAATTTTTGTCCATTATGTTATTTCCCAAATAACCTTCTTAATATAGTGATTTCTGGAAATAAAATATGAACCCTTTTTTGATATTCTTTATACTCTGGTCTAGTTCTTAAGATTTTAATTTCAATCCAAGGAATGCTAGCGCCTATAAATAGAATAGTCATTGTAATTGGTGCCACAAAAAGGTAAGTCATGCCTGCAGATTCAAAACCCATAAGGAATAAACCCCACCAAAATAAAATTTCTCCATAATAATTTGGATGTCTAGAGTAATTCCACAAACCTGTTTCAATGACTTTTTTCTCTGTAGGATGTTTTATTCTAAAGTCATAGAGTTGTTTATCACTGATAATTTCATAAAGAACTCCAATGATACAGACTATAAAACCAAGAAACATTAATGGAGTACCATTTGAGTTAAAACATTGTTGTATTGGCATACAACAAAAGAAGACTTGCAATGTTGGATACATATGGATTCCACCAAAATTTCCTAATAGTTGAAACTGTTTTCCCATGCTATTACGCATATCAATATAACGCCAATCTTCATGATGTAATCCTTCCCAGGTTTTCATCCAATTTGAGGTTAATCTCATAGACCAGAATAAAACAGCAATACTTAATAGAATAATAATTGGGGTCATGGTATAATTATTTTTCCAAATCCAAAAGAATAATATAAATACAGGAATTACAGACCAATATGGATCATAGAAGGATGAATTTTTATAAGAAACACTAAAGCCATAAATAACACATGTGGCCACAACATCTGCAATAAGAATTTGCCACATATCTCCTAAATGTGTGACCAGCGATATTGAATAAGCTCCCAAAAAAATTGCGAGAGTATATGCACCTAATACGGTGAGAAATCCTTTAGTTCTTTTCGTCATTGGTAATTGATTTAATATTAATACCTTCATAGACCATATAGATATATCCTGAAATAATTGTGTACACAAAAAAGATGCTATGCATTACAATAGCTGCACTCTGTGCTTTTTCTAAATCAATTCCATAGAGGTTATGTAAGCAATAAATCACTGCCAAATGGTATGTTCCAATCGCAGCAGGGGCTAATGGCATCGAGGTGACGATACTTGATAGAATAGTTAACCCTAATACTTGTTGTATTTCTAATTCAATTCCTATGGATTGCAATGCAATGGAAACATACACAACAAATGTAGTCCATAGTAAGACAGACCACATTCCTAAGCGTAATTTGTTTTTTGATACTAGCTTGTATCCATCAATAAAGTTTTCTAGTACAGGAAAATATTGTAATAATTTGTTAGAAATTCTATGTCGTCCAAAGATAATTAATGAACTTAAACAATATGACCCAACAAGAATCAATGTGAATTGTGTTCCTAAAACATCCGTATATCCAAATCCAATTAATACCATTGTAAAAAGGCCAATCATCCAAAGATCGATAATCTTTTCACCAACAAGGCTACCAATTACATAACTCATTTTTATTGTTGTATCGTGATTGGATAAAAGTTTAGCACGTACCAAATCTCCAGCACGTAATGGCAAAATATTATTGAGAAAATATCCAATATGGGTCGCAGAAGAAAAATGATGGATGGTGTAGGAACTTGGATGTCCTAATAAGGTGTTCCATCGAATTGCACGGACAAGAAACGTAAACCCTGTAATTCCAAATGCATAAATAATATAGAGGAATTTTCCTTGCGAAAGAGTGGTAGAGATGTCATTAAAATTAACTTGTCGAAATGCTAAATAAAGACATATCAACGATACAGCGAAAGATAAAATTTTCTTCAAGGATCTTGGTTTTCTCTTTGAAATTCATAATTGACAATTCTTTTTTTCATGGTTTCTCCACCTTCATCTAAATGTTCTTTAGACTCAAGAGGAGATTCATAAGAAGCAGGAACCTTCGTGTTGACCTGACAATTGCTCATCAATGATAGCATTCCAGCTAGCATAACAAGAGCAATAATTGTTGGTATATGTTTAGTCATTTAAATTGAAATTTTTAAAAAACCTTGTTTGTGTTGCTAAATAAATAATCTCAATTATACCAACCACTTGCAAAATTCCCATTAGTAAAAACCATATTTTTTGATTTTGTCGAGCAGCAAACCATAAACCAAGTAATGTCCATATTGCTTCCCATACACTTAATACAATTATAAGAATACTAAATATCCCCGGATTTAACTCAATCCAATTTGTAATTAATTGATCAAACGATTGTAATAGTTCCATTTATTATCCTTGTTAGTGGTTGAAAATCATAGCAACCACAAATACGAATACAATTACTCCCCCAAAGATGCCGAAATAATATAACTCAAACATGCGATATTTTAGTTATTATTTGTTTAAAACAAAATGAAAACTAAATACTATTCTCATCTTTAAAAAAATTATAAATTTTATCATGTTCAATCCAGAAACTACTCAGATTACTATTTATACAACTTCTTGGTGTGGGCCATGCAAATCTGCAAAACGATTTTTATCTGATCAGGGGTTTGATTTTACAGAAATTGATATTGAAAAAGAAAATATTAGTCGAGAAGAAATGGCATCCATGACAAAAGGCCTCAGTGTTCCCCAAATTGTCATTAATTCAAAACCAATTGGTGGGTTTGAAGATTTGCTTGAATATTTTAAAAAGGGGTAAAAGGATACTTAGGTAGCCTTTTTTCATTAGTAAATTTTACTTATAAGGAGATATAATGCAAAAATATATAATTGGATTAATAACTGGGATATTTTTTACTGCAAGCTTCTTTATATTGGTAGCAGCAAAATCTATGGTTGATCATACTCACGATGCAGACGAAATCAATTATTCAGAATATAGTTATGGTGGTTGGGGAACATTACAAAAGAAAATCGAAGATATGGATGATGAAATTGAAGAGCTTGATGATGACAAAGCAGACGAAGACCATACACATTATAAATATGAAATATATTGATTAATTAACTTTGCTATGGCTTAGGAGCCATTCATAAAGATTATCATTTTCATATGTTCTGGTCCATGAGTCATGATTAGCATCTGGATAGAGAGTGTATTTAATATTCCCCCCAATTTCTTCAATCGCACGAACCATCTTTTCTGATTCATATGAAGGAACCACCTTGTCTTTTCCTCCATGAAATACCCAGATTGGAACATCTTTAATACTATCAGGAATATCAAGACCAGGAACTCCACCACCACAGATAGGAACAGCGGCTGCAAATAAATCTGGCCTTTCACTTAATAAGCTCCAAGTTCCATATCCTCCCATACTTAATCCAGTGACATATATTTTGTCTTTATCTACCCGATAGTTATCTATTACTGATTCAAGAAGTACAATCAGATCCATTTGCATTGCTTGATCAGTCCATACGTGATCAATGGGGCATTGTGGTGATATTGCAATGAAAGGAAAAGTATCTGTTTCCTCTGAGATTTTAGGGATACCATGAATCTTGACCAATTCCAAATTATCTCCTCTTTCTCCCATACCATGTAAGAAAAGAATCAGCGGCCATTCCTTTTCACGGTGTTCTTGGTATTCATTAGGAAGGAAAAAAAGATGATCTAACCCATCATCCACTTCAATTTTTATATTCGTACCTTCAGGATATTTATTTTCACATCCTTGATTTGATAAAGAAATAATTAAGCAGAAAATAATTATAAAGTTATAATTTTTTATGTGTACCATCGCAATACGGTGAATTTCCAGTAGCCTTGCAACCACACCAAGCAATATTACTTTCTTTCTCATTATGTACAAGTATTGGTGAAAAATCAGTGCCTTTGTGGCTTCCATCACAGAATGGTTGATTAGTGGATTCACCACAAGCACACCAATAATATTTTTTCTTTTCTCCTTTTAGTACATAGGGAGATTTTTGTGCAATTACAGCTTTACTCATTATTTTTTCTAACTTTTTTTAATACATCTCTTAAAATGGTGCTAGATGTATGGGTTGTATAGGAGAAGTAGATAATTTCAACGTTATATTTGCTGAAATCTTTTTCTATTTGAATCCATTCTTTGGTGCCTTTCCAATCATCGCCAACAAACATTCTATCAAACTTTAGCTTGTTCCATGCTTCCATCTTATTATAGCTGGTTTGTGGAACCACTTCATCAACAAATTTAATTGATTCAACAATTTCCATTCTTTCTTCAAACGGAATAAAAGGTTTTTCTCCTTTGATTGACATTGCAAGTTCATCGGTTGTGATTCCCACAATCAAATAATCACATTCAAGTCTTGCTCTCTTTAATATATTGAGATGGCCAATATGAAATAGATCAAATACACCTGTTGTATAACCAATTTTTTTCATAATCACCTAAGATACTTATTTATTATTTAATAAATAATCTATTATTCTTGCACTAGCATTGCCATCGAAAGTGCCTGCTAGTTTTTCTGCATACTGTAAGCGAGTTTTTGATAATGTATGGGGATTTGCTACTTGTTCTGCAACAATAGTTTTGAGTTCTTGATAAGAATCAGCACGCACAGCTATGTTTGAGTATTCGTTGTAATCTTTGTCCATACGTTTTTTAAATCGATAGGAAAAAATTCCTCGATAGTTCCAACGTAATTTTAAAAAGTTACACCATATAACAGGCTTGTCCAGTGCAGCAAATTCAATAATAGCAGAAGACGCATCACTAATTAGCAAATCAGCAGTCGCCATAAATGGTACCAAAGAATAATCATCAACTTTTGCTAAATAGACATTATCATAATTGGACCAATGACTAAGAAGTTGGCGTTGTTTTTTATACTTATCTTTGCTTGTGGAAAAATAGTGTGGTTTTATCAATATATTGTACGTACTAAAGCTTTCAGGAAAGTTTTTAGGAAAACGTTCAATGCTGCTAGGATAGAAAGTAGGAGCATAAATTAATGTCTTTTTTTCTGTTTTTAAGCCTAATTGATTTAAATCAAATCCTGTAGTTTCACCATTGATAATTGGATCTAGCTTACAAAAACCAACATTGACAAAATTATCATTAGGGTACATATTTTTAAGACGATTTGTTCGGTATTCTCCTTCAACAAACCTCACTGTAGTTGGGGTACTTGATTTTGTATAATAACTTGCTTTTGGTCCAACTCCATGACCGAGTTGTACTGACTTACTGATTTGGTGTATTTCGTTTAAAAAAGGAAAAGTATTGCCAAAGAATATCCAATCAGCTTTTTGATTTTTATAATATTTATTGGCTTCAGCTTTATCTTTTACCCAAATGTGATCCAGATTTTCTGATTGAATGATATTTTCTATGATTGCATCATGTATGCCATGATAAAACACAAAAGTTGCATGCCCTGCATTTTGTTTTAATAACCGATGATAGACTGGTAGATATTGAGGTAAATAATAAAGCTGTTGCACATCAAATGAGATGGATATAGTCTTATTATTCATGATTTTGCCCTGATAAAGAAAAATATTTATCTAACACTAATAATGAAATCAATTTCTCTCTTTTAGAATCTTTAAATTGGTCTACATACGCATTAGCATTGTTAATAATTTGTAATGCTTCTTCTGTGTGCTTAGAGTAATAATGAATTTTTTCTTCTGCATCAGAAAAATCATCATTGACTTCAATGTAATGTACTCCAGCTTCAAGTGTTCCTTCCATAAACCACGTTTCATATTTTGGTTTTGGCATCAC